>WNGG01011545.1_pt1 | contig 10408 bp, 5 predicted proteins | sample 5400661 | NCBI WGS metagenome assembly WNGG01 (sample SAMN13153372, study PRJNA577476) | soil metagenome | isolation source: 100 cm soil or saprolite under Garry oak tree replicate 1 | place: USA:California | collected 2016-06-15
ACCCCTGTGTTGACGCAGCGGGAAGGGGTGGGAAACGATTGACCCTGTACGGTGGCCGGAGTCGAGGCGCAGGCGCTCTCCCAGCTCTGGCCTGGCGGGACGCCCATGATCTGCGCGGAGTACTTCCGTTTTCCGCTCGCTACACAAGCGCCCTTTTGAAAACCGCCCCAATGTGCCTGGCAGCCGCTATCCGGCACGTCGAATTCCCCCCACATCCTTATTCCTGGCCCCTGGTTCTTGCATCGGTCGGGCTTGGGAAAGTAGTGGCCTGCGATGGTGGCATCCTTGCTGACGCACGCTTTCTCCCAGGACTGTCCGAATGGAATGCCCTCAAGGACCGCCGAGTACTGGCGGTAGCCCGGCTTGGTGCAGTTATCTTTCTTGAAGTCACCCCAGCGCTGGACGATGGTGCCCAATGAACTCGTGGGGGGCGCCGAAAGATCATTCAAGAAGGACATCCACAGTGCCTTGGAGACCTGGAGGGCGGCCCACCTGGCGTAATCGAAGTTTTGATGAGCCGGTTCGTCGCCGGACTTTTCGAATGGTTCGTCCTTGTTCAGACCGGGTGTAGTCGGCGTAAGGTAATGGCAAAAGCGGTATCCAGAGGAGGAATGGGGCGGGTCCGGGTTTGCACCGTTCGGCAGCGGCTCGCGAACATCCGCTATAGGATCGGTTATCATATACTCGCTGGCGCACCAGTCTGCCACCCAGTTGATGAAGCCCGTCTGCAACTGCGCGTACTGGGGCAAGATCTCCTGGAGCACTCCTGTGTTGAACTGATGCTTGAATGTGTCAAGAGTCCAGTGCACTCCTGGAATCCCGGTTGGGATCCGGAGGGCGTTGGGGGCAAGCCCCGTTGCCGCCAAGATACTGGATGTGCCGCACGACGAGTTCTGAAGAGACGGCGGACAGGGTGGTCCCGGCAAGCCAGCCGCTAGTTCAACATAGTTGGAATGGGCGAAAAAATCCTGGACACCGTGGAATGCGTGCCCCAGGTGCTGCCAGGCATAATAAGCCTGCAATTCGTTGTAGATGACCCGTAAGTACCGAACGTCATTTTGGAAGTCCAGGTCCTTGGGAGCCATGTCTTCTAAGCGTCCGCTAAGGCTGTCTTCTAACTCTCCAGTCAGCATCTGAAACATTCCCGTAAACAGATCATTATCAGGATCGGGATTGTCGTCAGGCAGCGCCACCAGCGCCCCTTCTGTAGTATCTGTCGCATACTCGACGAACTCTCCTGATGGACATTTGGGCTGAAGGGAACAGCCGGGGTTGAAAGCCAGGTCCCAATACGTGGCTTCGAGATCCATCACGAGTCCGCGGAAACTGTCGTGAATCGGTTGCAGGAAGAGCGGGTTGATCGTGCAGGGTTGTGTGTCACAAATCATTGCCTCTCGCTTCGCGCGTTGCAAAAGATCGTGGAGATTCCCGAATCCGTCGTCGAACCCTGGATTCGCCCATGTGCTGTCATCGAAGTGATACTTCGGTTCAAATTGATGGGTGATGTCCGTATTCACGACGCCAGCATTTACGTTGTGGACGAATGTGGCGTTGATGCGTAAGACCGGCGGCGAGCCCACGGGCGTCGCTTCATGGTAGTGGGGATCCACCGGGGCCGTCGCCGTGATCGCTTCCGCGGTAATACCCTCGTGAATCGCAGTCTTATCAGTGGGGAGGCCCACTTTAAACCCGTAACTTTCTCCAGCGATGTAGATAAACAGGCACGTTGCAAGCACCCGAATGAATCCCTGGAACGCAAGATTTTTGCGCGATTCTGAGTTCATCGTTGGTCTCCCGCAAGATCGCTTTCTTACGCTCATGGTTGCCCTCCCGGCCGCCTGGCGTTTGCTTTGTTCCGTTTTACGAGTTTGACTCTGTAAGCCCTGCCGTTTTTGCGACGTCCCCCCATTTATGAGATGACTTCTAGTCGTCCCTATCGCGTCTTGGTTTATCCCGCTGTCAGGCGTCGCGTGCACGGTCAACATGGGTACGGTCACGGCCTAGCCCGTTCAGCTTTTTCCCACATGGAGATGTAGCCCTCCGCCGACCGGAACAGCGGAGTCAGGTCGTTGTCGCTGACTCCGATTTGACGCAGATCTTGAATCAGGTCCGGCAGCATACCCACATGCGCCAGGCCATCAAAGTTGAAGTCGAAGGTTTTTGTGCAATCCTTTGTGGCCGCACTGAAATCCCGGCCATCGCAGGCGCGGCTCTGGTACAGTGCCAACGTCGCACCAGGCAGGGTGAATGGATATTTGACCCGGTTGTTGTCTTTTTGCGCCGCCTTCTCAGCACTTTTGCCGCCGTAGCACGCGTCCTCCCCATAGCGCGGGCCCGGCTGGTAGATAGCACCCATCAGGTCGGTGGCCAATGCAACGCGGGCTTTCTGAGGGCCACCCATTGTATCAACCACAAACTGATATGCCTGGGCGAAGGTCTTGGATGAGTTGCTGCAGTCATTCGGGACCTTGGACCCCTGCGGCGCACCGATCCCGTCGTCTGCATCTGCCTGCTCTGTTTTCCCCTGGGCCGTGATGACTCCCGCCATGCCGCCCAGATTGAATATCCTTATCAACTGACTTCCGTTCTTCTGTGCTTCGTGTTTCTTATGGCGGCCTCGCGACGTCTCGATGTACCCGGAATGGCCAGAGATCACTCCCGGATAATGAACCGCTTCTGCCATTTTCAGTGCGTCGTCAATGCCTTTCCATGACATGTGGTCCACGTCAATGATCATGTGGAGATTCATCATCTCCTGGATGAGGAACTTCCCGAGTTCGGTGAGGCCTTGTGCGTTGCATTGCCCCTTCGCCGGGTAACTGGGGACTTGTCCCGGAGCCAGACTATGCAGCATCTGCCACAGGGGCTGCTCGATAACCGAGGGGATACCCAAGGTGAAGTTCACTCCCTGCGCCGAGCAGTCGTACACCGTAAAGCCGCCACGGTTGAAAAACATGTTGTTCAGCAGGTAGACGTCTTCGAAAATTGCCGTACCGCCAAACGCATTATCGGTGGCGTGGATGGCGAATAGATGGCGCACCCCCAGGTCATAGTACTTGTGCAACTGGGTTCGGACGTACTGGCGGCCTTGCGCATCATTGGTACATGGATTGGGTAATCGTGCACAGTTGAACAGGTCTGCCACCTCAATTCCAAGAACGACTGCGAGCTGGCCGTTGTGAATGGCCTGTCGCGCTTGCTCGCCCGAATAAACGATCTTGTACCAGCCGCCGTCATTCCGGGCGATGTAGTTTTCCAGGTCTTTTGCCTTTGCCAACTGCCGGTCCACCGCCTGCATGTCATCACACCCTAGCGGCGCGTGTCCGGTCTTGGCCATGGGTTCGCACAGCATTTCGTTGTTGACGGCCATCATCACCATCAGTTGTAAGCCTCCGGCATGCGCGCGTTTCAGCCACTGGTAATAGTTCTGCTGGTGGGTAACTGAATCCCAGCGAGGCCATCCGTCGAATTGCGGATAACCCCCTACGCAGTGCCCAACTGAATTTTTTATGCCTAAGCCCCCGGTTAAGAGGTCGCCCAAGTGGTCGCCAATTCCGCCAGGGCCATGAATCTGAGTCGGGGCTTCAGGGAGGCATAGGGGACCATGCGTCCCGAAGCAGTCGCACCATTGAAGAGCTGCTTTGATGCCATCCGGGCTCGGGTCGAAAACTTCGCCCGCAACGAACTTCCCGCCGAACCCCAGGTAAGCGAATTGGTGGTTGTGCGTATCAGCGAAACCCCAGATCGGGGCATTGGGGTTCTTATTCGGGTTCGGCCATTGGTTGGGAAGGAGGTGGACTTCCCCTGAGCTATTGTTCAGATCGAATATGCCCCATTCGCCAGCGACACCGGCGAGCCTCTTTTCGCACCGCGTCGGGGAGCGAAACGTCTGCCCGGCCACAGTGGCTGGGGTGGCAGCGCACGTGGTCTCCCAGGACAAGCCGTCCGGCACAATGAGTTGCGCTGAGTACTCGCGCTTATTACATTCGCTGCGCTGAAAACTGCCCCAATGCGCCTGGCAGCTGCTATCCGCCACGTCGAACTCGCCCCATTCCCCCGTCACCCCTGTGTTGCGGCACCTGGATGGTGTGGCAAAAGACTGACCTTGCACTTTGGCCGGAGTGGCCGCACAAGCGTTCTCCCAGGTCTGGCCTGGCGGGACATTCAGAATCTGAGCGGAGTACTTACGCTTCCCAATCGCAGTGCAGGCACCGCGCTGGAAGCTGCCCCATTGTGCCTTACAACTGTTGTCCAGCACGTCGAATTCCCCCCACATCGCTATTCCCGGCCCCTGGTTCCTGCATCGGTCGGGCTTGGCAAAGTAGTGGCCTGTGATGGTGGCATCCTTGCTGGCGCACGCTTTCTCCCAGGACTGTCCGAATGGAATGCCCTCAAGGACCGCCGAGTACTGGCGGTAGCCCGGCTTGGTGCAGTTATCCTTCTTGAAGTTGCCCCAGTGCTGGCCATAGGCGCAGGTCGTTGCCCAAATGACAAGCAGCGGGATAGTGCTGATGCGACGCCAGTGAAAAAAATGTGTCATGGTTGCACCTCTACCCGGAATTTCCGTTTTGAGCTTCCCGTTTGCCTGAAAGCCTAGCCCTCTTGCCCCCTCCGCCCGAAGACACCGGTGGTCGACACTCCAAATCTGCAGGAGGGTGGTTCCAGGTGTCCCCGGGTACGGTCACGACCTTGGTGGGGCCATTGCCGCACTGATAACTGATAGATGATCTCCATTGCCTGGGTGCACCCCAATCTTGTGGCCGCAGGTATCCTCATTCGCCTGCGGATTTGGGGCTTTGTAGGAACAATACAGCTTGCCGTTGCAAGCGTTACCGACACGTCCGGTCAGGTTGCGGTCCTTCTGGATGGGAAGGCATCCGATGCGGGCCTCGGTCACGTGGATCTGAGCTTGAGCGACACTCAAGCACACGAACATGACCGCTATTGCGAGGACCAACCGGGTAACCACGAATCGCGCGCATGACAATGATGGCGCCACGAGGGTATTTGCTACGAATCTCGGAGCGCTCATTGCAACCTCCCTAGAATGACTTGAGAACTGCTCGGTGTTTGACCCTGAACCTTGGCTACTTCACCGAAAACGGCCCGGCATGTTGAATCGGCCAACATGTCAGGGCGCATCGTTACCAACTATATCTGGTCCCATTAATGGTGTATTCCAGCCGGTAATCCACAGAGAATGTTGGAGTCTTTCCTGCTCCCTGGCTTTGCTTATATTTCGAATAGCTACTCTCATCCATCCATCGGTTCAACCAGTACGTCTTCTCAGTGCCAGTGCTAAAGAATGTTTCTTTGGTGATGGGATTGACGAGTGTGAAACTGAGTTGTGTATTCAGCTCCGGATAAGCCCACCACAGATCATTGTCGGTTAAACTCCCAATTGGCTTGAGAAAGAAAGCTGCAAGCTGCTGCGGGAGAAACGGAAGCGACGTTGGCCGAGCCCGTCCGGGTTCGCGGCGATAAATACCTACTTCCGCGCCGATACCGCCGGGAAATCGCTCTAGCCCCGAGAACTTCTCACAATAGCCCTTCCACAGCTGAATCACTACGGGGTGACCATCTATCTTGTCATCGAACGAATACGAAGCGTAGTCCGGCCATTGCAACGCTGCGAAACACGGAAAGGCCGTACACATTTTTTTCCACGAGTCTGAAGTCTCGACGTATCGATATCCCCTCCTATCGATGTACAGAACAGTTGGCGACGATAGGTGGACTTCACATCCGGCGTCGTTCACATCGAATATGCCCCATTCACCGCCGCTACCGGCGACACCTCTCTTTTCGCACCGCGTCGGGGAGCGAAACGACTGCCCGCCCACGGTAGCCGAGGTGGCAGCGCAGGTGGCCTCCCAGGACAAACCATCCGGCACGGAGAGTTGCGCCGAGTACTCGCGCTTTCCAGTTGTCGTGCACTTAGACTGAAAATTGCCCCAATGCGCCTGACACGCGCTGTCGTTCACATCAAATTCACCCCATTCGCCCGTGACTCCTGTGTTGCGGCACCTGGATGGTGTGGCGAAAGACTGGCCTTGCACGTTGGCCGGAGTGGTTGCGCAAGCGTTCTCCCAGGTCTGGCCTGGAGGGACATTCAGAATCTGCGCAGAGTACTTGCGCTTTCCAATCGCGGTGCAGGCGCCGCGCTGGAAGCTGCCCCATTGTGCCTTACAACTGTTGTCCGGCACGTCGAATTCCCCCCACATCGCTATTCCCGGCCCCTGGTTCCTGCATCGGTCGGGCTTGGCAAAGTAGTGGCCTGCGATGGTGGCATCCTTGCTGGCGCACGCTTTCTCCCAGGACTGTCCGAATGGAATGCCCTCAAGGACCGCCGAGTACTGGCGGTAGCCCGGCTTGGTGCAGCTGTCTTTTTTGAAGTCACCCCAGTGCTGCTGGCCATAGGCGCAGGTCGTTGTCAAGATGACAAGGAGCGCCGCCCTGCGGATGCTGCGGTATCGGAACAAGACGGTCATGGGTGAACCTCCACTTTGCGTTGGAACTTACTCGTAGATTCCTCGGTCGCAATGAAAATGTCCCACGGGGCGTACGCGCCGTGGTTCTGCCGCCCTTCCCGCGGGCGGCTTCTACTGCACCGAGAACGACCAGGCATAGTTGAACAGCAGGCCTTCGCCTTGATTCTTCCCAACCTCCTCGCCCGAGAATTTGTGGGACTTATCGATGGGACGGAGGGCGATCGCGTATTGTCCCGGTGCTAGTGCGGCAGCCGCGGTGACCTTCGCGCGCCCGGAACCAAGTTTCTGCACCTTCGCGGCAATACGGTCTTCGACAAACGAGGAATAAATCGGCCAATCCTGCTGTGCGCTCTGCTCCGCTGTGGTCGCCGCCTCGGTGGCCCCGACCAACCGGAAGTTCGATTGCGGTGTCAAGGAAAGCTTCACGATCACCGGCTCGAATTGGTCGGTGTTGACACCCGGAATGCCGGCGTAGTTGACCTCAAATGTCGGCGGATTGGCGCCCGCACTGGCCGTGGAACTCCCTCCGGTCAAAGCCCAGACGTAGGTAACCTTGGCCTGTTTAGGGCGGCGACCCAGGATGCCGCCCAGAATATTTGTCCCCGACGATACGGCGGAGCTGCCCATGGCAGAGCCCGACTTCATCAAAGCCTGTTGAGCCGCTTGTGTGCCGAGGCTCAAGGCCTGACCCAGAGCCTGGTCGGCCGCCAGCGCAGACAGCGAAGTAGCCTTCGACTTGGTCTGCACGATCTCGGTGGCTTCAGCAACCAAATTGAGGAACGTGCTGCCCTGTCGAGATAAAACCGTCGGCTGCCAGGCAGGCGCCGCAGCCGCGGGTGCGGCGGCCGGTGCTCCAGCGCCGCCGCTGGCAAAGGCCGTGGCATTCGGAGCTTGTCCCGTGGCATCAGGAGTTGCCGGTGCGCTCCCGCTATTCTTCTTGTTGTTGGCGGCGGCAAGCATCGCTTCCATCACCTTGGCGGTGACACCAGCCTTCTTCAACGAAATCAACCCGTTGGCAGAGACGTCAAAATCGGTGTCGTTGGTTTTGATGGCGCTGAGGATGACGCTCTCCGGCAAGAGGTTCTTCACCATCGAGATGACATCCTGGTTGGTCAGCGCTTTGCCGCTTTGTTGCGCTCCGGCACTGGAACCTGCAACCAGAACGATCGCCATCAGCGCCAAAATAAGTCTCACTCTCATTGAATTACCTCCCGCTATGGTCTCGCAATGTCTGAGCATCCATTTCATAGTTTGTCAAAATCCTACATCAGATCCCCGCCGCACTGAGACTTCTAGCGTTTCAGCGGTGCATTCTGACGCGGTACCGCAAAGGAAACAGTGCCCTGGTTATTCACTCCGTTTGCGGTGACGGAAACCACGAGCTGCATCTGCTGACCCATGGGTATCGCCGTGGACCAACTGGCCTGGAAAGTGCCGCGGCCCGCGATGTTGAATGGCTGAGGCGCAGAGACTGCTACCTGGCGGCCGTCCGCAATTAGCCTAAAAACCACGGAGGCCCCTTGAGCCGCCGAAGTTCCGTTGTTCCGTATCACCGCTGTAAACGTGGTGGACTGTCCCGTACGGGGTGGAGTCGGGCTGAAGCGAATGTCCCCTGAGGACACGCTAAGATTCACGTTTACCTGTGTGGTTGCAGTTTCAGGAGCAGCCTTTCCCGAAGTCACGGGCGTCCCCGGTGCCCCGGTTGTTCCGCTCAAGCCGGGCCGCGGGGGGAGCCCCGTGCTCGGCGGAGTCGTCATTGTTGTCGTGCTAGTCTGGCCGGGTCTTACCGGGGCACCCGTCGGCGGCGCAGGTGTTGCGCCGGTTGTGCCAGTGGCGCCTTTCGTCACGGGCTGGCCAGGCCTCAGTGGAACGCCACTATTCGGCGGAGGGCTAACCGTAGTTCCTCCCCCGATGATCCTTACCGGAGCACCGGTAGGTGGCGCAGGTGTTGCGCCGGTTGTGCCCGCACTAGCTGTTGCCCCTGTCGAGCCAGACTTCATTGGCATGGCGACGACAGGAGTTCCAGGTGACCCGGTTGTAGCGGCTGTGCCAACCCGCGCCGGAGTCCCGGTTGAGGGTGCAGACGCGCTGTTGCGGGTGCTTCCCGTTGTGTTGCCCGGCACGGACCCCGCTCCGGTGGGGACGACTGTCGTCTTCCCAATCTGAAATGAACGAGGCATAACGGACCTCACCGGCGGCACCATCGGGGGCCCGAGACCCGCCTTCCCTGCTTGGGCCACAGTAGTTCCCGTATTGCCTTGTGCCGATGGGCCCGCACCTCTTGCGGTGCCTCCAGTTCCGGCAACTCCGCTCCTGCCTGGCGGGGCCTTTGTTCCTGCCCGGATTACAATCCGTTGCGTCGCAGTGCCCGTCTGTGGCTGCGCACCCGGCCGCTGACTGTCAACCCTTACTTTGACTTCGTGCTGGCCAGCCTGCGGAAAGTTGACTCCTTGAAATAACAAGGAGCGATTTTGTTGCGGGAGCAATACGCCCATCGTCTGTGTCTGCACATCCTTGCCGTCTACCATAAGGGTAGCCTTGATGTTGTTCAACGGAACTAAGTAAGGGTTTGCAACCGCAACAACCACAGGTGATTGCTGCCCCGGCGACGGACTATCCGTCGTATTGCCAACTTGAATCCCTACAAGTTTCACCGCCCCCATAGGTGTGACAGAGTTCAACGTCCCGCCTGGATTGCCCGAAGTTCCTGCGCCACTCGTGTCTGGAGTCCCGCCTGGCAGGAGCTGTGAGCCCGCTGGAGGATTGCTGCCCGAGTCCGCCGTCCCACTCCCGGCACCGCCAGTGGCTCCAGTCGTGGGCGTACCGGCGGCCCCTCCGGTGGGACTCGCGCCCCCACTGGTGTCTGCGCCCGCTCCACCAGGATTGTTTGCGCTGCCAACAACGCCAGTGCCTGGGTTGTTGGGCGCCTGCATAGCTGTTACTGCAATGGGGTTGAGCGGCGCGCTGGCCAGTTGGTTCCCGGAGCCATCGCCTACGTTCACTGTGATTTGGTAAGACGGTTTTGCAGTCGCGGGGATCAATTGCATTGACGTTGATCGTCACAGGAGATCCCACTTGCGGATTCGTTGGCTGCAGACTGACGTCTTGTGGACCGAGCTGCACGGAGCCTGGGGCAGCACCACCAGGCTGTCTTCCCGTGTAACCGCCCTGCTGGCCTCCTGGTTGCCCACCGTAGCTCGCCGCTGGCTGTCCTCCGGGTTGAGTACCAGGGGCGTTGCCATTGTAATAGTTATAGGGATTTCCCGGTGCGCCGTTGTTGTTATACGCATTATTGTTGTATTGGGCGGCGGCATTATTTGGGTTGTTAAAGCCTTGTCCTCCAGCAGATGCACTCATCGTACCCAAGCGCTGGAACACGTTGTCCAGAAGCCCGAGCATGCCCTTCTGCACTGCCCCTTGGAGGCCCATCACGAACGGAGAAGGTGTTGACACGGCGCCGGCCGCGTTCGGGTCCACCGAAGGATTACTTGGCGCGCCTGTCGGCTGCCCGCTGAAGTTCATCGCAGGATTGGTCGCCATCGAAGCGTTGACATCACTGACCGTACTGGCGATCTGGGTCATGCCCTGTTGCGCGGGAAGCGGGTTCACAGCCACATTCCCGCTCGCGTCGTTTTGCAGTGTCACGAGGCCCATGTTGTTATCGACCTTCGCCAACCACCAGCTCATGTCGTCCGAAGTTTTATTCTGGGTCCACATGGCCGTCAGCTCTGCAGCCTTGGCTTGCCAGTCCCACTTGCCCATCTCGCCCGGGAGTGTTGGCCGCGGCGGATTGGGATTGGGATTGTTTCCGTTCAGAGCTTCGCGAAAGATGGTCCCCACAAAAGGGCAGTCCGTGCCGACGCTGGCGCGAAGGTCGCTCAAATTGGCAAAGGCCATAGTGTAGAGACGCTTCTGTT
>WNGG01020706.1_pt1 | contig 10407 bp, 9 predicted proteins | sample 5400661 | NCBI WGS metagenome assembly WNGG01 (sample SAMN13153372, study PRJNA577476) | soil metagenome | isolation source: 100 cm soil or saprolite under Garry oak tree replicate 1 | place: USA:California | collected 2016-06-15
ACACCCGCGGCGGGGTGGAGCGCTGCATCAGGTACGCAGCGGATCTGGCCGGCCGCCGCAGCGGCCGGCTGACCCTGGTACACAAGACCAACGTGCTCGTGCACGCCGGCAGCCTCTGGCTGCGCACCGCCGAGCAGGTTGCCGCGGACACCGGCGTGCAGCTGGATTACGCGCACGTCGACGCGGCCTGCCTGTACCTGGTGGACAACCCGGCCAGGTTCGACGTGATCGTCACCGACAACCTGTTCGGCGACATCCTCACCGACCTTGCCGCGGCGCTGACCGGCGGGCTCGGGGTCGCGCCGAGCGGCAACCTCAACCCGGGCCGCACCGGCCCCTCGGTATTCGAGCCGGTGCACGGGTCCGCGCCGGACATCGCCGGCACCGGGCGGGCCAACCCGGCCGGGGCAGTGCTGTCCGCGGCGCTGATGCTCGATCACCTGGGCCAGCCGGAAGCGGCCGCCGACCTGGACGCCGCGGTGTCCGGCGTGCTCGAGGCAGGCGCGCCGGCCAGCACGGGCGAGTGGGCGAAGGCACTGGACGCGGCGCTGGCAGCGACGGCGGCGACCAGGTGAGCGCCGCCGGTAAGGACAGTGGCGCGCATAAGGACAGTGGCGTCGGCGAGGGCGGTGCCACCTGGGAGGCCGGCCGCACGGCCGGCCCGGCGAAGGTCGAGATCTACGACACCACCCTGCGGGACGGCTCCCAGCAGGTCGGCCTCGACCTGACCGTCACCGACAAGCTGCACGTCGCCGCGGCGCTCGACAGTCTCGGCGTGGACGTGATCGAGGGCGGCTGGCCGGGGTCCAACCCGAAGGACGCCGAGTTCTTCGCCCGCGCCGCCGAGCTGCCCTGGCGGCATGCCAGGCTCGCGGCGTTCGGCGCCACCCGGCCGCCGCGCCGCACCGCCGAGGACGACCCGAACCTGCAGGCCCTGCTGGCCGCCGGGACCCCGATCGTGACGCTGGTCGGCAAGGCCTGGACGCTGCACGTGGACGAGGCGCTGCGCACCACCCGCGAGGAGAACCTGGCGATGGTGGCCGAGTCGGTCCGCTTGATGGCCCGCCACGGCCGGCGGGTCATCTTCGACGCCGAGCATTTCTTCGACGGCTACCGCGCCGACCGCGGCTACGCGCTCGCGGTGCTGGCCGCCGCCGCCGACGCCGGCGCGGACACGCTCACGCTGTGCGACACCAACGGCGGCACCCTGCCGGACGATGCCGCCCGGATCCTGGGCGCGGTCGCCGCCGCCCGGCCGGGCCGGCTGGGCGTGCACTTCCACAATGATGCCGCCTGCGCCGTCGCCAACTCGGTGGTCGCCGTGGCCGGCGGCGCGCTGCACGTGCAGGGCGCCGCCAACGGCTACGGCGAGCGGTGCGGCAACGCCGACTTGTTCGCCGTCATCGCCAGCCTGGAGCTGAAGCGCGGCCACGAGCTGCTGCCGCCAGGCAGGCTCGCGGCGCTGGCGTCCACCGCCCGGACGATCGCCGAGCTTGCCAACCTGCCGTTCGAGCCGCGGCAGCCGTACGTCGGCTCGTCCGCGTTCGCCACCAAGGCGGGCCTGCACGCGTCCGCGATCGCCCGGCGCCCCGACGCGTACGCGCACGTCGACCCCGGCTCGGTCGGCAACCAGGCGCGGGTGCTCGTCAGCGAGCTTGCCGGCCGGAGCAACGTGCTGGCCAAGGCCGGCGAGCTCGGCCTTGACCTGGGCGGCGACCCGGAGCTTGCCACCGCAATCCTGGACCAGATCAAGGACGCCGAGCACCGGGGGTACGCGTTCGAGGCCGCGGACGCCTCGTTCGAGCTGCTTGTCCGGCGCACCGCCGGCATCCTGCCCGCCTGGTTCGAGCTCGAGGGGTACCGGGTGGTGATCGAGCGCGGCCGGGCCGACGACCGCAGCGAGGCGATCGTCCGGCTGCTGCTCGGCGAGCGCCGGGTGGTCGCGGTCGGCGAGGGCGTCGGGCCGGTGCACGCGCTGGACCAGGCGCTGCGCCGCGGCCTGGCCGAGCTCTACCCGGCGCTGGCCGGCATCGGTCTGGTCGACTACAAGGTGCGGATCCTGGACGGCCGGGACGCCACCAGCGCGGTCACCCGGGTCATGCTGACCACGGCTGACCACGACGGCGAGTGGACCACCGTCGGCGTGTCGCAGGACATCGTCACCGCATCATGGGAGGCGCTGGCCGACGGCGTCGGGTACGGCCTGCTGCGCGCCGGGGCTGAGCCGCTGGCCGGCCCCGTGCTCGCCGCGTCCGGCGCGCCGGGCTAGCCGCGGCGGATTCCGTTACTGCTGATCTTTGCCCTTTTCGCCCAGCCGATTGACCGGAGGCTTTCCGATGACAACCCAGCTTCCGCGGCCGCATTCCGGGCCGCTCACCACCGGCCCGTCCAGGGCTCCGGCCCGGGCCATGCTCCGCGCCGTCGGCCTCAGCGACGAGGACATGCAGCGGCCGCAGGTCGCCGTCGCCTCGTCCTGGAACGAGGTGACGCCGTGCAACCTGCACCTGAACGGACTGGCCGCCGCGGCCAAGGACGGCGTGCGGCAGAGCGGGGCGGTGCCGTTCGAGTTCGGCACCATAGCGGTGTCGGACGGCATCTCCATGGGCACCGAGGGCATGAAGGCATCACTGGTCAGCCGGGAGATCATCGCCGACTCGGTCGAGCTGATGGTACGCGCCGAGCGGTTCGACGCGCTGGTCGCGATCGCCGGCTGCGACAAGTCCCTGCCGGGCATGCTGATGGCCTGCGCGCGGCTTGACGTTCCCGCCGCGTTCCTGTACGGCGGCACCATCCTGCCGGGCTGGGCGCACGGGCGGTCACTGACCATCCAGGACGTGTTCGAGGCGGTCGGCAGCCACTCGGCGGGCGAGATCTCCGACCGCGAGCTGTACGACATCGAGCGGGCCGCCTGCCCGGGCGCCGGCTCCTGCGCGGGGATGTACACGGCCAACACGATGTCAGCGTGCGCCGAGGCGCTCGGCATGGCGCTGCCCGGCTCGGCCACCGCCCCCGCGGTCTCGGCCGAGCGCACCGAGCTGGCCCGCCGCACCGGCGAGGTCACGGTCGCGGCGCTGGCGGCGAGCCTGCGGCCGCGGCAGGTGATGACCAGGGCCGCGTTCCTGAACGCGGCCGCCGTGGTGATGGCGACCGCCGGGTCGACCAATGCCGTGCTGCACCTGCTGGCGATCGCCCGGGAGGCCGAGGTCGAGCTGACCCTGGATGACTTCGACGCTGTCAGCAGGCGGACCCCGCACATCGTGTCGATGCGCCCGGCCGGGCGGTTCATCATGAGCGAGCTCGACCAGGCGGGCGGCCTGCCGGTGGTGCTGAAGGAGCTGCTGTCGGCAGGGCTGGTCGACGGCGACGCCCGGTCGGTGAACGGCCGGACGCTGGCCGAGAACGTGCAGGACGCGTTCGCCCCGGACGGCGAGGTGGTCAGGGCGGTCAAGGACCCGTTCAAGCCGGACGGCGGGCTGGCCATCCTGCACGGCTCGCTCGCCCCGGACGGCGCGGTGGTGAAGACGCCGGGCATCGAGACGCTGCGGTTCGAGGGCCGGGCGCGGGTGTTCGAGCGGGAGGAGGACTGCATGGCCGCGGTCACCGCCCGCGCGGTCGCCAGCGGGGACGTGCTGGTGATCAGGTACGAGGGCCCGAAGGGCGGCCCGGGCATGCGGGAGATGCTCGCGGTGACGGCCGCCATCAAGGGGGCCGGCCTCGGCCGGGACGTGATGCTGGTCACCGACGGCCGGTTCTCCGGCGCGACGTTCGGTGCCTGCGTGGCGCACGCCGCCCCGGAGGCGTTCGACGGCGGCCCGATCGCCCTGGTGCGGGACGGCGACCCGATCGTGCTGGACGTGCCGAAGCGGCGGCTCGAGCTGCTGGTGGACGACGCCGAGCTGGCCCGGCGGCAGGCGCGGTGGACCCGGCCCGCGCCGGCTTACCGCACCGGAGCGCTGGCCAAGTACGCGGCGCTGGTGTCCGGCGCCGACCGCGGCGCCGTCTGCGCGGCGCCCGTCGTGACCTGAGCACCCGGCCTGCCCTCGCGGCCTGGCCGTGACCCGGCGCCGGGCGCGCGCGGTCAGTAGGCCATGTGCATCAGCTCGCGCACCTGCCGGAGCGTGTCCTCGGCGAGCGCGGCGGCCCGGTCGCTCCCGCGGCGGAGCACTGCCCGCAGGTACGCCCGGTCGGCGGCCAGCTCACGGCGCCACCTCGGGCCGCGTGGCCGGCGCATAGCTGATGTCCCGCCGCGCGTCGGTCTTCGCGGCCCTGATCAGCCGCGCCGTCTCGTCCTCGGTGGCGGCGAGCGGGATCGTGTTGCCGCGGCTCTTGCTCATCTTCCGCCCGTCCAGGCCGGGCAGCAGCGGCACCGCGCCGAGAAGCGCGTCCGGCGGCCGGAAGAACTCGCGCCGCGGGCTGTAGCGCCGGTTGAACCTGCGCGCGATCGTCCGGGTCAGCTCCACGTGCGGCAGCTGGTCCAGGCCGACCGGCACCAGGTTCGCGCGGCAGGCCAGAATGTCGGCCGCCTGGTGGACCGGGTAGGTGAACAGCAGGGCCGACATCGCGGCGCCGCCGCCGGCGGCGAACTCGTCCTTGACCGTCGGATTGCGGCCCACCTCGGCCACGCTCAGCAGGCTGAGGAACGGCAGCATGAGCTGATTCAGCGCGCTGACCTGGCTGTGCGCGAAAATAGTGGCCCGGGCGGGGTCGAGGCCGGCGGCCAGGTTGTCGGCGACGAGGCCGAGCACGTCGGCGCGGAGGCCCGGGCCGGCGCCGCGATCGGTGATCACCCGGTAGTCGGCCACCAGCACGAGCATCTCAGCGCCCAGGTCACAGAGCCTGACCCGGTTCTGCAGGGTGCCGAAGTAGTGACCCAGGTGCAGCGGCCCGGTCGGCCGGTCGCCAGTCAGGATGCGGAACGTCCGCGGCGAGCGGCGCAGATCCGCCTCGATCTCGGCGCTACCCCGGGCCGCGCCCGCTGCGGCCGCCGGAGAGGCCGGGCCGGGCAGCGGCTACAGCTCCACCACGTCGGCGACCACGCAGGTGATATTGTCCGGGCCGCCGCCCTGGTTGGCCAGGTCCACCAGCTTCCTGACCACATTCTCCGGGTCGGCGACCGCGGACATGACCTCGAGGAGCTTCTCCGCAGTGACCACCGCATACAGGCCGTCCGAGCACAGCAGGTACCGGTCGCTGGCCCGGGCGTCCTGCAGCTGCAGGTCGGGCTCGGACTGCCTGCCCCGCTTGCCGTCGATGGCCCGCAGCAGCAGCGAGCGCTGCGGATGCGAGGCGGCCTCGTCCGGGGTGATCCGCCCCTCGTCCACAAGCGATTGCACCAGGGTGTGGTCGTGGGTGATCTGGAAGAGCTCGCCGTCGCGCAGCAGGTAGGCCCGTGAGTCACCGATGTGCACGAGCGCCAGCTGAGAGCCCGACCAGAGCATTGCGGTGAGGGTGGTGCCGAGCCCGCGGAGCGAGGGATCGGACTCGGCGATGTGCCGCATGGCATCGTTGGCCTGGCGCACCGCGTGCTGCAGGGCACTGAGCAGGTCGCCGGCCGGCAGCTCGGCGTCGAGCGGCCGGAGCGCGTCGATGGCGGCGGCGCTGGCTACCTCGCCGCCGGCATGACCGCCGAGCCCGTCGGCGACCGCGAGCAGGCGCGGGCCGGCGTATGCCGCGTCCTCGTTGCTCTTGCGGAGCTGCCCGACGTCGGAACGGACGGCGTAGCGGATTCCCAGGGTCGTTCGCGCGTCGGGCATGGCGGCGTCCTTTCCTGACCGGTAGCCGGAGAGGGAGGCAGCGAGCCGCCGCCGCCGGACCGCGACGCTCCTCGCGAGCGAACCGATCGTCAGCCCCATTGTCGCCTTCCTCATGCCGGGCGGGGCGCCCGGCTGGCTCCCGGCTGCAGCTTCCCCCGTGGACACGGTCAAACGCGCAGCGCGGAGCTTCCTACCAGGTTGCCATGCCGCGACCGCTGGTGGCGCCGGATCAGTGCAGGCCGGCCAGCCAGGGCGCCACCACGGCACTATCGAGCAGGTCGGGCCGCTGCAGGTAGCGCACCATCAGCTGCACAGCGTGCCGGACATCCCTGGTCAGCCGGTAGCACTCGGCCGGCGAGCCGCAGCGGACCGGGGAGAGCCGACGGGCCAGCTCGACCACCTCGTCCGCCAGGCCCGCAAGCTCGCCGGCGTCACCGGGGTCGAGCGGCCACGGGCTGCCGTCCGCCGCGGCGCCCGCGGAGGCGATCTGGGCGCGGAGCCAGCGCCACGGGTCGGCCGTCAGGCCCGCATCCCAGACCCGGTCGGATGGCTCGTTCCCGGTGAAGCAGGGGTGATAGTGCGCGGCGCCGAAGGTGCCGGGCTCGTCCTGCAGCCGGTCGAACAGGTCCGCCCGCCACAGCGGCCGGTCGGCCGTGATCAGCTGCGCCGCCGACTCGGTGCCGCGATGGCTGCCGGATGCCAGCTCCCGCAGCTCGACCCGGGCGCCGTGCTCCATCGAGGCGTCATCGAGGTTGATCTCGAACCAGTGCCGCACGATCAGCGCCGAGCGCGACAGGGCGATCATGTACAGCACCGGGCCTCCCTAGGTCTGCGCCGGCCGCGCCCGCGGGCCGCCGCGCCTGCCGTGCCGCGAGCGTGGCCGGCCGCCCGCTCCCGGCAAGCATCTCACCGGCCGGGCCCGGCGGCGCCGCCGCGGCCCGCGCCGTCGCGTCCGGCGAGGCCCGAGCACGCCGGGCAGTCGGGCCTGCGCGGGTGCTGGACCAGGACGTACTCGCCGGGTGCCACCAGGTTGATGCCATAAACCGTGCCGGGCGTGACCGGCGTTGTCCCGGTCAGCAGACTGATCGCCAGGTGCGCGACGAACTGCCCGGACAGTCCGGCTGCCCGCCCGGCTGCCGGCTGGCCCAGGCGGGCGAATTCGCCCGCGCGGAGGCACTCCCAGCACGGCCCGGTGCCGGGCACGTAGACCCCGGCGGAGACAATCGGGCCGTGGTAGCCGCCGTCCACCCAGGGGATGCCGACCCCCAGGCAGGCACAGTTCGCCCACTGCCGGAGCTCACCCGGGCGGTCCGCGCATAAGGCCAGCAGGCTCGAGCCGGCGATGGCGGCCGCGCAGTCGTCCTGCGATGCGAGCCGCGCCCGCTCCGCGGTGACCTCGATGTCCGAATTCCGCCGCCGCAGGTGCGCGGCGGCGGCGTCCGCCTTCGGCTTGCCGACGTCATCCTCGGTGTACAGGACCTGGCGGTTGAGATTCGACACGTCGACCACGTCGGGGTCAATGCAGTGCAGCCGGCCGACCCCGGATAACGCCAGCGCCAGCGCTGCCATGGCGCCGGTGCCGCCCAGGCCGGCCACGATGACCCGGGCATCGCGGAGCAGCCGCTGCACCTCCCACGGGCTGCTGCGCGGCGTGAGGTCGACCCAGCGGTAATACTGCATGCTCCGGCCGTAGCGCTGCCGCTCGCGAGGCGTCAGGTCGGCAGGCACCTGCGCCGCCGCGTCCTCCACGTATCCCGCGGCGATGAGGGTCTCCAGCGCTTCGCGCACGTCGGCCGCCGCCGTGCCCGGGTGCATCCGGCATACCCGGCCGACGATCTGGGCCGACCCGGCGGTGCCATCGATAGCATTAATGAGGCTCCACAGCCACCCGCCCGGATCGGTGATCTCCGCGGCTATCCCGTACACTCCGCCGCCGATCCTGACATTTCCCGCCGCCGTCAGGTACGGCGCGTGCTCGGGTTTTATCCGGGGCAGGAGCATTGACTTCCTTCTGCGGCCAGCCGGGAGTCCGCGCAGCGCGGCGCACCGGCGGCTGCGGGCCGGAGCGGTCCTGGTGAGCGCGACCGAGTGGCCGGCTGGCGTGCGGCTAGGCGTTTGTCGAACAGAGCCCGGCTGCGGTCTCGGCCCTGGCGAGCTTGCGGATCTTTATCTTCTTCTTACCAGCCATGCCGCACGACCTCGTCGCCCAGGAAAGCAGAACGTTCGCCTAAGAAAGCAGAACTTATCATGCGATTGGCGGCTAATCCATATCTAATCCGTAAAGCCTGGCCCGGAATTAGCCGGCGCCCGGACTGATCATCTGGCTGCGGCGAGTCCCTCGGCTCGCATCGCCTTGCGGTAGGCCACGGCGACCGCGTCGAATTTGGACGCGCTCGGGCTGCTGGGACTCGACGATCAGCTGATCCTGGCCGAAGATCGTGTTCTCGAATTCCTGGATCACCTGCGCCGGCTGGCCGAAGTTGTAATTGCGGCCGATGATCACGTACCCGGTGCAGCGATCGGCGGCTTCCGGCTGGGCGGCGAAGAAGTACACCATGCCGCGCTCGCCGCCCCAGTCCAGCCGTAGCGCGATCGTGTACGGCAGGTGCAGCTCATACCGGCTGCGGCGCTCGGGCGGCGAGGTCTGCTCATTGCCGAATACCGGGAAGTCCTCGGTGTTCGGCGCCTCCGGCCGCACGATCGCGTAGTGCAGCACGTGGCCCTCGGTGCGCACCTCGTGCCGCGGGACGACCGGCCGGTCCTGATCGCCGAGCAGCCCCGGGTGCACCCAGGGGAAATGCCCGAAATCGGTGAAGTTCTCGACCTGGCGAGCGGCGTCGCAGCGCCAGCGGTATGGCCCGGCCGATACCACCGCCCAGGCATCGTCCTCCAGCTCGGGCACTTCCGGCACCGGCCACCGCGGCTCTTCCAGCGCTACCCAGACGAGCCCGTAGCGCTCCTGGATCCGGAACGCGGGCACCCGGGCCCTGGCCGGCACCCGGCGCGGATCCGGCAGCTGCGGGATCGCGACGCACCGGCCGTCGGCGGCGTACCGCCAGCCGTGGTAGGGGCAAACGATCTCATCACCCCTGACCCAGCCGAGGGACAGCGCGGTACCCCGGTGCACGCACAGGTCGGACATCGCCCGCGGCTCGGCACCGGGGCCGCGCCACAGCACGAGGGACTCGCCGAGGAGGTCCGCGTGCGCCGGCCTGTCGCCGAGCTGGCCGGAGAAGCAGACCGGATGCCAGCATGCCCGCTGCGCCTGCAGGTCGGCATAGATCCCGGGAGCTGACACGCTGCGCCTCCGCCCCGCCGCGGGGTGCCTGGTGACGGCCGTGCGCCCGGCACCGGCTTTGCGGCCTTTGTCAGCAGGCTAGCTGCCGCCGGGCCTGGTGGCGACAGGGTAACGGGCCGCCCGGCGCGCCCGGGACGGCGGGCCAAGGACCCGCAAAGTGAAGGCAAAGTGCTGGTAATGGCGCGCCCGCCGACTGCCGGCCGGCGGGCGGGGGGAAAGGCCCACCCCGGCAAGCCAGAACAAATGTAATGATCAAGTCACAATTCGCAATCGTTTCCCTTGTGCTCAGTACCAGGTCTGCGGCATGCTGTCTCGCGATCAGAGGCCGCGAATGAGCATGAGCGGAGTATCCGGGGCGATGTCCAGGTTTATCCGGGCCGGCCGGCTGTTAGCCGGTCCCGGCACGGAGGTGTTACGCCGGGCCGGCGCAGCGCGGGCCGGGAACGGGCTCGCCGCAGTAGCGCTGGCGGCGGTGGCGATTGGGCTGGCGGGCTGCGCCGGCCAGCCCAGCGTTGCGCTGCCGCCCAAGGCCGGCGCTCGGCCGCCAGCCCGGCTGGCTGACCAGCCTGGCCCGCGCCAGCAGGTCATGGCGGCCTACACGGGTTACTGGCGGGCCGTCGACGATGCGCTGAACGCGGGCAGTGCTGCCCGCGCGCGCCAGATACTCACCGGCTACGCCCCGGCCTCCGCCCTGCCCGGGCTCATCCGGGCCTTCCGGCAGGACTGGGCCAGGCACGTCGTCACGGACGGCAACCCGGTCCTGCACATCATCAGCGTCCGGGTAAGCAGCGGCCAGGCGACCGTGCACGACTGCGTCGACCTCAGCCATGCCGGCCTGCAGAACGCGCGCACCGGCCGGGTGCTCCCGCACAGTTTCGGCAGCCCGCGGGCCAACTTCTACGCCAGCCTCATCCGGCAGGGCAGCCAGTGGCTCGTCAGCAACATCGTCCCGGTGGTGGCCGCATGCGAACCGTAGCGAACCTGATGCTGGCCGTGGCGATCACGGCCGTCACCGCAGCGTCGGCGGTGCAGGCAGGGCCTGCGGCCGCAGCCGGCGGCCCGCCGCCCGGCTGCCGGGTGGTCAGGACGCCGCACGGCTGGGAGGTCATCTGCGGGAACGGCGGCGGCGGTCCCGGCGGTGGCGGCGGAGGGGGCGGCAGCGGGGGCGGCGACACGTGCAGGCTCTTCACGCTGCCGCCTGGCTATCCCGACCCGTATCCGGCGCCCAAGGGCGAGACGTGGATGTGGATCGTCTGCCAGATGACCGAGCAGACCGGCCTTGTGCTGGTGCCCACCGGATCCACGACGGCCAATCCTGGCGTCACCCCGCAGCAGCTGATGCAATGGGCGCTCGCT
>WNGG01009854.1_pt1 | contig 10406 bp, 6 predicted proteins | sample 5400661 | NCBI WGS metagenome assembly WNGG01 (sample SAMN13153372, study PRJNA577476) | soil metagenome | isolation source: 100 cm soil or saprolite under Garry oak tree replicate 1 | place: USA:California | collected 2016-06-15
GGGATGTGGCCAACCTGCTGCACCCGGTCTTCGGGAGGGTGCGGGTGGAGCATTTCAACAACGCCGAAAAGCAAGGCCGTGCGGTGGCCCGCGCCGTGCTCGGCAACCTGCAGGCGTATGATTATATCTACAGCTTCTGGTCTGACCAGTACGAGCACAAGCTGGAATACGTGGGGTTTGCCAGGAGCTGGGAGCGGATGGTTCTGCGCGGCAGCTACGACAGCAGAAAGTTCCTGACCTTCTACCTGACGCAGGGCATCCTGCAGGCGGCTTGCGGGCTGAACCGTGGGGGTGACCCGGAGCTCGAGGCTGATGCCGAGCTGCGCGCGTGTCAGGATCTGATTCGCGGCCGAATCCGACTATCGGAAACCGCCCTGGCGGATGATCGTGTGGACCTGCGGTCATTGAACATCGCTCCGCAGTGAACGCGGTGCTGCCGGATGACCTGGTAGCCACCGATGGATGGGTCGAGGGGTGAGACCTGGCCATGAGCTCGTTGAGAGGGAGAACCAAGATTTATGTTCTCGGACCCGTTTGGTGATAAGAAATAGAACCGGATCAGCCTGGGAACAAGAAAGAGTGGTTCTGGCCATAGCAAACTCTCTCGAGGGCGATGCAAGAGCCAGAGGCCTTCTCGAAGGCACAATCCGCATCACCAAACGGGTCCGAGAACCAGGTTATTCGACAATTAACACTCTAATGTAGATCAACGATGATAATGCTCAGTTTGCCCTGATAGGCCTGGGGACTTCGAATATTCGTAGTGTGTCCGTTAACGAGGAGCACAGGAGAAGGAGGCCGAAATGACCGAGGTTGAACGGCTTGCGGCGTTCGTAGTGCGAGCCGGGTATGAAGACCTTTCAGAGGAAGCCAGGCGAGAGCTCAAGATTCGAGTATTAGATGCGCTGGGCTGTGCAATTGGGGCCATGGAAGGACCCCCGATCAAAATACTCCAGGCCCAACTTGAAGATTTTGGAGGCAAGCCTCTCGTTACGCTGATTGGTGGAGAGAAAAATGCGCCAGACCGGGCCGCTTTCTACAATGCGGCCCTGGTTCGCTACCTGGACTACAACGATAGCTACATTGCCAGGAAGGAGACCTGCCACCCCAGCGACAACCTGGGAGCAGTGCTGGCGGCAAGCGAGTACGCTAAGAATAGCGGCAAGGAGTTCCTGACGGCCCTGGCGGTCGCCTACCAGGTCCAGTGTCAGCTCTCTGATGTTGCTCCCGTGCGAGCTAAAGGATTTGATCATACGACCCAGGGTGCCTATGCAGTGGCAGCTGGAGTATCCAGTGCCCTGGGCCTTGACCAGGACCGAACTGCGAATGCCATTGCTATCAGTGGCACCGCTTTCAACGCCTTGCGGGTCACCCGTACTGGAAGCCTCTCCAATTGGAAGGGCCTGGCCTATCCCAACACGGTTTTTGGTGCCACTCACGCAACCTTCCTCGCCATGCGAGGGATTACCGGTCCTCTTGAGGTTTTCGAAGGCAACAAAGGTTTCAAGGAAGCCATTGCCGGACCGTTTGAGATTGATTGGCTGGATGAGAACCTCGAGGCTGTAAGACGCACCAACGTCAAGAAGTACAACGCTGAGTTTCACTCGCAGTCGGCCCTGGAGGGAATCCTGGAACTGAAGGAAGCACACCAGTTGCGTCCAGAGGAGATCGAGCGGATCGAGATCGAGATTTTTGATGTGTCCTATCATATCATTGGTGGGGGTGAGGAAGGGAACAAGCACTTTGTGCGCACCAAGGAAGAGGCTGATCATAGCTTACCCTATATGGTTGCCGTCGCTCTCCTGGATGGGGAGGTGACGCCTGCGCAATACGCGCCGGAGCGGATTGTGCGGGCAGATGTGCAGACCCTGCTACGCAAGGTTGATGTTCGACCAGATGAGGAGCTGAGCAAGCGCTTTCCTGAAGAGATGCCCTGTCGCATTCGAGTCTTCCTCAAAGATGGTCAGACGTTCAGCATTGAGAAGCGAGACTACGAGGGATTTTATACCCGGCCTCTGTCCTGGGAGAAGATAGTGGCGAAGTTTGAGCAACTCGCAGCTCCCTACACTGATGGGGAGTTACGCCAGGCCATTGCAGAGGCGGTTGCGCACCTGGAAACGATTGAAGTACGGCAGTTAACCGAACTGTTAGCCAAAGTCAGCAGGAGAAAGCAGTCATGAGTGACCGAGCATTTCCGTTCATCCACTTGAATGAGCGTGAGAGCAAACCACGCGCACGCGGCATCACCGAGATTCGCGGCCCCTACTATACCCCGATGGGAAAGCGTTACCTGGAGGACGTTCTGGAGACCATGGGAAACTACGTGGACTCCCTCAAATTTGCAGGCGGTTCCTTCACGCTGATGCCGGAGCCTGCCCTCAAGGAGATCATCGACCTTGCCCATCGCTACGATGTGCTGGTCTCCACTGGAGGGTTCATCGAGCATGTCCTGACTCAAGGGTCTGATGTGGTGAATCGCTACATCCAGGAGTGTCGTAATGTTGGGTTCGACATCCTTGAAATTTCCAGTGGGTTTATTACCATCCCTGTGGATGACTGGCTCCGCCTTGTGGAGAAGGTGCAGCAGGCAGGACTCAAGGCCAAACCGGAGGTAGGCATCCAGTTCGGTGCTGGAGGAGCAAGTGCTGCTGAAGAACTCGAGGCGGAAGGCACCCGTGATGTGGAATGGGCTATCGGTCAGGCCAGGCGTTTCTTAGAGGCAGGCGCCTATATGATTATGATCGAGTCTGAAGGGATCACTGAGAACGTGAAGACCTGGCGCACCGATGCCGTAGCCAAAATCATTGGAGCGCTGGGACTGGAGAAGGTGATGTTCGAGGCCGCAGACCCGGAGGTCTTTGCCTGGTACATCAAGAACTATGGTGCGGAGGTGAACCTCTTTGTCGATCATAGCCAGATTGTCCAACTCGAGTGTCTGCGCTCTGGTATCTGGGGAACTAAGAGTCTATGGGGGCGAGTTTTGACCTACAAGGGATAGGAAGGGACGTTGGGGCCCTTTATCGTCCCCCTATTACCTGTCCCGCGCCTCCGGGGGAGGATGAAGCGCCAGACAGGGGGCAATGATGCTGGGCGAGAGGCCAGGGCCCGTGGATGTGCTATTCCCACATGCAGACGAGCTCACTATATTGGAAAGCCGCTCCAATAGCCAACGCCCACCAGTTGCACTCGCAATCTTCTTCAGCCCGTCCACATCGGCATCGCTTCCAAAAGCTTAGAAGAATCTGCTGATATCGAGGTAGACCTGCTTAATATTCTCTGGTGTGCCTGCGTACTCCTGGCCCCCAGTCGCGTCCGCGATCTTTGTCAGGGCATTCTTATCGGCGTCCTGACCATAAGCGATGGTGTACACTTTCACAGCCTCACCAGCATTTGCGCCGGAAGCCATGATCTGGTTGACAAGCTGATCGACTGTGAGCTGGTTAACCGTGTCCATACCATCTGTCAGCACAATCACGACCTTAATATGCTTTGATTGCAATGATTGCATGGCTTTCACCTGGTCAGCAATCGTGTTATAGAGACGAGTTTTGCCGTTAGCCGTGATTTGATCAATAGCCTTGAGGATACTTTGCTCTTTGGGACCAAGTGGTGTCACTGGCGTGATCACTGTCTGATCATCGCTAAAGATTGTTAACCCTAGCCCATCGCTGGGACCCAGGAGCTGTACGAATTCCTTTAGCCCACCTTTGGCAGCGCCAATCTTGCCGTTGTCATTCATACTGCCGGAGCGGTCCAGAATCAGCATCACATCCACCTTGCGTCGCTGTTGCTCCCATGAGGATTGAATCGCCTGGATCACGTCTGCTGAGGGTACCTGCAGGATCGACTGCGGCTGGCGGGGGTCTACACCATGGTTGCTGTCAATGGGGGCACCAGCCGCTATATTGGAATTCGCTGGTCGGAAGCCGTATTGCAGCGCCTTCGTCTGCTGGTGAGGATCCAGCAAAAAATCGCGAAAGGCCAGAGCCGAGGTCTTCTTGGCGGGTGTGATCCAATTGGCTTGTGGAATGACGAAAGGATGGTCGCTGTAAAATGTTCCTTCAACTGGATAAATCGCTACGACCGGGTAAGGCAGGTGAGGGTATTTCTTCCCTTCGTTGGCCTCGACCACCAGGCTCTCATACATCACTGCCGCACTCAGGTAGTTTGGCCCCTTGGTAAACATCTCGTCGGCGAAAAAGCCGGTGCTGTCGCCATAGTGGATAATCGAACTCTCAACATTTGCCACGAAGTCCTGGGTTGTCTTACTGTTGACATCATCGATGGTTAACCCGCGCACCTTCCCCACCGCTGCATAGTGCTCAGCGATAACAGAATCCAGGCCGGAGTTGGAGTCGTCCGGGCGCGTATGACCAAACTTGAAGTCGCCCCATTCGGGATGCCCGTAGCTAGCCCAACCCTGGGGGTCTGTGCTCAACGCGGCGATTTTAGCCCAGCCAATCGGTCTATTCGGCCAGCCCAGCGCCTCGGCTTCTGGCTTCCACATCGCGATTACTACGGGGCTGAGTACCAGTGAGGGTGTACTATTTGCCCCCGTAGGAACGATATCACTATGGTACTTCTTTTGCCACTGGTCGTTGAGGAGTGTCAGCCAGGTGCTGCCCGCCGGACTCCAGATGTCCGGCTGGATCGTCCCATTGGCAATTTGCTGCATTGACTGTCCTGAACCTACAGGTGTTGCCTTGATCGTAATAGGCCCATCACAAGCGGTAATGTGACGACTGTTGAAATCGGCTACGACATCATCGATCCAATCCTTCTTCTCACTTCCATAATACATCGTGAGCATGACCGGGTTTGAGGAATGTGATGAGCATTGGAAACTTGAACTCCCCGGCTTCTGCGTCTGCGAGGTTGCAGGTGTGGATGATCCACCTCCTAATGAACAACCTGTAAGCAGGAACAACAATAGCCAGAAAAAAAGAGGCATTCTATGGTAGGAGCCCTTCATCGTCCCCCTATTACCTATCCCCCAGGCAGGGTGGCGGCGCTTCATCATCCCTCGGATGCGCGACCCCTTGCGGTCGTTCTGATCAGATAGCAGAGACATATTGTGCATAGAGCGTGGACCTCTCAAACTCACCTTGATGTTTCCTGTCCCAGGACCATATTAGAAAAACTCATTTCGTGTTATATCCTTCATCCAGGGCCTGGAGCTTGCGCCCCAGGCCCTACCCACCCGGGGTCACCTGTGTATCACCGTATTTCGATTTCCACTGTTTGATCAGTTCGTCAATCACTCCACCGCCAGGAACTTGCGCCAGCGGTGAAATTGTGGGAGGGATATGGAGCCTGGCTGACTGCTGCGCGAACACGTTCCCTGGGATGTTAGCTGTCAGGGGCACATTTGGACTGGTCGGGCGAAAGCCGCTTTTGAGAGCCAGGCGTTGCTGCTCATCAGCTAATAAGAAGTCGCGCAAAAGCAAGGCCGCTTGCTGCTCTTCGGGTTTCACCCAATCTCCCTGCAAGATGGCAAACGGATGGTCACTCAAGATGTTGAGGCCGGGATAATACGGTTGCAATACTTGCCTCTGGCGAGTTCGCGCTTCGTTCTCCAGGGTCAAGACCAGATTCTCGTAGGTAGCGGTGATATCATAGGCGGCTGGGCCCTGCACAAGGACGACATTCTTGAGGAATGTTCCACTACTGCGACCAAAGGCGTTCACTGCCCCCTCAATATCACTGAAGTATTGCAAGAATGCCGGGTCTTGTATCTGGCTGACCTTCAGACCACGCTCTTGTTTATAGTATGCATAGGCGAGCAGCGTAATTGCCAGCAACGCGCTGTTCGACTGATCGGGGCGCGTTTGCCCAAATTTGACCAGGCCCCAGGTAGCATCACCGCCGATATCGGCCCACCCGTTCTTGAGAATCAGAGCTTCATGGATACCTGGCCAGTCGATAGTATGGTATTTATTCAGCAACACCTTCGCCCGCTCTTCCCGGACAGCGAAGACAAGTGGACTGAAGACAAGTGACTTGGGTAACAGATCGCCAGAGCCAATCACATCTTTGCCCTGATGTGCAAGTTGCCAGGCTCCACTGAGCTGGCTCAGTTCCAGAGAACTCGCTGGACTCCAGGCAGTTGGCTGAATCGCGCCGTTCAGGATACCATCTTTGGCTTCTCCAGAACCTCGTGGGTCCAGCGCTACTTGAACGACCTTTCCATTGAGAGAGGTTCCACTCTTGTTAAATGCACTGATGGCTGCAGTCAACCAGTCTGCTTTCTCAGTACTATAGGTAAAATTGACGGTGATGGAAGGGCCTGTGAGAGGGGGAGGAGCGCCTGAACCTCCTCCCCCTCTGGTAGCGAGGTAGAGGCCAGTACCTCCCAGAGCAACCACTACAACACCTGCTGCGCCTGCAATCAGCAAACCTCGACGAGAGACACCCCGCCGTCCAGGCGATGGTGAGCCAGGTATGGGTGCCTGGGGATATACAGGTGTCATCGGAGCAGCAGAAGGTCCGGCAGAGGCTGGAGGCTGTGACGGTTGCCCTCTTAGATTGGGTGCCGATCTGCTCCCTGCTGTCCCTCCGCTTATGATTGTCTGCGCCTGCTGTGGAACAGTGGTTCCTCTTGGAGTCGGAGGACGAGGAACGAATGGCTGCGATGGAACCGTATTCGGCAGAGTTGCACTGGAGTAGAAGCCCGAGGACGTTGACACTACGCCGCTCATCAGAATCGCTTCGCGCATTTCTTCTGCGGATTGGAAACGATTCTGCGGCTCCTCGGCCATCGCCCGAAGAACGATCTCTTCCGTTGCCTGGGAAATGTTCGGATTGATCTGACGCGGTGTCTCGAAGACCTGCGGATTGATGCGGCGCGAGGGTGCATCGGCAGGGACACTATTGGTCAGCAGGTCATAGAGTGTTGCTCCCAGGGCGTAGATATCAGAACGCGGATCGCTTTGACTTCTGCCATACTGCTCCAGCGGCGCGTAGCCTTGAGAACCTAAGAGAGATGTATCCTTTTTGGCTGTTGACTTGAAGATGCGTGCAATACCAAAATCAATCAGTTTGATCTGGTTATCTTTTGTCACCATCACGTTCGATGGCTTCATGTCGCGGAAGATGATTGCCTGCGGACGAGTGTGGAGGTAGTGCAAGACATCGCACAGTTGTAGCGCCCAACCCATCACCAGTTGCTCGGCCAGTGGCCCTTTTGCATCCTCCTGCACCTTCTCGAGAGTCCTTCCCTCGATGAACTCCATCACCAGGTAGGCTTTGCCTCCCTCTTCAAAAAAATCACTGACGTTGGGCAGATTAGGATGACTAAGCTGCACCAACAGGTCGGCCTCCTGGCGAAAGTCTTGAATTACGTGAGCACGCTCGGCCTGGTTCAGGTTCGCATCGCTCATCTCTTTAATGGCAACCACACGCCGTGACTGAAAACGCTCATCGTTTGCTCTATAGACTGCACCAAAGCCGCCTTTGCCGACCATTTGCACAATCTGATAACGTCCACTCAAGAGACTTCCGACTGCCAGGGAACCGGTGACGCGGCGACCACCGTATGCACCGATTGGGGATACGACAGTCTGTGCAGTAGGACCGCCTGCTAATGCATATCCACAGTTGGAACAGAATTCGTCTCCAGGGGAGTTCACGGTACCACAATTACCGCAGGTGATACCACCTCTGACTTGTGTCATATTTTCTTTGCAGCTCCTGCGGCATCAGTAAAGACAAGCTCTTATTGGGTAAAACCTCGCTTCACTGGAAACTCCCGCGATGTGGGCTGCCCTCCTTATTGTACTTGCATTAGTAGCCACTGATCGGATATTTCTTTCCAGCAGCATTATCACACGGAAACGTTATGCAATGGTTAAGTCTATATTAACACAATGTTAAGAACTCTTCCTACGTGTTCAAACCCTTCTGGGGAATCGCGCGCTCATCGCGGTGGCGAAACGCGCCGGAGTGGAACAGTTTGTCTTCATCTCGACACACAGCGCGCATCCTGACAGTCCTGTCGATCTCTTTCGCTTCAAATACCGCAGTGAGGAGGAACTACGCGCGAGCGGCATGGCTTACACCATTGTACGTCCGACACACCTGATGGATACCTGGGTAGGCCTTCTTGGTCGGCAGATTCTGACGCATAAAGCGGTGACCCTCTATGGGCGTGGGGATAATCCCCTGTGCCTGGTTGCTGGGAGCGATGTCGCCGCATTGACAGCGATGGCACTGACCCAGCCCGCCGCTCTCAACCAATGTATCACCATTGGCGGGCCGGAATGCCACACGTTGCGCCAGGTCGTTGCCTGTTTCGAGCGTCTCCTCGAGCATCCCATTCGTGTGCGCGCCATAGCGCGCCCCTTGCTCCGCCTGACCGCTCTCGGCATGCGTCCATTCAATCCCGTGCTGAGTCGCCAGGCCATGATGTCATGGTTGGTTGATACGCGTGATCAGACGGTCGATATGGTCTCATTATCATCGTAGGTGTGTCAGTTCCATGATATGGTCCATATTCTCGTTTGGAGTCGTGATCCGACGCCAGGACGAGTCTCGAAGGCTCAAACAGAGTATGGCATATGCTCCTGCATCACAGGATGCAGAGGCACCAGGAACCCCGCTGACCGCATCACCCTGACCTCCCGTTCTGTTTCCGCATCCAAAAGGTACGTTTTCGCTTTGAGGGTGAGCAGTTTATTGTGCCTGGGGCACAGTGAAATTGAACACCCAGTCGGCGGTGGCACCGGCTATGGCTTTGTGCGATATGTGGAGCGTCCACTGACCGGATTTATTAAAGAGCGGCTCATCCAGGATCAGTTTCACGCCGATTACTGGCGTGTGCTTGTCCCCGTCTTCCTGGTTCAGGCTATCAGCGATAATCCCGGCGCCCTTGGAACTCCAGCCATCTACCGTCACATAGTACAGGTTGTCATCGGGCTGGCTGCCTGTCATGGTTGCTCCCATTTCCAGTGGTAGGCTGAGCAGGTTGATGACAGTCTCACTGGGCGAGACGCGAACCGTCTGCAAGGTGATCGGTATGCCGTTCGCGGTCACCGTCTGATGGGGGTTGGCGATGCGAGCAGCATGGAATAGCAGGGAGAAATCGAAGGAGACCGAGTCAGTGGGCTGATCCATGCTCGATATGCTCAGACGCAAATTGAGCGTGCTGGTCTGCGCTGGAATAGCGCTTGTAATATAACTTGTTAGCCCGGTGAGCGTCCTTGGAGAGGTAGAGGCATCGGACCAGTCGAGCGTCCCTGAGCCCCCCGGGAGTTTCTGGCCGGACTGGAGGGCCAGCGTTTCTATGGGCACTCTGTCCGCGGGCTTGGGCAGACCGGCGGACGAATAGTCAATAGAATAATTGATGATGACACGATTGGCGTCAGCGTAGGCGGCCTTGAGTGTCACTATTTTGCCGTGAAGAGGTTTGGCCTGGTTAATCACCTGTGCCTCGCCGTGAGAACATACGTCGTACCAGCCTGGATCGAAAAAGCGTTTTTTGCAGTCGAGGTGGGCAGCGGGTGTCGCAGGGGTTTTCGTCGCGGTGTGGGCGACAGCGGACTGAGATGGAGCCGCCGGCCCGTTATTGGCATGGCGTGTCAGGGTGAAGACCCAGAGCATGCTGCCGACCAGGATGACGACCACGAAGACTGCGGCAATCTGCGCGAAGTGCTGCGCGATCGGTCGCGGTCGCGAAAGTGGTCTCTGTTTCATATGCTCTTGCATATTACGATACCTTTCAGGCAGCCGTGGTTGTTTTTTGAGTGATTGGATGGGCGGAATCCCTGGCTGCGTTTGCTGCCGTGTTTGCTGTGCAGACTGCGCGAGATGTTCTGCCAGGCGGCCCCAGACGCGATCTCGTGTCTCCGCGTATTCACTATGGAGCGCGCGCAGATCGCGGAGAAGCTGCCTCTCAGGAGACAAAGCACTGTGCGAAGCGTCCTGGGATCGGTCATGCATCCCTGAGAATTGCCGTATCTGCTCATCTACGGATTCAGGGATGAACTGTTCGTTCTGGTCAGTCATGATGTGTGTCCTCCTTCTGATTGGCGTAGATGCGGCGCAAGAGATTCAGGGAACGCGAGAGCAACGTGCGAATCGCCCCCTCGGTTTTACGCATCTGGGTCGCGATTTCGGCGCATGACAGGTCATTTTCGAAACGCAGGCGTAACACCTCTTGCTGTAGCTCAGGGAGAGATGAAAGGCGTTCTTGCAAGAGCGCAAGTTGTTCGTGACGCAAAGCAACCTGTTCAGGAGAGCGTTTTTCATCGTCGTAGAGCATTTCCGTGCTTTCCTCTAAGGGTACGGCGGACTGGCGTACCAGACGACGATGGTGGTCAACGCATTTGTTATGGGCAACGCGCCGCAGCCATGCCAGTTGTTGCTTTTCACCCATGGTGAGCAGGGTTGTGCTTTCAAGCGCTGCCAGA
>WNGG01029828.1_pt1 | contig 10404 bp, 9 predicted proteins | sample 5400661 | NCBI WGS metagenome assembly WNGG01 (sample SAMN13153372, study PRJNA577476) | soil metagenome | isolation source: 100 cm soil or saprolite under Garry oak tree replicate 1 | place: USA:California | collected 2016-06-15
GTTGAGCAACGAGGGAACGTTTGCGTCATGGGGCGCGACGTTGTCAAGGGCCTCTTCCCTTACGAGGATCCGCTCAATAAGGAAATCAAGATTGCGGGCCGGCCCTTTGTGGTCATCGGCGTAATGGAATCGCTGGGCCAGATCCTGGGTCAATCACGGGACAATCAGGTATATATTCCGGTTACGACATTTCAGAAGTATTATCCGGAAATTACTTTTCCCGAAACCATTTTCGGAATCTTCGTGCGTCCGATCTCCCGCGCCTATGTTAAGTCGTCGATTGACGAAATGACGGACATTCTGCGACGCCGTCGTCGCGTTCCCAACGCCGAGCCGAACAACTTTGGCATCTCCTCACAGGATGCATTGTTGGACATTTACAACCAGTTGACCGGCGCAACCTTTTTGGTGCTTACGGCTGTTTCGGCAGTCGCGTTGATGATTGGCGGCATCGGCGTCATGAACATCATGTTGGTTTCGGTAACCGAGCGCACGAAGGAGATTGGCGTGCGCAAGGCAGTGGGCGCCACTCGAATCAATATCCTTTCCCAGTTTCTAATCGAAGCAGTGGTGCTGACTTCATTCGGCGGATTCGCTGGTCTGATCGTAGGCGAAGTGTTTGCATATCTGGTTAACAAATATTCGCCTTTGCCGGCCTATGTCCCGGCCTGGGCGATCGGTGTCGGCATAGGCATCTCAGCCGGCGTGGGAATTGTTTTTGGACTGTGGCCGGCATGGAAGGCTGCGCGTCTGGATCCAATTGAGTCATTGAGATACGAATGAAATTCGTACCTGGTGCTTTGTACTTTGTTCTTTGTGCTTGAAACGTCTCGTTCCGATGTCACTGGCGGACACGGATTGTGGCCGGGTTTTTTGAATCACTAACATAAAGTGCGAAACACAACGAACAAAGTACGAAGCACAAAGTATCAGGCAAAGCGTAACTAAACCCCTTCTCCGCGCGTACTAATAGTACCAGTGAAGCTTATCGAAATTCTGAGAGTAGCGCTCGCTGCCATTTGGGCGCATAAGCTGAGGTCCGCGCTTACTTTGCTCGGCATGATTGTGGGCGTGACGGCATTCGTGGTTGTCGTGTCTCTAATCCAGGGATTCAATGTTTATATCGATGAAAAAATCGCGGGCATTGGCGCGAAATCTTTTTCCGTGCAACGCTTCAATCCATTTGAAGACTTTAAGGACACCGACACGATTGCGGCAGCCCAGCGTCGCAATAAGGAGCTGACGCTCGACGATTATGACTATCTGAAAGAGCGGGCGACGCTAATTGGCAAGATCGGCGCGAAAGCGCGCGGCACACCTTCCGAAGTCAAGCGGAACGATCAAGTCCTGGAAGATATTTTCGTTAGCGGCGCGACAGCCAACACGGCAGAAATTGATAATCGCGACATCGCCGACGGGCGCTTTTTTACGGATACCGAGAACGACGGCGCCGCCCGCGTGGCTTACATAGGCGCAGACATCGCGAGCAAATTATTTCCCGCCAGCAATGCCGTTGGTGGCGAAATAGCTATTCGAGGCTTGCCTTACCGGGTCATCGGAATCGAAGCGGTAAAAGGAACTGTGTTTGGCATTCCCCAGGATAATTTTATCGTCATCCCGCTAAAGACTTACTCAGTTAACTTTGGTGGCCTCATCCGCCAGCGGAGCCTCTTCTTTACAGCGACCTCGAAGACGGACGAAACCTTTAACGACGCAGTTGAGGAAGCACGATTTTTGATGCGGATGCGCCACCATCTCGCACCAAAAGAGAAAGACAATTTCGGCATCGTCACTCCTGATGCGATTACCGGTTTGCGTGACCGGTTATTTGGAACGATTTTCATTGTCGCGATCGCTGTTCCGGGAATCGCTCTCCTGGTTGGCGCCATCGTCATCATGATTAGGCGCGCGCCGGAACGACATCCTTAAGCAATTCCTGCTGGAAGCGGCCACCATGGCCACAATCGGAGGGGCGATCGGGATCTTTCTGGCCTGGATCGTGGGGAAGATAGTGACCGTCCTTATTTTTCAAACGTATCTCTCGCTCGGAGCAATCGCCCTGGCGCTGATAGTCTCTGGCGGATTTGGAATTCTCGCGGGAATATTTCCGGCGTGGAAAGCGGCGCGACTCGATCCGATCGAAGCCTTGCGAGCGGAAATATGAAGTGCCGGTGTGGCGGCCTGATTGGCAAATGAACATTCTCCGAACCGACATTCTCGAAAATCTTTGGATGGCGCTGAATACCTTGCGGGCAAATAAATTGCGCTCGTTTCTCACCGTCATTGGGGTAATCATCGGAGTGGTGACCGTCATGTTGATTGCCTCAATCATCGCCGGAGTCGACACCGCCGTAACTAAAGAAGTCGAGTCCTTCGGCACGCGCTCGATGTACATCAGCAAGTTCAATCCCGGAATTCACGTCGGCCGTCTCTCGCGCGAAGAGCGCATGCGCAAGCCGCTCACCTATGATGATGCGATTGCGCTTTCGAAATTGCCCACCGTCGATGTGGCCGTTCCGTTTCTCGAGATCACCAATAATTTCTTTGGCCAGAAAATTATGGTCAGCGGCGGGGGCAAGACGTCCGCTTCAGTTGGTTTGCAGGGGACGCTGCCCGAGTTCGAGAAAGCAGGAACCCAGGTCGTCGCCGAAGGAAGGTTTTTCTCGCAATTTGAAAACGATCAGAACGAGAATGTTTGCGTCGTGGGGTCAAAAGTTGCCGACGACTTTTTTAAAGCCGGTTCTCCCATTGGGCAAACGATTAAGATCGGCGCCGCAGATTTTCGCGTTGTCGGCATGTTGCAAAAGCGCGAGCAATTTCTTTTCAGCGGCGGCAGCGATGATCAAAATAACGTTATCTATCTGCCCTACAACGTGGCCCGCAAGCTCAAGCCGAATTCCGAAGACATTTATTTGCTCGCCGTTGCCAAACCTGGACTAATGCAGGAGGCGATGGACCAGGTGACCGACATGTTGCGCGTGCGACGACAGGTCCCGTTCGGCAAACCCGATAACTTTGGAATCGAAACCACCGAATCCCTGATTAGCAGCTTTCACGCAATCACCGGCGGAATTGCCATCGCCATGGTTGTGATCTCATCGGTCGGGTTGATGGTCGGGGGCATTGGCGTGATGAATATCATGCTGGTTTCAGTAACTGAGCGGACCCGTGAAATTGGAGTGCGCAAAGCAATCGGCGCGCGCCGCCGCGACATTCTTTGGCAGTTTCTGATCGAAGCAATGGTGCTGACCGGCTTCGGCGGGCTCGCGGGGTTGGGTATTGGTTGGTCGCTCACGCTGCTGGTGAAATTGATCATGCCTTCTTACGTGCCGCTGTGGGCGCCGGCGGCCGGCTTTTTCGCCAGTGTGGGCATCGGCATGATCTTTGGATTGTGGCCGGCGTGGAAAGCAGCGCGCCTGGACCCAATCGAGTCGTTGCGTTACGAGTAAGACAGAGAGTACAGACGTTGGTTTCCGGTTGAATCGTGTTGTTTTCGTGCCGTGAGGCCCGAAATGTTTATAGACCTGTCAGCTAACAAACTAAGCCCGCGGGTAACCTCTTTTTGCTTTCAGATCTATAAACATCTCACGCCTGACGGCGTGAAGATTTCGGCAAAAGAAATCACGAATCCAGAGTCTTGTGCCAGGCTTCTACGAAATAAAGCTCGGAAAGATCGCCGTAATTCCGACAGCAAACAATAAACCCAAAACCCAGATGGTGATGGCTACTCCCCAGGCCGCGGAGGAACTCATTTTTTCACTTCCTTCGTGCAATCCCTTTGCGACCAGCCAAAGTTTGTAAAAAGAAAGAACGCCGATTGAAGTTGCGGCCACGAACAGTACCGGATGATCCTTTGGCGCAAACAAAACGCCTAGGTTGTCCTGGATCAAGCTTTCCTGACCGAGAAGCGGATGAATATCATCAGGAGACTTAATGTAGAGCAGAATAAAACTGAGTACCTTTTGAATTATGATGACCGGAAGGGTTGCGTAAACCGCGATGGCCATCGCCTGCCAAAAATTTATGCGGCCGCCGAATGCCAAACCGCCGAGCAGATAAAGCGCCGCGAGAAACGCCAGGAAGAAGAACGCTCCGACGATACCCTTGACGGCGTTACCGGCGCGGAAAACCGGCGACCGGGCCTGCTCGAGCCCTTCGGTGCGCGCTTTCTCAACAGCTTCAGGTGGAATAAGCGGCGACTCAGCCATTTTGTCGACGGTGTAATTCAGAATGCGCTCAGGAGTCAGGCGCTGAGTGAATGCCGCAATATACGCCACGTTAAGAATGGCGATCACCAATATGCCGGCCACCCATCGCGGATAAACCCTCAGATTTCCGAAGACCCGGGTTGGTTCATAAAAGATTCCCGCGAGCCGGTCGAACACGCCGAGAGGCGGCGGCGCGTGGGGACCAACTTCCGGCAGCCGAACGAAACTAAGCGCAAAAAGCAGCACGCCTAAACATGCGACCGCGGCCCCCGTTCCGAGTCCGCCGACCACTATTTTCGCCACTCCGGCGATTAGAATCGCGATTCCGAGGACGAACAGGACTATGCCGATGATTAACATATTTGCCGGCCGCCGGCGTTCAGGCGGCGCTTCTATTGTCGGCGGCGGTGGTGGTTGAAATTCCTGATTGGGGTCGCTCATGTTTTCCTCCAGATTAGTTTAGAGGACGGGGAGACAGCGTTCCGTCCGGTCCGCAAGCCCGCGCGTAAGCGAGGGCTAGGTTAAATTGAATGACTGATACGCCCGTTCTTTTGACAATGTTTCACTGCCAGACTGCAACGAAAGAAGCCCCACTTAAGGTCAGGCTTCTGATACTGGAGCGGCTTCCCATCCTTCGACGCGAATGCAAGCCACGCTATGTCCCGGTGAAAGTTCCCGCAACTCTGGATCAATTCGCGCGCATTCGTCAATAGCCAGTGGACAACGCGTGCGAAAACGGCAACCAGACGGTGGGTTGCGCGCGGTCGGGACATCGCCTTTCAAAATGATCCGATCGCGTTTGGCTTTCGGATCCGGAACCGGAATCGCCGAAAGCAAAGCCTGGGTATACGGATGCAGGGGATTCTTATAGAGGTCGACAGCGTTTGCGACCTCGACAATGCGGCCGAGATACATCACCGCCACGCGCGTCGAGATGTGCTCGACTACGGCCAAACCGTGGGAGATGAAAAGGTAAGTCAGGCCGAGTTCCTTCTGCAGGTCCTGTAATAGATTGACCACCTGCGCCTGCACTGAGACGTCGAGCGCGGACACTGGTTCATCGGCGACAACCAGCTTTGGATTCAGCGCCAGCGCGCGCGCAACGCCGATGCGCTGCAACTGGCCGCCGGAAAACTCGTGCGGATAACGAGTAGCGTAGCCAGGATCCAGTTTGACTCGGCGCAATAATTCAGCTACCCGTCCGCGTCTTTCTGGTTTCGTTCCGATTTTATGGATCACCAGAGGCTCAGCGATTATGTCGCCGATTTTCATTCGCGGGTTCAGCGAAGCGTGCGGGTCCTGAAAAATAATCTGCATTTCCCGGCGCAGCTCTCGCAAATCGCGCTTGCCCATCGTCGTGACATCGCGGCCGTCGAAGGCGATCTCACCTTTCGTTGGTTCGATCAGTCGCAGTAAACAACGGCCGGCAGTTGATTTTCCGCATCCTGATTCACCGACCAGCCCGAGCGTCTCGCCGCGGAAGATTTCAAAGGACACGCCGTCAACCGCGCGCAGCACATCGAGGCTGCCTTCGACCGGAAAGTGCTTGACGAGTCCGCGGACGCGAACGAGTTCGTGCTTGTCGTTTGAAATTGAAACCATTTCGCCAGTTCAGAAGGTCCAGGGGCTTTGCCTTCAGACGTGCGGAAAGCCTATGGCTCTCCGTGCGCGTTCGTTCGCCACCTTCGGAGGCCACGTCTCCGAATAGGCCAGGCGAAGCCTGGGAATAATAAAGGCGTGTTGCCCGCCGGAAGGCAGAGCCTCTCCGCACATCATCCGGCAAAGCTGCTCTCACGACGGTCGCTTAACGCAGTACCGTGCGCCTGGTATTCAGCCGTCGCCGGATCGTAGAGCACGCATCGGACAACCACGCCCTCACCCGCCGGATAAAGTGGAATCTCACCCTCCTTACAACGAGGCATACGATAAGGACAGCGTGGCTCGAAGTGACAACCGGGCGGCAGATTAGTCGGACTGGGGACGACGCCTTCAATCGTTTGCAGCCGTTCAGCCCGCGCGACGCCTTCTTTAGTCAACTTTGGCACCGAGTGCAGCAATCCTTCCGTGTACGGATGCTTGGGTTTCGCGAACAATTCATTGACCGGAGATTCTTCGACGATTTTTCCGGTGTACATCACGGCGACCCGGTCGGCGACTTCCGCCACGACGCCGAGGTCGTGCGTGATTAAGAGCACCGCCAACTCACGCGTCTTTCTCAGATTATCCAGCAGATCGAGGATCTGCGCCTGAATCGTGACGTCGAGCGCCGTGGTTGGCTCGTCTGCGATCAAGAGTTTCGGATCGCACGCCAGGGCCATGGCGATCATCACGCGTTGACGCATGCCGCCCGAAAGCTGGTGCGGGTAATCGTTGACCCGTGTTCCGGGATCCGGAATCGCGACTTCGCGCATGGCGGCGATCGCTGCTTCTCTTGCTTGTGGGCGAGAAAGTTTCCGATGCAGTCTGAGCGCTTCGGCGATTTGCTCTCCAACCGTGAAGACCGGATTCAGAGAAGTCATCGGGTCCTGAAAGATCATCGCGATATCATTGCCACGAACCGCGCGCATTTCAGCATTGGAGAGTTTCAGCAGGTCCCGGCCATCGAAAATAATTTCGCCGCCCACAGTCCTACCCGGCGACGCCACCAGCCGCATGATCGAAAGCGCAGTCATTGACTTGCCACAACCGCTTTCGCCCACCAGGCCCAGGAGCTCGCCGCGATCGAGGTAAAAGCTGACGCCGTCAACCGCGCGCACCAGTCCGGCGCGGGTCTTGAAATGAGTTTGCAGGTTCTTGACTTCGAGCAGATGGGTCATTGCCTTGGTAGTCTTCTCTGTGCTCTCTCGACTTCCAGAGACTGCATTGATCAAACTTTGACGGCTTCGCGATATTCACCCCAGACAAGGCGCAGGCGATTGCTGATCTCACCGACGGTGGCAAACGCTTCGACACAATCAAGAATGCACGGCAAGGCATTTTCAGTTCCGCGCGCAGCTTCTTCCAGTTTAGCCAGCGCTAATTCACATGCCCGAGCGTCGCGTATATCGCGCATGGCACGCAATCGTTCGATTTGAGCCTTTTCAATTGCCGGGTCGACCCGCAAAGTCTTGACGCGCGATTCTTCATCGCTCTGAAAGCGATTTACGCCAACGACGATCGCCTCGTTGGATTCAACCGCCCGCTGATACTCGTAAGCAGAGTTCTGAATTTCGCGCTTGCGCTCGATCTCATTTGTAAGTTCTTCGATCGCATACGAGCCGGCCAAAGGATCTACCGTGTCGGCAACTCCCGATTCGAAGGCGAGAATTTGTTGGGTGCGCAAGGCAAGGCGCGCCGCCTCCTCAGTCGGCAGCGCCAGCGCTTCGTCCATCGCGTTCGTGTGGAGAGATTGCGTGCCGCCTAACACAGCCGCGAGCGCCTGGATCGTCGTGCGCACGACATTCACTTCGGGCTGTTGCGCGGTGAGCGTCGAACCGGCGGTCTGAGTGTGAAAGCGCAACATCATCGACCGCGGATCGCGCGCGTGAAACCGCTCGCGCATCATGCGCGCCCACAGCCGACGCGCGGCGCGAAACTTGGCAATTTCCTCCAGCAGGTTGTTATGGGCATTGAAGAAAAAGGAGATGCGCGGCGCAAAATCGTCGATCCCAAGTCCTGCTTTGATCGCGGCCTCGACATAGGCGATGGCGTCGGCGAGGGTGAATGCGACTTCCTGTACGGCAGTCGAACCGGCTTCACGAATGTGATACCCGCTGATAGAAATTGTGTTCCAGTTGGGAACTTCGCGCGCACAAAACGCGAATGTGTCGGTGATTAATCTCAGCGATGGAGTGGGCGGAAAGATGTACGTGCCGCGCGCAATGTATTCCTTGAGAATATCATTCTGCAGCGTGCCGTTGACCTTATCGAACGCCACGCCTTGTTTTCTAGCCACCGCCAAATAAAGACACAGGAGAATCGCAGCGGTCGCATTGATTGTCATCGAGGTCGAAACTTCACTGAGCGGAATCCCGTCAAACAACCGCAGCATGTCTTCCAGAGAATCAATCGCCACGCCCACCTTGCCGACTTCGCCAGCCGCCAATGGATCATCGGAATCCAAACCGATCTGGGTAGGCAAATCGAAAGCGACTGATAATCCGGTAGTTCCCTGCGACAGCAAATACTTGTACCGCGCGTTTGATTCTTCCGCGGTGGCATAGCCGGCGTACTGTCGCATCGTCCAAAGACGCCCGCGATACATGTTCGGCCGGATGCCGCGCGTGTAAGGAAATTCGCCGGGATCGCCGAGGTCTCGATCGTATTCAACGGCTTCGGTGTTTCCAGGATTAAAGTCCACCGGCAGCTCGATGCCGGAAGAAGTTTTGAAGTGCTCGCGGCAATTAGTATTGGCGTCTTTGGTTTTAGCGACCATTGCGTGCGAAATGCGAAAGTAGTCGAAGGCTAGCACAGGGAATGTTAGGGCGGCAATTCCGTGTTGAGATTAAACTTGTGTATCCGGAAGCCCGACTGTTACGAAGAGTAAGCTTAGGGCAGGTGTCATTAATTTGACCGCGCCAAGTTTACTGACATAGCATCAAGCTCGAAAGTTTGGAGTACCGCCTTCAGGCGGAATCTTCGGGTTGCCCGCCTAAAGGCGGCACTCCGAGCAGTGAACCGGCAAGCACTTCATCAGAGGTCTCGATTAAATCTTGGAAATGGACGATCACACAAAAAAGTTGGCCGAGGAGGTCGGCACGGCAATCAACGAATCTGTGCAGCAATCAGCAACCGTAGCCGCCGCCATCGAGCGCCTGCGCGAAGCAGGATTTGAAATGGAGTTGACGCTGAAATTGGAGATAGGACTAAGGCCGCACACAGATGAACAACCCGATGGCGGGAGCGAAGGCGCGCTGGAATTGACGGAGGAAGACATGCGGATCCTGCGGTCGATGAAGATTAAGATTGATCCAGAATGAATGGATCCTCATTGCCATTTGTGGATCCGTTTTTCGCGTTGTTAGGCGCGAGATGTTCATAGAACTCAGTGGCAAAAAGAAATTACCCGCGGGATTTGAAAAGCTGCTTTCAAATCCCGCGGGTTCGTTTGTTAGTACCAGCAAGTCTATAAATACCTCGTGCCTCCGGCACGAATACAGATCTTGTTGGGAGGTGGCTCGCTACTCCGGCACTTGCTCACTTCCCGTCAGCTTCTGCTGCCGCAATGCCGCCGCGCCGATCAGTCCGCCCATGCCCATCGACTCGACGGCGCTGCTCGGCACCAGCATTAAGGCGCCTTTTTCTTTCAAGCCTTCATACAGCATGTTCATTGCGCGCAAATGCAACGCTGTCGGATTGTCGCGATAAGACTCGGCCGCCTTGCTGAACTGCGCGGCAATCTCGACCTCCGCCTGTGCCAGAATCACGCGCGCGGCTTTCTCGCGCGCTGCTTGCGCTTCGCGGGACATGGCATCCTGCAGGGCTGCCGGAATAATGACGTCGCGCATCTCGACGGATTGCACGGTCACGCCCCAAGGGGTCGAGCGCTCATCGATCAGCTTTTGCAACTCACCTTCTATTCGTTCACGGCCACGCAACAGGTCACTCAAAGAAGTGCGGCCAATAATGTCGCGCAAAGCCGTCTGTGCTGCCCAGCTGACTGCCGCCGGATAATTCTGCACCTCGAGCGCTGCTTTTTCCGGATCATAAACCACCCAGAAGAGCACCGCGTCGACATTGACCGGCACCGTATCGCTGGTCAAAGTCTCTTCCGCGGCGAAGCCGGTCGTAATCACTCTCTGATCGATCCAGGCGGAAACTGTATCGACAAAGGGAACGATCCAAAAGAGTCCCGGCCCGCGCAGGCCGACGTACTTTCCCAGTCTGAGCACGACGGCGCGCTCCCATTGGCGGGCGATCTTTGGCGCCTGAGCCAGCAACAGACCGAGCAAGAACCCGACAATGGCGCCCGCCGGGTTGAAGGTCAAGAGAGTCAATAGCCCTCCCACCGCGAGGGGAGCCAGAAACGCGAGCGCCGACACGACATTCATTCGGGGCGTGTTGGGGCTGGGCAAATTACTCCGCGTCTCAACCAAACTTTGCATGTTAGCCATAATTTTTCATCTCCTTGTTGTACCGCAAGTTGCTAACTTGCGATTTCTTCGTCATTTGCGATCGCAAATTATCAATTTGCGCCACATCAATTTGCGCTACGTTT
>WNGG01009861.1_pt1 | contig 10403 bp, 8 predicted proteins | sample 5400661 | NCBI WGS metagenome assembly WNGG01 (sample SAMN13153372, study PRJNA577476) | soil metagenome | isolation source: 100 cm soil or saprolite under Garry oak tree replicate 1 | place: USA:California | collected 2016-06-15
TTGGACTTTCGTTTTTTTGAATCATCACAATTTGTGAAACAATTGATCAAAAAAGGGTTGCTAGGAAATATTATCGGCTTTGACCTTCGTCAGGGCCTTGTTCTAAAGTGGCCTACATCTTCCGGCTACTTGTTTCAGAAAGAACGAGCAGGAGGAGGAGTACTCATCGATTTTGGGGTCCATGTCCTTGACTTGTTGCTTTGGTGGCTTGGTGACTATGAGGGTGTGGAATATTACGACGATGCTATGGGGGGGGTGGAAGCAGACTGTATCCTTCGTCTTCAGTTGGAATGCGGGGCATCTGGAATCGTGGAACTAAGCCGAACTCGCACCTTGAGGAATACATGTCTCATTTATGGAGAGCACGGCACATTGGAGGTCGGGATGTGGGATCCCGATCCACTCGTCCGTTTGACACCCATAGACCAGGATTTTGTTCTCACGGGACAGGTGACGCAGGACAGGAGAACGGCAAAGACTTTTCGAGACGTTTTCCGTCGCCAGCTTGACGACTTTGTGCAGGCCATACGGCAGCAACGAGAACCTTTCATCCCAGGTCAAGAAGGAAAGCGTGCCGTGCGATTGATCGAAGCTTGTTATGCTACGCGGCAACTACTGAAGCATCCATGGATGTTTCCCACAACGTCCGTGCACGGGGTGCTGGACAGGGCATCAGTATGACGTCTTCACAGCTTGAACTGACTGGCAAGCGGGTCTTAGTGACCGGCGGGACTGGCTTCATTGGTGGGCGGTTGATCGAAAGATTGGTCTTGGAATGTCACGCCAGCGTGCGCGTATTAGTACATACTTTTGATCATGCCTATCGCATTGCCCGTTTCCCTATCGAGCTCGTGCGTGGAGATATCACCAAGCTGGAGGACGTTGAACAGGCTATCGATGAGTGTGAGATGGTTTTCCACTGTGCGTATGGGAATGCGGGAGACAATGAAAAACGGCGCCTCGTGAATGTAGAAGGAACCAAAAATGTTTTGGAAGCGGCTCTCCATGCTAGAGCCAAGCGAGTCGTGCATCTCAGCACTATGGCAGTGTATGGATGGGGAACTCCAGACGGCAACCTCGATGAGACCACGCCGCGGCGCTATTCCGGCAATGCCTACTCGGACAGTAAACTCGACGCAGAGCAGCTAGCTCTCCGCTATGCAAAAGAGCATGGCTTGCCTGTAGCGGTGCTCCAACCTACGGTGGTCTATGGACCTTTCTCCTTACCGTGGACGGTCAACGTGTTGCGACAGCTCCAGACCGGGCGAGTGATTTTGGTTAACGGTGGTGATGGGCTCTGCAATACCGTCTACGTCGATGATGTAGTCAGCGCTATACTGCGCGCCGCAGTGACGGATCAAGCGGCGGGTGAGGCCTTCCTCATTTCTGGTGCAGAGCCGATTACCTGGCAGGAGTTCTACAGTGGATTTGAGCGTATACTGGGACTCTCTCGGACGGTCAATATGTCAGTAGCCGAAGCGCATGCCTACTACATCAAGAAACAACATGAAGCAAAAGCAGTCAAAGGTCTTCTACAAGAAGCTTTCAGTATCCTGCGTGAGGAATCTGACACACGCGCGCGTCTCCTGACGACGCGTGAGCTCGCTACTGTAATGCGGGTTGGCCGATTCGTTGTGCCGCAATACCTCCGGCACTGGCTGAAGACAAGCATCATGGGCCACGGGAGCACAGCTCAGCCACAGACTGCAGTGCAACAGGAGCCCCCGATCCATCCGCTAGATCCCTTGATGGTACAGTTCTACGCATCAAAAAGTCCGGTATGCATCGATAAGGCAAAAAGCATCCTTGGTTATCAGCCTGTCTTTGATTTTAAACGTGGATTAGACTTGACTGAACAATGGATAAAATGGAGCAATTTGTAGTACAAGAGAGAGCGAATACTCTTTCAATAGTGATACTGTGGAGGAAAGTCCGTGAAGTTGAGTGTGATTATTCCCTGCTACAATGCGGCGGACACTCTTGGTGTCCAGCTCGAGGCCCTGGCGAATCAGCACTGGTCTAAGCTCTGGGAGGTTATTGTCGTAGACAACAGATCGACGGACAGCTCACGACAGATTGCCGAGCGGTATAAAGAACGTCTCCCTAACCTCTGCATCGTGGACGCCTCTGCCCGGCAGGGCCAGCCGTTTGCCCTTAATGTTGGTGTGGAAGCCGCTACCGGTGAGGCTGTAGCCTTCTGTGACGCTGACGATGAGGTGGCCCCTGGATGGGTGGCAGCCATGGGTGAAGCCCTCTCTCGGCATGACTTTGTTGCCTGTAGCATTGATAGCGACAAGCTCAATCCCCCCTGGATAGCTGCCGCCCGCGGGCGGCCCCAGCGTAATGGTTTGCAAAAGTCCGCGTACCCGCCTTATCTCCTCCACGCAGGCGGTGGTACGCTCGGCGTCAAACGGTCACTGCACGCTCTGGTAGGCGGGTTTGATGAGTCTTTGCCATACCTGCATGATACCGACTTTTGCTTTAAGCTCCAGCTTGCTGGCGTGCCACTCCACTTCGTGCCGGATGCCGTCATGTATGTGCGCTTCCACCACACATTCCGAGGGGCCTATAGCCAATCACGCCGCTGGGCGGCATATAACGTTAAGGTCCAAAAGAAGTATCACGAAGTGGGGACGGAGAGCTCGCTGTCGTGGAAGTACCATGCGAGAAACTGGCAGAGTTTGTTATGGCGACTGCCGTTCCTTCGTCACAAGAACGACTGCTTCCAGTTTGTGTGGGGGCTTGGCTGGCAAGTCGGCTTGCTGCAGGGAAGCCTGCAGTACCGGAATGTACCACCGGCGCGGTCCTGAGGGGCCATGCCTGCAGATGTGCTTTATCACCCCAGGATATACAGAGCAGAAAGAGTATGATCACGCACTACAGTAGCCAGTTTGTACGCAAAGTGTATCGCCGGGCCATGTGGTACTTTCTCGGGAGTATTACGCACGTGGAGACGGCGGAACCAGTGGCCGCTTTGACATTTGATGACGGACCACATGCTGCATCCACACCGCAACTGCTCGAGATTCTCGAACGCCATCAAGCCCGGGCTACCTTTTTTATGCTCGGACAGTTCGCTATACAGTATCCAGAACTCGTGCAGCGCATAGCGCAGGCTGGGCATGCCATTGGCAATCATTCTTGGGATCACGCCTCGTTTCCGTTCATCACCGGCCGCCAACGGCGGGCACAGATCCGGGCGTGTGCACGAGCCATTGCGCCCTACGGGCAGCGGCTCTTTCGCCCGCCATATGGGGAGCAGAACCTGGTCTCACAGCTCGATATTCTGTGGATGCGTCACAAAGTGATCCTGTTTAACTGTGAAGTTGGGGATTGGTTTCAGGCGGATCCACACCGTATGGCGGAGGCGCTCGTGCAGAAGGTCACCCCAGGCAGTATTGTTTGCCTGCATGATGCCATCCGCTCACATCCCGACCTCATGCCTAGGCTGACCCGGCAGCCACATGCCGACCGAGAGGCCATGCTGACCGCGCTGGATATGTTCCTCACACACATGGGCTCCCGGTTACGCTTTATCACAGTCCCCGAACTCCTCCGGCGTGGGTCCCCGCAACGGCAGCACTGGTACAGGGTGACACCCCTGGCGCCACGGTCCTCTGAAGCGTCATGACCGTCAAGGTAGTCAGCACGAACCTGCGAAGAGGAGAGGCAAGCAATGCAGTACAGACCGTTGGATTTTCACATTGCATTCCATGCAGTGGTGCAGCGTTGCAGCAGTATACTGCTCTCCTCACGTGGTGAGGATGTCACCGCCGTAGCTGGCGCGACGGTTGCGTTTCTCGTCGCCCTCGTGCTCGTGCTTGAGCGTCCCTTCATTGTGCAGAACTTGGTTGTACCCCTCGCTGTCACGAGCCTACATCCTGGCCGGATGCCCACCTTAGAGGGCATCGCAGCGATCGAGAATTTCGTGAGAGTGATGGGAGGGATCGCAGCCATAGCGGGAAGTCTTCTGCTTGGCTATGCCTGCCTCTGGCGCTATGTCGCTTTGCGTCTGCCAAGGAGTGTAGGACTCCCACGAGAGGCGGTGACCTCATCGGTCTCGGCCCTTGAAATCTCCTGTTTACTGCTGAGCCTCATAGTGGCCTACGTCTGCCGCGTCCATTACATGACCAGAGGGCTCTCTTTTGATGAGATTACAGCGGCCATGTATTACGTCGACACTGATTCGCTCTGGCAGATTATCTCAACAGATCATCTTTTCAGCAATCATATCGCGAACTCTGTTCTGGCACATTTTTCACAATGTTTTTTTGGTCGGTCAGAATGGGCCTTGCGACTCCCGGCCTTTCTTTTAGGCCTCATCAGTCTCTATACCATCTGGTTTGTAACACGACGTATCCTGGGCCAAGCCCCTGCTCTCCTGGCCGTGTGTGTATTGAGTCTTTCCCCTGCCCATGTCTATTTGAGCACATCCGCACGTGGCTATGCTGGCATGCTGCTGTTCACTTTCCTATCCAATTATTACTATTACAAACTACTTCAGTACCCTGCACGTCGCGATAGTATCTTCTTCATTCTGAGTAGTGTCACGGCCATATACTTTCACTTATTTTCGGCGTTCGTGGTCATCCCCCAAGTGATATTTCTACTCTATCTCGCTCACCGGCAAATTGCTGCACATACTGCTGAGACGCTCCTGACCTTGCCTGCACTGCGTGCGATATCCCTTGCATTTGTGGCGATAGTGGGGCTGTCCCTGATGAGTTATGCACTCGTACTCCCTCTATACTCCTCGACCTTCCATGCGCTGCAGCATGGGGATTTCAATCTGTACTTTCCGCTGGACGTAGTCACGTTCTTTTCTTATGGCTATGACACAGAAATATCTCACGGTGTATTGTGGCTATTAGTGCTGGTTATATTTTGTACAGTGATCATAGGATTTGTTGTCCTCTCCAAATCGCACCCTACAATAGGCAAGTATCTTATGGTGCTGTTTGCGATTCCTTTTTTAATCTTAATACCGGCACGCCCATATTATCTTTTCGAAAGATACTTATTATTTTTGCTGCCGTATTATATGGTACTGCTCGGGTCAGGGGTTCTGGCACTTTGGCAGATGGCTTCCAAACTGCGTGGCCGGCTGCGTTGTGTCTCCCTTCGGGCCCTATACCTCACACTCGCAGTTGTTATCCTCAGTATTTGGTCGGTGCACACAGGGATAGTAGTCGCACAAGAGGGGGGAGGGGGGGGCTATCGGGAGGCGGCGCGGGCACTTGAAAAGGATACCCCATCATCGACCGGGGTATGCGCCATCGGCTTTGGTGGCCGAAGGCTCCAATATTATTTCAAGGCAAGTCTATTCATGCCACCCAATGTGGAGGCATTTGAACAGTTCGTGATAAGTCATTCGGAGATTAAGTGCGCCGATGCCACCATCGGCGTTCCAGAAGAACCCGCCTATTTGAGAGAAATCGCAGCGTTTCTCGCGCACCATGCCAAGGCTCAAACGTTTGGGGGTGTGGTCGTCTATACCTATCCTTAGAGATACGCATTGATCTCTCTTGAGATCAACCTCACAACTATCGGCGGTACCCGCCTCACAGACACCCGCGCTGACGTTTGACCAAGCCGTATGGCCGTGGCTTCAGGGACCTTACTACGTGCCATCAGAGCGAACGTCGCTGTCATCGAACGATACTTCAAAACCACATGGCTCATCGAGAACTTGCCTTCTGCCCGAACCGCCGACAGTTGTGCAGGGTGCCGTAGTCAGGATGCATATTGCGGTAGTCTGCGATAGAGGAGATGTCATCGTTGAACAGAGAAGATATCAAAGCATATTTTGAGCGTATCTCTCCGGTTTGGGCTTACTGGCAGGATAAGAACAAGTTCTATCATCAGGAACTACGCCAGCTCATTCAAGGGATGATCCCGCCGGGATCGGCAGTACTCGAATTAGGCAGCGGTACCGGAGACCTCCTGGCCATGCTCAGGCCACGCCACGGCGTAGGACTCAACATAGCGCAAGGGCTGACTGACTTAGCTCGGCGTAAGTTTCCCGATCTTGAATTTTACACGGTCCGAGTTGATGACATCACAGTACCGGACAACTTTACTCCCGAGTACATTGTCCTCACCAATATGCTCGACTATGTCTACGATATCTGCGAGTTGCTGGAGAAGCTGTCCCCGCTCATGCAGGATGGCACGCTGTTGATCATGACGACGACCAATCCTCTTTGGGCGCCCATCTTGCGCCTGGCGAGCCGCCTCGGGCAGCGCCTGCCCGACTCTACGCGGAATTTCATAACGAACAAAGACATTCGGAGTGTGCTCAAACTGCAAGGCTTCGATGTCGTTGAGGAAGGTATGGCATTGCCCGTGCCACGACGCGTGCCCTGCCTCGGCGATGTGGTAAACGCCGTGCTTCCGGAAATGCCCGTCTTACGCTACGTGTCATCGATGCAGTATATTGTGGCGCGCCGGCGGGGTCGTCGCCAGCCCCTCTCTTGTTCGGTGATCATCCCTTGTCACAATGAAGAAGACAACATTATTGAGTGTGTAAAGCGCGTGCCAGACCTGGGAAGCGGGACGGAGATTGTCGTGGTAGACGACGGCTCGACCGATGCCACACGGCAGCGTGTCCAGGAACTCATGCGCTCAGACCGGCGCGTGCGGTTGATGGCCACAAACCGTAATCAGGGCAAGGCACATGCCGTGCGGGCTGGTTTCGCAGCAGCACGTGGCGATGTGCTGATGATCTTGGATGCCGACATGGCCGTCATGCCAGAAGAGCTGCCGAAGTTCCTGAAGCCGTTGCAGCAGGGGACCGCTGACTTTGTGAATGGCACGCGGTTGATTTATCCGATGCCAGGCCAGGCGATGCGCATGGCGAATTATCTGGGGAATAAGGCGTTCTGCTTTTTGGCGAGTTGGATTCTGCGGCAGCGCGTGAGCGATACGCTGTGTGGCACGAAAGCCTTCTTGAAACGCGACTATGAACGCATGACGCAGGGAGGGAAGGAACGCTGGGGCGACTTTGATCTCCTCTTTGGCGCTGCACGCCTTAAGTTGCGTATTTTAGAGATCCCTGTCCATTACCAAGAACGACGCGCTGGCACCTCCAAGATGCACGTGCTCCAGGATGGGTGGCTTTTTCTGCGCGCCTGTTGGCACGGCTGGCGGATGCTGCGCTCTGTAGAACGTGTGCCGTGGCCGCAACAACAGGAGTTAGCTTCAGGGTGGTCTGAACTCAGGCTCGACGCTTCAGGAGAGCTGGTGCGAAACGCTTGAGACAACCCTTCCCGCCGGCGAACAGGATGGCAGAGTAAAGGTGAGAGGTATGCGCATACTGGTGACAGGAAGCAATGGGCTCATCGGCTCGGAGGCGGTCGTCTATTTCGATAGAGATGGGCACGATGTCTATGGTATAGATAATAATATGCGCCGAGAGTTTTTTGGAGCTGCGGGTGACACCACCTGGAATCTCGCGCGTCTCAAGCAAGTCACCCGCCGTTTTCAGCATTTCCATCTCGATATCCGTTGTCGCGAGTACATATTTGACTTGTTCAAGGAGCACCGCTTCGACTGCATCATTCACTGCGCCGCGCAACCGTCCCATGATAAAGCCGCCAGCATTCCGCTCGTTGACTTTGATGTCAACGCTGTTGGCACCATTAATCTCCTTGAGGCCACGCGCCAGTTCTGTCCCGAGGCCGTGTTCATCCATATGAGCACAAACAAAGTCTACGGCGATGCGCCAAATGAATTGGCGCTGATGGAGCTGGAAACACGCTACGACTATGCCCAGCCAGAGGATTATCACGGCATCAATGAACACTGCCGACTTGACCAGTCCCTGCATTCGCTCTTCGGTGCCTCAAAGGCAGCCGCGGATGTCATTGCGCAGGAGTACGGACGCTACTATGGCATGAATGTCGGCATTTTTCGTGGCGGCTGTCTCACAGGGCCATCGCACTCAGGCGTTGAACTGCACGGGTTTCTGTCGTATCTGGTCAAGGTGGCAGTCCACGGCCAACCGTACACCATCTACGGTTATAAGGGCAAACAGGTCCGCGACCAGATTCATAGTATCGACGTTATTCGAGCCTTTGTCGCCTTCGCGCGTCATCCACGGCCAGGCGAACCCTACAATCTTGGCGGCGGTCGGGACAATAGCGCCTCAGTACTCGAGTCTATTGGTCTTATCGAAGAGTTGACCGGGTGCAAAATTCAGTGGCGCTATGTTGAGCAAAACCGGCGTGGCGATCATAGGTGTTACATCTCCGACCTGCGCAAGCTCAAGGCCCATTATCCAGAGTGGTCCATTAGCCGCTCGCTCCGAGACATTCTCCAAGAAATGGTGGACACAGAACGGGCTCGGCTGTGAATGTGTGCCGCGCACCAGCCCTCACGGTCCACTCTACCAACCGAAAGGTCTCTATGAAGGCAGTGGTGGTCGTGCCTACGTACAACGAGCGGCTAAACATCGCTGCGCTGCTTACAGCTCTGCAAGAGCAGTTCCAGAAGATGCCCCACGACATGCACATCCTTGTAGTTGACGACCATTCACCGGATGGGACGGCGCAAGTTGTCCAGGAACTCCAGGCGCACTATCCCAATGTACACCTGCTCGAGGGGGAGAAGGCTGGTCTGGGGGTGGCATACATCCGAGGCCTGCGGTATGCTATGCAGCGCCTGTATGCCGAGGTCGTTTTCGAGATGGACGCCGATTTCTCGCATAAGCCGGAAGACGTGCGACGTCTGATGGCGGAGATTGACGCAGGCGCCGACTTTGTCATTGGGAGCCGATACGTACCAGGTGGCAGCATCCCAGAGACCTGGGGGCTGCTGCGCAAGCTCAACTCACGCGTGGGCAATTTCGTCGCGCGATACGTCACCGGTATGTACCTGGTGCGGGACTGCACCGCCGGATTTCGTGCTATTCGCACCTCGTTGTTGCGACGCATTCCTCTGGAGAACTTGAGAGTACAAGGCTATGCGTTCCAAGTAGCCTTGCTGCACGCCGCTGTTGTGGAGCGGGCCCGGATCAAGGAGATCCCCGTTGACTTCACTGACCGCCAGCAGGGAGAGTCCAAACTGGGGCTGTCGGACGTCATCGAGTTTATCCTTAACGCCTGGTGGATACGTTTCCAGAGTGCGTGGACGTTCAGCAAGTTCGGGATTGTAGGGGCGTCGGGTGTGCTCGTGAACCTGGGCCTCTTCACGCTCTTCCTGGTGGCTGGGGTTGACACGTACGTCGCCTCTCCGTGTGCCATCGTGCTCTCCAGCGTCTGGAACTTCCTGCTGAATAATTACTGGACTTTCCGGTGGCGCAAGACCAAGGACCGGAGGCAGCTCAATGGGCTCAAGTTCAACCTCGTGCTGTGTCTCGCGATGAGCGTGAGCTATGGGACGTTTGTAGCGCTATCATTTGTGTTCCCGCAGGTCACACCCTATGCACATCAGCTCGTCAGCATTGTGCCGACTGCACTGATAAACTACTTCTTGAACTCCTCGTGGACGTTTCGAGATGTAGAGAGGTGCCCACCCAGCGCAATGCAGCAGAGCAGCAATGGAATGGTCGAACTGTGGTAGTGTTCTGAACGTGGAGATGCGGGCTTTACTGAGAAAACCTGGCTTGACAGGTGCTGCATTGGAGGTGCGAGATGGAGACACCAGAGCCGGACACGCACATAATCAGGCCAACCCGCTCTGCGGAGAGGCGGGGTCATGAGACGAGGAGAGCGTACAGTGCAGTCTGGGAAAAATCGCGCCTTCCGTGCATGCTCGCCGGACTGGTCGTGGCGGCCATGCTGCTGCGGCTGGGCCTTGTCCTCGCCCTGCCACGTGTTATCTGGGGGGACGAGATGGACTACGTGCTGCTCGGGCGCAACCTGCTCAACGGGCAGGGCTTTACGAACTCCGATGGCTCCTCGCATCTGGTCTTCCCGCCTGGCTACCCTTTCGTGGTCGGTACTATGGCTCGGCTCGTGGGTGATCTCGAGTGGGCGAGTAATCCGGCTTATGTGCTCTGCGGAGGCTTGCTCCTGTTGCCGGTTTTTGTCATCGCCCGGCGCCTCTATGGCACGCCGACGGCGTGGCTGGGGGTGCTCCTGGTGGCAGTCTGTCCGGCACTGAGTGTCAGCGTCCTCTATTGGGGGAGTATGACCGAGCCACTCTACACCTGTCTCGTGTATGGGGGGCTGGCCATCTTACTGGTGGGGCTAGAGGGTCAGCGGTGGGGCTTGCTGCCAACGGCCTGTCTGCTGTTTGGGCTGGCCTATCTTGTGCGCCCGGAGGCCGTCGGGTACGTCGCCATGTCGTTCCTTGTCATTCTCGCATGCCTCATACGCCGCGGCATCGGGGTGCTGTGGCAGACGTGCTGGGCCATCGGCGGCTGTGTGCTGGCCTTCGCCCTCGTGGCGGCTCCGTATGTG
>WNGG01009863.1_pt1 | contig 10402 bp, 7 predicted proteins | sample 5400661 | NCBI WGS metagenome assembly WNGG01 (sample SAMN13153372, study PRJNA577476) | soil metagenome | isolation source: 100 cm soil or saprolite under Garry oak tree replicate 1 | place: USA:California | collected 2016-06-15
TTGAACGGGTGCGGACGCATCCTGGTCCGCTACTCAGGCACGGAGCCACTGGTGCGCATCCTGGTGGAAGCGGAAGACCCTCATCGCGTCCAGGAGATCGCCCAGCATCTGGCCCGCGTCCTCCGCACGGAGGTCGGCGAAGCCTGATCCCTCCTTCAACACCCGCCGTGCACGCGCTCACGGCCCGCCCCTTGGCTGTCCTGTCCTGCGCGCTGCTCCTCGGAGTTTTCCTCGGTTCAAGCGTCGCATACTTCCCCGTTTCCATAGCCAGCCTCGTCGTGCTGGTCCTCGGCGGCGTGCTGTGGCTGTCCTCGGTGGACCGATGCTCCCACGGGTTCGGCTGCCTGGTGTTCGGTGTTTTGCTGTCCGGCCTAGCGAGCGCCGCGCTGGCGCAGATGAAAGCCGAACCGCCTGCCTGGATCGTCGCGGTCGGCGCGCAGAAGGTCGATGTGATCGGGGTGGTCGCAGAGCCGGTCCGTTTCGGGCCCGATCGCGCGGTGGTCCTTGTCTCCGTCCAGCGACTGGCCCTGCCGAATCAGACGGTCCCGGTCGGCGGCCGAATCAGGCTGACGGTCCGCGGCTCGGTCCCGCCCTTGGTCGTCGGCGATGTGATCGAGTTCACGACGCGCCTCCATCCACCGAGGGGACTGTGGAACCCTGCCGGGTACGATTACGGTGCGCACTTGCGGCGCGCCGGCGTCCACGCGGTCGGAAGCGTCGGGTTGCATCGTGATGGAGGCGGGCTCAGGATTTTGGCGCGCGGGTTCTCCTCGCTGCTGGCCGCAGTGGATCAAGGGCGGGCCCGGATTCGTGACGCGGCGCTCAGGACCTTGGAGGACCCGATTGCGGGGATCTACCTAGCTCTGGTGACCGGGGAAAGCGGGTACCTGAGCCAGGACATTCGGGATGCGTTCATGGCGTCCGGCACCACGCACATCCTCTCGATCTCGGGGTCGCACTTGGGGCTGATCGGGGTCGTGGTGTTTTGGGGAGTACATCGGGGGATGCTGGGGCTCCCGGCGCGGTGGCTGCTGCGCCTGAGCCGGCGTACGACGGCCACGCGCGTGGCCGCCGCCGCGACGATCCTGCCAGTCACAAGCTATGCCCTCTTGGGCGGTGCAGAAGTGGCAACGGTCCGGTCGCTGATCATGATCCTTGTCGCCCTCGCCGCCGTGCTGGTAGGCCGGAGCCACAGCATCGGGTACGGCCTCGCTCTGGCGCTCGTAGGCATTGTGGCGTGGGATCCCTTGGCGCCGTTCGACATTTCATTCCAGTTGTCGTTTGTTTCGGTGCTGGTCATCATCATGCTCATGAAGATCCGTCGTCCGCGTGACGAGGAGACAACGCTCGGTGCTTTCCGAGAACGCAGGACGTGGGAGGCCCTGAAGGCTGGAACGGTGGATGTCCTGCTCGTGAGCTTGGTCGTCACCCTGGCGAGCGCTCCCCTCGTGGCGACGTACTTCAATCAGCTGGCGTGGGTCGGAGGGCTGTCGAATCTGCTGGTCGTCCCGCTTGTCGGGTTCCTCGTGCTGCCTGTCGGGCTGCTGGTGTGCCTGGTGACCCTGTTGAGCGGAGCCGGAGGGGGGGAGTTGGTCGGCGCCGCGGTGATACGTCCCCTGGTGGAGGTGCTCGTATGGGTCGTGCAGGCGTGGGCGGCTGTGCCGGGTGCTGAGCTCAGGGTCGCTTCGCCACCGGTCTGGCAGATGGCTGGCTACTTTCTGCTGCTCGGAGTCGCTTTGATCTGGTGGCGGTGTGGGGCTGGTCGGCTCGCCGGGGCGTTGGCTGGGGGGCTGTTGCTGCTCTGGGTCTGGTCGCCGCGTGACCTGCCGGCCGCGGGGACGTTCCGCGTCACGTTCCTCGACGTGGGGCAGGGAGATGCAGCGTTGGTCGAAACGGCGGATGGTCGAGCCATGCTGATTGATGGAGGAGCCGCGTTCGACTCCTATGATGCGGGACGCATGGTGATCGCGCCGGTGCTCTGGGATCGGGGCATTCGGCGCCTTGATGTGGTCGTGGCCACGCACCCGCAACTGGATCACGTCGGCGGCCTGGCCTTCGTTCTTCGCAAGTTCGACGTAGGGCAGCTCTGGACGAACGGGGTGGCACGCGAAGCCGCCGTCCTCCATCGACTCGAGCGCATCGTGACGGAGCGCCACGTACCTGTCCGGGCCGTCACCGCGGCCGACGGAGCCCTAGCGCTCGGAAGCTGTCAAGCTCATGTGCTCAATCCGGACGCATCTGAGGGACCTGGTGCCGCAAGGGCTGAGGGCGCACGCTTGAACAACCAATCGATCGTCCTACACCTGGCCTGCGGGTCAAGCCCCGTCCTCTTCACCGGCGATATCGAATCGGAAGCCGAAAGCAGGTTGGCCCGGCTATCCGAACCCTTGAAGGCGGCTGTGCTGAAGGTGCCCCATCATGGGGCCAAGGGGTCCGTGTACGAGCCTTTCCTGAGGGCGGTGAATCCACGGCTGGCCGTGGTTTCAGTCGGCCAGGCGAACGCCTACGGGCATCCGTCCCCGGCGATGGTGGACACCTATAGCCGGCTTGGGATTGCTCTGCTGCGGACGGATCGCCATGGTGCCGTCTCTATCATCGGCACTCCAGCCGGCCTTCAGGTGACCTGCCAGTCAGGTCGTCAGTTCAAAAAGGTCATCTTGGGGAGCGGAGGAGCCAGAAGGGGGGAGGAAAGCGAAGGACAAAACTTGAAACGATGGTTGAGCTCATGGGCAAACTGCGACTTGCCTTAATAACTCCTTATTTTTCCTCGCTATTTGTTGACACCTTCGGTCCTAATTGATATAGTGGTTTTTCAGTGAAAGAGTTTGCCCTCGAATAAACGAAGGGGTTCCAAGAACAAACCTTGCATTACGAAGAGTACTGGGAGCTCAAACGGGCTCCCTTCGACAACGTTCCTGACCCCCATTTTTATTTCCCCTCTCCGCAGCATGAGGAGGGGCTCCATCGCCTTCTCTACGGCGTCGAGGCGAGGAAAGGGGCCCTGATGTTGACAGGGGAGGTTGGATGCGGGAAAACCCTGCTGAGCCGTACCCTGATCCAACACCTCTCCCACGAGCGATATGACCTGGCGCTGGTCGCCAATCCCAGCTTTGAAGTATCTGAGTTCATTAAGGAAATCCTCTACCAGTTGGGCGTCGATAAGACCGGAACCAAGTTGGACATGGTCCATGCCTTGAACGATCACCTGCTGCAGAATCTGAACAAGGGCAGGGATACCGTTCTGGTGGTGGACGAAGCCCAAGCCATCCATGATGTCGCGATCTTCGAGGAATTGCGCCTGCTTTTGAATTTTCAGCTCAATGATCGCTTTCTCCTCACCTTGATCTTACTGGGGCAGCCGGAGTTGAAAACCAAAGTCGAGGCTCTTGTGCAGCTTTCTCAACGGATTGTGATACGCTATCACCTGATGCCGTTCTCTGCCGAAGAAGTCGGGGAGTATGTCGATTTCCGGATGCAGGCGGCGGGGGCCTCCAGGATGGTTTTTATGCCGGAGGCCATGCAAGTGATCGCTGAAGTCAGCGGCGGGATCCCACGGAAAGTGAATACGATTGCGGATCTGGCGTTGTTGATCGGCTTCATGGAGCGGTGCAGACAGATCGGGCCCGAGGTGGTGAAAAAGGCATTCATGGAATCGCGGTAGTCAAGCATGGCACGACTCAACGAACTCGTGAGGAATGAAGGGTCTCACCCAGGGGGAGGAGCCGGCCCTCGCTCCAAAGGGGATGTGGGCAAGGCCGAATTCAAGAACGTCGATGCGACCGCTGTCCAGGTCTCCCTGGAGCGGCAGGCCCAATTGGGTCTGGAGGCGGATCAGTGCTACGCCCAGGCAGAGATGGAATTGACCCCTGTCCTTGGGGCTGTCCACTCGGGCCACTCGTTCTCGCTGGACGGCGTCACCCAAGTCGTGGACGGGTTCGTCAATTCGCTCGCGCAAGGCGACCGGCTACTGGTTAAAGCCATCTCCGCCGAGCGAGGCGGCCTCATCATCACGAACTTGGTCAACACGACCATCATCGCGATCAAGATCGGGATGGGGCTGAAGTATCCGCGCCAGGATCTCATGCGATTGGGACTGGCGGCGATCCTCCATGATGTGGGGATGTGCCTGGTCCCGGAGGAGATCTTGAACAAGCCAGGCCCGTTGACCACCGAGGAACGGAACCTCATCAAACGCCATCCTGAGTTAGGCGCCCAGGCACTTCGGCAAGTGTGTCCGGACGCCGACTGGATCGCGGACCTGGTCCTGCAGGAGCACGAACGGCTGGGCGGGCAGGGATATCCGCGTGGGCTCCAAGGGGCGGAGATTCATGAGTATGCGCAGATCATCGGTCTCGCCGACACCTTCGAGGCGCTCCTCCATGTGCGTCCATACCGGCAGCGTTTCCTCCCGCATGAGGCGGTCAGGGAGTTGGTGACGAAGGAAAAGACCGTGTTCTCGACGAAGACGTTGAAGTGCCTGATCCAACAGTTCTCCGTGTTCCCGTTGGGAACACGCGTCCGGTTGAACACGGGGGAGTCCGCGGAAGTCGTCGAGTTGAATCCGCAGTATCCGCTCAGGCCGGTCGTCAAGGTGCACAAGGATCAGCACGGGCTCTCATTGAAAGATGCGCGGACGCTTGATCTCAGCAAATCGTCGCTGGTCCACATCACTGAGATAGTCCAGGACGGTCAGTGAGAATGGCGTTGGCGGGGTGCGTCAGAGTACTCGCTTCTGTCTCCAGGGCCGCCGGCTTGCTCTGCACGCTGTGCGTCGTGATGGGTCTGTCGTTCGCATGCTCGGCCCTCCCGTACAATGCCGCCAGCGATTCCCCCTATGCCCGTCCGGTCAAGCCGGAGGATCTGTACTATGAGGAGGCCGATCAGGGGCCGCCCAGAATCGAACCGGGGGACAGCTTGGAAGTGGTGGTGAGGCGGGGCGGGGGAGAGGAGCGCTCCCTCGTGACGGTTCGGGATAACGGCCGGGTCTATGTGGGATCGCTGGACATTGAAGTGAAGAACTTGACGACCACCGAAGCCGAAGCCAGGATCACCGAGCAAGCGGCAACGATAATCCGGAATCCCCGCGTTGAAGTCTCGATCAAGCAGAAAAGGATTCAGCTTCGCAAGCCAAGGGTATTTTTGCTCGGAGGGGGGATAGGGGGACCGGGGACCGGCACGTTCTTGGCCACGGGGGCGGCGAAGTTGGCGGAGCTGGAGAGAAAGACGTCGGTGGGCCAACTCCTCGCACAGGTTGGGTACAATGACTATGCGGTGTTGGACGACATTCGGGTTATCCGTGGCGATGCCCGGAAACCAGAGGTCATTCCCGTGGACCTCCAGCGGTTCTTTCAGTATGGCGATCGGAGCCAGGATATTGTCTTGAAGGACAACGATATTGTGTTCGTGCCGCGCCAGCGCATCGGAGACTGGAATGCCTTCCTGGCTAAAATTAATCAGACGCTCATCCTGCTCTTGGGTTCGCAAACGTTGAGTCCCCAGGCCCTGACGGAGTTTCTGCAACGAAACGATATCCAGCCTGTCCAAGTCCCGAGCATCAGCGTGACTACGCCACGATAGGGCACAAGATCCGATGGCCCAGTATGAACTGAATCTCCGGGACTATTGGCTGGTCCTCCGCAAACGGAAGTGGATCATCGTCTGCACGGTTCTCCTGGTCGCGAGCTTCACCTTCATCACCACCGAGCTCTCCAGAGCCAAGCCCCTCTACGAGGCTTTTGCCCGAGTGAAGTTTGATCGTGCCACGTCGCAATCGGGTCTGATGATGGAAGTGTTTTCCTTTTCTCAGGAGGGCAGCTCCATTGCCACCCAGGCGGAGGTCATTCGGAGCGTTCCAGTCCTGTTACGTGCGGCGAAGAAGCTGGGGATCATCGCCAAGGAGGTGGAGAGCAACGAGGCGCGCACGTCCCCGGCCTCCCTTGCCCAGCTCTACGAGCTGAAGGGCCAGGTGTCGGTGAGCCGGGAGGAAAGCACCAATATCCTCAAGATTGAAGTCACATCAGACGAGCCCGAGTTTGCGGCGCGGTTGGCCAACGCGGTCGCCGAGGGCTATCGTGAGGAGAACATCGCAAGCCGGAACCGCCAAGTGAACGACGCCAAGCTGTTTGTGCAGGATCAGCTCAAGTTGGTGGATGAGGCCTTGAGAAAGTCCGAACAGGCCCTGCTCGCGTTCAAGGAGCACGAGGGGCGAGTCTTTCTGAACGAAGAGGCGCGCCAAGCGCTGGAGAATTATAGCCGCCTGCAGGCTGAACTCGCGAAGCTGGGCCAGGTCAAGCGCGAAGCGTCGGACCAGCTCCGGCTCTTGCAGGCGAACGAGGCGCTCCCAGGGTCTGGACAGGCGCGTGTCTTTACCGACGATGTGCAGGCCCTGATCGCCAGATTGAATCAAAAGCTGGTTGACCTGAATACGGACCGTGCAGCCCTGTTGATCAACTACACGCCCAAGCATCCCCAGGTCGCTGAACTTGATGCCAAAATCCTCAGCGTCAAGCAGGAGATGATCAGAGAACTCGAGGGCAAGGTCCGGACGATGAGCGAACGGGAAAACTCCATCAAGGAGAGCATCGCACGATTCAAGGAACGGTACATCACCTTGCCGAAGGCTGCCCTACAGTTGGCCAGCCTGGAACGCGAAGTGAAGGTGAATGGAGACTTGTACGCCAATTTGAAGCAGAAGCACCAGGAGTTTTTGATCCGGGGGGCTGAACGCATCGAGGAAGTCTCGATTATCGAACCGGCTGTCACACCAGGCTCCCCCAAGAACGCGCCCAAAGCCGCCCTCAATCTCATGCTGAGCTCCCTGATTGGCGTGTTGCTGGGATTTGTCCTGGCCTTTGTCCGGGAATCCATGGATACCTCGATCGGCACGATTGAGGGTGTTGAAGAGTTCCTGAAGGCCCCCGTCCTCGGTGTCATCCCGCAGGTAGACCGCACGGAAATCGAGCAGACGATTCAAAAGGTGTTTCCCGAAACGCTCGATGCGGAAACCGTGGAACTGCTGTCGAGGCTCTCGCCGTTGTTCGACCTGAAAGGGGTAGTCGCGGAGGGGTACAGGTCATTGAAGGTCAACCTTCAATTCGCCTGCGCAGACCGGACGGTCAAAAGCCTGGCGTTTGTCAGCGCGGGCCTCGGCGAAGGGAAGACCACGACGGTCCTCAACCTCGCCATCACGATCGCCCAGGATGGTCGGCGGGTCTTGGTGGTGGACGCGGACCTCAGAAAGCCTGCCGTGCACAGCCGACTCGGGCTCAAGCGGGAACCCGGCCTGAGCGAGGTGCTGGTCGGCAACGCGCAGTGGCAGGATGTGGTGCAGACCGCTCCGGATCTGATGCTCGGGAAGCTCGGGTTCGATCAGATTCTGAGCGCTCCCGGCGTGGACAACCTGAGTATCATCACCAGCGGGCATCTGCCGCCCAACCCGTCTGAGTTCTTCAACACCCAACGCGTGGTGGATCTGATCGCTGCCTGTGAAGAAACCTATGATCTCGTCGTGTTCGACTGTCCACCCATCCTGCCTGTCGCCGATGCCGTGTTGATCGGTCCCAAAGTCGATGGCGTGGTCCTGGTCTACCAAGTCGGTAAGATTGGACGGACGCCACTGCTTCGCGCGAAGACTCTCCTCGAGAATGCCCAGGCCCATATCGTGGGGGTGGTGCTCAGCAACGTGAGCGCCGAATTTTCTCCTGATTACCACCAATACCAGTACTATCGCTATTCGTCCTGATCTTGGCGATTACAGGGCCAATTCTATCTCGGCCCTAGTCGCTTTTCCGTCCTGTGGCCTAGCTTGAGGGTGGCGTACGATGCAGCCTAAAGGGCTCATCATTGTGGTTCCGCTAGCCCTGGCAGCTGCGCTGTCCCTTGTCCTGGTTTCCAGTGACAAAACGTTCAGTTTGACTATCAGTCTGGGTGCCCTGCTTTTGGTGGTCGCGTTTGTGTCCACCAGGCTCAGCCTCTATCTCCTGGTCTTCTCCATGCTGCTGAGCCCTGAGTTTCTCATCGGGAATCTGACCGGCGGCGGGGGTGCGACTGGTCGTGGGATTACGATTCGCTTTGATGATTTCCTTCTGGTCGTGATCGGGTTTGTCTGGCTCGCCAAGATGGCGATCCATAAGGGGGGCACGCCTTTCCTGCGGACTCCGCTGAACGGGCCGATCATGTTCTATATCGCCGCTGCCGGGCTGGCCACCCTCATCGGGGTGCTGGGTGGCCGTGTCAAACCCGTGACCGGGCTCCTCTATTGGCTGAAATATTACGAGTACGTGTTCCTGTACTTCATGGTGGTCAGTGCGGTCACGACGAAGGAAGAGGCCCGCGCCCTGGTGTTCGCCAGTCTGGTCACCTGTTTTGTGATCGCGCTCTTCGCGATTGCGCAGATTCCCAGCGGAGAGCGGGCGTCGGCGCCGTTTGAGGGGGAAACAGGCGAGCCCAACACGCTGGGCGGGTATCTCGTTTTCATGCTTGCAATCGTGTCGGGACTGCTGTTGACACGCGAGGCGGTGGCCAACCGACTGCCGCTCCTGCTTCTTCTGGTGGCGGGGACCATCGGGCTCATGGCGACGCTGTCGCGCGCCTCGTTCTTGGCCGCAGGGGTGCTGATCCTGGGCGCCATTGGATTTCTAGCGCCACGGAAACCGATTCTGATGACCATGGTGCTCCTGGGGATCCTTTCCACGCCTCTGTGGGCCCCGCATGCGGTGAAAGAGAGGATCTCATACACGTTTACCCAGGCCGAAGAGGAAGGGCAGATTCGTCTGGGGGCCTTGAGGATCGATACCTCGACGTCGGACCGCCTCCGTTCGTGGCAGCAGTCATTTGAATTATGGAAAAAATTCCCGCTGTGGGGGACAGGCGTCACGGGCGGGCCGTTCCTGGATGCCATGTACCCGCGGGTCTTGGCTGAGACCGGTCTGCTTGGTCTCGTCGCGTTCATTGTCCTCATGTGGTCGATTGTCCGTATGAGCATTACGTCCTATCGGCTCGCGACTGATCAATTTTCGCGTGGGATAGCGTTGGGATTTCTGCTGGGATTTCTGGCGCTCTTGGTGCATGCGATTGGATCGAACACGTTTCTCACCGTACGGATTATGGAACCCTTCTGGCTATTCGCGGCGTTGGTGGTACGAGGCCTTCTGATCGCCGAGGCCACACAGTCTACGGTGCATTCTCCTCAAACGCACCGTGCGGCTCGCAAGGAGGCTGGCTCTAGCATCAAGGCACCTGCTTCTGTGGCCAAGCCTGGCCTGGTTAGGTTTAGGAAGCCGTGAGAGTGTGAGGAAAGAGTAGGACCGCGTGGTCGTCCATTCACCTTTGCGTGAACAGGCTGCTCCGCTCATTATCCGTCCGTCAAAAGGCTGGGCAATGCTCAATCTGCAGGAGCTCTGGCAGTATCGCGAACTGATGTTCTTTTTGACCTGGAGGGATATTAAAGTACGATACAAGCAAACAGTGCTGGGTGGGATCTGGGCGGTGCTTCAGCCGTTCCTGACCATGATCGCATTCAGTATTATTTTCGGCAAATTGGTGGGGGTCCCATCGGAAGGAGTGCCCTATCCGGTTTTCGCCTACTGCGCTTTGTTGCCATGGCAGTTGTTCGCCTATTCATTGACTGAATCAAGCAATAGTGTGGTTGCCAATCAGAATCTGATCACCAAGGTCTATTTCCCTCGATTGGTCATCCCACTCTCCACTGTCCTGGCCGGCCTTGTAGATTTTGTGATCGCTTTTATCGTGCTCGTGTTGATGTTAGGTTATTATCAGATTTATCCTACCTTGTCTTCTGCGCTAATGCTGCCTTTCTTTCTGTTCCTTTGTGTGTGCCTTGCAACCGGTGCAGGTGTCTGGCTTTCCGCCCTTAATGTGCTATATCGCGATGTACGTTACACCATCCCTTTCCTAACGCAGGTCTGGCTGTTTGCCACACCTATTGCGTACCCGAGCACGCTCATACCGGAGCCTTGGCGGGTCTTGTACGGAATCAATCCGATGGCAGGAGTTGTGGAAGGATTTCGGTGGGCGTTGTTGGGCACGGGGAAGGCCTCAGGTTTCATGATAGTGGTCTCCGTGGCCGTGACATTCGTGGTGCTGATATCCGGTTTGTATTTTTTCCGCAGGATAGAACGCAGGTTTGCGGACATCGTGTGAGCTATGAGTGACGTCGAGATTCGTGTCGACAGCCTAAGCAAACTCTATGCGATCGGTCCCAGAGCTTTACGTGGTCAAACCATACGCGAAAGCCTGGTCGAGATGATGCTGGCTTCATTCCGATTTTTCCTGAAGCCTGGTAGAGATGTTGTCACGATTGACCATGCCCGGAACATTTGGGCGTTGCGGGCAGTGTCCTTTGAAGTCATGCATGGTGAGATCGTGGGCGTGATCGGTCGCA
>WNGG01036344.1_pt1 | contig 10401 bp, 9 predicted proteins | sample 5400661 | NCBI WGS metagenome assembly WNGG01 (sample SAMN13153372, study PRJNA577476) | soil metagenome | isolation source: 100 cm soil or saprolite under Garry oak tree replicate 1 | place: USA:California | collected 2016-06-15
AGGCGCTCCTCTTGACCTCCGGCGCGTGCGCCGCAATCGGCAGCGCATGCGGACCGCAGGTCTCCGCATGCGGACCGACCCGCTCCGCACGCGGGAACACCTCCCGGAGCCGATTCCGACCTCCGGCGCATGCGCCGGGACCCTCGGCGCATGCGGAGCGACTCGCCGCGAATGCGTCGGGAGTCCCGGAAACCGCCGCCAAACCGACGCCGTGCGCGCGACCGTCGACCGCGAGCGCGACGGGGATTGGCGCGTTGGCGGCGATGAAGACGTCGAGGAAAGAGAAAAGGGCCCCGGTCGGGCATCACCATCCCTCGGGCCGGCGCACCCCTTATATCGCGAGGAATCGTACGGCCGCCGGCCATGGAGTACGCGACGCTCGTCTCCTCGTACGAGGAGATCGAGGCGACCACGAAGCGCCTCGAGATGACGGACCTCCTCGTGCAACTCTTCAAGCAAGTTCCGCCGGAGGAAATCAAGGCGGTCGTGTACCTCACCGAGGGTCGAATCGCGCCGGACTACGCGGGGATCGAGCTCGGCCTCGCGGAGAAGCTCGTGATCCGCGTCGTCGCGCAGGTGACCGGGCTCGAGGAGCCCCGGGTCCAAGCGCTCTGGAAGGAAAGAGGAGATCTCGGGCTCGTCGCGGACGAGGCGATCCGGGACCGCCGCCAAGCGGCGCTGACCTCCGACGCGCTCACCGTGCGCAAGGTGTTTGACAACCTCATGGCGATCGCGCTGGCGGCGGGGGAAGGCTCCCAACAGATGAAGATCGACCGGCTCGCCGAGCTCCTGCAGGCCGCGCAGCCCGGGGAGGCGAAGTACATCGTCCGCACGGTCGTCGGGAAGATGCGCCTCGGCGTGGCGGACATGACGATCCTCGACGCACTCGCGGCGGCGTATGCGACGAAGGAGCAGAAGGACGCGATCGAGCGCGCGTACAACGTGTCGTCGGACCTCGGCGAGGTCGCCGCGGTCTTGGCGGCGAAGGGTCTCGAGGGTTTGGCGGCGATCCACCTCCAGGTCGGCCGGCCCATCCTCTCCATGCTAGCCGAGCGGATCCCGACCCTGCCGGAGGTGTTCCAACGCCTCGGCGGCACGTGCGCGCTCGAGTACAAGTACGACGGCCTCCGCATGCAGGTCCACGTCGCGCAGGATCGCGTGCAAATCTTCTCCCGCCGCCTGGAGAACATCACCCCGCAGTTCCCGGAGATCGTCGAGGCGGCCCGTGCGAACTTCACCGCCAAGGACGGGATCATCGAGGGCGAGGGCGTCCCCGTCGACCCGAACACGGGCGACCTCCTCCCGTTCCAGGAGGTGAGCCGCCGGCGCGGCCGGAAGTTCGACGTCGCGCAGATGGCGGCGGACTTTCCCGTGACCCTCTTCCTGTTCGACTGCCTCCTCAAGGACGGCGAGGACCTCACGGGTCGTCCGTACGAACAGCGCCGCCAAACCCTGCGGACGGTCGTGCGGCCCGGGGAGCGGATCAAGTTCGCGGACTCCCTCGTCACGAACGACGTCCGGGCGGCGCAGACGTTCTTCGAGGAGGCGATCGCGCGCGGGTGTGAGGGGCTCGTCGCGAAGGCGCTCGACTCCACGTACGAGGCGGGCGCGCGCGGCTACAAGTGGGTCAAGATCAAGCGGGACTACCAGGCGGCGATGTCCGACACGGTCGACCTCGTCGTGGTCGGCGGGCTCGCGGGGCGCGGGAAGCGCGCGGGCACGTGGGGCGCCCTCCTGATGGCGGCGTACGACAAGTCCTCGGACACGTTCCAGACCGCGTGCAAGCTCGGCACCGGGTTCAGCGACGAGCTCCTCGCGACGTTCCCCGCCAAGTTCGGGCCGCTCCGCCTGGAGCACCGCCACGCGCGCGTCGACAGCACGATGGAGGCCGACGCGTGGTTCGAGCCCAAGGTCGTCCTCGAGGTCCGCGGGTCCGAGCTGACCCTGAGCCCGGTCCACACCGCCGCCAAAGGCGCGGTCCGCGAGGGATCCGGTCTCGCGATCCGGTTCCCGCGGTTCACGGGACGTTGGCGGGATGACAAGAGCGCCGAGGAGGCGACGACGGTCGAGGAGCTCCTCGGGATGTACCGCCGCCAACTGAAGGCCGTGAAGGCGTGACGCTGGCGGTGGCCGTCCGCGAGATTTATATGAGACTGAAGAATCTCAACCGGCGGGGCAACCAGGTATGAACGGAACTGTAGTCATAGGTGCCCAATTCGGGGACGAGGGGAAGGGCAAGATCGTGGACGTCCTCGCGGAGGAGTCCGACCTCGTCGTCCGGTTCAACGGCGGCGCGAACGCGGGCCACACCGTGCAGGTGGGCAGCGAGCAGTTCGCGTTCCGCCTCCTGCCGAGCGGGATCATGATCGGGAACGGCGTCGTCGTCGACCCGGCGCAGCTCCTCGAGGAGATCGACGGCCTCCGGAAGCGGGGGTACGCCGTCGAGAACCTCCGCCTCAGCGACCGCGCGCACGTCGTCATGCCGTGGCACAAGGTGATCGACGAGCTCGAGGAGAAGGTGAAAGAGGGCATGGCCGCGGCGACGACGAAGCGCGGGATCGGCCCCGCGTTCGAGGACAAGGTCGGGCGGTGGGGCATTCGTGTCGCGGACCTCCTCGACCCCGTCGTCCTCCGGAAGAAGCTCGAGTCGTTGCTCCCCGTGAAGCACCGGATCATCCTCGCCCTCGGCGGCTCGGACGTCTTCGTGCTCGAGCGGATCTTCAACCAGTACGGGGAGTTCGGCGGCCGCCTGAAGGCGTTCGTCGCGGACACCAGCGTCGTGATCGACCAGGCCGGGAAGAACGGGAAGAGCGTCCTCTTCGAGGGCGCGCAGGGCACGCATCTGTGCGTGGACCACGGGATCTACCCGTACGGGACGTCGAGCAACTGCGTCGCGGGCGCGGCGGCGGTCGGCGCGGGCGTCGGGCCGCGCGCGATCGACCGGGTGATCGGCGTCGTGAAGGGATTCACGTCCCGCGTCGGCGCGGGTCCGTTCCCGACGGAGCTCGACGGCAAGGAGGCCGAATACCTCCGAGAGCGGGGCGGCGGCGAGTACGGGACCGTGACGCGGAGGCCGCGCCGCGTCGGATGGCTCGACCTCGTCATGCTCCGGATGAGCGCGCGCGTGAACGGGTTCACGGACCTGGCGGTGACGAAGGTCGACGTGCTCGGCGGTGTCGAGACCGTGCACGCCGCGTTCGCGTACGAGCACTACGACAACGAACTGCACGAGTTCCCGGCGAACATGCGCGTCCTCGCGGAGTGCAATCCCGTCTACGAGGAGTTCGACGGGTGGGAGGACCTTCCGCCCGAGGAATGGCGACGGATCGCCGCCAACGGATTCGACGCACTGCCCGCGAAAGCGCAGAAATATCTCCGGTGGATCGAGAAGGAACTCGCCGCCAAACTTGCGTTCGTCTCGGTGGGGCGCGCGCGGGAAGAGACGATCGACCTCCGGAAGGCGCGCCCTCCATCGCCGCCAAAGAAGGCCGCCAAGGCTTCACGCCGTCGCTAGCTTCGCGAGGCGGACCGACAGTTCGCACGCTTTGCACAGGTCGTCCGACGCGGGCTCGCCGCATCGCGAACACGTCCTCGGTGCGCCCACCGCGAACTTCTCCTGGAGCATGGGCCGGAGCTGATCGTACGTGCTCACGATCGCGTGACGGGTCCCGGGCGACACCTCTTCGAGTTGCGCGAGGATCGCGGAGAACCGTCCCCGCTGGGCGCGCTCCGCGTAGGGGCACGTCGCATCGTGGAACGGGAGGCCGCGGAGCATCGCGTACAGATACACCTCCTTCTCCGGGATCATGCGGAGCGGTTGCAGGCGGGGCACGAGGCCCGGCTGGACGGTCTCGTGGGGACCCAGGCGCGCGAGCCGGTCGACGTCCCCGCGCGCGACGTTCATCAGGATCGACTGGGCCGTGTCGTCCAGGTTCAAGCCGGTCGCGACGAAATCCGCGCCGACCTCGCGCGCGGCGCGGTTCAGCGCCTGGCGGCGGAACACGCCGCAATAGCCGCACGGGATCGCGTCCGCGTCGAGCGCAACGACCGCGTCCATCTCGAACCCGACGGTCTCGCGGTAGGAAATGAGCCGGTGCTCGATCCCGAGCTTCGCGCACAAGGCGCGGGCGACCTCGACGCCTTTCGGTCGGTAGGAGGCGATGCCCTCGTCGACCGTGATCGCGAGGAGTTCGACGTCGCGGCGGGCCGACACGATCTCGTGGAGGAGGACCGTGGCGGAACTGCTGTCCTTCCCGCCGCTCAGCCCGACGGCGATCCGGGTGCCGGGCTTCAGGTCCACCTCCCGCCGAAGCTCCTCTCTCACGCGCTTCTCGACGAATGCGAGGAAATGGTCGCGACACAGGTGGGCGCCGCTGTACCGGACCCACAGAACCGGCGGCTCCGCGCATTTGTCGCACGGCATGTCCCGCCCATCCGGGGGCGCGTATTTAGTCCCGCGCACGTCACGGGAGGAACGCGGTCCGGACGACCTGGATCGCGCCGTCGATCACGAACTGCACGCCGACCGCCGCCAACATGAGCCCCATGATCCGACCGAATGCGATCGTGCCCGTCCGCCCGACCCGGCGGTAGATCATGTCCGCCGAGCGGAGGAGGAACAGCGTGATCATGACCGCGATGAAGATGCCGAGGAACACGAACGTCTTGTCGAGCGGGTCCGCGGTCTCTCGCGTCATGTAGATCATGACCGTCGTGATCGCGCCGGGTCCCGCGAGGAGCGGGATCCCCAGGGGGACGACGCCGACAGACTCCATCTCCTCGTCCGGGGTGCCTTCCGTGATCGCCTTCCGCGAGGGCCGCTGGCCCTGCGTCATCTGGAACGCCGTCACGAACAGGAGGGCCCCTCCGGCGATCTTGAAGGCGGGGATCGTGAAATTGAACACGGCAAAGATGCCCTGGCCGAACACGGCGAAGACGCCCAGCGTGACCGTGGCCACGACGCAGCTGTTCGTGACGATGCGCCGCTTCGTGTCGTCCGTCAACCCCTCCGTGAGCGCCAAATACGGCGCGATGACCCCGGGCGGATCGACGATCGCGACGACGCTGAGGACGACGGCGGTTGCGTAGGCGAGATCGACCATGTGCCCATCCCGGCGCGTCCGTCAGAGTCGGACCGTATATCTCGATTTCGATGCGTCGAACGCGCGGCAGAAACTAGATATACGCCGCCAAAGTAACTCACATTCGGGACGCGATGCCGCTCGACCTGAACCTCGAATCGCTCCGCCATGGGACAGATCTGCTGAAACGAGGCTTCGCGAAGATGCAGAAGGGCGGCGTGATCATGGACGTCACGAACGCGGAGCAGGCGGTCATCGCGGAGCAGGCCGGCGCCGTGGCGGTGATGTCGCTCGAGCGCGTGCCCGCGGACATCCGCGCCGCCGGCGGCGTCGCGCGCATGGCGGACACGGCACGAATCGTGGAGATCATCGAGTCCGTCACGGTCCCCGTCATGGGAAAGTGCCGCCTCGGGCACTTCGCAGAGGCGCAAGCCCTCGAAGCGCTCGGCGTGGACATGATCGACGAGTCCGAGGTCCTGACGCCCGCGGATCCCTTCTTCCACGTCGACAAGCGACGGTTCACAGTCCCGTTCGTCTGCGGCTCCCGCTCCCTCGCGGAGGCGACGCGCCGGATGTACGAGGGCGCGGCGATGATCCGCACCAAGGGCGAAGCGGGCACCGGGAACGTCGTCGAGGCGGTCCGGCACATGCGGCTGACGAACGGCGCCGTCGCGGACCTCCGCAACTACGACGAGGACGGCCTCCACCGGATCGCGGTTCACTTCGCGAAGGCGTACCTGCGGCTCCTCGAAGAGGTGCGTCCGTCCATGGGTCTCCCCGCGAAGGTCAAGATCGACGAACCGATCTTCGGAGACGACAATCTGGAGGACATCGAGGCCGCGCTCCACGGAATCCTGAAAGAGGTCCGCGGGATGCAGCGCCTCCCGGTCGTGAACTTCGCCGCTGGCGGCGTCGCGACCCCCGCGGACGCGGCGATCATGATGCAGCTGGGTTGCGACGGCGTCTTCGTCGGCTCCGGGATCTTCAAGTCCGAGAACCCCGAGGCGGTCGCCCGCGCGATCGTCGAGGCGGTCCACCACTTCGACGACCCCGCCGTGGTCGCGGACGTCAGCAAGAACCTCGGCCTCCCGATGAAGGGGCTCGAGATCAGCCAACTGACGGCGGAAGCGCGGCTGCAGGAACGCGGCTGGTGATCACCGCCAGGGCCTCGTCGACGACGCCCGGACATCCCTCGCCGTCGAGCGCGCTCACCTTCCGTCGCTGACTCGCCGTGCGAATCAAGTCCGCCTTGTTCTCGACCTCCAGAATCGGGATCTCCGGGAATGCATCGCGGATCTCCCCGAGGAGCCGTTCCTGGACGTCCATCGGGAAGCCGCACGTCTCGGACGGGTCGACCAGGAACACGATTACGTCCGCGAGATGGCGCAGGGCGACGATCGCCTGGCGCTCCGCCGGGTTCCGGTCCTCCATAGGGCGATCGAGGAGTCCGGGCGTGTCCACGACGAGGTACCGCTCGTACTTGCGTTCGAAGTGGCCCACGTTGATCCCCTTCGTCGTGAACGGATAGGCCGCGATCGCCGGCTTGCCCGAGGATACCGCGCGGACGAACTGGCTCTTCCCGACGTTCGGATACCCGGCGACGACGATCGTCGGCATCGCCGGATCGATGTCCGGGACGCGGATCAGCTTGTGCCGCATCGCCGCCAGGGATGCGAGGTTCGGTTCGATCTGCTTCACGATGGACGACACGCGACCGTATGCTCCCTTGCGCGCCTGGAGGGCGAGCGCCGGGGTGCCGGCACGCCCCGCCTCGCGCGCGGCTCGGCGGCACACCCGCATCACTTGATCGCGGCACCAGTCGAGCGCCCCGAGCTCGTGCTTCAGGTTCCCGACGCCGACGAGCACCTCCACGAGCTCTCGTTGGAAGTCGGGGAGACGTTCCAGGGACGGCACCGCGTCCACGTACTTCTTCAGCGTGGAAGCGATCACGTCCGAGATCGCGTTGATCTTCGAGACCCCGGCGCGGCGGGACCGCTCCTGCCGCGTGCGGCCCTTGCCGGTCGCCTTCGCGGCGCGGTGGAACGCCTTGTCGATCAGCTCCTGCGCCGTCGGCACGGTCGGGATCGGGAACACGGCCCCGCCATGCCCCGGCTTCGGTTAAGGATGCGCTACGGCGCGGGCGGGAAGAGGACGAAGAAGATCGCGACGCGGTTGAACACGGCCAGGAAGTTGCTCAGGATGAACTGCCGTCGGTCGAGCGCCTTCCCTTCCTCGTTGAAGACCGCGTAGAAACGCCGAGGAGGAACACGAGCCAGGCGCCGACCGCCTTGCCGAACGCGACTGCGAACAGCGCGGCCGTGAACAGGCCGAGGTTCCGCGCCGCGATCGGGAGGATGAGCGCGGTCTCGATCGGGATCGGCAGGACGATGGCGACAAGGATCGCGTACACGAAGACGAGGAGAAAGTACACGATCGGGTTCTCGAGGGCGGCGACGAGAATCGCGACGAAGTCGACCACGGGACCCGGAGGATGCGCCCGTCGTCCTATAAAAAGGATTGGCGGTGGGTCTCAGGGACTCTCGAGCCGCTCGACTCCAGACGGGAGTAACCTTCAAGCCGCGCCTCGCGCTCAGGGATTCGGAGGGGGACGTTGATTCGGAGACTCTGCTCCTTGTTTCTTGTGGGTATTGTGACCGCCGCAGGCACGGGGTTCTTTGGAATCTCGAAGGCGGCGGGACCGATTCGGGCGACGGACGCGAATCCGCCGAACGGCACGATCTTGTCCCCGCTTCCCGGAGGGTGGTCGGGTAACCCCTACCTCTCCCTACAGGCGCGGTTCACGGACCCAGACGGAATCGCGATCTCGTCACTGTATATGTCGATCGACGGCATGGTCCTCGGCACAAGTTGGACCAACTTCTTTCTCTCCGCATACGCGCAGGGACTCCCGGAGGGCCTTCACACGGCGGAAGCCCGGGCCTCGGACCAGCTCGGAAACGGCCCCACAATCCTCTCGTGGTCTTTCTCAATCGACACGACACTGCCCGTCGTCACCATCACAAGCCCAGTGAGGAACCCGATCCTTCCCACGGGCTCCGTGACCCTCGCGTGGACGGGGACGGACGTGGCCTCGGGCATCGACCACTACGAGGTGCGCCTCGACGACGGGCCCCCGCTGGAGGCGGGGACGGCAACGACGTTCCCGTTCCCGGGCCTCGCACCCGGTGTCCATTACTTCACCGGGACGGCTTACGATGTGGCCGGGAATTACGCGTACGAGACCGCGATCGCCACGGTCCCCGCCGGCTCGCCCGGTTCCCCGGGGAATTCGACGAATCAGATCACGGTGGTCCTACCCGATCAGATCCCCACGTGGGCGGTCGGGCTCATCGCCGTCAACGCCGTCGAGGCGACCGCCCTCTTGGCGCTCGCCCTCCGCCGGCGCCGCCAACCGCCCGAAACCGCGTCGCCTCCATAGGACAAGTCCGGAGACCCTAGGCCATCGCGAGGAACGGCTCCCCGAGCTGCGCCCGCTCGAGCTTGTGAAGCTGCCCGTCCTGCGTGAGCAAGACGACCCGGGAGTCCGCCCGTTCCGCCGCCACCGCGTAGCCGGTCCGCGCCGCCAAGCGATCCGCGAATTCCCGGATCATCCCGTGGCTGGGCATGTTGTCGACCGTGAGGCGAAGGCGGGACTCGCCGACGAACATGTACGCCTTGCATTCAATGAACATCGGTTTGGCGGCGGCGTCGAGCGCCGCGTACTCCTCCTCCCACCCGAGGTTCCATCCGGCGACGAGCGTGTGTCGGATCACCGTGCGCGTCTTCAGGGTCGGGAGCAGCTCGAGGGTCTCGCGGAGCTTCTTCCACTCGTGGTCGGACTTCGGCACCATGAGCTTCCGGTAGACGTCCCAGTTCGGAGCCGCGACCGTCACGTACAGTTGCGTCGGGAGCTGGCCCTTCTCCGCAAGACGCCGGAGCACGGACGGCGTCGTCCCGTTCGTGACGAGGAACGTCGTCATCCCGCGCGCATGGTACCCGTCGATCATCTCCCCGAGGCGGCGGTACAACGTCGGCTCCCCGGTCAGGGAGATCGCGACCTGGTTCGGGTGCAGGGACTCGATGAACCGCTCCCGCGGCACGCGCGCATCACCGCCGTAGCCGGAGAGGAGCTTGCGCTGCGCCTCGATCGCGCCATCGATCACGAACTCCGGGTCGTCCGCGAGCTGGAGGGAATCGGAGCCCCACTCCTGCGCCCGCCAGCAGAACTGGCACGTGAGGTTGCACGCGTCCACGGTCGGCGTCATCTGCAGGCAGCGGTGGCTCTCGATCCCGTAGAAGGTTTCCTTGTAACAGCCGACGCCCGTCGTGAGCTTCGACTTCGCCCAGTGGCACACCTTCACGCCGCTGTGCTCGCCGACGATCTTGTAGCCCTGTCGCTCGAGGACCTCGCGCTTCACGGCGTCGACCATCGCGGGCGCGAACACGCAAGGTCTTCATCCCGTTTTCGACGACCCCGTCCCCCGCGACACCCTTCGTCCCTTTCGTTTCTTTTGTCCCACAAGCGACCGTACCAATCGATTTTTCCCCCGCCACTCGTTCGCCCCCGCGTGAGGGGTCACACGGGGATCGCCGCGCTCGTCGGTTTCCTCCTCCTCTCCCCGGGAGCCCTGGCGGGAACCGCAGGGCATCCCCCGCCTGCGCCCACCACGGGCGACCCGACCCTCAAGGTCGGCAGCCTGGACGAGATGAAGACGCGGAACCCGCTGCCCGCGATCGCGTCGGACCCATGGACGCGTTCCGTGCTCGACCGGGTGTACGACACGGTCCTCCTCCGCGACCCTGGGACCGAGGAGCCAATCGCCTACATCGCCAAAGGCGTAGACGCTGACGAAGACGGGCTCTTCGCGACAACGGAGTACGACCTCTGGAAAGAGCGGGCGAATGCGACGACGCCCCTCGCGATCACGGTCTACTACGACTTCAACGGGGTGCGGTGGCACGACGGCTCACAGATGGACGTCTGGGACCTGCTCTTCTCCTACCATGTGAACGCGATGAATCCGATCTGGAACAGCGCCCTCCGCGTCCTGTTCGCCGGCGGCCCCGGCGTCACGTACGAGGGAAGCGGGCGGCGGCTGAGCGTCTCATTGGCGGTCAAGAATTGGGAGGCGGAAGGAACGCTCGCGGGAGACGCGACCCTCCGCGTCGCGGTCTCGTTCCTCCTGAACGAGCCCTGGGCGTTGTTCCCGCGGACCCTCTCGCCGAAGCTCCTCCCGATGCACGAGTGGTCCCGCACGGGGGGAGGGCGACATTCGGACTTCGGCTGCGCGATCTGGCTACCGCCCCCCGTGGCGAACGC
>WNGG01009868.1_pt1 | contig 10396 bp, 9 predicted proteins | sample 5400661 | NCBI WGS metagenome assembly WNGG01 (sample SAMN13153372, study PRJNA577476) | soil metagenome | isolation source: 100 cm soil or saprolite under Garry oak tree replicate 1 | place: USA:California | collected 2016-06-15
TTACCTGCGCGACGTCTCCGATGTGAAGCAGAGCGTGCAGGACGAGCGCCTCTCGCGCTTTTTCTGGATGCGCGGTTTCAATCCGCCCGGGGCGGTAGTCGTGCTTGCCGTTTCACGGCAGGCTGGTGCAAACGCAGTGGAAGTAGCCAAGTCCGTGAAGGCGCTTTTCCCCGAATTGCGCGCCAGCTTGCCGGGCTCGATCAAATTCACGCCGGTGTTCGACCGGTCGCAAACGATCGTCAATTCCGCCGACGAAGTGAAATGGACGCTGGTGATCGCGTTCGTGCTGGTGGTACTGGTGATTTACGTTTTTCTTGGCCGCGCTACGGACACGCTCATTCCGGCTGTGGCATTGCCAATGTCGTTGCTGCTCACCGTGGCCGTGATGTACATGCTCGATTTCTCCATCAACAATCTGACTTTGATGGCGCTCACCCTGGCCACTGGTTTCCTTGTTGACGACGCCATCGTGTTTTTGGAAAACGTGGTGCGGCGCGCCGAGCACGGCGAGTCGATCCTGAAAGCGACATTCAACAGCGCCGGCGAAATTTCTTTTACCATCCTGTCGATGACGCTGTCGCTCGCCGCGGTTTTCATTCCGCTGGTTTTCATCCCCGGACTGCTTGGCCGCATCTTCCGCGAATTCTCCGTGACGATTATCGTGGCGATTCTTGCCTCGGGTCTTGTGTCCTTGACGCTTACGCCACTGATGTGCGCGCGCCTTTTGGGCGAGCGCAGGGCCGGCCACAAACGCGCCTGGATGGAACGGCATACCGGCAATTTCATCAAACGCGTGATTGCTGCCTATGGCCGCGTGCTCGACAAATTTCTCGATCGCGCGTGGCTGACCGTGCCGATTCTTGTGGTATGCATCCTTGGTCTCTGGTTCTTTTTCAGCCATCTGCCGTTTACGTTGATCCCGCCCGGCGACAGCGGTTTCATTCGTGGCGTGTTCATTGCGCAGGAAGGCTCGTCGCCCGCGCAGATGCGCGTGTTTCAAGCGCAGGTCAACCAAAAACTCCAGGAGGATCCAGCCGTCGGGCAGTTTTTCACGCTCGCCGGTGTCTCGTCGCGCAGCGCATTATCGCAGGGGCTGATGTTTCTTTTTTTGAAGCCGCGCGCTGAGCGTCCGCCCATCGACCAAATCATCTTGCGGTTGCAAAAATCGATCGGCTCCATTCCGGGAATCACTGCGGTGTTAACGCCAAGTCCCGTGTTACAAATCAGCGTCGGCGCCACGAGTCAAACCCAGGGGCAATATGCTTACACGATTAGCGGCATCGTGCCGCAGGACGTTTATACCGTGGCCGATCAACTGATGACAAAACTTAAGCAGTTCAAAGGATTCGCCAGTGTGCGCTCCGATTACTACCACGACACCCCGAATCTTAGGATCGACATCAACCGCGACCGCGCCGCAACGTACGGTGTTTCGACGTCCGCAATCCAAAGTTTGTTGCGTAACGCTTACTCGCAAAACTACGTCTATCTCATCAAGGAACCGGACGATCAGTACCAGGTCATTCTCGAAGTGAAAGACAAGGAGCGCGCGCATCCTGACGACTTGGACGACCTCTACGTCCGCAGCAACACCAGCGGCAATTTCAGCGCGAGCGGCGCAGGCGGTGGGACCATCGCCACGACCACAGGTAACATGGCAAATCTCATCCCGTTGCGTGTTGTGACATCAACAAAAGAAATCATCGGCCTGCAAGCGGTGAATCACTTAAATCAGTTCACCAGCGTCACGTTTAACTTCAACCTGTTGCCAAACGTCGCTATAGGCGATGCCACCAAGTTCATCGAGGACGCCTTTGAGCAAATCCATCCACATTACCCGAGCGTTCAGAGCACTTTTCAGGGCGAAGCGCTCGTATTCCGCCAGCTATTCCGTTCGCTGCCTATGCTGCTGCTCGCTGCCATTTTCGTCATGTATGTGATCCTCGGAATCCTTTACGAGAGCTACGTGCACCCGTTCACGGTTTTGTTTCCGGCGATTGTCCCAGCAGTCGTTGGCGGCCTGGCCACATTGTATCTCTTCCACTCAGTCCTTTCGCTCTACAGCGTGATCGGCCTCTTTCTCTTGTTAGGCATCGTGAAGAAGAACGGAATCATGGTGGTCGATTTTGCATTGCAACGAATTGACGAAGGCTGGGACCTGCGCTCGGCGATTCACCAAGCCAGCATGGAACGGTTTCGTCCCATTATGATGACCACTCTCGCGGCGCTCATGGGCGCGATACCGATTGCGCTCGGATTCGGCCAGGACGCCGCATCGCGCCGTCCACTCGGTCTGGTGATCGTGGGCGGTCTGATTTTCTCTCAATTGATCACGCTATTTGTTACACCAGTCATCTATCTCTGGCTCGAATGGTTCCAGGAGCACGTGCTCGACAAGGTGCCGTTCCTCCGCAGCGCCCACTATCATGAAGAGGGCGGGCCTGGGAGAGGACAGTTGCGACCCGAGCCAGCAGCTGTCCATTGATCCTATTACTCTGCCTTCGACTCTTCCTCTTGCTCTGCTTTAGAGGTCCCGTTCTGAAGAGCAGCACGTACGCGAAAAGGAATGACGAAGCACGAATGACTAATGACGAAGGAAATCCGAATGACGAAGTCCGAAGAGGAGCGAATCCGGTCGCACGTGTTTTCGTCATTCGAGATTCGTCATTAATTCGTCATTCGTTATTCGTCATTCGTCATTTTATTCTAGAGCATGCGCGCGATGGTTCTCGATAAGCTGGGACAGCCGCTGCAACTGCGTGACGTTCCAAAGCCAAAACCTGCGAGCGGGCAATTGCTCGTGCGCGTGAATGCCTGCGCTGTTTGCCGCACCGATCTTCATGTGGTCGATGGCGAGCTGCCGAATCCGAAGCTGCCGCTCATCCTTGGACACCAAATTGTCGGGCGCATCGAAGAAATCGGTGAAGGACCAAATTCAAAATTCCAGATCGGAGATCGCGTTGGTATCCCATGGCTCGGTTGGACAGATAGTGACTGCGCTTATTGCCGATCGGGCAGGGAGAATCTCTGTGATCGCGCACGCTTTACCGGCTACACCATCGATGGCGGTTACGCCGAGTTCACCGTCGCCGATGCGCGATTCTGTTTTCCTCTGCCCGACCGCTACAATGATGTCGAGGTTGCGCCGCTGCTTTGCGCGGGGCTGATCGGTTACCGTTCCTATCGCAAAACGGGGGACGCGCGGCGGCTCGGTCTCTATGGCTTTGGCAACGCCGCGCACTTGATCGCGCAGATTGCGCTTTACAAAGGACGCGACCTTTTCGTCTTTACGCGACCCCGCGACACCACAACGCAGCAAGCCGCAAGGAAACTGGGAGCGGTGTGGGCCGGCGGTTCTGACGAGATGCCGCCGGAAAAACTTGATGCTGCAATTATTTTTGCATCGGTCGGCCCGCTCGTGCCTGCGGCGCTGCGCGCGCTCGCCAAGGGCGGCATCGTTGTCTGCGGCGGAATTCACATGAGCGATATCCCTTCATTTCCCTATGCCGATCTTTGGGAGGAACGAGTTATCACGTCGGTGGCAAACCTAACCCGACGCGACGGCGAGGAATTTTTTGAAGTTGCGCCGCGCGTTCCGGTGCAAACCAGGACGGAAACGTTTCCATTGGACCAAGCCAACACTGCGCTTGATCGGTTTCGTGCCGGCGAGCTAAGTGGGACCGCCGTGTTGACGAGCGCAGAATGACGAATGACAAATGACGGATGACGAAGGAAATCCAAATGACGAAGCCCAAAGAAAGGTGAAAGGCACCACCGTTATTTTGTCATTCGGGCTTCGTCATTAGTTCGTCATTCGACATTCGGATTTCGTCATTGACTTAACGCGTTCCTGCCCGCGCACGGGCGTCGATTGGTTTCACAAAATCGCCCGGAAGCCGCTGCTTTTCATCCTCCCGGACCGAACCGGCCGCGTTGGCGAGGGCTTCTTCCTCTGGTGAGAGGAACGGTTTGAACCGCCCTTTGTCGATTGCTTTCATGAACGCCTCATGCGCAGAGACGATGCCCTTTTCCCACAGCGCCCAGATCGCGTCGTCCATGAACTGCATGCCTTGGGCTCTTCCGGAAACGATCACGTCCTGGAGTTTTTGGGTTGCGCCTTCGCGAATGATGGCGGCAACGGCTGCGTTGGCGATCAGAATTTCGTTTACGGCGATGCGCCCCGGCCGGTCCGACCTTTTCAAGAGTAGTTGCGCGACGACGCCGCGCAGTGAGTTCGCCAGCATGGCGCGCGCCTGCGCCTGTCGGTCGGCGGGGAAAGCGTCGATCATACGATCCACTGTCTTGCGCGCATTGTTTGTATGCAGCGTGCCGATCACGAGAAGACCCGTCTCGGCAGCGGTGAGAGCGAGGGAAATGGTTTCGAGGTCGCGCATCTCGCCGATTAGCACAATATCAGTATCCTGGCGTAGCGCGGCTTTGAGACCGGCTGCAAACGTAATTGAATCGGCCGGCACCTCGCGTTGAGTGATGATGCTGCGCTTATTATCGTGCACGAATTCGATGGGCTCCTCGATCGTCACGACATGCTTGGAAAAATTTTGATTAATGAAATCGATGAGCGCGGCCTGTGTTGTTGTTTTACCAGAGCCCGTCGGACCAGTCACAAGAACAAGGCCGCCGCGCAGATACGCAAATTCTTTGATTATCACCGGGACTCCCAACTCTTCGAGGCTCGAGATCTTCGTCGGAATCAATCGAAAAGCCGCGCCATACCCATCGGACTGCTTAAAGTAGTTGGTGCGAAATCGAGAGTGCTTATCCATCTGGTAAGCAAAATCGAGATCGCCGTGTTGTTGGAAAATTTCCCAATTCTGCGGGCCGCAAACCTCACTCAACATGCGCGTGGCTTCCTCGCGTGAAACCGGCTCATCTCGGATGGGCATGATGTCGCCATGCGTGCGTATCTTTGGCGGTTGCCCCTCGCCAATATGCAAATCGGACGCGCCCTGCCGGACGACGATGTTAAGAAATTGATCGATGTAAGGCATGGCTAAATGACGAAGCCCGAATGACGAAGCACGAAGGAATGACGAAACCAGAATGACGAAATTTGCGCGATCGATCTGCTTCGGATTTCGAGCTTCGGCATTATTTCGGATTTTGTCATTCGTGCGTCGTCATTTCCTTCAGGTGTTGCCGCACAATGTATCTTTGATCGGCGCGCTCGTAGGCTTCTTCTGCGCTGATTAGCCCACGCTCGTAGAGGTCGATCAATGTGTCATCCATCAAACGCATGCCTTGTTTCTTTCCGGTTTGGATGATGCCCGGCAACATGTACGTTTTCGCTTCGCGAATCACATTGCCCACGGCCGGCGTATTAGTGAGGATTTCCAGCGCGAGCACCCGACCGGTTCCATCCTTTCTCGGTATCAACTGGTGGCTGAGCACGCCGCGCAAAGATTCCGCTACCATGACCCGGACATGTTCCTGTTGCTCTGTCGGAAACACATCCAATAGGCGATCAAGTGTGCGCGAAGCGTTAGTCGTGTGCAGCGTTGCCAAAACAAGATGACCGGTCTCCGCGGCAGTGATGGCGAGAGAAATGGTTTCCAAGTCGCGCATTTCGCCCACCATGATAACGTCGGGGTCTTCCCGAAGCGCGGCCCGCAACGCTGTGGCGAACGACTCAGTATGCGTGAACACTTCGCGCTGACTCACGTGGCAGTTTTTCGATGTGATGACGTATTCGATCGGGTCCTCGAGCGTGATGATGTGATCGCGTCGCTCGATATTTATGTGCTCAATCATTGCGGCGAGCGTCGTCGATTTACCCGTGCCGACCGAACCTGTGGCGAGAATCAGGCCATTCTGATAGCGAGTGAGCAACTTGAGATACTCGGGCAATCCGAGTTCGTCCATCGTCCGGACATGCGTACTGATCACGCGAAAGACAATCTCCATTCCGAGGCGTTGCCGAACGACGCTCGTGCGATATCGGGCGAACTTGTTTTCATAGGCAAAGTCAGAATCGCCGCGTTCCTTGAGCTCTTCCTTGTACACTTCCGGCATGAAGGTCTCGGCCAAAGCTAGCGTCTGCTCGCTCGTCAGCCGGGGTGCGTCCGGCCACATTGGCTCGAGGGTTCCATGTACCCGCCAGATCGGTGGCGCGGCCACACCCAAATGAACGTCCGAGGCGCCCGCCTTCTGGCCGATCTCGAGATAATCATCCACGTGTGGCAGCGGATGCGACGCGACCGGAGGAACTGAAATCTTTGGGGCCATTACGAACTGCCGGAATGATTACCCGGTCGGCCGAGCGCGTAAATGCTAAAACGAAGTGCTTGACCGGAGGCGCATGAGGCGGATGCCACTCATGTTTTACGGCGCGATTGCCCACCAAAATCAGTGAGTCGATTTTTCACGAACTCTACAATCACCGGCCGGGCCAGGCTCGCCACGATTTTTAGTGCGCCCAGAGCCAAGCCGGTTTCGACGAGTTTTTTCTTGTTTGTCTGGCGGCCCTTTGCATCGACATAAATTTTTTTCTTCCGCAATGGCGCCAATGCGATGAGCGCGCCGACAGCGGCTGCCCCTGTAAGCCAGGAAACGGTTTGTTCCCGAAATGATCTGCGGAATTTCCCAGGGAAATCCAATTCGTAGTGCAGGCCGCGCACATCGCGCGCCAGGCGTTCGCGGGACTGCGCGATTTCCGTCGTCAGCTCGTCGATTGATTTGATGCGTCCAGATTTTTCAGCCATTCGCGATCCTTCTTTAATTCAGCCCGCGTGTTCCGAAAAAGCGGCTTCGTGATGCGACTGCGCGCGACCAGAAGCAAAACCGCCGCAATAATGAAATGCACCGCGGCAGCGGCCAGCGCGATCCATGGCCACGAGATCCCCGCCAGGTGGGCCAGCCCCACGACCACGCCGGTGATAAAGAAAACGTAACCCAGCGCGCAGAGGAGCAGCGCAAAAATCAGGCAACCAGCCAGTATGAGCAGCTGCACCGCGGCCTCCTTCGATTCCTGGGCAACAAGAGCAAAGCGGCTCTCAAAAAACTCCGCAAGCGCGGTTAAAAGCGCCAGCAGGTTCTCGAGCAAACCGGCATGTCCCGCGGGATTGCGGGACCGAGGGCTCTTGCTGATCATCTCCGAAGCGGTTCGGAGTTAACGCCGGAAGATCAGACCCAACACGAACCCAATTCCGAGCGCTGTGAATACCGCCTTAGTCGGATTTTCACGCACATATTGCTCTGCGTCTTCTTGGAACGTCCGGGCGCGATCCGTAGCATCGTCCCATGCTTGTTCTGCTTTGCCGCGTGCCTCGCCCCAAGCCTGCTCTGCCTTGCCGCGGTACTCTTCCGCGAAAGCGCCTGCGGCTGATTTCAAATCTTCCGCTGCTTTGCGCGCATGTTCCTTGCTGCTTTGTAATTTATCCTGCGCGTCTTTGGTGGCGGACGTTTTCTGTTCTGCTTTGTTTTCTTCTGCCATTGGTAATCTCCAGTTGATTTTCGCCCCAACTATCCGCGCGCTTTGCTCAATGGGCAAACGAATCTCGCGCGCGGCTGCTGCTCTTACTCATGCTCTTGAGAGGGGTGCCCAACGAAGAGCCAGAGCGATTTAGAAAATGCTGTAGCCTGGAAATACGTTTGAAGTTCCGCGTTTACGCGGTCTGATCATGCCGATCTCGAGCCGTAACCGCGTAAACGCGGGACTCCAAACGGCTACAGTTTTAATGAAACTGCGTTGGCGCGCGTCACTGTTCGCGAAAAATAATTCGCGCCTTTGTCAGATCGTACGGCGAAAGCTCCACGGAAACTTTGTCTCCGGGGACAATGCGGATGAAATGCTTCCGCATTTTACCGGATACGTGCGCAAGCACATTGCGTTGGCCGGGAAGATCGACGCGGAACATCGTGCCCGGTAGCACTTGCGTTACAGTCCCTTCGGCCACGATTGGTCCTTCCTTCGCCATCGCGGGCGAATATATGCGCGAACGCGCAGCTCTCAAGGACGGCACTATGTGGCGCAGGCAATCGTGCCTGCGAGGACTACGCAGACAAGATTGTCTGCGTCACGATTTCAGCGCAACTGATCCGCTGAAACCGTGGGCAAATATTCCCGAAGTTGCTCCCGTCTCCACCACGCACCTGTCTCGCGCCGTTCACGCAACGTCGTGAAACGATAGCGATAAAACATCGCGCGAATGTAGCGCGGCGGTTCGTGCGGGAAAGGATTCTTTGCGAGCAATTGGCTCACATCGCGCGAGCCCTGCAGCAACCTCACAATCAACCTGCCAAACCAGGGGTTTTCCCGATAGCTCCCGAGCGCTGCGAACCACATCTGCCAGTCCAGTCTCGGTTGATGCGGTGCGCACCAGCCCGGCGCACGCATCACGTCGCCGGGTTTCCATTTGAATTCATAAGGTAGCCAGTCAATTCCGTCGGCGCTGCCTTCGATCACAATCTCGTCGCGATCCTTGGTCATCACGCGAAAGAGACCATAGCCGTTCACGATCCGAAACGACTCCAAGCGGCCGTAAATTACGACGAGCGGTCGCGGCCAATCCACGTCGGGCTTGAACGCAGTCAAAACGAGCCACGCATTGATGGGTAGCGTGACGATAATGACAGCGGTGGCCGCGTAGCTGCACAATTGATCCTGCAGCCGTTTCGCTGTGCGAAACGGGACGCCGACATTTTTAGCACGCTCGTGAGGCGCTGCCCACAAGGCAGCGACTACAGAATCGTCAATCAGCAACAAGCACAGCGCGATCGTCAGAAGATTGAAAAAACAGTAATTGCCGGTAATCGCGATTACCAACTGGAGAAAAATCATTAAGCCAGCTGCAATCAGCCGCGGCCGGCGCGGCGCCCAGATAAAGAACGGAACAATGATTTCTACGACGAGACAAAATGCGACTGAAAAATGCTTGAACCATTCCGGACTCTTGTCCGCCCACCAACCGAACACCGTGGGCAGCGGTTGTGACCAATAGTGGTAATCGAGCGCGGTCAGGTTCCACCAGCTATCATCCCCGCTGGTCAGCTTCACTACGCCCGACATCAGCATCAGTTTAAAGAGGAGAAACTTCAGCAAAAACAAAGCCGGCCGCGAAACCGGAGAACCTGTAGCCGGGATCGTCGATCCCGGCCACCACAAGAGTTCCCTTGGCCAAAGCCGCCACGGCGCGAGAAAGATCGACAGGAAGCCAGTCTCCAACAGTAAAATGTCCCATTGAAAGCTGAGAAAAGTTTGTCCGGCTATCGTGAGCGAAAAATCGAAGACAAAAAGGACGACCAGCGAAAGCGCAGGCGCGATCCCCAAAATCAAAAGCAAGGACAAAATAACGCCGCCCCCGCAAAGAAAATGTAGAAAGCCGTTACTCGAATCGAACCAGCAAAGCGTAGGCAGCAGCGAGTAAGCGCTGCGGCCGAATCGTTCATAAACTGCAGGTAAGAATTGATTGAGAGGTGATACTCCGTTGTTCCCGACAAGGCCGTCCACCTGTACCCAAATCGATACGAAGGCGATCAGATAAATCAGTCCGAGCGCACGAAGAAACCAGTGCCGCGCCCCAAAGTAAGTTGGCGGCCGTACATCTTTTCCCCACAACAATCGAGTAAAGGTCGAGCCGAACCCGCGATGATCGGCGACGAACTTGTAAGCGATTTCGGAAATGGCCGCAAATCCCGGAACGCGATCGTAGCTCCACGCCAGCCATCTTCTTGAAGATCGACTTCGCAACGAGCGATAGACGGCTTCCGCGGCCAAAAAAGTTTCGCCGTCCGGCTCAATGAAAGCCATCGCGCGCTTGAATTGTTCGGCTGGAATTTCGGGAAACTGATGCGCTGCCTGCTGATAAGGAGCGTAATCGACTTTACCGGCGGTGATTTCTCGCCAGCGCTCGATCCACAACCGGCAGAAATCACACTCGCCGTCCCAGATCAGAAGCGGTTTTGCCGGAGGATTGGAAACGCGGAGCTGTACCGTGTTAGTCATGGCTCACCGCGAAATTCCAAGCGCCAACATCCAAACTCCAGAGAAGAACCAATCATCAAACCCTAAGCACGCTGGGCGCACGCCGGATTTAGAACTTGGAATTTGGAGCTTCATTGGGTGTTGGAGCTTGGAATTTGGAGCTTAAATGGCGAATTCCGCCCACACCGGCGCGTGATCGGACGGTTCTTTGCCTTTGCGCATTTCGCGATCAATCCCGGACGCAATGCATTCTGTCGCCAGTTTTTCGCTTGCCAGAACTGCATCGATGCGCAGGCCGCGATTCTTTTCAAACGCGCGCATCTGATAATCCCACCAGCTGAAAAGTTCGCCTTCCTTGTGATGGATCCGCAGCGTGTCGTGCAAGCCGACTTTGCATAGTTCTCGAAAGGCAGCGCGTTCGCCATCTGAACACATGATGGCTCCGTGCCAGAGGTC
>WNGG01034004.1_pt1 | contig 10396 bp, 10 predicted proteins | sample 5400661 | NCBI WGS metagenome assembly WNGG01 (sample SAMN13153372, study PRJNA577476) | soil metagenome | isolation source: 100 cm soil or saprolite under Garry oak tree replicate 1 | place: USA:California | collected 2016-06-15
CTTCGAGGGCCTCGTCCGGAGATACTTCGACGGAGCCATGAAAGCAGCCGCACCCGCACTCCGCAAAGTCAAGTAGAGAACGAACTAGAACTCCCAGAGATACCTCCGAAAAAACACTCTGGCAAGTACTGCGAAGTACAGTCCACGCCGCTTTTTCTTTCCTGTTTTGCAATTGCTGGGCCGCATTGAATGATTTATCTTTCCGAGAAAACAAGCCCTGCTCTAGGGGCGGTCGTCCAGACCACCCAAACCGTGGGGACAGCTTGGTCAAGATACAGGATGAAAAATCCACCTGTATACACACTTTCATAGATGACTATGGTTTATCCCTCTTACTCACGTCACATTTCGTCAAATGGACCATTGACTTTCGCTTCTTCGGAGGACCTGAGCTTTGTCATCGGGGCGTTCCTGGGTGACGGTAGCTTCGTCGAAGACTCTGCGTGGCATCACCACGTCAAACTGGCTGTGCGTGACCGAGAACTAGCTGATGCCTTCAACTGCAGCGTCGCAAAAAATCTTGAGAAGAAGGGTGAACGTGGTAACCGTGACCCACGACGTGGGAAAGGTCTACTACGAATCAAAGTACTCTTCCCGACCTCTAGGGCTCTTCCTGAAAGGACCCTTGGAACAACTCCGTTCCTTCGTGGAGCACCATCCCGGAGCATTCTTGAATGGCTTATTTTCCGCTGATGGTTGCGCAGCGGTTTCCAATAGTAGAGTTGGACTGCGAGTCGCGGTCATTTTGAGCAACTCAAGACTTGAGCTATTGTCACTGGTGGAAGAAATGCTTCGGACCCACTTCGACATCCACTCGAAGATCTATCGTGGCAGACGAAGGGGTGCTACCTGGAAATACGGCGGCAAGATGGTAGTTCTCAGAAAGGATTCCTACAATCTCTGCATCTTTCGGAAGCAAGACATCAGGACTTTTGTTGGTAGAATTGGCTTTGTGATAAAGAGGAAACAGGATGCTGCTGAACGCGCAATACACCTGATCGACTCCTTGGGCAGGTCGAGGGCAGCAGAGGTGTGGAGGGCATCGTTCCTTTGATTGTTGAATAGTTTATCTTGTTCATTCTGGATTGGCGCCCTTTGCGGGGCGGTGGTCCAGACCACCCTGATGTGGGGACAGCTTGGTCTAAGAGAGCCGGTAGATAATACCGGGTCTAGGTAATACTGGTCTCGGGCACCAGTGATCGTGGGTTCAAATCCCACCCGCCCCACCATGGATGAACCCGCGACATTCGCGAGCCAGGGAATGGTGGTCAAATATCTCCTACACCTACAGAAACAAGGCTACAGACCAGAGACCATAACAAGCCACTCCAAGATACTAAGATTCCTCTCAAAGCACTGTAACCTGCACTACGTTGACAGTGTCAAGGAGTTCGTTGCCAATAGAGAGGTCAGCACAGGCAGAAAAGAGAACATTTCGGATGTCTACGGTGGCTTTGCTCGATTCCACTCAATTTCCTTCACAGAGCAAAGATACAACAGAATTGACAAGCTACCGTTCGTTCCCTTAGAGCACGAAATACTAGCCATTGTAGACGCAAGCCGCAATCTAAGACACGCAGCCCTGCTAAGAATGCTCTACGAGAGCGGTTGCCGAGTAGGCGAGGCAAGCCAGCTAAGATTCAAGGACTGTGACTTCGAAAAGCGCACTGTCAGAATTATCCCAGAAAAAGGCTCGAAACCCAGGGAGCTGAGAATCTCAGAGAAACTCTGCGCCATTATGAAAGAGGTCTACGGAAAGTATGTCAAGAACCCGCTACCAGATCCAAGAACGGCAAGAAAGTATCTCGAAGGAACTCGGTCCATATTGGCAAAGTCTCACAACAACTCACGATTCTTGAACATTCACCTACACACGTTTCGGCATTTCAGAGCCACAATGCTCTACCATCAAACCAAGGACATTCTCTACGTCAAGGAAATGCTCGGGCACAGGTCGTTATTCAACACACTGAGATACACGCAACTCGTAGATTGGAAAGATAGCGAGCAGTTTGTCTGCAAAGTGGCTCGGACCCTTGCGGAAGCCAGTTGTCTAATCGAAACGGGCTTCGATTACGTTACCGAGTTAGATGGCGTGAAGCTATTCCGGAAGCGAAAGTAGCCGTGCCACGATACAACTGTTACACATGTGGCGCTCCTTTCGATTCATGGAATGAGTTGATAGAGCATCTTCGTTTGATGCATCATTACCGTAGACGTGGCTTCATGAGCCGCTTGGAATGGCTCGTGCTTCGCGGGCTCGGCTGGGCGTTGGTCTGCGTAAACTCTTGGGGATAACGCGAGTTTGAGCGCCCTCCAAGGTCTGTTGCTGACCCCTCGCTGCGAAAGAAGTTAGAGGTTAGCTTGCTGGAGGGGCGTCGGCGGCGCTACCCGTTCAGGATAACCAAGACTGGTTAAGGAGTAATCTCGAAAGTCAGCTCTTGAACACTCTTGCCCAACCTTCGCTCCCAGATGTGAGCTGGCACTTTGTAAGTTCCTACGGAACTGGGCATTGTCAGGTCAACGGCTATGGAGGCAGCCATATCTTCATGAATGTCATCGATTTTAACGCTCGCAGTAAGTCTATTCGGATACGTTATGACAGAGTGCGTGGGTTGACGGTGTATTATTGCTGCAAGTGCATTACTCGCTGTTGACGAGGCTTCTGAGACTCCAAAATTATCTGGGAAGTAGATATCTGCTCTAACGTTCTCGCCCATTTCCTTCCCAAAATTATTCAGGACAAAATAGACAACCTTGTTTTGATGAGTAGGAAATTTTTCGGTCGTCGAGCCGGACGCAAAGGACAGCCGGAGAGCACTGAGGGTCTGGGGTTTTGTCGCAGCTCGATTAACTTGGACCAATGTGTTGGAGAGGAATAATGTGCCAAGAATCGACCACAAAATAGAAAAAACCGCCAAGTAAAGATATGTGAGGGAAACAGTCAGTCCGGATAATTGGGGAAGAGACCCATTGAAGACCAAGAATCCCCAAGCTGCGACGACTAGACTGAGCGCGAAGCAAAAGAAAGGCAAGAAACACGCATAGTAGACAGACAGACTGTCAACCCTTCCTCTGATTTTCTTTACGTCTTTCTTGTAGCCGTTGATCTCATTCTCTAGGGCCACTAGGCCCGGGTCCGTCTTTAGGCGACTGCCAAGTTCCACAACTTTCTTCTCAAGTTCCTCTACTCGCCTTTCTCGCTCTGCAATCGCTCTTCTCCGTTCGCGCCCCATGAAAGAGACTGAGATAGCGTAAGTTGGAATCGTCACAGACATCAATCCGATAGCCAAGAAAGAAATCCAATCGAACATCAGGGACGCGTCTGCCAAGTGAGGTCGGGGAAAAACGCCTTCGCCGGTATTAATTGCTGATGGAACTGGAATTCGTCACGCAGCTTTTTAGCATCTTCAACAGCACAGTGACCAACACTCAGTAGTTTTTTGGGTCGTCCTCTGCCGTCAATAGAAAATCAGACGATGCTCGGGTTGGGGTTTCAAGAACTGAAGGTAAATGCCCAGTCTACGTGGTCTGCTTGGGAAGCTTGGTGGTGGAAATCCCTCGAAGGGCCCGACGTTTCGCCTTCTAAAGAAATGGGAAAGCCTTCGGACCCCGGCAAAGGTCGTCAAGAACCGACATCACGAGAGACAATCCAATCGTCCAGCGTGCCTCTACGCATTGAATCCAGAGCTTCCGTTTCAAATGAAACTCCTCCAGCCGAGGGGATTCTGAGCTCTATAGCGAACTATCGGACTCAACCCCGCCCGGGAGACGAGCAACAGTACCAATACGGACTATTCTCCTACCTTCAGAGGCTTTTTCCTGAAATCGATTGGCATCATCCCGTAGGTGGGATTGATGCTTCCGTTGGAAAAAATGGGACTGAGGTTAAAATGTGGCCACGAAACCTGAAGCGGACAGACTTTTCGGACAAATCGATAGTTTCTTGGAGTACTATGAAAATGTGATTGCCGTTCTCTACCAACCTAATGTTGGCGGATACCACTATCTGGAGGAGAAGCTTAGGAGAAAGGGGTTGCTAGCGCAGCGGGTGCATGTTATCACATTGACCCAACCCTCGCATCGTCCCCAAAGATAAGCCGGTTGGCCTTACGAAATGGGTCTCTTATCCACCTTCACAACTTATCGTGTTGAAAGGCTGGACCTTGAACTAGGACTAATCTCGTCGTCAAGTCTGCTTGGTTTCTTTCACTAACTTGCCGGATTTCCACACGTGAGTTATGTTCTGGTTCGAAGCCAATACTGTCGCATTTGACAGAGGATTCTGCGATACAGAAATCATATCCGCGTCGTAACCGGCTTTGAGCTGCCCTGATCTGGGTGCTTGTGGACCGAGCGTCTCTGGACTGAGGGATGTGGCGGCCTGAATCGCTTGCAAGGGGGACATTCCGGCTTCAACGAGATGTCCGAGTTCGTGTGCATTCATTCCCCATGGCACGGCAGTTTCCTCACCCGAAGTAAAGATGTCAGTGCCAAGCACTACCTTCACCCCCTTCTTCACGGCTAACTTCATAGCTTCCTTGTGCCTGTCAGAGATCGCGACGAGTTTCTGGTATGCGTATTCAGGCAGTCCCGATTGTTTCGCGAACTCGAGAAGCCTGTCGAAGATGAATCTCGTCGGGACAAGTATTGCGCCTTTCTCGATCATCAGGTCGGCAGCTTCTTCGATTCTCTCGGCTCTAGCTGCTTCCTCGACGATCGCCTTCATCTCTTCCCCGGAGAACTGTTGGTGTATGGGGTGGTCCAACTCGCTGAGAACGCCTCCGGAGGCACAAATCTTGATCAGTTTCGCGCCTAACCGCAGTTGACTACGGGCTGCTTTGAGGCATTCAGGAACGCCGTCACAGAGCACTTTTGCTCCCCAGAACTCCTGGAAGCGTCGAAGTACGAAATCTATAGGAAAGGAATGGACATCACCGTGTCCACCTGTCTGGCTAAGGGCGGCACCAGCGGCATAGATGTGTGGTGCGTTGAGGGTCCCTTCATCAGAAACCCTGGCGATGTGCACGCCGAGCCCACCAGTTTCTCTGACGCTCGTGAACCCAGCAGCAAGGGCCGCTTCTGCGTCCTTGGCCGCCCGCGCAGCGAGCACAACGGTCGGGGTCCTCAGATCCTCAGATAGATCTGTCGTCTTCAATCCGAAGAAGTGTGCGTGTGCATCCCACATTCCAGGCATGATGACGCGGACGTTTGTCGTCACGTCTCCACTGTTCTGCTTGGGAGCGCTTTCAATGGGACCAGCGAATGATATCTTGGTACCGTCGATTAGTACACAGCCGTTCTTTACGACATCATTTGTTCCGGTAATGAGGACATCTGCCTCAATCCGCTGCATGAGGCCTGGGTCTAGTTTGCTGAAGCGATTTAAGTGTGAAAAAGAGTGAATTGAAAGCGCGCGGTCGTTAAGTTTCCGCTTGAGCTCACTCGCATCAAAAGAAGCTGAGAAAATCGTTCAAACTTGATGGACTGGTCAGCAGACTAGCTTAGAGGGGATATGAACCCATCTGGGTTTAGGGTCCACCCACCTCCATTACAACTGAATCCGCTCATCAAAGAATTTCGAAATCGCCCAAATCCGGTCGAGCCTAACCCAGCTTACTAGGAGTGATACCGCGTTTTTGAGCATAAGTGATTACAAGCTGTAGCCTGTTTCTCACCGGTGTTTATGGCCGACTCGCGGCCCTTCAACGGCTCTTGGTTACTGCTCTCACTCCGGAGCGTTGAGCTTCGCTTGGCTTCTGTAAGAGTATCTCTGAACCATGAGTTAGATTGTCACTCCTAGTGAGCGTTGACTTTCGCGCCGGATCATGTATCTTGTCAATCGGCGGATGCTTGCATGGACTCCTCTGGAGAGGAGCACTAGGCCAAGGGCTACGGCTGTGTAAATTAGAGTGTCGAGAGAAAGGAGCGGCCAGTTTACGGTCAAGTTGAGGATGTAAGGGGGGCAGCGGAACCCTAGCAGTGCAGGACAAAACACGGTGGAGTAGCTAATTTCCAGCCACGGGTACGGAAAGCCCAATCCTCCTTTGGTTACGTCACTTCGAATGAAGAGGATGCTGACTAAGGCAGCATTGAGCCCGACCAGAACCGGGACGATTAGGAGCAGCTTAGCCCGGGGCGCTGCATGTAGTCTTGAACCCTCTGATTCGAGGCTGGTCAATTGACGACCATTCTATCACATACTCTGCGAGGCTGGTTGTTAATGCTATTGTACAGAACGATGCGTTTCCCTTCTAGAACAGCGAGCGCTTTTGGTGGAATGCCCGGTTTCGGATTTTTGTTCCTCACTCCTTGAGAATGACTCTCGAACCTTCAACCGTGACAAATAATTCATCCCCAGGCTCGATTTCAAGCCGCCCTACGACGGTACCGAAATCACGCCGTAGATAGCGCGCCGACCATACCGGTTTCGGGCACTAGTGATCGTGGGTTCAAATCCCACCCGCCCCACTAATATCCACCCGCGACAAAAACCAGAGCCAGAGCAAGATAGCAGCGTATCTGCTACAGTTGCAGAGGGATGGTTACAGACCGTCCACAATGGAGAGCCACTCCAAGATACTGCGGTTCTTAGCTCGTCACTGTGAGATTGATAACTCGGACCAAATCAAAGACTTCGTAGCCGACAGAAGCATCTCGCTGGGTCGGAAAGAGAACTTAGTAGACGCTTATGCCAAATACGCCAAGTTCCACGGTATCCAGTTTTCCGAGCCACGCTACGCAAGGACTGACACGCTGCCCTTTGTGCCTCTCCAACAAGAGCTTGAGACAATAATCAATGCTACAAGGAACCTTAGACACGCGACTCTGCTGCGACTACTCTACGAAACTGGGATGAGGGTGGGCGAGGCAAGCCAGTTACGGTTCAAGGACTTCGACTTCGAAAAGCGAACCGTTAGAGTGGTTCCGGAAAAGGGAAGCCGAGCAAGAGAGCTTAGATTGTCTGAAAAGGCATGTAGCATTCTGAAAGACGCTTTCAGCAAGTATCCGAAAAATCCACTGCCGGACCCGAGAACAGCAAGACGTTATTTGGAGAGGACCCGAGCCTTTCTTGCTCGGACAAACAGCAATCCAAGATTCCTCAACATCCACCTACACACGTTCCGGCACTTCAGAGCCACCATGCTCTATCATCAAACGAAAGACTTGCTCTATGTCCAGCAAACACTCGGGCACAAGTCGATAAGCAACACGCTACGCTACACTCAGCTTGTCGATTGGAAAGACAGTGAGCAGTTTGTCTGCAAAGTGGCTCGGACCCTTGCAGAAGCCAGTAGCCTAATCGAAACGGGCTTCGAATTACGTGACCGAGTTAGATGGCGTGAAGCTGTTTAGGAAGCGAAAGTAGCCACGGCTCGTTACCGATGCTACACTTGCGGCGCCCCTTTCGATTCGTGGAATGCATTGATACAGCATCGTAGATTGATGCATGCCTATCGAAGGCGAGGCTTAATGAGCCGCTTAGAATGGCTGGTGCTTCACGGGCTCGGCTGGCGTTGGTCAGCGTAAACTCTTAGGCATAATGCGAAAGTCAGCATTCTCTAAGGTCCTTTGCCCGCACGTAAGCAGTCAAAGAAGTTAGGTGCGGAAACGTTAGCTCGTCCAAGTGACAGAGAACGAGAGAAGCTGGGTAGTGTAGCTGTTAAAGACCAAGCAGTAATCGTATCTCCCAGACTGCAACGTGACCGGAATCCCGTCCGATAATGTCGCATAGCCTCCTCCATGAGCAATGTAGCCGTTGCTACACAGACTGGCGTCGGATTGCAGTATCACGTAAAGTGTGCCGCCGATGAATTCGGTGAGCGTCGGAGTCGCCGGTGCTGGTTTTGGAGGAGTTTCTTGCGTCACTAAGAAGCCACAATAATCGCACACAGCACTAGCGCTATTGTTACCACAATAGTATAGGATTGAGACTAAGGTCCCGTTTGCAATGAATGTTCCACTTGCATTCATAAAAACACCTGCCCCATAGGCTTGCTGCGTGAGGGGCGCAGAGGTTGAATTGCAATCTGAGTTTATGTGCACGATTGGAATGGCTGCTGCGGGTCCCGTTGGAAATTGCTGCGACAACAGAGTGACAGACACTCCCACCGTTGCTGTCACTAACGATAACATTATTCCTATTGAAATCAGAAAATACCTACTGTCGCGCCATCGGTGAAGTATTCCTCGGTTCTTGTTCTCGTTTTGCATTGGTATGCCTTTGAGATTCGTTGGTATAAAGAAATCGGAAGCATGTGGACAGTCTCGTATCGTTGAGTGGGAGAAAAAAAGGCGTTACGATTTACGGCGGTTCTCGGGTCGGGTGGCGTTGGTCAGCGTAAACTCTTGGGCATAATGCGACAATCAGCACTCTCTAAGGTATCTTGCTTGCGAATGGTTTCCAGGGGCCCCGAAAACGTTGTGAATTAGGTTCTTCGAGACGCGCCACAGTCGGGGCACTGACGAGAAATCTGCGGCATGAGATTGCCACAGTAGGCGCAAGGAATCATAACAACCTCTTTCACCGTCTCTTTCACAAGCTGAACAGTCTGACCAGACGTGAAGCCTCTCGTTCTTACTTCGTGTACTGCCGATAGTTCGACGGTGATTTCCCGCGACAGCCTCTCTAAGCCAGAACTTAACGTGGCATTGAAATTCACCATCTCCGAATTAAGACGCACCATTTCTGCAACCTTCTGTTGAATCTGGGCGTCAAGTTTCTTGCGATTCCGGTACATCAGGAACGCCGCCACCAGCAGAGCCACTCCGACAATAACTACGAGGAGTACAGCTCCGAGAATAACGAGAATTACTATCCAGATCGCATTGGTGCTCTTCTTGGACTTGAGTACGCCGACCTCCTGCTGCTTTTGAAGTATCTGGGCGTTGCGAGATTCGATTTGTGCTCTCAACTCTGCCAGCTGGCCGACTTTGCCACGGAGATTGGGAGAGAGCTCAGACTCGTCAAAAGGAAAACCAACTTTCTGAAAGAGCCAATTTGCAACAAGTGAGCGGGCACTCATTGTTTCACTGTGGAGCAGCTTCTTCTATTAGGGAGTGCAGGTATTAAGCGAATCGGACGGCCCCAAATCGACTGTCGCTCGAAGTGGAAGGCAACATTACATCTAAAAGCCATCTGATGAGAAAACGCAGTGTGCTTTCACGTGTTCGATTCTAAGGTCTCGGGTATCTATTGGGCCGCTTTCTTTAATTCTGAGGAGGTTTGGCAGATGGTGATAGTATTCAGTCGGTTTCACTTAGTTACGAATTACAGCGTTTTTCGGGTTCCTTTACAAGGCGGTGAAGGTTTAGCATCAAAAACGACGGTGAGCGTGAAACGATTTGCGGTAGTATCCAATATAGGCGCATTTCGTTTCATCCAAGAGATGCTTGTTTCTGTCTTGAACGCCCACGCTTTCAGGCGATTCGTTGCTCGTTGCATAGACTCGCTTTCTGCCGCGCTTCAGTCTACGAACCGACAATACCTTTTGGTATAGCCGGATAAGTCTACGTGATGCCACTCCGCGGCAGAGCAGGGCTTAAAAGGACGGATTGCCATATTCCTATCGTGACAATCATAGACGAGAAAAATTCCGTTGGGCATGACCTTAGTGAGACCGAAATTCATGAGAAGAAAAGAGAAAATTCCAGCGATTACACAAAGTTGCTTTCCTCTATTCGCATCGTGTATGATTGCGGAGACATGGGAACGGCGTTAGGGATTTGTGAAGAACTGAGTTTGAAGCAAGGATTAGACACAGAGTTGACTCTCAAGCTGTTGAAATGGATGTTCATTGCCGAAGACGTAAACTATCCGCACTCGTGGAGCATGGGTCGTGAGATGCTTATGAAGAAAATTGACGAAATTTGACGCCCGGAAATCACTCGGGTTATCGACGATAGGGGTTTGTGACGAATTATGCCCCTCTATCCAATATACAGCCACATTTCGTAACAGTTTCGTGACGGGTTTCGTGACGAATGAACCCGCAGAACTTTTGGGCTGTGGTCAATAAGACTGCTGCAGGTGGGCACTGGCTATGGCAAGGGGAAATCACTGAATGCGGATTTGGCAAGCTGAACTATGACGGTTGGGTCCACCTTGCCCATGACATTGCTTGGTTGATTACACGTGGGGTTGTCCCTGATGGGTTTCAAGTCTTTCATTCATGCGCTATCGCGCGCTGTGTCAATCCAGAGCATCTGTGGATAGGCACCTCGGAAGAAGCTGAGAATGACGGTGTCAGAAAGGCTCGGGTAAAGCGAAAGACTGGACGCCCTCGTATTTGGGCTAATGATGCGGAGAAGTCACGGGCGTATCGTTTGCGAAAGAAGTGTGAGTCGCAACAAATCGGACCGAAAAGGCCATAAGCTGGATACTGAGTAATGTAGT
>WNGG01022318.1_pt1 | contig 10395 bp, 13 predicted proteins | sample 5400661 | NCBI WGS metagenome assembly WNGG01 (sample SAMN13153372, study PRJNA577476) | soil metagenome | isolation source: 100 cm soil or saprolite under Garry oak tree replicate 1 | place: USA:California | collected 2016-06-15
CAGCATACCGGTACTGACCCCAAACAGATCCTGCAAGAAACTCAGCAACAGGTCGATTATGAGAATCCCGGATGCTACTAGAGGCATCAGGGAAAGCCAGTTGGGCAATTGAGCAGGTCTAGATCCTAGAGACAGAGTGCGAAGACCGGACAGAAAGCCTCCGTTTGACTGGGCGGCCTTGATGAAGGATGCGACCAACACGACTAGTGAAATGGCTACGATCAGAAGTACATTGACTTGGAACGGGGTTGGGAATATTAGCAAATATGCTTCAATGTACAACGGTGCTGCTGTCGTGGCAAGCTGCGTTCCAATTGATGTGCCTACTAGCACCAAGGAGCTGACGGCGAGCGATCCTACGTAGGATGCTACGCTGACAACGACGGCAATGACTGTTATCCAGCCTAGTGCGGATCGCAGGTCGTAGCTCATGCTAGCTCTTGGCTAGCAGACTGGTATTTTTCCTTGTGTTAACCGGTCCGTGAAGTCGTTGATACTGTTCAGCTCGGCCCTAACAATCTCCGATGCGAGCTTTGACGTAGCCTTGAACTCTACTCCTTTGTCGAGGATCAGCTCGACTCCGGCTACTTTGGGCTCGTTTATTGGTCGTCCGATCTGGCTGAGCAGCCAAACGTATACTTCTTTGATGCCTGGCACTTTCTCGTAGACCCGATTGGCAATCTCGTAGGTCAGGAGGTTGTAGATCTTGCCAACGTGGCTTACAGGATTCTTGCCAGCAGCGGCCTCGGAGCATGTTGGCCTGTTCAAAGGAATTACTCCGGTCGGCCTGTTGCCGCGCCCTACCTGGCCACCGTCACCATCGTCCGCGGAGGTTCCGAGAACTGTGAGGTAGATCCCATCCATGCCTCTGCCCTTCTTGTCGAGGGTGTTAATGTTGACGCTCGCAGAGTCGAACTTGACACGGCTGCGAACGAAGCGGTTGACGTCTTCCTCGACCTCAGCTTTTCTTTTGAAATATTGATTCTCGTTCTCGATGAACTTGTCTACGAACGCGAGTGCAACGGTGAGTGAGAGGTCCCTTCCTTCGCGCGAGGCCATAATCTTGACATCTTCGCCTGTTTCGGGGAATTCTTTCTTGAAGCTTAGAGAATTGATGTACCGCTCCGTCTGCAACACAATTTTCTCGGTGCTGCTCAACGGCGCATAGCCAACAGCGGCTGAAGTGTCATTGGCTCCAAAGTATTTCCCTTGTCTCTTGAAAATATCGGTCAGTGCTGCGGACCCCTTCTTCAGCTCAACCTGGTATCTCATATGTCGATCAGGGTCGACAAAACGTAGATTCTTTCTTAGCCATTTCTTGGCCGTGTCTACAGCCAATTCGTCTACGGGAATAGGGTCTCCGTCCACATCATAGGTGGCTCTGTCTCCAAAGACCATCAACATTGGCCGTTTTACTTCGCCTCCTCCGTAGCGGCGTTGGACTTCTCCGGCGGCCAAGAGTGCTTTGTCGATGTTGTGGTGTTGTACGTGTCCGTAGCGTTTCAAGTATTCTTTGGAGAGGGCGACCGATACCTCGTTCATGATCGCGTCGCAAATATGGTCAGGGTGCCCGACGCCTTTTCGTTCTACAATTTCGAGGTCCTGCTCTTCCAGTGGGACCTGATGTAGTTCGTTGACTCTTATGCCCATGTGTCTCGCATTCTCAAGAACTCTTTGACTTGGGCCTCGGGGAATTTCCATTATTAACGTTTCGTCACGTTATTCCAATGGGAATAGTTTCGAAACAATCTATTTCTTTGGTGCGGCAGTCACGATCGAGATCACGTCGCGGTCTCTCAGAGAATAGTCTTGAGGTAGCCGAAGTCCATTTCTCGCATCAATCGCGTGCAGCATTCGCTTTGCGAGATCGGAGTGGATTTCCTTGGCGAGATCTTTGGCAACATATCCCTTAGGGACAAGATAGGCGTCTGGGAGAATGTTGCCTTTCCTGTCTGAGAGGCTTTTCGGATTTTCGACCGGATATACAGCGTTCATACCTAGGAGTTTGAAGACTGCTGAGTTGAGAGCGAACTGGACCCCCGTTCTCATCAGCTTAGTCATTACCCTCTGTTCAACATAGGCCAAGGCCCAAGACTGATCCTTTGTCAAGCGCGACTCATCAACGACCCGGAAGGTTTCTTCGCCGGGAACATATTCAACGAAGCCCTTCTGCTTCGCACGGTTTAGCGCCACCTCAGCTTCGCTGGAGACTGGCACAACGAGTTGCGATTTGAATTCTTCTCGGAGCTTTTCGAAATTCTTCTCGGAATAGGCCAAGTCCATTTTGTTGGCGACTATTAGAGTTGGCTTTGAGACAGTCCGCAGAGCTTCAGAGAAACTCCTCGAGTCCTCGTCCTTCCATTCCCGAGGATTCTTCTCAGCCAGGCCGGTCTGCTCTAGAGAACTAGTCACATGTTCTGCTTTTACTCCGATGCCTACGAGTTCCTTAGTCAAGGCTTTGTTGAAGGATCCGGGTTTGAAAGCTCTCTTCCTGACGCGCTGGAGAGCTCTGTCGACTGCCACCTTGAACCAGAGGATCATCTCCTCTTCGATGTCGTAGACGTCGATGATGGGATTGCCCATCCCGGGTTTCGTTATCTTCCCCTCTTGGTCGATGCTGGCCGATGCGTCCACCACGTGCAGCAGAGCGTCTGCTTGAGAGACTACATTCAGAAATTGTGTTCCAAGCCCACGGCCGGCGAAGGCGCCTTTGATAAGCCCGGGCAGATCTATCACTTCGATGGCTATGGATCTCCAGCCGTCGACACACTTTGAATTTCGAGGCCTGTCCTTTACATCCAGCTCTCGGCAGACGCATAGCGTTTGGACATGGCCTATAGCAATGTTGGGCTTCTTGGTGGTAAACGGGTAGGTGGAAACCTCACTCGTGCTCGAGGTTGCAGCGTTGAAGAATGTGGTCTTTCCAGTGTTGGTCTTGCCGATTATTCCTATACGAATCAATTTCGGAGTTGTTGCCGGTCAGTCACAGGTGATATTAGAGCTGATCCACGCGTGTTCCCAAGGCCGCTGGCCTCGGTCAGATCACAGGTGGAGGAGTCCAGGCTATCAGGGAACAATTGTTTATAGTGGAATGTCCCGGTCGAGCATCTGAGGCCAGCCTTGCCAGCAGAAATAACCAATACTGACGAGTTCGTAGGGCTTTCAGAGACAGCTCTCGAATGCCGCGTCAAACGGTCAAACGAGTTTGTCAAGCTAAAACTCAGGACCCCAAGCCGTCTTTATACTCACAAGGTGAAAGTCGAGCGCGCCGATGATGTCATCAGACGTCTAAAGTGCGAGGTCGTCGAAGTCTAGCCCCCGTGGGCCACCGGGATAATTGTTACAAGCGTTCCAGGGCTAAGTTTCGTCTTCAAGCCCTGAAACAGATTGCAATCTTGGTCGTTCAGCAGGATTATCACGTTGGGTAATGGATTGTTTGTTGCAGAGTCGATGAGAAGATCTGTGAACTGACTCTTGTTCACTTGAGCAAGAAGCGTAGAGATTAGATCCGATAGGACCAGTAATCTTGAGCTCTCGATCTCTATTGCTCGGCTTCCCGCGGCGGTGGCTAGAACTCCGATCAGCTTTACGCGATAATTCGCGCTCGATATCGTCTCGGTTTCACTCAAAGAGGAAGACCTCCTCCATGTAACGGCGGCTCCCAACCATAGACCCTTCAGGAAGCTGTCTGACAGTCATCGCCCTGAGGTGATTCTCAAACTCTGTTTCAGCCTCCTTCATGTCCGCATTTCTCAACCATCGGAGTGGGACCCCAACTCCTAGCGGTCTCGATGGGATCAGGTGACGAGTGGACTTGGGAGGAAACAGGAGGCCTTTCAGACAACTGTCAACTACTTCTCCCTTCTCAAGGCGAATAGTAGACATTAGGACGCTGGACCCCGAGAAGTCTTTCATGACTCCGCTGTCTGTATAGGCTACATTCGAATGATGCTCCCTTGCGATCTGTTCGAGCGCGAACGCATGCCTGCACAAGTCGATCGGCGTTGAGTCTTTCGAGCTGAACACGAAGCATTCCCGCGAATCGCGAAGAGTGGCATAGCACGACCGAGCCAACAGGCTCTCGTCTGCTTCTGACACGGACATGCGAATAGGAGATAGTTCGTCGAGACGCTTCACCATATCTCGTAGACTCGTTCCTTTGATGGTTCTGAACCATCTGTCGACTACGACGAGCGGATTCTGATAGTCGATCAAAGCTGCTGGAATCGTAAGGCAGCCAAGTTCTTTCAGCGCGGCTAGTCTGTGCGTGCCATCGAGGACCGCGCCGGTGATTGAGTCAGCAATAATCGGGTGTCGAAGGATGGGGTCCTTTTGAAGAGTTCTCACGATTCCATCGAGGTCTTCTTGCACAGTCCCTTCGTGAGGTTTGAGGTCCTCAGTTCTCTTGAGGGTTAGCAGAATCGGAATCTTGCCTGTTATTGGGAAGCCTCGTGGACTCGTTTCTTCTTCCAACAGCCCTATCGGACCGGGGGGAAGTTTTCTATTCCTGCTCGGATTCCTGCGCGATCTCGGTCGGAGCGGCTGCTCTCCTGATCTCAACTATTTTTAGTCGAGTAACGTAGCCGACAACCCGGTTTCTAAGCCGTTTCGTCTTAGCGTCGACCAGATCCGCCATGACTTTCTTATTAGACTCATAATTGGTCGTAAACTTATCCGGATAGCGTGCAACAAGTTCTCTCGCAACTTTCTTGACTGCTGCTATCCGAACTTTGCCCACTCTAGCACTTCCGGAAAGTGCCGGCCGGCCGGTGGTCTATTAAATATTGGTGTTCGAAACCCATGTTGCCTCGACCAATCGTTAAATAGACGATTTTGTGAGGTGAAATCGGTCGCATACTTGGCGGAAACCGAGATATCAACCGCCGCGGTACATCGGCTCATAAAAAAGGGTGGTGCAGGCAGAATAGGGGATGATGCGGCGGAAGAACTGCGAAAAGTAGTGGAAGAAGTTGCAGTACGGGTTGGAAAGGAAGCTCTGGAATTGGCGACCCATGCAGGACGCAAAACAGTTAGAGCAGAGGATATCCGGCTCGCAGTGAAACGAATCTGGAAAGAATAAGCCAAAAACCTTCGCAACGACCAAAGTAACGTTTTTATTGAAACATCCTCGCACCGACTTTTCGGGTAGTACCTTGTCCTATCTTGCAAATCAACAGGTTCTGATTCTGAAAGAGGGTTCCTCTCGGAATAGAGGAAAAGACGCGCAGCGAGGAAACATAAGTGCCGCGCGTATAGTCTCAGAGGTTGTCAAGACCACTCTTGGTCCCCGTGGGATGGACAAGATGCTCGTAGACAGTCTGGGCGATGTGACAATTACAAGTGATGGAGCCACCGTTCTTGACGAGTTAGACGTGCAGCATCCCGCTGCCAAGATGCTCGTGGAGATCGCCAAGACACAAGACGATGAAGTTGGCGACGGAACAACCACCTCGGTAATAATAGCGGGCGAGCTTCTGAAAAGGGCCGAGTTCTTGCTCGATCAAGGTGTCCATCCGACCGTAATCAACGCGGGTTACAAGAAGGCCGGAGAAAAGGCCAGAGAGGTTCTCAACGAGATTTCGAAGACGGTTGACTTGAAAGATATTGAGACTCTTCGAAAGGTGGCGATGACCGCTATGCACGGGAAGAGTCTCGGCGGAGCAACCGAGCATTTTGCGAAGATCGCTGTTGAGGCTGTCAATCGGGTTGTTGAGAAGAGGGGAGAATCGTTTGTCGCGGATATTGACAATATTCAGCTCGTGAAGAAGGAGGGGAAGAGCCTGATGGATACGGAGCTTGTGAACGGTGTGATAATCGACAAGGAAGTGGTCCATCCCGGAATGCCGAAGCGAATGGAAAAGGCGAGAATCGCACTACTCGACACCGCGCTTGAGATCGAGAAGACCGAGTTCAGCGCTGAGATCAAGATCAGCAACCCTCAGCAGATGCAGTCGTTCTTGGACGAGGAGACGAAGTTGATGAAGGACATGGTGGACAAGATCGCGGAGGCTGGAGCGAACGTGGTCTTGTGCCAGAAAGGGATTGATGAGATAGCGCAATCATTCATGTCAAAACAGGGAATCCTGGCGGCGAGAAGGATCAAGAAATCCGACATCGAGAAGCTCTCGCGTGCAACGGGTGGCAGAATCATAACGAACCTTGAAGACATGAGGGCGAGTGATCTCGGAGCAGCGGGTCTCGTCGAGGAGCGCAAGATCGGAGACGACAAGATGATTTTCGTCGAAGACGCCAAGGATCCAAAGTCCGTGAGCATTCTCATCCGCGCCGGTCTGGAAAGGATGGTTGACGAGGCCGAGAGGTCCCTGAAAGACGCGCTCTCTGTGGTTATTGACGTTGTCAAGAAGAACAAGATCGTGGCTGGAGGCGGAGCCGTTGAGACCGAGCTTGCAAAGAGAATCCGGGACCATGCAACCAAGATAGGTGGCAGAGAACAGCTCGCGGTCGAGGCATTCGCTGACGCGATGGAAGCGATCCCTCGGACTCTTGCTGACAACGCTGGCCTGGACCAGATCGACATCCTAGTCGGTCTTAGAGCTGCCCACGAGACCAAGGGACTCTGGAGCGGAGGGGTCTTGGAACCGGTCAAGGTCAAAGAGCACGCTATAGGTTCCGCGGTTGAAGTCGCTTCGATGATCCTTCGAATCGATGACGTAATTGCTGCTGCGAAGCCACCGCCGATGCCGAAGGGTCAGGGTCCGCCGCCGGAGTAGAACGTTTCCGGATAAGGCTTAACTTAGACATATTTTCTCGGACCGATTGCTCCGGTAGTATAGACCGGTCTGCTGACTGGCCGAGAGTATGCCGGACTCTCGATCCGGCGACCCGGGTTCAAATCCCGGCCGGAGCACTAGCGCGTTGCTGTTTTGGGCGATTTGGGACTGTCCTAGGACTGTCCTCGAACCCAACGAGTTCTCGGACTGAAGAGAAGATTCGAGGTATTGCGAGATGGACTGTCCCTGAGCCTTTGCTTGCGACAATAGCGTCTCGTAAACTGATTTACGAACCGTAATGACTGATAATCCCGGTTTTGGCATGGTTAGGCTCCTGGCTGGTGGGTATTCATCCACCATAGTATCGCGAGAATTGCAGTCATCCCGCCCATCACGATCAACGATCTAATTATTCGCGGACCCGTATTCGAGGGTCGAATCTCAATTGGGGGTTTCTCGGTGGGAATCGGGACTTTGGCGATCAGAATGGTTCTGGGTCCAAACGAGTACATCGTCGGGTTGGCGTGTGCGCTCGTATCGGTCAAGGAGCGGGGCTCCAAAATATTTCCTCAAGATTCCGATATCGTAAGGATTCGTTGGAACCGTTCTGACAAGGAGCATTGAGAACGTGGTTCTGAGATTCTTGTCAACTCCGAACAACGTGTGAGTATTGAAGCTCGGGACAACTAATCCCTTGTTGAGCCCCAGCCTGATTAGCTATGAAATCAATGAGGGTTCAGGTAGACAAATATCAGGATTAGATTTTTCTTATTCCCTACGCGCCGTCCCGCCGTTTCTCTATCATTACGCGGGCATCGCTCTTGGGGATGTTCCACGCTCCTTTGGCGTCGAAAGGGTTGGGTACACGGGAGCAACGCGTATATCTCAATATGATGACTAATCGAGATAACCTTGGGTTTCCATAGAGCCAGGAAACAGAAAACGACGTTGGCAGACGTTCTACTCGGTGCGTTCGCCTTTCTGATCGCAGACATCTTCATCGCCTTCACTCCTTTCAAGGGCGTCCTGTTCGGTCTCGGCATTCTGGAAATCATTGCGATGGCGGCGCTGATTTTGAGGGCTACGTGGGACACTCTGCCGAGAAGCGTTCGGAACGCCTTGAATTAACTCACGATTTCCAAATACACCCTGCATAATGTTCCTTTTGCCGGGTCGCGCGAAGCAAGATTTCGAGCCTCCAAAATTTTTGAAGATGTGGGGGTCGGCAAGGTTTCAATCGTGTCACGACAAGGGGGATGAGGTTCATAGTATGCGCTTATGCTTTCAAGAATCTGGATGTCGCCTCGTTGTGCAAGGACCTTGGGTTAAGCCACGGTCCCGGCACAATCATGAACGTTCGCGGTTCTTCAATCCGCGATCCCACGAGGGAAGGACAGTCCCACCAAAGATAGATTTCCGCGTGATTGCCCAAACTCTAACGCGTTCAACGCCGAAGCAAGGTTGAGCTTGCGTACGCACGTCCCCCTCGGGTCTCAGCAAGAGAAATCGTGAAACACCACGGAACCTTTTGGAACAAATGTCCCCACTTGACACAAGGTTTTGTTCGAGAATTGAATCGTGACTTGGTATCCTAACCCGTCTATGAGATAAGCTATGTAATCTGTTGTCATGATATTTGCACTCACCGTATTGTTGAACCCAGGGTCAAACAGGATCCAACGCGGAAAGGGTACATTAGCCAGATTACCGTTGGAGGAGGTTACTTGTCCAGAAACGACCGAGAGACCGATCTGTTTCACCCTACTGATCTGTTGCCAGGACTGTAATTCCGCGATGGAGAACAACGTTACAATGGCTAACACAATAGTGAGAACAAGAATCATCCCTATGAGGAGATTACATCGGGGACGGCCTGTTGGTTTCACATCGGTCATCTGCCATTGTTTACGATCTGCGAGTCCACTATTTGACGATGTTTCCATCAGTTGCTTTCTCAAGACATTATCAATCCAACGATAACTTAACAGAACCTCCCCCTGGGGCATTGTGCGCGGCATATCGACCGTCCGTTGAGCCGCGCTGATTGGAGTTTGGCGAAATTGGGATGTTGGGGTATCCCCATAATAGAATTTCGCAACAGTTTACTCCAACAATTTCCGCAGTTCTGGCAGGGCAATTCGGATCTTCTCAAGTTCCGCCCTAAGATCAGGGCGATAGTAGTGAGCCGCGAAAACTGAGCCGGGGGTTCTACCTTCGATCATGTTCACAATTTCGGTGAGCACATAGCGGCGCGCCCAAGTCGCGAAAATCTTGCGCGAAAAACCCATATGGAATCGTAAGCCGCGGTGTTTGTATTCGAGCCTCAACGCCTCATAGTCGATACTCTTGGTGTTTCGTGCGATTTCGAGTGTTTGAGCGTCCACGATTGAAAAATACGCGCGCTTCTTACCCCGAATGAACACCGAAGGGAACTTGAAGTGCTCAAGAACTTGAAGCTCAGCGTTAAGGTAGCCATGTCCGTTGTTTCTCAGCATGTTACACGATTGTATCGCTTCTGCTGGCCGTAATCCAGTTAACGCGTCGAACTTGACATAGTTGGAAAACTCTTCTGGTACAATGTCGAACCCTTTCTTTAGCTCGGTGATCATTTCAGTAAAGCGATCCGTGTAGATCATTTCATTGATGTCGTCGAGGTTGTTGGCTCTGTCAGTCCAATGCAAACCGTAACGGGCGATGATCGCTTTCCAACGGTCTTTCTGCCCAAGGAAGTTCGAGAGTGCCGAGAGCGAAGACATAACATGTCGTCGTCTGTCGTGAGACATTGCAAGAAGCGGAGATGCGTCACCGTTTGTTAACACGTTTACAAATTGCCGAGAGTATCGTCGGTAGTCCTGTCGCGTTTTCAAATAGAACGATTTTCGAGGTATTGGTCGAATGATTTCCAGTCGATTTGGGCAAGCCCGAACGGCGTGCCCTCTCGATCCGGCGACCCGGGTTCAAAAGCCTCTACAGAGCTGATAGTCCCGGCCGGGGCACCAGAACAACGTTGCAACGGATCATCATCGTCACTGGGACTCCAGGAGTCGGAAAGACCGAACTCTCAAGACTGCTTGCAAGAGAGACCCAGTCCGAGCTCATCAATCTTGGCGAGCTTGTAAAACGGGAGAAGCTTTACAGGAGATTCGACCCTTCAACCAGATCCTACATTATTGACGAACCGCGGACGCGTCGCCGTCTCCAAAGCATTTTCACATCCTCCACGGGGAAGAGGCTGGTGGTTGAAACCCACTGGCTGGGAAAATTCATGCCCAAGAGACCTGGAATGGTAGCCCTCGTGGTGCGCCTGGACCCGCTCACTCTAGCCAGGCGCCTCAACGCGAGAAAGTGGCCCAAGAAGAAGACCTGGGAAAATGTTGAAGCAGAGCTCATCGATCTCGCACTCTTCGAATCACTCAAGTTTCTAGGTCGCAAGAGGGTCTATGAGATCGACGCAACTCGAAAGCGGCCCCTCGAACTACTCAGGGAAGCCTTGAGACTCTTGTCAGCTGGCGAAGGCTGGCACGGGCTAACGCCCAATTGGCTGGCACGCTATGATCCGGTCGATCTTTCGAGGAAGGTCCTGTGAAAGACCGCTACGCAATAGGGGAATGTCCACGCTGCCATTCGCTAATCATAGCGGATTCCAGATACAAGAGCAAGACAT
>WNGG01067082.1_pt1 | contig 10395 bp, 9 predicted proteins | sample 5400661 | NCBI WGS metagenome assembly WNGG01 (sample SAMN13153372, study PRJNA577476) | soil metagenome | isolation source: 100 cm soil or saprolite under Garry oak tree replicate 1 | place: USA:California | collected 2016-06-15
AGCCGGGCGATGTCGGCTCGTTCATGGTCCGCGGAGTTAGACCCGATCTCGAAGGACTGGGCGAGCGCTCCAATGGCCGGTCCCCGCTCTAGCTCGCTGGCCGCCCCTTGCAGGACCCGGAACCCCCGAGCCAGCGCTTGATCAGCCAGGGCGACAGCCAGCGACGTCTTGCCGATCTCCGCCTCACCCTGGATGAACGCCGCAGCGCCCAAGCCCCTGCTCCGTTCGCTCGAGCAGTCCGAGCAGCGTCTCCATCTCGGCCGAACGCCCAAGCAGCAGCTGGCCCGCAGCCGAGGATGGTGGGGACCTCGCGCAACCTCCACGAAAACGCGACCCAGCATAGCCAGGACCGGGCAACCCGTGGCCTTTACTACCGGGGTCTGGCCGATCGGCGCCACGTCGTGCCGACGTGATAGTCCGACCGGATACCGGCCGCGTCGGGCAAAGCAGATCGTCGCGCCCTCGGCCTCGGCCTGCGCCCGCAGTTATCAGTGTGTGGCGGTCGACGGTCTATGCAGCTGCCTGCCCCGGGCGTAACTTGGATAATTGTCGCGATCTGTACAACCCGGGGAGGTCGTCATGGCCGTTTCGAGGGGTCGACCCACAGGTGGCACTGGCGACCTGGCTGCGGTCGGATGCTGGGGTGGCTGCTGGTACGGAGGTTGCTGGGGAGCCTGCTGGCCGGGTGTGACGGCGGAGCCGGAGGTGCTATCCGCCGTATCGCGCAGCCTCGCAGAGGCTACCCCGGCGGAGTTCGGCAATGTCTTCAAGGCTCTCGCTGACGTCATGACCGAACGCTCGGGCTGACGCCTGAGCCCGCCGTCGGTGTCGGGGTTGAGCCGCCCGGGATGCTGGCGGACACCCGGGTCCTGGCGGTGTTCGCAGCCGTGAGCACGAGCGGCAGCTCGCCGGGAGAGCGAGACACGCTGACGGGTCGCATCACCATTGCCCGTGGGCTCGATGTCGTCATAATCAGCGACAGCGAGGTGCTGATACAGCACGGGACCAGATCGCGTCCTGCTGAGCTGGTGCGTGACACGGATCTGACCGGCGTCCTGGGACGTGTGATCCGGCTGCTCCGGGCATCCGACATGGACCTGGCGAACCTGCTCGATCAGTTCGCTGGCGCAGACCGGGCAGAGGCCGAAGACCTCATCAGACAGCTCGCCGCAAAGGGGATCCTCGCTACCGCCGACCAGACGCCCGTCGAGCAGTATCTCGCCTTCTCGATGGAGGCACACCGGTCGCTCGCAGGCATCCGCGTGGCCGTGATCGGGGCTGGACCGCTGGGCGCGCGGATCTGCGACACGTTGGTCCGGCATGGCATCGGCCATCTGGACATCCTGGACGAACGTCCGACCGATCCCACCTGGCATGCCTATGTCGACTCACGTTCTGATCTCAAGCACATGCCGCAGAGGTCCGCTCAGTCAGCGGTCGAGGATCGGCTGGCAGGTGGATCTACCGAAGTGAGAGGGATGGGCGGCGGATTCTCCGCCGTGGCGGTCGTCGAGGCGACGCGGGAGGCGGACGTGTCGATCCTGGCACTCGAGCAACCCCACCCACGACTCGCTCATCTGGTCAACCGGGCCTGCCTAAGCCGAGGTCGGCCCTGGCTGATGGCTCAGATCGACGGCAGCATTGGCACTGCAGGCCCATTGTTCGATCCACCGCACACGGCCTGCTATAACGACTACGAGGTCCTGACTCGTGCGGTCAGCGTGAATGCCGCGATGGATCAGCTGTACCACCGGTATCTCCGAGATCGTGGGGCGGGCGGCTTCTTTCCTGGGCTGCCGTCGTACGTCGATATCGTCGCCGGCTACGCGACGCTCGCGGCGATCGAGTTCCTCGTGACTGGCGGCAGCTGGGCCCTAGAGCGCGTGACAACCATCGAGTTCGACACGATGGTGATCGACGTACAGGATCTGTTGCGACTTCCTCGGTGCCCTGTCTGTGGTACCGGTCCCGTTCCGCTTCACCCGCCGTTCCCGACCACGCCGCCCCAGGGCGGTGCATGGTGAGACTGGAAACGAGCTGGATCAACCGCTCGGTCCCCATGATCGACGCGGTCTTCGGTCCCGATCGAGCGGCCCAGTACGCCGCTGTGACTCGCCTGTACAACCGCTCGTTGGGCCCGGTGACAAGGGTCAACGTCCTACGGCCCGAGGTTAACGATCTTCCGATATGGACGAGCTCGTGTCAGCACTCGGCGATTGGTGAGCTACTCGCCGACCTCACGATCAAGCACGCCATCGCGGATGCGGTCATGGTCCCTGGCGGAGGGAAGGGGATCGACCTTCAGGCAGCCTTCATTGGCGGACTGGGCGAGATCTCAGAGCGATTGCTCGGCGTCCTTCACTTCGCCGCTGTGGAGCGGCGTCTGGTGCTGGCCAGCTACGACGACATGGTCCATCAAGGACGACGTGCCCTCGGGCCCCACGACATTCCCCTCTTCGCGTCGGAGCAGTACACGATTCCGGGGTTCCCGTACGCCCCTTTCCACGCCGCCACCCCGCTCCGGTGGATCGACGGTGTCGATCTGCTTACCGGGGAGGCGGTCGCGGTCCCCGCCCAGCGAACTCGATCGGCTGGGTGTGGACGCTGGGGCGAACTGGCCCCTGAAGTGGTCGACGGCGAACCTGCGAGAGGTGGAGATCTTCTTGAACGAGACCGATCTCCCCTGCCCCGTATTTACAGCCTTTGCCGTTGACCGGTCGCGGTCGCGGCGGGCGCTCCTCGGGGGTGGAGGAGCACACACGGACCGCCTACGCGCCCTCACGCAGGCTCTGTTCGAGCTGGGGCAGACGCGCACCTCTCTCAAGTACTACCAGCCAATCGGTTTCAAGGAGATCCGTGCCGACAGCTCCGTGTCGGAGATGACGGACTTCTTCGACACTGCGATATTCTACGGATTTGAGGAGAACCTCTCTCTCCTCAACTGGTACCGAGACACCACCGACGGCGTCGCCTGGGATGACGTTGTCGACCATGCGCACCTCGATGCCAGCGAGACCTACCGGCTGGTGCTGTCCTGGATGAGCGAAAGGGGAATGACCCCTGTCGCCTTCGACTTCAACGGTGCTGCGTGGCCCGGAGTCTTCGTTACCAAGGTGTTCGTGCCCCAGTTGACGCAGGCATGTCTCCCATCTCATCCATACCTTGGACACCCCCGTTTCTTTCGCCTGCCGTTCTCGGAGCCTCCTATCGAACGCGCCTTTGCCACGCTCAACAAGAACCCAGTTCCGTTCCCGTAGGAGGTGAGGGATGAGGAACCGCCCTGAGTCGCCCGCTGAGCTATTTGAACAGCTGCAGTACTCGCCCATCGACTGGCCCTGGAAGACCACCAGACTCCGGCGCGACCCGGTTCAGGATGTGCGACAACGTGCGTCTGCGGCCCACCCCACCGCAGCTGAGGTGTATCACCGGAATAGCTACCTCTTCCCGTCGCGGCTGGGCGAGCTTCCGGCAGCTTGGTTGGACGCCGATGACGTGCGTGCGGAGTTCCTGGAGCGGCAGGCTGCGGCGATACCGCAGACGCCGTCGACAGATGGCGAGAGATTTCCGATCGCAGCGCCCATCCTCTTCAAGGCTTTGCGCCGGGGCCGGGTCCCGTTCTGCTACGGGCTGGAGCTGAGATTGAGTGACGACTCAGTCCTGGCCCGGTACGAGCCACTCACGGGCCGAAGGGAGCCGCTGCGTCGCAATACTCGTGAGGAGAGCCAGGCCCTCGCTGAAGCACTGACGACGTTCGGACCATCGACTGGCGATCCCGCCGAAAGGCTCTTCGTCATCGCTTCCTTCCCCAGGAACGAAGTACTCTACGGGGTCCGGGGCTACCGGCGAACTCTGATGGAGGCGGGACGCGTGATCGATGCCATCATCGAGGAGAGCGGTCGGCAGGGCAGGGCCTTGAGCCTCATCCTGGACTTCTTCGACTCCATCGTGAACGCGGCTGGCCGTGCTCGAGTTTGGAGGCCGCCGATGACACAAACGGAGGCCTCGAAGCGAGCCGAGTTGCACGCTCTGGTCGACCTACTCTCTGAGTACGAATGCGAGCATCTCGAGGCCGTGCTCGGTGACGTGGCCGCCGGCGACCGGTTCTGGGAGCGCGACGTTGGGATCATGTACAACGAGTACGTCAAGGCCAGGTACTTCGATCTCAGCAGGAACCTATCGAGCCTAGTGCCAGCCGGCCCGGCATATGACGACGCTCCATTCGCGCCGATCCCACTCGTGAAGTCCTATCCCAAGGCGACACGTGTCCAGCTGGCTGAGCCGACGCACCCGATCGTGGGTGCCGCCGACGCCATGCTCAGCAGACGTTCGCGGCGCGCCTACTCCTCGGAGGCGATGTCACCGGCGCAGCTTTCGTCACTCCTCCATCTCTCGGCTGGAGTCACCTGCTACGCGGAGGGCTACGGATATCGACGCTGGCCCCTGCGCAGTTTCGCGTCCAGCGGTGGGTTGCAGACCCCGGAGCTTTACGCCTTCGTCCGGAGCGTCGAGGGTCTCAGCTCTGGCCTGTACCACTACCAGCCCGTCGACCACGAGATTGAGTTGCTGGCCGACGCCTTCGACGACGGCCTGCTCGCAGCGATCGGCCTGGGTCAGCCTTTCATCAAGACCGCAGCGGTGGTTTTCGCCATCACCGGCTACTACGCAAGGGCCCGATGGAAGTACGGCGAGCGCTCCTTCAGATACATGTGCATGGACGTCGGCTTCCTCGGTGAGAACCTATACCTCGCGGCTGAAGCCTTGGGGCTAGGCGCCTGCGCGATAGCTGGATTCATCGATGACGCTCTCGAACGCATGTTGGGAGTCGACGCCCGCGAAGAGATGGCGATGCTGCTGTTTGCCGTCGGCTGCCTCGATGGGCAGGATAGAGATCCTGGGATTTCGAGCAGTAGGACGCAGACCTGATGGAATGACGGTCTCGCCCAACACACGCTCACCTGTATATCAACTATGACAGTGAAGCCGACCAGCATGCTCCCGAGATGCCGTGGCGCGCAGATCCGTGGGATCCATAGTCACCGGCACGGCATGTCATGACGTACCGAATGGCGGGTAGGTGCGCGGGCATCAAGAGATCGCCGCGTTGTTGGCGGTCCGGCAATCCCGGGTTCGAAACCACCGAGGGGGTCGACAATCCTGCATAACTATCCATCGCCACCCTGCGCCGAGAACGCGCGGATCTGCCGCGATCCGTGCGCATGATTTCGTTCGTATGAAGTGACCGCGGATGTTCGCCAGTTTGGACCGCGCTCAGAGGGTCGGAACCTGGGTCGGCGTTCGCGAGAAGTGACCGCAGTCATCGGCTCAGGGCTGTTGGCATCGATGAGAGGTGGGCATTGGCCAAGGTCAGCGCCTTCCGGCTCCGCGGCGGCCAGGTGCGGTCAGAACTGTCCTGTCGCTGATAAATCGGCCCTGTCTCACTGAATCCGGCCTGTTACGGTCCGTGTCTCAATATTGTTGGCCTGTCGGGGTCACTGATAGCGGGCGGGCTGCTATGGCTGTTGCTGCGTTGAACCTTGAGCCTGGCGCTGGTCCGCGGTTCTTCCTTGAGTTCACGTGGGCGGACGGGACACAGCACCGGGAGCCACTGGCGGCGTGCGTGACCGAGCGGTTTGAAAACGCACTGCCGGTGCGGTCGTTTCAGTGGGCGAAGGGGGCCTCGCATTTCCCGGGCTCATGGTGGTCATCGACCACAGGGGATCACGTGGGCTTCGAGTCGTGGCTAGAACGCGATCACGTCATGGTTATGGACTTCGACCCCGCCATCGTGGGTATCGCCTCTCAGCCGTTCTGGCTGCACTGGCTGGACGAGGACGGCCGGGCCCGGCGGCACGCGCCGGATTTCTTCGCCCGGCGGGCCGACGGCGGCGGCCTGGTGGTCGACGTGCGTCCGGATGACCGGATCCCGGCGCAGGACGCGGAGGTGTTCCGGATGACGGCGATGGCCTGCGGGCAGGCAGGCTGGGAGTTCCGCCGGGCGGGCACGATCGACCCGGTGGTGCGGGCCAACATCCGGTGGCTGTCGCGATACCGGCACCAGCGCTGCCGCCGCGAGCCGGCAGCCACGGAACTGCTGGAGGCGTTCACGCCGGGCATGCCGCTTCTGCCCGGCGTGGCGCAGGCCGGGGACCCGGTCGCGGTCCTGCCGGTGGCATATCACCTGCTCTGGCGGCGTGAGCTGGCCTGCGACATGTCCGTCCTGCTCGGCATTGCCTCGATGGCATGGCGGGTCCCGGCCGGAGCCGCGCAGTGACCGCGGCTGACCCGATCAGGGCCGGGGACCGGGTCACCATCGACGAGCGGTCGCGGGTGGTGCTGGGTGCTTCCGGGCCGCTGATCCGGTTCACTGACGATGACGGCGCCGTCGAGGAGGCAGCGGTCGCGGAGCTGGTCGGCAGCGGCCGGATGCGGCTGCAGCCGCGGGGACCGGGCGGGCACCCGGCGGCGCAGACCGGGCTGGCCGGGCTGCCGCCGGAGGCCGTTGAGCGGGCCCGGTGGTGGGAGGCCCACATCATCGAGGTCGTGGACGGGACCCGCCCGGATGCGCCCGAGGGCGCACCGCCGCGGCCGGAATACGACGTCCAGCGCACCAGCCTGCGCGAGCGCGAGCACGCCAAGGCGGCCGAGTTGTCCATGCCGGACCGGCCGGTCGCGGCCTCGACCGTCAAGCACCGGCGGCAGCGGTGGCAGGCCGAGGGCCTGCCCGGCCTGGTGGACAAGAGGGTGACGCGGCGGCGGAGCCCGGCCGGGCGGGCCGATCCCGCTGTCGCCGAGGCGATGGAACAGGCGATCGGCGAGGCGACCGACGACTCGACGCGGACGGCGACGTTCATCGTCTGGCGCACCCGGCAGATCCTGGCCGAGCGGGGCCAGGATGGCGCGGAGCCGTCGCGGGCCACCATGTTCCGGCTGTTCTCCCGGCTGTCCGCGGGCCGCCACACGACCGGGTCGGCGGTCACCCGCCGGGGGCTGGCGGGCAGGCCGCAGCGGATGTTCTCCCAGGCTCACCCGGCGGCGCCGGGCGAGCTGATGGAGATCGACTCCACCCCGCTGGACGTGCTGGTCCTGCTCGATGACGGGGTTCCCGGCCGGGTGGAGCTGACCGGGATGATCGACGTGGCGACCCGGACGGTGCCCGCGGCGGTGATCCGCCCGACGGCGAAGTCGGTGGACGCCAGCGTGCTGCTGGCCCGTGCTCTGACACCAGAGCCGATGCGGCCGGGGTGGCCGGCCAGCCTGGCGATGGCGCACTCGGCACTGCCCTATGACCGGCTGCTGGGTATCGACGAGCGGCTCCGGCATGCTGCGGCCCGTCCGGTGATCATGCCGGACACCATCGTCATCGACCACGTCGGTGTTCGTGTCGGACAACTTCCGGGCTTCGTGCCGGCACCTGGGGATCAGCATCCAGCCGGCGCACCTGGCGACCGGATCGGACAAGCCTCACATCGAGAAGATGTTCTCCTCGCTCGGCACGCTGTTCTGCCAGTTCGCGGTCGGCTACCTGGGCCGCAGCGCTGACCGGCGGGGACGCCGGGTGGAGGGGCAGCCGCTGTGGTCCCTGATGCAGATGCAGGACCTTCTCGACGAATGGCTTATATCGGTCTGGCAGAACAGGGAGCACGACGGGCTGCGGGACCCGCTGCACCCGCAGCGGGCGTTCTCCCCGAGCCAGAAGTACGCGGCGCTGATCGAGACGGCCGGATACGTGCCGGTCCCGCTCAGCGCCGGGGACTACATCGAGCTGCTGCCCGCGGTCTGGCGGGCCGTCAACGCCTACGGCATCAAGATCAGTCACCGGACCTATGACGCCGAGGAGCTGAACCCGATCCGGCAGCAAAAATCCGGGGTCACCGACCGGAAGGGCCTATGGGAGGTCCACCACGACCCCTACGACGTGTCACGGGTGTTCGCCCGCGGCCCGGGCGGCTGGATCACCTGCCCGTGGAAATACCTGGAGAAGGTCCCGGCACCGTTCGGGGAACTGGCCTGGGACCACGTCGCCGGTCAGCTCGCCGAGCAGGGACAGCCCGCCCCCAGTGAGCTGGAGCGAGCCCTTGCCGTCGACGAACTGCTGCGACGCGCCTACCACGGCCCGCCAGGCGAAGCGGCGGAGCCGCAAGCCCCCGCCAGGAAATCCCGTCGGCAGTCATCGGCCCGGGACCGGCGGGTCGCAGCCCGCACGCGTGCCGGCACGGCAGCCCGCGCAAGAACCGGGGTGACCGGAGAGCCGGATCCTGCCGCGGCCACGGACGATCCGCAAACACCAGGGCAGGACAGCGACGAGCCGCTCGCCAAGGTGATCCCGCTGGGCATCTTCGACCCCTTCGAGGAGGCGAAGAAACCATGGTGAAAGGCGATAGCCCCAGCGTCGGCGATCCGCACAAGCACCTGTCCACCCTGGACGGGTGGAGAGAATTCACCACCCTCTCGGCAAGCCCACCCGATCTTCTGGCAGAAGCCGGGTACGCGGCCCTCGGCAGCGACGCCAAGGCCACCTATGACGAGGAACGGCTGGACTACCACACCCGTCTCGGCGTGGTGGGAACCTCCGTGCTGCGGCAGGTCGTCACCACCGGCCGGCGGCTGACGCTGCTGAACCGGCATGCCATCAGCGCCCGCCGCGGCCTGATCCTGTCCGGCGCGGCCGGGACCGGCAAGACCACCGCGATCACCCAGCTCGGCAAGACCCACGAGGCGACTGACCGGGCACGTCACCCGGGCTGGGAACGGATTCCCGTCATCTACGTGACCGTGCCACCGGCGGCGACGCCGCGGATGCTGGCCATGGAGTTTGCCCGGTTCCTCGGCCTCCCGATCCCGGCACGCGCCAACATGACCGACATCATCGAGGCCGTCTGCGGCGTCGCGATCGACACGTCCGCCAGCATGGTGCTGGTCGACGAGATCCACAACATGCAGCTGGCCACCCGCAGCGGAGCCGAAGTATCCGACACCCTCAAATACCTGTCCGAAAGAATCGCGGCCACGTTCGTCTACGCGGGGATCGACCTGGAACGCCAGGGCCTGTTCTCCGGCATCCGGGGAAGCCAGATCGCCGGCCGCTTCACCCTCATCCGCACGCTGCCGTTCCCGCTCGCCGACGAGTGGCGCGGCCTGGCCGCCACCCTCGAAGACGCCCTCCGCCTCCGCCGCCACCAGGCCGGGACCCTGGCCGGTCTCGACCGCTACCTCCACCAGCGCACCGGAGGGATGATCGGCAGCCTGTCCCACCTGATCCGCGGCGCGGCTATCGAGGCGATCCAGTCCGGCACCGAGCAGATCACCAGGAAGCTGCTGGACACCATCGACATCGACCACGCCGCCCAGCAGGACTCGTCTCCCGGAACGGCTGCCGGCCGCCGCACCGCCGCCCGCCGGTGACAGCCGAAGCAGCGCAGCCGCCGCTGCGGCCGCTGCCGATCCGGCCCGGGCCCGTCAGCGGCGAATCGACCTTTTCCTATATCCGCCGTCTCGCCGTCGCCAACCACCTGCGCCCGATGCACCTGCGCCGCTACCTCAAGGACCCCGGCCCCGGCGGCGGCTTCCGGCTCAGCTGGCTTGCCGTCCTGGCCGGACGGCCCGTCGCCTCCTTGCAGCATGCGCTCGCTGACCAGGATCCTCCCGCCGGAACCACCTCACGCAGCCGCCCGCCCGACGCGCGCTGGCGCAAGCGGTCAAAGGCGGAACTGTTCACGCTCATCCGCCGCGACGCCCGCGAGCGCGGGCTGTCGGCACGAGCGCTCGCCGACAAGTACGGAACCGGCAAGCGAATCGTCCGCGAGGCGCTCCGGTCACCACGTCCGGCCCCGCGCAAGCCGCAGCCGCCCCGAGGATCACGGCTCGACCCGTTCACCGCCATCATCGATGACATGCTCCAGGCCGAGCTGCAGGCTTTCCCGCCGCAGCGCCAGCCCGTCATCAGCATCTACCGCGAACTCGTCACCAGGCACGGGGCGGGCGAGATCTCCTACCAGATGGTGCGCCAATACGCCGGCCGCCGGCGGGCAGTGATGCGGCACCAGTCGCTCTCCCCAGCTCATCAAGCAGTCACGGACCACGACCTGAACCGCCTGCGCGGCCTGCTCGATGACAGCCACGACATCGAGAACGACAACGGCGACGGCTGGACCTTACTCCGCCGCGCTATCCATGCCGAGGCCGACCGCCATGCCAAGACGGGCGAGCCCCTGCACGCAGACATGACCGCGTTCCTGCTCGCCCGCGGCGCCAGCCCGCACGAAGACGGCACCAGCACAGCAGCCGAAGCCGAACTACTCGGACACTGGCTGGCAGCCGAGATCATCTCCGCCTGGGCCAAGCGGGCCGAATTAACTGAGACCGAGGCGATAACGGGCTGGATTCAGTGAGACAGGG
>WNGG01011157.1_pt1 | contig 10394 bp, 7 predicted proteins | sample 5400661 | NCBI WGS metagenome assembly WNGG01 (sample SAMN13153372, study PRJNA577476) | soil metagenome | isolation source: 100 cm soil or saprolite under Garry oak tree replicate 1 | place: USA:California | collected 2016-06-15
AGAAGAAAGAAGTTTTCTTCCTGGACGAAATCCACCGCCTGCAGCCTGCGGTGGAAGAAGTGCTCTATCCCGCGATGGAAGATTTTCGCGTGGACCTGATCATCGGTCAGGGTCCCGGCGCGCGCATTCATCCATTTCCCTTGAGCCACTTCACCCTTGTTGGCGCCACCACGCGCGCGGGCCTGATCACCGCGCCGCTGCGTTCGCGCTTCGGCATTGTCCACCGCCTCGATTTCTACGAGCCGGAAGACCTGCTCATCATCCTTCACCGCTCCGCGAAAATCCTGAACATCGAGATGGATGAGGGCGGCGCGGAGGAAATCGCCCGCCGCTGCCGAGGCACGCCGCGCATCGCTAACCGCCTGCTGCGCCGTTCGCGCGACTTCGCCGAAGTGCGCGCCGCCGGACGGATCACGCGCGCGGTTGCGCAGGAAGCACTGCAAATGCTGGGCATCGACGAAAAAGGTCTCGATGAAGTGGACCGCAACCTCATGCTCGCCCTACTCGACAAATACGGGGGCGGCCCGGTCGGCCTCGGCACGCTCTCCGCCGTACTCGCCGAAGAGGAAGACGCCATCGAGGAGATGTACGAGCCCTACCTCATGCAGATTGGCATGATCGACCGCACTCCGCGCGGCCGCGTGGCGACTCCGCGCGCCTACGAATATTTCGGCCGCGAAGTTCCCCGCCGCCAGCCGCGCCTGTTCTGAATAAGGTCCCACGCAAGACAGAGCATGGCTGAAAAAACCGTCTATCTATCTCTGGGCTCCAACATCGGAGACCGGGAGAGAAATTTGCGCGCGGCGATTGCGTCGCTTGCGGATGCGAACGTGCGCGTGACGCGCGTATCGTCGTTCTACGAGACGGAACCCGTGGATCTGCGCGAGCAGCCGTGGTTCTTGAATTGCGTGGTGGAAGGAGCAACAAAAATTACGGCGCTGGAGTTGTTGCACGCCTTGCGCGAAATTGAGCGCCGCATGGGAAGCCAAAAGCTGGTGCCGAAAGGTCCGCGGCTGATCGACATGGACATCCTGCTGTACGGCGAAGAGACCATCGACGTACCGGAATTGCAAGTGCCGCATCCGCGAATGCTGTCGCGTAAATTCGTGCTAGTTCCGCTCGCCGAAATCGCGCCGAACGTGAAACATCCTTCGTGGAATGGAACAGCCGTGAAATTGCTTGCGGAGACGCCCGATCAAAGTCAGGTGCGGGGTTTGAAGTAAGCCGAGTAGGAGCGCAGCATGCTGCGCCCCTACAAGAACCGGCCATGGATTCGTCTCAACTTGTGCGGTGAAGCATGAGCCGGTGAAGCGTCATCGGTTTGGGCTGCAAGACATCGAGCTCGATTTGTGCCAGATGGCCCTCCGTGATTTCGCGCCAGCGGTATACGCCGGGTTCGGTTTCCAGAGTCTCGCGGCCGTTCAAACGGCGCAAGAATTCACTGGCGTTATCGCGCGAAGCCACGGTTCGAATGGTAGGACGAGCGAGCGCTTCCACGGCATAGCTGCGCAGAAGCTTGTGCCAATAGTGGTCGAAAAGATCGCTGGAGGCGAAGATGTCGCTCCAGGCAACTTCACCGCCATAGGCTACGACCACGCCGACCACGCGCTCGCCTTTCAAGCCAGACGTCGCGCTGGCGAAGCGGCGCTGTACTTCGGCAACGAAATCATCGATGGAAACGCCCACGGCACTCGACTGATAAATTTTTTCGTAGGCTTCCGTGCGGCCGTTCGTCGCAATAGCGCCTTGGATGTCGCTCAAGGTCATGCGAGCAGCAGGTGCGGCGGGCGCCTTTGCGGCAGTCGTGCCGCTGCGGACTGCGTCCCAGACTTCGGCCTGCTTTTGATCCACGGCGGCTTTTTCCCGGACGCTAGGATGCACGATGGTGAGTGCCGCAGCGAATTGCGAGCTGCCGGTCCAGCGACCGTGTTCGACGCAGAAGACGTCGAGCGGAAGCGGAGCCGCGCCGACGGGCACGATGCGATCCTTGCCGATGATGCGGTCCTGTTTGCCGCCGCTGACGAGTTCGCCGGCGAGCAGCAAAAGCGGGCGCTTGCTGCGATTGACCAGCACAAGTTGATTTACGGAGGCACCTGTGGTGGTCTGTGGAAGGTAGACAGGACGGCCGTCACGTCCGCGCACCATCTCTTCGGAACCTCGCTCGCGCACCACCACTTCGCCGCTGGCGAGACCGGCCTCCAAGGTCAGAAAGGCACTGGTGTCCTGGCCGTAAGAAGCGGCCACGGGAAATACCGAAATGTTCTCGTAGGTTATGGGATCGAGCAGCCGCCATTCGCCCTCGGGGCGCGGCGGAGTAGACGGTGAAGCGGGAATTGCACTTGGCTGTGAATTTGGTCCAGAGTCTGGAGCCGAGGAGACGAAAGCCAAACTGCCCAGTGTGACGACTCCTAAGAAACCGCCGATAAGGGCGGCAAAAATTGAACGTTCCATAGAGTTCTCCTATGCATGAACTTCGGCCGCGTCGAGGCTAATCGCCGAGATGACGGCTCGGAATTAGAACGAAGTGGCAAGAGTTTCTTGCAGAGGACGAGGCAGCAAAGCAACGAGAGAAGAAGTAAGGAGGGGGTGAAAGGATAGGAGAACGGAAGAAAACTTCGTTTAAAGACTTAGCCTTGGGGATCGCCGAGGTTAAAGCGAGGCTTATTCCGTTTGTTCTTCGAGGCTTCCGCTTCCTGGCGCTCGTACTCGGCGATCTCTTCCTCGGTGTAGGAAAAAGTGTCACGCGAAGCAAACATCGTGTTCGAATGGCTAAGCTGCTTCTTCTTTTTGCGAAGGGCCCCAAATTCGCGGCGCACCTGGCGGATGGGAGCCTCAATGGCCTTAATCTCGACGAGGAGATCGCTGATTTTCTCGAGAAAGTCGTGAAGATGGTAGGGTCGGAAAACATAAGGCAAGCGCGCCCGCTCGAGGGGGCCGATGAACTGGCCACCGGCCAGTTCTGGTACAAGAAAGAGAGCTCGAATGCGGCCGCCCTCTTCGCAAGGAACAGCGGCGAGTTCTTGGAGAGTAAAAAAAGCGGGACTATCCACACCAGTGGCGGCGGCGTCGGCGACGACCAGTGACCACTCCGCGGTCCGCAGTTCGGCGAGAAGCATCTTCGCGTCGGGGACGACGCGCACACGCCAGCCTTCCGAGTCCAGGACTTGCTTGACCGCGGTGGCACCATGGGCGTCAGTATCAAGAACAAGGATGCCCACTTGGCGCGGAGCAACAATGGTACTAGTACTCATAAAGGATAGTATACAGACAGCGCGACTGAGAAGCCCTGGGAATCAAATTATTGAGGCTTATCCGGCAATACTGGCCGTTGTGGCAGGTGACCAGAACTCCCGCTGATTCAACCAGTGACTACTGACCAATGACCACACCGGTGCCAGAAAGGTACTTCTGTAAACCGATGCCATCCCAGAAGATACGGTAGGTGGCGTACCGGCGCGAAGGATCTGAGCCAGTTGAGCCACTGAAGAAGATTTGGAGCCCATCTCGGGACCATTCCGCATTTTGCGCGAACATATTCAAGGGGCACAGTAGAACACGCCGCTTTGAGCGAATCTCGTACAAGAAAAAGCCAAAGCCACCCCCCATATGCGTATCTGTGGGCACACCTGGGGGTGGCTTCAGCCACTCTGCGGAGACGAGAAGCAAATCCGGATTGAGTGGATGAATGCGAAAGGTGTCGGCACTGGAAGGACCGAAAGCATCACCGAGAATATCCTTCTCGGGGATCGCCTGTTGGATCGTTCCGGTATCGGTCACCCAGGATAGCTGCTTCAGGTCGTCCACAAGAACGGTGTGTAGGTCAACCCATCCATTAATTGAATCGATATCGCCTGGGAAAACAGAAGCCGCGCTGTCCGGGGAAGCGACAGGCGCAGACCACAAACGCCACTTGCCATCAACGAATTTCGTAAACGCGAACCGCGTATCGTCGGGGGACCAGAAAGCTTGTTGGACGTTCCCGCGAACGAGTTCGCTGGATTTCTCGGTGGCAAAGTCATAGAGAACAATGACGCGGTTTCCTGATGTGTCCTCGCGCGTATAGAGAAGCTGTTTACCGTCATGGGAAACTGCTAATTGATAGCTCTCTGCCGCAATCACATGAACTGTAGCGCCACGCTTGAAAACAATCTTTCCAGCAGGATTGACGTAGGCAAGGGCAACGGGAGATTGGAACTTGGTGACGGTGGAGACGGGGACCGGCGGCTTTTTCTTGGCGTCATCCTCTTCCTGGTCGGGCTGATTGTTGATTTTGGGGAAGAGTTCGGTGGCGACGCGGGCGCAGCCCTTCAGAGAACCAATCTGAGCGTGATCGACCGAGACCCGGAAGGAGTACTTTCCGCCGAGCGGGGGCGTGATGGTCAGGGTGTCGTTGGTGGCGTCGGTGCAGGCTTCGCGGGAAAGATGAACGGCGACGGCTGCCCCGGTAGCCGAATCCTTGGCGTGGTACGTCCAGGTATCCGCGGAAGCCTCGTGTGTGACTTCGGCAGGTTCAAGCGGAATCGACGGGTAGCCAGCACGGTCGAAGCGTTCGGGCCCCTTGAGGCCGATGCGAACGCTCCAGTTGGGCTGGTTGCCAAAGGCGAGGAGGAGGATGGGGTAGTGCTTGGATTGTGGCGCCGGAGGCCCAACAGGCGGATTCTTAGGCGCTGGGGTGGGTTTGCCCTGACTGTGCGACGGCGGCGGAGATAGGATGCTGGCGAGCACTACCAAGAAAAGAAGGAGTTGAGGCCGCTGGGCAATGCGCAAGAGTTCCTCCGGGAAGTTAAGAGAATACCGCCCGGCGCCCAAGTAGGCAATTGGTCTGACTGGCTGACAGTGGCAGGCGTTTCCAGAAGGATAAGGCCAGGCAAAGAAAGTCCGGGCAGCCCGCCTAGCGAATGAAAAGCGAATATAGTTGTTGACAGAGCGAATAAAAAGCGAAATACTCCACAGTGCTTCGAGGCGGGCTATGTCTCCAGTCCACTCCCCAACGACGTCGAATCTTCGGATACGGCGCCGCCGCGTTTCACCCACTCCAGTCACACTCTTTCCCGAGTGCCCTGATGACCTAAGCCCAATGCACGTGGCCGGCAACCTTGCCCCGGTTGCGGGCCAACGCGGTAGCATTTCGGATCGCATGGCGGGGGATTGCTCCACGTCGTCTTTTTCAAGAGCAACTCCTGCCGAACCGGAGTCAACGATCTCCAGCGGATTTCAAAACCGCCGGGAAGATCCGGTCCGAAATGTTACCGCGAACCCCAGCGAACGCGCTCACGCGCGGCTGGCCGGCATTGCCCGCCTCGCTGCCTCTTCGCCACCGGCGGAAACGCGGAGAAAATCGGCGGAGCGGCCGGAATATTTTGTGTTGCCGGTGAAGTCGATCCTGAACCGGTGCGATTCGAAGCGCGTGCCGTTCGAATGGACCATCAATCCGTACCGGGGATGCGAATTTGCGTGCAAATACTGTTACGCGCGCTACACGCACGAATACATGGAATTGGACGGAGGGGAATTCGAGAAAAAGATCTATGTAAAGAAGGATGCGGGTCCACTGCTGGCGTGGGATGTCGCGCATAAATACTCGTATGCGTCGGAGGCGTCCGGCGGAACGCAGGCGGAGCACATTGCGATTGGGACGGCGACGGATCCTTATCAGCCGGCGGAGCGGGAATACGGCGTGACGCGTGCGTGCCTGGAGGAATTGGCGAAGAAGGAGGGGCTGAGTGTTTCGATCATCACGAAGTCGGATCAAATCGTGCGCGATATTGATGTGCTGCAGCGCATTGCTTCGCGGTCGGACCTGGCAATCGACATTACGATAACCACATTACGCTCCGGATTGACGCGGCTGCTGGAACCACGCGCGCCGCGGCCGGATTTGCGGTTGGCGGCAGTGAAAAAATTGAGTGACGCCGAGCTCGCCGTGGGTGTGTCCGCTTCGCCGCTTATACCCGGGATTACCGACCGCGATGGGGATTTGGAAGCGGTCGCAGCAGCAGCGAAAGAAGCTGGCGCGCAGTGGTTTTTCTCCGGGGTGCTGTTTCTGATGCCATCGTCGGCGAAACAGTTCTTGCCGTTTGTGCGCGAAAAGTTTCCGCGTCTGGCCAAGCAGTACGAACAGTGGTATGCGAAAAACGGCTACGCGCCGGAAGAGTATCGTCGCAAAGCCTCGGAACGCGTGGCGCGGATTCGCCAGACGTACGGTTTTCGCTCACGGCCGTGGGTGGAGAAGAAGCATACGACACCATGCACGCAGATGTCCTTGGGCTGGGATGCGGCAGCGGTGGCGCAAGAGGTGGGACGAAGGCAATCTCGCGCCGCTGGATAGCGACTAACGGTGGCCACGCCCCAAGTCTGACGCTGAGATTCTTCGAGCATCCTCGTCGGATGCTCTCAGAATAACAGGCCCACCTAGGTTGCAATTTTCTACGGGACGATGATGCGGGATTCTTCGCGCTGGAGTTCGGGCGCTTGGGGGAACTGGCCGCGGAGGAATTCGATGAAGCGGCGTGAGCGGGAGCGGCCGTTCGTGCGCAGCAGGCCCATTCGGTAGAGAAACACTAAAAGATAGAAGATTTCCGAGTCTTTCAAAGCGGCAGACGGCGTGTGCTGGACTTGCTGCTTCTTGACTTCGTCGAGGAATGCGGTGAGCGAGGCGTAGAGTTCGCGCGGGAGCGGAGCGTCCGGTGGCCTTTCGTAGATGATGCCGGAAATCAGCGTTTTGTAGGTCTGAGCCAGAGCCTGTAGAGCGCCCAAGATGTCCGTATCCACGGCGGCAGGCTGCGCAGCACAGAATTTGGCGATGGAAAATGCCAGCGCGGCCATAAGTTGTTGATGGGTGTAGACGATGTCTTGTGGGATTTTTTCGTCGAGCAAGGGAGTATCCGCGGGGACGCTGCGCTGGTGTTCGTTTTCGTAGCGGCGGGCTGCGAGCAGAAAGACGCAATCGGAGGGGCAGTCAATGGTGACTTCGCGCTCAGTACCGCAGCAAACGGCGCAGATCTTCTCCCCTTTGGCGGGGCAGAATCGCGCAACTCTGCGTTTTTCACAAATCGGACAGGACACTGTGGCTCCCCAAAACGACCGGACAAATCGGCAGAATACCGTGTGCAGCGCTAAAAGACAAAAGTACGGCGAACCATGGTTTGGTCACCCGCGTGAAAGGGCATGGAGTCGGAAGGGCGCGGGAACGAGTTTGCACCGGGAACGGAAGGAATGCCGCTGGAGCGATCAATCAACACAAGAGAAACTGGGCCTGTCCCTTGAACACGGAGCTGCAGATCAATGCCGCCGGCGGGAGGGTTAGCGTAATCGAGGCTCCAGTGGCCGGGTTGATACCAGCGCGCTTCAGAGGGGTTGCCAAGTTCATGGCCATTCACGGATGCGCTGAGAACCTCTGTTTGCGTGAGGCCCACATGGATGACGCGCGCATGGCGTGGCGAAGTGATTCGGAGATGAAGAGTGCGTGCACCGTCAGCGACGGAATTCTCGAGCAAGTTCGCCTGGGGTGGAGAGAGAACAAGAGCGGGAGCGCTGTGCTGGAAAAATTCGATGGGAAACCATTCGGGGTAAAAATCCAAAAGCTTGCCGCGCGAGGGAGAAGCGCTTAGGTACTGGACGGTCCACGGATCCAGGCCGGCCGCGGAACTTGTCCAGAGGGCTTTGCGGGAGTCGGCATCGAGGACGTAGGCGAGCATGCTCGGTTTGGGGTGGGAGGAGGCATAAGGGGTGGTCAACGCACCCGCGCCAGAAAGGCATATTGCTGCTAGGAGAGCAACAACGGGTACAAAATTGCCGCTAGCTGCCAGCAGCAACTCCCAGAGAGGAGAAAGCAATATTAAAGAGCATGCGAATAAGAGGCTCATGAGGGGCGCGCCCACGGAACTGAAACCGAGCGCTGTGTAAAGGCCTTTCAACAGCGGGATAAAAAGCAGGAGCGCGGGCAGGCTGAAGAGGCAAAGAACGAAGACGCCGAAAAGAGAGAGGCGGCCGGGACGAAAAGCCGCGGCAACCGTCGCGAGCAGACCGGCCAGAAGCGGCCAAACGAAAAGATAGCTGGCGCCGGGAAGGAATTTTGAAGTGACGTAGACGAGCACGAAGAGGAGCAGTCCGCCGCCAAGAAATAGCGCGGGTGCTGAAATTTTCTTGCGGAGCAGCTTGTAGAACAAGGTCTGAAGGACGATGAGCAAAGCGAAAAGGCCCAAAGTGTAGTAGGGATTTTGCTCGAAGGCGCCTTCGGGAAGAACGTTGCGGTGGAGCCAGCGGATGCCACGTTCAAAGCCGAAACCACCGAGTAAAAGCAAGACAGCCATGCCGAGATGAGCAAAAATACCGGCGAATATTCCCCCCAGCCTGGTTTGCCAGGCGCCGTTGGCGTAGAAGATGACGGCAAGCAGGACTACGCCGGTGGCGATGGCAATCGGCCAGATGAAGCGGCTGGAATAATGCAGGAAGAGGTTTCCAGGGAGCGAGAAGTAGACGGCATCGCGATCCTGAAGCTGGGAGAGATTCGTGTTGCCGAGACTGCGCGCGAGGGAAAGAGCATTTTCGCCGTGGTGCTGGAGGCTGCGGCGGTCGAGCTGCTGAGGATTGTCGAGCGGGGTGTGATAGGCGCCCCAGCTGCCGATGAAGCCGAAGTTGAGACCTGCGGCGCCGGACTTCTTGAACACCGTCAGGTCCGTATCGTTGGGCATGTGCTTGTAAATTTCGTATGTGAGAGAGGAGCCGGAAGGATGTGGCGCGGCTTGCGCGAAAAGACCGATGAGGCGGCCATTGCCCGCGCTGGTCTCAAACATTTGCGATGGGCCGGAATTGCCGCGGGCTTCGAAATTGACATAGACGCGGACGTCTTTTGCCCAGGGATGCTCGGCAACAAAAGCGGAGGCACCGAGGAGACCGTCTTCTTCGCCATCGGTGAAGAGGATGATGAGGTCATTTTGCAGTGCCGGTCCGGCGCGAAGGGCGCGAAGCGTTTCGAGAAGAGCTGCGACACCCGCGCCGTCGTCCCCGGCTCCCGGACCTGCCGCGACAGAGTCGTAATGCGCCACGAGGGCGAGGGCGTCCGTGGCGCCGCTCGAACCTTTTAGGCGGGCAACTATGTTTTCAACCGTACCAGCAACTTGATAGCGAGGCGTGACGCCGACCGTGCGTTGAATTTCGGGTGGTACGCCCAGATTGGTGAGCTGGGAGACGAGATATTCGCGCACGCGGTCATGCTGCGTGGAACCAACGGGATGGGGTGCGGTCGCGAAGGCGTTTAGGTGGATGAGAGCGCGGTCGGCCGAGACGAGATCCGGCGATGCGGTTGCCGGAACAGGCTCCGGCGTGCCCTCCCCCAGAATGCATACTGCTGCAACAATAAGGAGGAATAAAAGGATCAGAAATGCCGCCGAGCGATTTTCCACGATTGAAGGCCTCGAGCCTGAACTGGAATGGGGATGGTAGTTCCTCGAGGCTCAAAAGAGCAAGGCCGGGAATCGCACTCAGGCCATGATGACTTTGTTGTGGAAGCGGCGAGCGGCGATAACCATCAGGAGCGAGCCCATGGCAAAGAGGACCAGCCCATCGAGCCAAAGATGAGTGAGGCCGGCGCCGCGCAAGATGATGCCGCGGGTGATATTGATGTAATAGCTCGCGGGGATGAAATAGCTGATGACGTAGAAAATGGCGGGCATGGTTTCGCGCGGGAAGATGTAGCCAGAGAAGAAGATGCTGGGGAGGAAAGTGAGGAAGGCGAGCTGAATGGCTTCCGCCTGCGAATTGGCTTTGCTGGAAACGAGAATGCCGATGGAGAGCGAGACGAAAAGATAGGGAAGCGAAAGGAACGCCAGCAGCAGCACGCTTCCGTGAATCGGGACCAGAAAGACGAAGCGCATGAAGGCAAGAATCATGCAGAGCTCGAAAAAACCGATCACCAAGTAAGGAAGAAGCTTGCCGAAGAGCAGGCCCATCGGGCGGACGGGGGTGACGAAGAGCTGTTCGAGGGTGCCGCGCTCTTTCTCGCGGACGATGGAGAATGCGGTCAAGAACGTGGTGACGTTGAGCAACAGTACGGCGGTGAGGCCTGGGAGAAAGAAATTGGGGGAGCGCGAGTCCGGATTAAAAAGCAGCTTTGGGCGCATTTCCACGGCGAAAGCGGCGCGGTCGGCGAGCACGCGGCGAAGAGATTCATCGAGACCGATGGCCGTGGTGACGTTGATGGCCTGACCGGCGACGGAGGAATCGGAGCCGTCAATGAGAACAAGGACTTGAGCGCCCATCTGATGCAAAAGGCGATCGGAATAGTCCACGGGAATCTTGATGCCCACGCGAGCGCGCCCGGCGATGATGTTGTCGTTGAGATCTTTGTCGCTTTCGACATAGCGGATGACATGGAAGGTGTCGGAATTCTTCAG
>WNGG01013995.1_pt1 | contig 10394 bp, 4 predicted proteins | sample 5400661 | NCBI WGS metagenome assembly WNGG01 (sample SAMN13153372, study PRJNA577476) | soil metagenome | isolation source: 100 cm soil or saprolite under Garry oak tree replicate 1 | place: USA:California | collected 2016-06-15
TAAGAACGATGGCACTTCGGGAACATGGGAGGGAGATTTCGTCGATGGCGGCACGCTTTCTCCCGAGCCCAGTCCCAGTCCAACCGCCAGCCCCAGTCCGTTTCCTGTGGGAAAGGTTCACGACTTCGATCCCAGCGCCGCCATTTCCCAGTTCGATACAATCACCGCGAGTGGCGGCGTGGTGAACTTGCACTGGTCAGATCCATTAGGCGGCTCGGGTAATGATTACGATCTGTTTGTTTTGAATAGCACTGGTACCGCTGTCGTTGCTTCTTCAACGAACGTTCAGAACGGCACTCAGGACAGTTACGAACAGGTAAGCAGTTCGGCCGACTTAATTAACAACCGATTAGTCATTTTCCAGAAGCCCGGAGCGGCCAATCGGTTTCTGCACCTGAGCAACAATCGAGGAAGGCTTAGTTTCAACACTGATGGTGATACTCACGGCCATAACGCCGCTTCCGGCGGATATGGTGTTGCGGCGGTCTGCGCGTCATGTGTCTATCCTTCTGTATTCAGTTCATCAAACAGCATTGAAACCTTTAGCTCGAATGGACCGCGCCGAATCTTCTTCAACGGCAACAGCACGCCGATCACGCCCGGTGACTTCTCGTCGACCGGAGGCACGGTCTTACAAAAACCGGATGTCACTGCGGCCGATGGCGTATCCATTTCGGGCGCTGGTGGGTTTCCCAGTCCATTCTTCGGCACCTCAGCCGCAGCTCCACATGCCGCAGCAATTGCCGCATTGATCAGAGCCGCCAACCCGGCTTTGACACCGGCGCAAGTTAAGACCGTCCTCACGAGTACAGCAATAGACATTGAAGCACCCGGAACAGACCGAGATTCGGGAGCGGGAATAGTGATGCCTTATGCGGCCTTGCAGTCGATGGGCGCACCGGTAGTTGGCAAGGCATTTCTCGAGCTCTCTACGATTACCCAAACCGAAACTGGCGGCAATAGCAATGGCATGATCGAGCCCGGCGAGAGCGGCACACTTAGCATTAACTTGAATAACACCGGATTGTTGGCAGCAACAGGTGTTACCACCACACTGACCAGCTCGACGTCAGGCGTGACCATGACGAACGGTAATTCCGCATATCCTGATCTCGCGGCCATGATTGGCACCGGCAGCAACACGACGCCGTTTTCGTTCTCCTTGAGTTCGAGTATGCTGATTGATCCAAAGGTGAACTTCACTCTTACGATCAACTACACTGGGGGACACCAGCCGTCGCAGTCCTGGGATTTTAGCGTTCAGTTTGGCCGCCAGCCGATCACCACGACACTTGATGGAGTCGCGCCGCAGACAAGCCCCAGTTACCCCATCACTTCGACAGGTACTCAGACGGGCAGACTCGTTCGCAGCGATCCGCCGAGCACATGCGCGGTGTCGCAACCAAATCCGGGACTCCAGGACTCTCTTTCCCACGCTTTCGATAGCTATACATTTACGAACAACAATGGAGCCGCCGCGTGCGTCGCAGTGACCCTGACTCCGCAGACGACAGCTTTGTACCAAGCGGTGGCATACCTTGGAACTTACGACCCGACAAACGTCACCAGCAATTACCTCGCAGACATCGGTGCCAGTCCCGCGCCGTTCACTGGCAAATCTTTTTCTTTTATTCTCACCCCGGGGCAAACGACAGTTATCGTCGTAAATGAGGTAGTCACGGGCGGCGGCGTCGGCACGAATTACTCTTTGCAGGTGAGTGGCCTGGGCTTAGGAACCGGAGCACCAACGCCGACACCAACCCCAACTCCGACGGTTACGCCCACACCCTCTCCCACACCAACGCCGACCCCCAGCGCTAGCAGCATTGTGATCAGCCAGATATATGGCGGCGGAGGAACCCCGGGCGCGACTTATCTGAATAGTTACCTCGAGATATTCAACCGAGGAAATACCGCTATCGATCTCAATCATTACATATTCCTGTTCGGTACAGGCACTGGACCGTTTAACTCCTCCGTATCTTTCACGAGTACCCAAGCCTTTCTCATCCAACCGGGCCAGCATCGGTTGATCCAACTAGGCTCAGGCGGCTCGAGCGGAGGCCCGCCGCCCGTGCCGCCGGATCTAGGGTTTGGGAGCTTCGTCAATATTGGCCTGGCGGGAAAAATTGCGATCGCCAAACCCGGCTCTCCCTTTCCCTCCGGCACTTGTCCCTTACCCAATTCTGACATTTTGGATTATGTCGGTTTCGGCGGCACGGCAAATTGCTTTGAAGGAAATGGGCCGACGCCTGCATTGAGCAACACGACGGCGGCCATCAGAAAGAACAATGGCTGCACGGACACAGACAATAACTCGAGCGATTTTTCTGTAGGTTCACCGAACCTGCGCGATGGCTTTTCGCCGTTCAATTCCTGTCTTGCGTCCTTGCAGTTCAGTGCCGCGAACTACCTTGTGGGTGAGGGCGATGGCAGTGTGCTGATCACCGTGAATCGCAGCGGCAACACCTCTGTACCGGCGACCGTTGACTTTGCCACCAGCGATGGCACAGCAACGCAGAGTAGGGACTATGAACTAGCGAGCGGCACCCTTAACTTCGCCGCGGGCGAAACCACTAAGACCTTCACAGTGCTCATTGTCGATGACGCTAATGTTGAAGGCAATGAAACTTTGAATCTAACTCTGACCAATCCAACCGGCGGCGCGTTGGCCAGCCCGAGCGCTGCTGTGCTCACGATCACGGATAACGATTCCAACCCGCCGACTGCGAATCCGCTCGATCAGGCGCGCTTCTTCGTCCAACAACATTACTACGACTTTCTCAGTCGTTTTCCGGATTCAGGCGGCTGGGATTTTTGGACCAATACGATTACGCAATGCGGCGCGGACCAGGCTTGTATCAACGCGAAACGCATTGACGTTTCGAACGCCTTCTATTTCGAGCTTGAGTTTCAGCAGACAGGCGCTTACGTTTACCGGCTTTACCGCGCGGCTTTCGGCAACAATCAAGCTTTTCCTAATCCGAATCCTGATCCGCTGCATCCGGGAGAAGAAAAGAAGGTGCCGGCGTACTTGCAGTTTATGCGGGACCGCGCCCGCGTCGCCGGCGGTTCGCAACTGCACCAGTCACAATTCGACCTCGCGAATTCGTTTGTGCAACGGCCCGAGTTTCTCGCAAGATATCCAGCCAATCTGGATGGCCCAACATTTGTCGACGCGCTGCTGGCTACGATCAAGAATGACATTGGCCCTGACCTCACCTCACAGCGCCCGGCGCTCATCGCCGTGTTCAACGCGGGTGGCCGCGGCGCAGTGATGCTTCAACTTGCGGATGACGATGCCCAGGCCAACCCGGTCAACAACAGGGCATTCATCGATGCGGAGTACAACCGCGCGTTTGTGTTCACGCAGTACGCGGGCTATTTGCGACGCGACGCGGACATGGCGGGATTCTTATTCTGGTTGGGCCAGGTCAATAGCGGTCCTTTGCGCGACGTCCCAAAACAGCACGCAATGGTCTGTTCGTTCATCACCTCCGCGGAATACCAGCTTCGCTTCAGCCCGGTCGTCACGCGCACAAATGCAGAATGCCCGCAGTAACCAGAGGTCGGAGATCAGAGGTCGGAGATCAGAGCCAGGCTTTGGAACGAAGGTTTCGTTTTCAGGAAGGCGGTGAAGCGATACCGCGTTTCGAGGCTCTTCTCTAACTCTTCAAGGGCAGGTTCTTATCACCCAAATAGGCGTAAATCTGTGCGAGGTCGCAGGGCCGGACGTATTGGCGTTTGGCTATCTCTCGTAACTCGGTCAGTACTGCCTGCGTCAGTAACAGAGGCTACTATTCTAAGCTGAAGGCTTGGACTACTGGAAATTGCTAATCAGGACGATGTCTTGCAGCCAATTGCCACGGATGCAGGCAAGCTTTTTTCCATCGGGCGACCAGGCGAAAGATAAGATCCGATCGGTGATGAAATTGGTAAGCGGCGTGGGTCTGCCACCATCGAGTGGTTGCCGCCAAATATTTGAGCCGCCGTCACTGCCTGCCTCATAGGTCAAAGCGCGCCCATCGCGCGTCCAGCGAATATCCCAAGACTGGAAATCAGCGTGTGGGACATCAAAGAATTTGACAGGCGCCCCTCCTTCAAAAGGCACGATGGCGATTTTCCAGCTCAAGTCTTGTTGCTTTTCGCGATAGTAGTAGGCGATCAGCTTTCCGTCAGGTGAGACAGAAGGAGCTTTGGAGTAAGCGCTGGTTAGCTGTATCGGCGCGCCTCCGTCAATGGACACGCGCCACAAAGTCCAATCCCTCAGTTGTGTGTAAATCACCCACTTGCCGTCGGGTGAAAAGCAGGGATAATTCTCGCCGCCATCGCCGCTGGTCAAAGGTACCGGATTAGCGCCATCGATGTTCACGCGCCACAAGTGGATCGCGCCAGTCGTGTCGGAAGCATAGACTACATATCGTCCGTCGGGTGAAACTATCGGCGCGATCTTTGTGCCGCCCCCACTCGTCAATTGTTTAAGATCGGTCCCATCCCACTTCTCGCTCCAGATCTCACCACTGCCGCTGACGTAAGAAGGAAACACCACCCGGCCATCGGGCGTCCAGGACAGACTATTGAAGCCAGTCGCAATTTTCCTAGCACGCGTCACATCAACCGGAAACTCAGAACCAGACAGGTTCGGATCATCATTGGGAGCAACCCAGACATTCCAGACTGGTGTCGTTAGCGTTGTGACCAAAGTGTTGGAATTCCCGCTGAGGCTCAGACCGGCGTATTTATCGAAGTCGTTCGTAATTCGATGGGCTTCCCCATCCGGATAAGAGAGCCGCCATATCTGGTTTCTCCCAGACTGATCCGTCGCGTTCATCAGTAAACCGTTGCCGTCGCGCAGCCAGGCTACGTCTCTGATCCAGGGCCAACCCTGCCGAGTGATGTTTCTCTGATTGCCGTCGGCGACGCGCACCTCAACAACATTGCACAGGAGTCCTATTCTGTCGCCATTCCCAGTGCGACTGGCGATCACTTTTCCATCGGGTGACCACGCGGGCGAACCGAAAACGTCGGGCGATTTGCGCGCGGCCAATTCGCGTTCCCCACCCCCGTCAGCATTCGCTACTATCAGCGCACATTCTCCGCGTCCGTGATACAAGCGCGCAAAGGCAATCTGTTTGTCATCGGGGGAAAGGGTGACGCTATCGAGTACGTCCCCTACCAGCCTAGTGGGAACGCCACCGAGAATGGGCATACGATACAACCCGCGCACGAGACTTCCCTGATCTGACTTGACGTAATAGATGTACTCGCCGTTGTGCGAGAAGGTCAGTCCCGCATAGAGAACCCCCGCGGGCGGCGCAATCTGAGTGTTGCTGTCTGTGGCCACCTGCCGCAGCCACAGGCTCTGGCGTCCGGCGCCAGTTAAAGCGTAAGCGATGTACTTACCATCGGGTGAGATAGCTGCCACTCCGGCTCCTCCGGTATTAGTGATCTTTTTCAGGGACATGTCGGACAAAGTCATTAGCGAGGATCTGCCGGTCGACTCTGCGGGTCGATGCTGCGCGGTGAATCTTGAAAACAGAAAACCAGCGGTTACAACAACTGCGACCAGGGTCGTCAGAGCAAGCATCGCAATCACCTCATGACGTTTGACCAGGTCCGCTATGCGATAGATATTAGTTTTGGGCTGACCGTAATCAAGCATTATCGCGCTCGGCTCGCCATTCGCTGATCCCAAATTGTCAGGTGGGGATTCGCAATCGACGATTGCATGCCCGTTCGTCTCTTCCTGTTGTTCAATGACTACGCGAGTTCTGGCGTGTTTTTCAATCGTCAACTCGCTAGAAACATTCGGAACTCTCCCTACCGCAGCGACAAAACGATAGCCAAGCTTGGGAACAGTTTCGATGTAGGGATGTGAATTTGGGCTCTCGCCCAGCGCGTGTCGCAGCACCGAAATGTTTTTGTTCAGATTTCCTTCCTCGACAAATTGACCGGGCCAGACCTTTTCCAACAATTCTTCTTTTTCAACCAAATGGCCGCTGTTTTCGACCAGCACCAGGAGGATGTCGAAGACCTTCGGCCTGAGTGGTACCGGCACGCCATCGCGCAGTAGTTGGTGCTCCGTCGGGTCTAAACGAAAGCGACCGAATTCATATAACTGATTGATGTGCCTGCTCATCGTTGCGTTTCAGAAAAATTTCGGAAATTTTTCTGCTCGGGGGAAGGACAGCGAAAACCGCTCGGGGGTAGGGTTGTCGCCGTTCAGAATTTCAATTGTCCGGCGCGCCGTCATTTTAAGACAAGGCAGATGGCTGGAGCAACACAATCATGTGCGCGCCCTGTGGAGGTGGGTGTAATTCTAAGAACTGAGAGCAAGGCACAAGTGTTCAGAGTTCAACCTTTAGGTTGCTGTCGACGAAACCCACAAGCTAAAGCTTGAACTCTGAACGCCGGTGCGCGACTCGCACTTTTGATTACACCCTGTGGAGGTCCCCCTTGAAAACGATAAGAAGGTTGGCAATCACCGTCGAAAAAAGGGAACGCCTGGTCATCAAGAGATCAGACAGTGCGTTTCCCGTTTGGTGTTCGCAATGCGCCGGGCAACTGATCACGGCCGACGAGGCAGTCGCCGTCGCGGGCCTCAGCTCGCGGGCGATCCATCGCAGGGCCGAGGCAGGTGACGTTCATTTCGTGGAGAGTCGAGATGGATTGTTGCTGGTCTGTCTCTCATCGCTGCTGGCGGGCACTGACTAGAATTTTCCTAAAATCCCTTGCTTTGCAAGCGAGGGCCGTTTGTGAGGAGTTCAAAATCATGTCTGAAATATTTTCCATCAAGTGCCGTTGGTTTTTGGTTGCTTTCCTGACGTCTCTGCTCAGTGCCAACTCGGTCCTCGCACAAGGCACGGCCTTCACTTATCAAGGGCGGCTCACTGACGGCGGCACTCCTGCGAACGGCACGTACGATGCGCAGTTCAAGCTCTTCGACACGCAAGCGGTTGGCACAGGGACGCAGATCGGTCCAACGATCACGAATCCCACAATAACGGTGACGGCTGGCATCTTTACCGTACAACTTGATTTCGGTGCCGGAGCGTTTCCTGGAGCGGATCGGTTTCTGGAGATCAACGTGCGGCTTGCGGGTAGTGGCAGCGCTTACACGACGCTCTCACCCAGACAGCCAGTCACGGCGACGCCTTACGCAATCCGCAGCGCCAACTCAGCTACTGCGGACGCGGCGACTACCGCAACGAATGCGACGCAGCTTGGCGGTGTGGCTGCTAATCAGTATGTGCAGACGGGTGATTCCCGTCTCTCTGACGCCCGGCCGCCGACCGCCGGCAGCGCGAATTACATTCAGAACACAAACGTCCAGCAAGCGTCCAGCAACTTCAACATTTCGGGAAACGGGACGGCGGGAGGAACACTCTCTGGCAACTTCGTCGAGGCCACGACCCAATTCAACATCGCAGGTTTCCGCGTGCTGAGTGTAGCAGGAACGGCGAACATGTTTGTTGGTCTGAGTTCAGGCACATCGAACACAACCGGCTCCGACAATGCCTTCTTCGGCGAGTTCGCCGGCCAGATGAACACGGAGGGCTACAATAACGCCTTCTTCGGCAGAGGCGCTGGCAACAAGAACACGACGGGTGCCTCCAATGCCTTTTTCGGCAGAGACGCTGGCTTTTCAAACACAACAGGCGCCACCAATGCCTTTTTTGGAACAGACGCCGGCGCTTCAAACACGACAGCTAATGGCAACGCCTTCTTCGGCTATGGCGCTGGCAATTTGAACACGACAGGCGGTGGCAACGCCTTCTTCGGCAGGAACACTGGTCTATCAAACACGACGGGTAACAACAATGCTTTCTTCGGTTATCTCGCTGGTCAACAAAGCACGGGCAGTAACAACGCCTTCTTCGGCATAGGCGCGGGCATTTCGAACACGACGGGTGCCTCCAATACGTTTTTCGGCTCGGGCGCGGGAAACACTAATACTACTGGCAACTCCAACACCATCATCGGCGGTGACGCCGATGTGGCCGTCGGCAATCTTAGCTTCGCCACCGCCATCGGGTCGAACGCGATCGTAAGCAACAGTAATTCTGTAGTGCTGGGCCGAAGCGCGGACACAGTTCGCATTCCCGGGTCGCTGGTCGTAACAGGCTCAGTGAGCAAAGGCTCAGGGTCGTTCACCATCGACGATCCGCTCGACCCGGAGAACAAGACGCTTTCGCACTCGTTCGTCGAATCACCCGACATGATGAACATCTACAACGGTAACGCGGTGCTTGACCGGCGCGGCCGAGCCATCGTCACGATGCCGGCATACTTCCAGGCGCTTAATCGCGAGTTTCGCTATCAGCTTACGGCTGTCGGCGCGCCCGCACCCAATTTGCACATCGCGCGGGAGATCCAAGGGAATTGTTTCCAGATCGCGGGTGGTAAGCCGGGGTTAAAAGTCTCGTGGCAAGTCACAGGCATCCGACACGATCCTTATGCCGAAGCGCACCGCGTCCGTGTTGAGGAAGAGAAGCCTCTGGCAGAGCGCGGCACATACCTGCACCCGGATGTATACCGGCAAACTTCCACGCGCGCTCGTCAGCGGCGTCCTTGAAAGATGTGCACCTTTCCGGGGAGGGATGGAAATTCTTAATCGCTTGCGCCCGATTAGTTTCACTTGGAAAGCGAACGGGTCGCGTGACTTCGGACTCGGGGCCGAAGACGTCGCGAAGGTAGAACCCTTGCTGGTCACGCACAACGACAAAGGCGAGATCGAAGGCGTCAAGTACGACCGCTTGAACGTCGTGCTCACAACGCCGTCAAAGAGCAGCAACAACAGATCGAGTGACAGCAGAAACAAATCGCGACGCTGCTGACATCGAACGCCGCTTTGAATGCGCGCCTGCGAGGCGTCGAGAAGGCATTGAAAAGGAGAGCGAGGTCCGCCAGGCGGCGGCATTAAGTGCCCGTAGGCACGAAATGTTTATTAGACGTAAGCACGAGTTTGATTTTCTTGAGCCCCTTGATGCGCGACAGAAAGCATTTTGCTCCTCCAGAGCTGGCGCTCGTTTACGCACGCGTTGGCTATAAACATTTCACCGCTACGCAGCTGAGCGAGGAGCGCCGATCTCGCAGCGGTTTCATCGGAACTGTGGCACAGCGCTCCGAAATGAGAAGCAGCAGTCAGGTGTTCCAATGCTGAAGGGAAACAAATCATCGAGCAAAAACAAGCGAATGCTTTTCGCAGTAATTTCGCTCGCGCTTTTGTGCGCAGTCATAGCCGCAGGTTTCGCTAAGCAGATCTCGCAACGCTTTGTCGGGAGCGCGGGCGTCCCCGTCCCCAATGAGCGCGCAGCGCAAAAAGCCGAGCGCGCTGACGCGCGCATGTCCGACAAACTTAAGTTTGTCGGACTGCAACCGCAAACGAGCGCCCAGTTCGATCTTTCGCGCAACGTGATTGCCGGTGGCGGCGGCACGAGTTCAAACGGCAACTTCAAAGTCGAAGGCACGCTGGGTCAGTCAGCGGCGGGAACACAGATGAGCAACGGACAGTTCTCGCAGACCGGGGGATTCTGGCAACCAGAAGCGAGCGCCTCAGGGACCCCAACGCCCACACCGACCCCAACTCCGACAACCACCCCAACGCCGACACCAACACCAAGCCCGTGCGCTGGTTGCAGTGTGCAGTTCAGCGCGTCAAATTACAACGTTGGCGAAGCCGACGGTTTCGCGACCATTACCGTCACGCGCACGGGTGACACCTCAGGCACCGTCACCGTTGATTATCAAACCAGCGACCTATCGGCTCAGCAGCGCACCGATTACACCATTGGCGCGGGCACGGTTACGCTTGGTCCGGGCGAGACGAGCAAGAGTTTCATCGTGCTGATCGTCAACGACCTCTACGTCGAGGGCAGTGAAGTGCTGAACCTCACGCTCAGTAATCCCACCGGCGGCGCAGTGCTTGTCAGTCCCAGCGTCGCCACCTTGACGATCATCGACAACGACTCGACCTCTCCGACAACCAACCCGCTCGATGACGCGCGCTTCTTTGTGCAGCAGCATTACTATGATTTTCTTAGTCGCTATCCCGACGCGAGCGGTTGGGATTTCTGGACCGGCCAGATCACGCAATGTGGCACGGACGCCACCTGTCTGCGCAACAAACGCATAGACGTGTCGAACGCCTACTTCTATGAGCTGGAATATCAGCAGACAGGCGCTTATGTCTTTCGTCTCTATCGAGCCGCATTCGGCAACACTCAGCCTTTTGCAAATCCAGACGCGTCGAATCCAGCGGAAGCATACAAGCTGCCTGCTTATGCGAAGTTCGCCTTTGACCGCGCGCGGGTGGTGGGTGGCTCGAGTTTGGCCCAGGGACAATTAGATTTTGCTAATGCGTTTGTGCAGCGCGATGAGTTCAAGAATAGGTA
>WNGG01029414.1_pt1 | contig 10394 bp, 11 predicted proteins | sample 5400661 | NCBI WGS metagenome assembly WNGG01 (sample SAMN13153372, study PRJNA577476) | soil metagenome | isolation source: 100 cm soil or saprolite under Garry oak tree replicate 1 | place: USA:California | collected 2016-06-15
GCTGGTGGCGGCTGTACTTTGTCGTGATCATCGACGGCGAGCCCGCCGGGATGCAAGACCTCATCGGCGCCGAGTTTGCCACGTTCGCGACAGTCTCCACATTCTCCTGGCTCGGGCCGGGTTATCGCGGGCGCGGCAGGGACGCCGCGCAGCTGGCAATCTCGCCGGTGGGACTGCCGGCGCTCTCGCGTGACGCCTGTCATCGCGGCCAGAGCGAGCGTTGGGCTGTCGCGGGGGTATAGCGGGATCGAGGGAGTGATGGCGGAGATGGCAGGGTCAGGCGCTGCGCAGCGGGTGGTGATCGTGGCGCCCCGGTCCGGGCAGGCGGTCAGCGTCGGCCGTGGCGAACAGGTGCGGGTCCTGGATGCGGACGGTCACCAGGTCGGCGATATGTGGGCGATTGACGCCGCTGATCCTGGCCGCTGGCTGTCGGCAAGTCATACCCGCGACCGCTGCGAGCGCCTGTTCCCCGCCGTGGGCGAGCAGTTCCGCGATCAGCACGGCGTGCCGATCCTCCAGCTGGCAGCCGACACCTCGCCGGGCCTGCACGACATGCTGTTCCCGCCCTGCGACCGGTGGCTGTATGAAAGCCGCCGGCTGCCTGGCCACGCTAACTGCCGCGACAATTTCCTGGCCGCGGTGGCATCGGCCGGTATCTCGCTGCCCATCGTTCCTGACCCGGTCAACCTGTTCCAGAACTCCGGCCCGCAGCCCGATGGCAGGCTGCGGATCGGCGTCGCCGCGTCACGGCCGGGCGACGCCATCTCCTTCCTCGCCCAGCGGGACCTGGTCTTCGTGCTCACCGCATGCTCGGTCGACTACCCGCCGCTCAGCAACGGACGCTGCGGCCCGTTGCGGATCGAAGTCACGCCCGCCACAGCGGCATGAAGCTGCCGCCGCGGCCGGAGCCGCGCCGGCTCGCGTCTGTGACCTGGGGCGCAATGTAGGCGTCAAGGCGAGTGCAACGGCGACGTCCGGGTTGGCGGCGCACGCTTGTGCTGTGGTTCCTGCCAGGGAGCCGCCGGAGCCAGTTACTGGAGGCCATGTCATGCGGGAGTCGTGTGCACCTGGCATTCGGCCTGACGCGGTAAGGGACCGACCGTCCGATGTCAACGGAGTGTCCTGGTGATGCGCACCGTCGTTGTAGTCATGCGCCTGACGGCTAGCGTGCGACATCTATCGCTACGGCCAGCTGCCCGTCATAGCGCGGTTGGGATGCCACGGCAAAGGAGACGATCATGATCGGGGAAGGACGGGCAATGACAGTGATAAATATAGCGGCCCGAGCTTTCTTGCCGACACGGATGCGCAACGACCGTAGGCGTCAATCCGGCTCTGCGGGTGAACGTATTCTGCAGGAAAGATACGGCACTACGCAGCGAGCCCAGCAGTTCTACAAGAACCAGGTCACTGGTCAGCTCACTCCGGTAATGCAGCAATTCATCCAGCGCATGGAGATGGCGTTCATCGCCACGAGCGACAGCTCAGGAGAGTGCGACTGCAGCTTCCGCGCCGGTCCCGCTGGCTTCATCAAGGTCCTGGACAGTCACACTATCGCCTACCCCGAGTACCGGGGCAACGGCGTGATGGCCAGTCTCGGCAACATGCTGCAGAACCCGCACATCGGCATCTTCCTGGCAGACTTCACGCACGATCTCATCGGTCTGCACGTAAACGGCGACGCTAGCCTTGTCACTCCCGCACGCATGCAGGAATTCGATCTTGACATTCCGGAGTCTGGGCACCCCGGCCGCCGACCAGTGCAGTGGGTCCTTGTTCACGTCACCGAGGCTTACATTCATTGTTCCAAGCACATTCCCAAGATGATTCCTCAGTCCCGGGTGCGGCATTGGGGAACCGATAGCCCTCGCCATAAGGGCGGTGACTATTTCGGTGCCGCAGCAAGTAAGGTTGCGGCGGCCCAATCCGATCCGTTGCCTGTAAGAACATCTATATCACCCGGCAGATCGCTGGCATAACCTGTCAGCGTAGCCTCGATCCAGCCGGGCGACGTGGTCTTTCGCGCGGCTATGGTTCTTACCCGTAGGTGGTGAGGAACATTTCCACTGCCGAGTCTGCGATGCGGTTGAGCGTGTCAGCGGGCGGGACTGCGTCTGTCCCGGCGAACATGACCTGGTTCATTGGCTGGTACATGACGAGCCCGGCGAACTGATAGGCAGCCAGTGTCGGGTCGCCGAGGTTGTGCAGGAGGCCGCGGTCGGCGAGGCGCCGCATTGCCTCGCCCAAGATCACCAAGGTGCGGTCGAAGCCGCGGTCAAACCAGGCTCTTCCGACTTCGGGAAAGCGGTCGGCTTCGGCGATCACGAGCCGGCGCAACCTTAAAACGTCCGGCTGCAGCAGGCCGCGCAGGAAGCCGTCTGCGAGCTCGCGGAGGGCCTTGCGCACGTCCTGCGCGTCCTGCAGGGTGCTGGCGACGGCGTTGGACAGCCCGTCGACCAGTTGGCCTGTCGTGTCCAGGATGATCTCGGCGAACAGGCGCTGCTTGTCGCCGAAGTGCTTGTAGAGGGTTTGCTTGGACACCGACGCGCGAGCGGCGACCTCAGCTGCTGAGCCGTCCATCAGGATCCATCTCTGCGGGCCGACGGTCGTCGAGCGGGACGGTGAGCGCCTCGATGGTCGCCTTCCAGGGCGCCAGGGCAGGCTCCTGTTCGCTTACCTGGTCCTCAACCGCCACCGGCTCACCGGTCGCGACGAGCTGACTGGGGCCATCTGGCCACGACAGCTCCCTGCCGCCGCCGAGACCGGGCTCAACGCCCTGATCTCCAAGCTGCGCAGGATTCTCGGAGCGGGAGTCGTCGACGGCCGGGCAGCCCTGCGCCTGCAGCTTGGGGAGGACGCCCGCATCGATGTGGAGGTCGCCGCGGAGGCCGCGCATCGGGCCGAGTCGCAAGTCGCGCTCGGTCGCTGGAAACACGCCTGGGGTCCGTCTCTGGTCGCAATGTTCGTCGCCGAGCGCGAGTTTCTGCCCGGAGAAGAAGCACCTTGGATCGGCGAGCAGCGCCAGCATCTGGCAGACGTCCGGATTCGGGCTCTGGAGGCCTACGCAGTCGCAGCATCGGGAATCGGCGGCACCGAGCTGCCCGCAGCAGTACGGGCTGGCCGCCACCTGGTCGGCTTGGCCCCGCTTCGGGAGAGCGGGTATCAGGTGCTCAGGCGCGCGCTGGCCAGTCAGGGCAACGTTGCCGAAGCCCTCCACGTCCACGCCAGGCTGTGCGAGGTCCTTCGCGACGAGCTCGGGATCTCCCCATGCGCTGCGACTCAGGCCGTCTACGACCACTTGCTCCGGGCCTAACCTCGTTGAGGCCAAATCGTCCAGCCTGCGGACTGCATCGTGAGAACCAGCCGTGGCTGTCGATTTCAGCGCCACCCAGCCGTCGAGAAGGTGAGTCAAGAAATCAAGGAGGCGAGATGGATATCCCGCGAGTTGTGTCACCGGGGGAGTGGCTTGCTGCGCGCAAGGAGCTGCTGGCCCGGGAGAAGGAGGTCACGTACGCCAAGGACGCGGTGGACGCCGCGCGCCGCGAGCTGCCGATGACCGAGGTCACCAAGAACTACACCTTCACCGGCCCGGGCGGGCAGGTGAGCCTGGCCGACCTGTTCGACGGGCGCCGGCAGCTCATCACCTACCACTTCATGTGGCGGCACGCCGAGTCCGGGTTCCCCGACGAAGATCAGGGCTGCCCGACCTGCTCGTTCCTGGCCGACAGCATCGGCCACCTGTCCCACCTGCAAGCCTGTGACACCACGCTGGCGCTGGTGTCCCGGGTGCCGATCGCCAGCATCGAGCGGTTCAAGAATCGGATGGGCTGGCAGGCGCCGTGGTACTCCTCGGCCGACAGCGACTTCAACTACGACTTCCACGTCAGCTTCGACGAGGGCAAGACCCCGCTGGAGTACAACTACAAGGACAAGGAAACCCTCCAGCGGGAGGCTCCCTACATCCGATCCGGCACGGACGGTCCCGGAGTAAGCGTCTTCCTGCGGGAGGGTGACCGGGTCTTCCACGCTTATTCGGCCTACGAGCGGGGCCTCGACTCGTTGCTCGGCACCTACCGGTGGCTTGAACTGACCCCGCTGGGCCGGCAGCGGCACGTGATCGAGTTTCCCTACCACGACACCTATGACCAGGAGCCGTGATGATCACGGCGCTGGCGGCCCAGCGGCGGCCCTAGAGTAGACGGCCTTGTGGAGGAGATGATTCGCAAGGCGGTCGCGACCGGTGAAGAAGAAAGGAAAGGGGATACCGGATGACGAAGCACAAAGTCGCAACGCGCGAGGAGTGGCTGGCTGCCCGCGGCGAATTGCTGGCGAAGGAAAAGGAGCTGACGCGCCGCGGCGACCAGCTCGCGGCCGAGCGGCGCGAGCTGCCCTGGGTGCCGATCGAGAAGGAATACAGCTTCGGCACCGACGAGGGGCCAAGGACGCTGCCAGAGCTCTTCGGCGGGCGCTCGCAGCTGATCGTCTATCACTTCATGTTCGGCCCGACGTACACGGCGGGCTGCCCGGTCTGCTCTTCGGCGGCAGACACCTTCAACGGCGCTGTACCCCACCTGAACGCGCGCGACGTGACGTTCACCTGCATCTCGCGGGCGCCGCTGGAGAAGCTCCAGGCTTACAAGCGGCGGATGGGGTGGAGCTTCCCGTGGGTCTCCTCACACGGAAGCGACTACAACTTCGACCTGGAGGTCTCGCGCCCGGAGGAGGCCACGCGCGAGTTCCTGGCCGGCGGCGTCCCCGCGGTGGCCGCCCGGCTCGCGCAGGAGTGCGGGACCGAGCCCGCGGCGTATCTTTCCGAAGCGCCGGTGCTGAGCGCCTACGCGCTCGAGGACGGGACCGTCTACCTGACCTACTCCACGACCGCCCGCGGGCTCGAGTTCATGATGGGCTACTACGGCTTCCTCGACCGCACCCCGAACGGCCGCAACGAAGGCGACCCGCCCCAGCTCTGGATACGCCGCCACGACGAATACCACGACCCGGACGCGACCAGTCAATAACCGCAGCCCCAGCGACCGTCCCCGCAGCGCACGACCACCCAGATCACCCAATCGGGTGCGGCGCCCCCGGCTCTGCGGCGGACCGGTAGTGGCGTACAGGCGGATAGGTGTGCGGTGCAGCTAGTGGTCCGCAATCCCGCTCGGAATCCGTCAACGCCGCAAGCGTCGGCTGCCCGGCCGACAGTCCCCGGTACAGCAACACGATCGTGCCGACCGAGCTTGCATAACTATGCATAACCGCCCCGTGCCGAACGCACGGATCTGCCGCGTCCGGTAAGGCTGGATAGGACGCTGAGCGATCAGCCCGGCCGTCGCCGGTCAGGCTGTCGCGGTGGGCTGCGTGCGCAGCCTGTGCGCACGGCCGCGATTATCCGTAGGCTGCGGCCATGGCCCGAGGCGGCGCGGCGGCGGTGGCAGCAGCAGGCGGCCTGGCGGGCCTGGGTTACTACCTGGTGGTGACCGGCAAGCTGACGATCGACACCGGCTGGGGACGCCGGGTCCGCCCGCTCGGCCCGTTCGGTGCCGAGATTGCGGCTCCGGCGGCAACGGTGTTCGACGTGATCGCCGCGCCTTACCTGGGCCGCACCCCGCGGGCGATGTCCGGCAAGCTCAGCTCCAGGTCCTCCAGCGCGGCAGCGACATGGTCCTGGCCGAGCATTACACCCCGGTGCACCGCGGCAGGCTCATTGCTGCCACGCTGGAGACCGTCACGTTCGACCGGCCGCGCCGGATCGCGTTCCGGCTCGTCCGCGGCCCGGTGCCGCACATCACCGAGGAATTCGCGCTGACCGGGCACGACGGCGCGACCAGGCTGGACTACTCCGGCGAGCTCGGCACCGACTTCGGCATCGCCGGACAGTGGTGGGCCGGCCGGGTCGCGGCCGCCTGGGAAGCGGCAGTCCGCTCCTCCCTCACCGGCATCCAGGCCGAGGCAGAACGCCGCGCCGGACCAGAAACTGCCGATCCCTGACACCCGCTGGCCAAGCACCACACCGGCTGAGGCGATCCTGCTCACACTTCCACGGCCAGCCTCGGCGCCGTTCATGAGGAGGCCAGCTGATGAACGCGAGTATCGCCTGTTGCGATCTGCCACAGTTATCGCCGTCTTGTCTCTTGCAGGCTCCGGGTACGAGGCCCGGCTCTGACTCAGGTGCTTGACATTATGCAGGTAACTGCCTGCATAATGAACGGGTGGCCGCAGATCAAGACATGGTGTTCAAGGCGCTGGCGGACCCGTCCCGCCGGCACTTGCTGGACAGCCTCCACGAGCGCAACGGGCAGACGCTGGGCGAGCTGTGCGGTCAGCTCGACATGGCACGCCAGTCGGCAACCCAGCACCTGGCCGTCCTGGAGGCCGCCAACCTGATCAGCACGGTCTGGCGGGGACGGGAGAAGTTCCACTACCTCAATCCCGTTCCCCTCCACCAGATCCAGGAGCGATGGATCGACAAGTTCGAGCGCCCGCGCCTACGGGCGCTCAGCAGCCTGAAACGGCGAGCAGAGGAGCATGACATGGCCGACAAGCCGACGTTCGTGTACGTCACCTACATACACAGCACCCCGGAGAAGGCCTGGGATGCGCTGACCGACGCCGACCTGACTGCCGAATACTGGGGCCACAGCAACGTCTCGGACTGGCAGGCCGGCTCGCCTTGGGAACACCTGCGCACCGACGGCTCCGGCATCGCCGATGTCACCGGCACCGTCCTGGAGGCGGTGCCGCCCCGGCGGCTGGTGATGACGTTCGATGCACCCGGCGAGGAGCCGCCCGGGGGGCCATCGCAGGTGACGTTCGAGATCGAGCCTTACCACGAGATCGTCCGGGTCACCGTCACCCACGAGAACCTTCCCGACGAGGACGCCTTCCACGCGGCCTCCGCCGGATGGCCGGCCGTTCTCGCGAACCTCAAGTCACTCCTGGAGACCGGGCACGTCCTGCCGCAAGCGCCCTGGGAGATGCATGCAGACCTGCGCGCCGCGCAGATGGCACACGGCGAACCACGGTGACCCCCCGGCTCGAGTTAGGCGCAGCGAGCCATCGGGTCGTGCATGCGATGAAGCCGGCCTTTCAGCGATCACCCTGCATGCTCGAGCCTCCGGCTGTCACGCTGAGCCGCCGTTCGGCGCGGCTATAGGATCTCGGCCGTCATCAGGCCCAGGGCGGGCAGTTCGGAGTGTTCGGCGCGGGCTGCGGGGGGTGAAAATGGCGTTAAGCCCGAGCGCCCGGCCGGCGGGATCCTGCCTTCAGCGCTGGTTGAGAAGGTGCCGCGTACATGGCCTGCATCGTCCCGGCGGTCAGGCCGGCCAGCCCGGCGGCGGGACGGGCGCTGATGGCGGCGTGCAGGCAGATGCCCAGCCGGGGCCTGGCCCGCCCGGCTTCCTCAGATAGCTCGCCGAGGCGGGCTGCGCTTGCCGCGAACTCGCGCGGGGTCTGGAAGCCGGACAGCCAGCCATCGCCGAAGCGGACGGCACGCCGCAGGGCAGCTGTGGACTGGCCGCCGATCCACAGCGGCGGCACCGGCATGGCCGGCCGCAGGCAGATCGCAGCAGAACCCGGGGCACCCGGGACCGGGGTCGGCTGGCCGCCGAGCAGGCCCGGCAGCAGCCGGAGAAACTCATCGGTGCGCCGGGCTCTGTGCTCGCGGCGGAAACCCGCCGCGTGATACTCCTGCGCGGGCCCGCCGCCCAGGCCCACGCCGAGCCGCAGACGGCCGCTGCCCGCGATGTGGGCCAAGCTGGCGATCTGCTTGGCGGCCCACGCCAGCGGGCGCAGCGACGGCACATACACCGAAAACCCGATCGCGATGCGGCCGGTGACCGCCGCGGCGGCAGCCAGCGTCAGGCTGCTATCCAGCACCGGCATCTGGCCGGCCACCAGACGGTCCTCGGCCCACAGGCAGTCCAGGCCAGCCCGCTCCGCGAGCCGCGCCAGGCCAGCGACATCCGGCAAGGCCTCATCCGGCGGGGTCGCCTCAGGCAAGGCGGCCCCGACATCGACGCGCATGTCCCTCCGATCGTGGCACGGAAGGCCGGCAGATCTGCCAGGCCCGCCGGCACCTCCGGCGGTCAGCCGCTCCTGAGACGCCGCGAACGAGTATGACTGGCCGGTACGACATTCCAGCGTCCAGGCCGGTCACCGACAGACCGCGCAGCCGGCATCCCAGCGCCGCACCGGACACCGCAACATAAAGACGACCAGCCCCATAACCGGGCGATCTGCGCCGAGCACCTGCCGCGCCACCCCCATCCGACGCGACATACGAAACCGGCGATCAACCGCCAGGATCGCCGAGCCCGTGCTTGCTGCTTTCTTTACTGCGCCGGCTGTGGGTGTCAGCCTGGGCGGGTGAGGCCGAGGATCAGGTACTGCAGCGCGCCCGCGGGCCGCGTGGCTTACTCGACATTAGGCGCCGGGCCGGCGCTGCTGTGCGATTCGGGCTGGATCACTCATCTTCGCGGGCAGCTGGAGCTGTTTTCCTTCGGCGCCTTTGTCGAGCGCCTGGCAGAGCGGTTCACCGTGATCCGCTATGACAAACCTGGGTGCGGCCTGTCGGACCGGGACGGGATCGACCTGTCGTTCGACGGGCAGGTGGCCGCGGCGCTGGCGGTGGCCGACGCGGTGGGCGCCGGCCGCTTCCGCCTGTTCGGGGCCTCGCAGGGGGTCAGCTCGCGGCCGCGATCGCAGCGCGGTACCCGGATCGGGTCGAGGCGCTCGTGGTGTACGGGATGTGCGCCAGCGGCAGGGATCTAGCGCCTGCCGAGGTCAGGAAGTCGGTTGTGGCGCTGGTGCGGGCCCAGTGGGGCCTGGGGTTGAAGGCGCTGGCCGGGGCCTTCGTCACCGATCCCACCGCTGAGGACATGGACGGGTTCGCCCGGTTCCAGCGGGCGAGCGCCTCGGCCGCCGTGGCGGCCCGGCTGCTGGAGGTCTACTACGACACCGACGTCAGGGCCTTGCTTCCGGCGATCCGGGCGCGCACGGCGGTGCTGCACCGCGAGGCGGACAAGGGCACCCGGTTCGAGCTGGGGCGGGAGGTCGCCGCGCTGATCCCGGGGGCGACGCTGATCCCGCTGCCGGGCTCGAGCCACCTGTTCTACCACGGCGACTGGCCAATAGTTCCATCGCCAGGCGGCTGTCTGTCGCGCCGCGGACAGCCGAGGCGCACGTGGAGAACATCCGGCGCAAGCTGCATGTGCGCTCCCGGGCCCAGATCGCGGCATGGGTAACCGAGCACCGGCTGCGCCCCTGAGCGGCTCGGTAATCCGCCCGACGCAAGAACCGGGCACGAGCGCCGCGAACGGGAAGAAGCCGCGAATGTGCCCGTAGTTCACCCGATTGCTGCCCCAGGCCGGGTGCTCCTAGCGTCAACCTATGGCACAGTCCACGAAGCCGGCCCCTCCTCCGGGAGCCGCCGAGCACCCACCGCCAGCAAGGATGCCCAGGCTTATTATCCCGTCCCGCTTCCGCGGCCCCTCCCTCAGCGGCAACGGCGGCTATGTCTGCGGACGCATCGCGCCGCCTACGGAACCTGCGACCAGGTCCGAAAGCAACTCAAGCCATGGGACCACGCAGCCGACATCGTCACGATCCTCCTGCCACCAGGCATGTCCTGGCACAACATTGAAGCCACCCTCCTGGCCGCAGCTCCAGACACCGCGGCAAAGACCGGCCCCAAGGAACTCGCCGCCGCGGCCGGTGCCCGGCCCTGAGCCGCCGGTGCCTGACTCGCGCTAGGGTCTTGCTCCCCGGCCTGGGGGCTGAGTGCCGCGGCCGGGCCGGACGATGCCGTGTTCGTAGGCGTAGACGGCGATCTGGACGCGATCGCGCAGATCGAGTTTGGCGAGGATGCGGGCAATGTGGCTCTTGACGGTCGCCTCGCTGAGGTAGAGCCGGGCGGCGATCTCGGCGTTCGACAGGCCCTGGGCTACGAGCCGTACGACGCCGAGTTCGCGTTCGCTGAGGCGCCCGGCCGCGGTGGCTGCCGTGGTGCCGGGGGCGGGTCCGCGGCAGAAGTCCTCGATCAGCCGCCGGGTGATGGCGGGGGCGAGGAGGGTTTCGCCGACGGCTACCGCGCGCACAGCGCCGGTGAGCTGCTCGCGGCTGGCGTCTTTGAGCAGGAAGCCGCTCGCGCCGGCCTTCAGCGCGTGGTAGACGTACTCGTCCAGGTTGAAGGTGGTCAGCATCAGGATCCGCGCCCGGGACCCGCCCTTGACGAGCCGGGTGGTTGCCTCGATGCCGTTCATCTGGGGCATGCGGACGTCCATCAGGATCACGTCGGGGTCCAGGAGCCGTGCCTGGGCCAGCGCCTGGCTGCCGTCGCTGGCCTCCCCGGCGACGGCCAGGTCCGGCTCGGCTTCCAGCAGCATCCGCAGGCCCTC
>WNGG01019178.1_pt1 | contig 10393 bp, 9 predicted proteins | sample 5400661 | NCBI WGS metagenome assembly WNGG01 (sample SAMN13153372, study PRJNA577476) | soil metagenome | isolation source: 100 cm soil or saprolite under Garry oak tree replicate 1 | place: USA:California | collected 2016-06-15
TCTTCACCGGCACTGCGCAATTCGACGTCGAGGCGGCCGCGATTCTGCCCTAGCCCCTAGTCTTCGTCAGAAGGCATGGCTTCTCCGACGATGTTGTAGTAGACCTCTTTGGGCTTCTTCAGCTTGGGTGGCGCTGTTTTTGGCGCGGACGGCAGAGGCTTCGACGCCACAGGGTTTGCGACCGGTGGCGCAGAGGGAGCAGCTGCCATAGGTCTCGCTACGGGTCCCGGCGTGACAAATGGAGCTGGCGCTGCCGGAGCTACCGTGACAGGTGCAGGTGGGGTAACCGGATCCGGCTTCGCCACTGGCGCTGGTGGGGCGACCGGCGACGTGGCCTGGGTCGTCGCTGCGGTCGCCGTTGCTTGAGGAACGACTCGTGCGGGCTCGACCGGCGCGGTCGCAGCCGAACTCTTCACCGGCTTCACGCTTCCCGCCCTTTGCCGCTGAAGGAAATAGTTGAGCATCACCGCCACGATCCCCGCAATACAAAATTCCAGTACGGAAACGAACAAGTCCGGATAGTCATAGGGCCGCTGGGTGAAAGAGGTCGGTAATCCCGAAGCTTGCCCCATCATATCCCCCAGCCAGGGCACGACCAGGTTGTTCATGATCGATACAATCAGGCTCCAGATAGCCTCCCCCAGGATCACCGCCATGATGATCCGGCCAATCCACTTGCGCGCGTCCGCCCCTTCGGACGTGAATGTCTTCACGGTTTGCTCCATAATTCTTCCGCCTTTACGAAGATTGTAAATCCTACGAAACGGGTTCTCCATGGACCCCAAGAAGGCAATAACCGAACGGACTGAAGCCGCCGCGCGAGATTTATACGGCGCGCGTCCCGCCGAGCGGCTTCGCCCGGTTGGCTATATGCAAATCGAAACTAGGGAAACATGGAAACAGCTAGGCCGTGGAGCGATGAGTTTCCTGATAGGTGTACTACTCGCGTCCGAGCCGAGTTTTTTCTGCAAACTTTGCCGGGAAGAGGGGTGCCGTCACTCCTCAGACGGAACACAACTCGAGGAGGACGCAGAGCTGAGCCGAACGTTAACGCTAATTCGTCTCTTCAACGCGCTGCAGGATGTACCGGTTCTTGGAGGGGAAGGCTAGTAGGATGAGACGTTTGCCGCGGCCCAGCAAACAGAGAGAAGTACGAGAGTGGCGGTCAGCACAGGTCGCAACATCACTGGCCACCTGTCAGGGGAACGACCGATCCATCCTCGTTGAAGACTACCTTGTCCTCCCACCATCGTGAGGAGCGGGATAATGTCCCTGATCTGATCCTCTGGAACCGTCCAATAATCAGCCGACAGCACTACGAGGTCCGCGAACTTTCCAGGCTCCAGCGTTCCTTTAACATTCTCTTCGTAAGTGGAGTACGCCGCCCAGATCGTGTGAAAGCGTAGCGCTTCTTCACGGGTGAGTTTCTGGTCCGCCCCAACCACTTCTCCGTCGATGGTCTTACGCGTAATCGCCACCCACATGTAGAAGAATTGATCCCGAGGTTCCAGCGACCAGTCGGTTCCCCCGGCGATATGAATCCCGTGCTGCAGTATCGTGCGGGGGATGCGACATGTCCGCGTACTCGCGGCCGTAATTGTTGAGGGAGTTGCGCCGCAGATTGTAGAAGTGCCAGGTCTGAGGGTGGATCATCACCCCCAGTCGCTTGATGGATCGTAGTGTTCCGGCTGCAACATATAGCCGTGCTCGATGGACCACTTGAAAGCGCGCTCGGCCCCCTTGAGCTTTGAGGTCTTCGAAATGCTAATTTGCCCGCGCAGGGCTACCTGCAGCCAAGAGCATCACTTTCTCTTTTGATCCGACGATATGGTTATGCATGGCCTGGCGTGCAGCACGTGGATCGCGTCTGCGGATCGCTTCCACAATGTCGGTATGCTCGCGGGCGGGAAGCTCGCCGTAGTATCCGATGTCGATGGCAGAAAACATGAGGCGCTCCATCTGACAGCGTACCTCGGTGACAGCACGCACCAACAGGCGGTTACGACTCAACCGTGCGATGCCGATGTGGAATTCTGTATCGGCTTCGATAAAGCGTTCGTAACTGTTGCGGTCTTCGCTTTTATACTGTATCCGTGCGAGTTTCGTCAGGCGCTCAATCAGAGCGGCGTCAGCCCAACGCCGCGCGGCTACTTCCGCGCAAAACCCTTCCAGTTCGGCCCGGTACTCATACATCTCGTTCAGCTCATGAATAGTTAAGTGGCTGACGAAATACCCTTTCTGGGGCACAAGGCGCAGCAGACTCTCCTGTTGCAAGCGCATGATCGCTTCGCGGACTGGGGTTCGACTGCCCCTGTACCTGATAGCCAGCACTTTTTCGTTGATGGCCTCTCCAGGCTGAAACGTGCCATGAATAATGTCGCTCTTGAGCTGTTGGTAAATGCGTTCTGCGAGCGTGGTGCTGTTCGAGGGGAGAGGCGGATTTATGCGGCGTGAGGCGCGATGCCTGAGATTGGATTTCAACGTCGGCCGCGCCCGATCTAAATTTGGGACATTTGCCACGAAAACCTCAAAAAAAAAAACACCCTTGCTGCGTTCGGGAACTATAAACCAGGAACAGGATCAGAGCATTATCCGTATACCACACATATACTAACTTGAATATTCTTGACATGCAGCATTTCTCTGGAGTAGGTTGTCGAGCCGAATCCCTGTAGGCGGGAGGTAAGAGTGAGACTGGCAAGATCGCGGTTCCGCCAATGGCTACTGAGCCCGGAACTCCTGGTGATCGCCTCCCTGGCGTTTGGTGTTACTCTCAGGGCCGAAGAAAAACCTTCCATCGTGGCTACCGTGATTCGGGCGGCCAAGCTGTTTGACCCCACATCTGGCCGGGTGCTTGATTCTCCTGTCGTGCTCATCTCTGGAAATCACATTGAAGCAGTGGGCAGCCGGGATCTTGTCACGCCGGCCAATGCGCGAATGATCGATCTCGGAGGCGCCACCCTTCTTCCCGGCTTCATTGATGTTCACACGCACTTGACTTTCGACGCCGGAGGCGGTGGTTACGAATCGCTCGGCATCTCCATCCCGCGCGCTGCACTGACCGGTGCTAAGAATGCAAGACTCACATTGTTAGCTGGTTTCACCAGTGTCCGGAATGTAGGGGCAGAAGGCTACGCAGATGTCGCCCTGCGTGACGCCATTGATGCCGGTGATGTGATCGGGCCTCGTATGCAGGTTTCCGGTCCGCCGTTGGGCATTACCGGCGGACACTGCGACAGCAATCTGCTGCCGCCGCAATTTCATTACTCCGCTGAGGGCGCGGCGGATGGGGTGGAAGCTGTGATGCACAAGGTCCGGGAGGTGGTGAAATACGGCGCTGACGTTATCAAATTCTGCGCTTCCGGCGGAGTCTTCTCGAAGGGTGACAACCGCGCATCGCCTGGGCCGAAAAGTGGCCACCCACGCGCATTCCACGGTTGCGATCAAGGACGCAGTGCGCGCCGGCGTGGACTCAATCGAACATGGGATTTTTCTCGACGATGAAGGCATTCAGTTGATGAAGGAGCACAACACTTTCCTGGTTCCGACCTCCTATCCGCTCTTCTGGTTTGAGGAGCACGCGCCGCAGATGCATTTACCGCCATGGGTCACGGAGAAAGCGGCCATCATTATTCCCGCCGCCAAGCAGAACATGACGAAAGCCTTTCACAGCGGCGTGCGGATTGCACTCGGCACAGACGCGGGAGTCTATCCGCACGGCGAGAATGGGGGCGAGTTCTGGTCGATGGTCACACTTGGCCTGACTTCAGCCCAAGCGCTGCAGGCAGGCACCATCAACGCGGCTGAACTTATGGGATGGTCTGACCGGGTCGGTTCCATCGCAAAAGGCAAGCTGGCGGACATTGTCGCGGTAAAGGGCGATCCCCTGTCCGACGTACGCATGTTGCAACACGTGCAGTTCGTAATGAAGGATGGCGTGGTTTACAAGGATGAAATCACTAATCAGGGGAACTCTTTGCATTCCTGGTAGGAGCTAGCACAGGAAAAGCAGCACGAGTTCGAGGGGGAAGCATGTGGATCAGGAGATTCAACAACATAGTTGTTTTGATTTTAGCGTTGGCCTATGTTGCGCCGGGGCAAAGCACTCAGGGCGGAATTGTCGGCACCATCCGGGACGAGAAGGGTGCCGATATTTCTGGGGCAAAGGTGCGGGTGACCAACGCGGCTACTGGTCTGCGACGGGAAACGACCACCGCGGAGAACGGACTGTACCGCGTGCTGGCGGTCCCCACCGGCGTCTACGAGGTCACTGCCGAAGCGCAAGGTTTCGCCACGACCACAGCCAAAAACATCGAAGTTGGTGTCGATCAAGTCCGAACGCTCGACTTGGCGCTGCGTGTCAGTGCAAGAGCAGAATCGATCACTGTGGCAGCCAATGCCGATCTCACACAAACCGAGACCGCGAAACTTGGCGAGATTATTGATAACCGCAAAGTGGAAGATCTTCCGCTGAACGGGCGCGATTTTGCGCAACTGGCGCGGCTGAATCCGGGCGTTGCGAGTTCTGGGGGCGGAGGTGGACAGCAAGGGGGCGAAGGAGGCGTGTCGGGCTTCTCCTCCAACGGACAGCGCTCCACCTCCAACAATTTTCTGGTGGATGGCGTCGATAATAACGACTACTTCGGCGGGCAAGCGGCCCAGATTCCCTCCATTGATTCCATTCAGGAATTCGAAGTTCAGACCAACACTTTCTCGGCCGAATACGGCCGCAACAGCGGATCGGTGGTCAATCTTGTAACCAAATCAGGTACCAACCAGCTGCATGGATCGGTGTACGACTTTTTCCGGAATGATGTACTCGACGCCCGCAATTTCTTTAACGACCAGAGTTTCCCCAAATCATCATTGCGGCTCAACCAGTTCGGCGGTACTTTTGGTGGGCCCATCATCAGGAACCAGACGTTTTATTTCCTGAACTACGAAGGGTTCCGGCGCAGAGCGGGAATTACTCGCATTACGAATGTCCCCACTTTAGCGGAGCGGGCAGGCAACTTCACTGATCAGAATGGCAATCCTGTGACGTTTGCGGTGAACCCGGTAAGCGCGCAGCTGTTCAATCTATTTCCCAAACCAAATTTGAGCGATCCGTCAGGAAACTTCATCTCATCTCCTGAACAAGGTGACGGCACGGACCAGTTCCTGGTCAAAGTGGACCATCGCTTGCGCAGCTCAGACAGTTTGTCTGCGCGTTACAGCCGCGCCCGCGTCGACATTTTCTTTCCCTTTACTCCCGGACAGAGCGGAACCAATATTCCTGGTTATGGCGTGAACGATAACGGCGCCAACCACCTGGTGGCGTTGTCTTACACACGAGTAATCAGTCCGAGGACTCTGAACGAAGCACGCTTTGGATTCACGCGTTCCAATATTTCGCTGGTTACACAGCCTGGACCGAAGGCGGCAGATTTTGGATTTAATACAGGCTGGGCACCCAATGCTCCGTTGAGTCTCGGAAATATTCCGCAACTGGCATTTGCCGGCGGATTTGTCTCCGGCAGTTCAGCGGTGAGCAACCTTGGAGGCGCAATTGACCAGCCCAACCGCACGGCAGGTAATACCTTCCAGTGGATTGATAATCTGTCGCACACGACGGCGCGGCACGCTTTCAAGGTTGGTGGCGACATTCGGTATCTGCAACTGAATCGGCTGTACGATCTGTCATTCAGCGGGCAGATAACTTTCAGCGGGCTGGATAATACGCTCGGGGCTGGCGGCGCCAACATACCAAACGCGCTAATCGATTTCGCGGCAGGCCTCCCCGATGGCGTGCTGGAGTTTGTTGGCGATTCCCATCGCAACTTCCGCACTAGCAGTTACGGCGTGTTCGCACAAGACAGTTTCAAGCTTCGCCATAATCTGACTTTGAATTACGGCTTGCGATACGAACTGAACACCGTTCTGCGCGAAGCTCATGGGCGGCTGAGCACCTGGCGGCCACAGGATTTCACAACCTACCTTCCTCTCGCGCCTACAGTACAGACTGATTTAGCTGTCCTGCGCGCCTCCGGGGTAGTCACGCAGGGCGAGGTCGGCGGCATTTACGATCCCGACCACAACAACTTGGCTCCGCGGATTGGATTGGCTTGGGACACATTCGGCAATGGCAAGACAGTAGTTCGCACCGGATACGGAGTGTTCTACGAAACGATCATCGGGAACATTCCAGGAAATGTAATGCTGAATCCGCCATTCTTGCCCGACTATTTCACTCCATTTCCTTTTACGGCAGCACTCTGGCCCAACGTGTTCGGCCCCTCGCCTTTTCCTGTACTGACGATTACGCAGCAGAGGCTGAGAACACCTTACGCGCAGCATTACAACCTAGAGATTCAGCATGAATTACCAGGGCGGATACTTTTGGAAATCGGATACGTCGGTACGTCAGGGACAAAACTGCCCCGTTTCCGGCAGATTGATCAGGCATTTATCACGCAAAAGCAGCTAAACCAGCTTACCCCTGATCTGAGTACGCGACTTTCGCTGATGGGGCTGCCTCCTGGAGCGGTGCAGTCTTTAGTCAGCGGCATGCCGACCACGATCCCGTTTATTCCCAGCGTTGCACGCACGCCATATTTTGGATACGCGCAGCTCTTTCAGGCCGAGAACGTGGTCAGCTCGAATTACAACAGCTGGCAAGCCAAGCTGGACAAACGATTCAGCCACGGCCTCTCATTTCTGACTTCTTATACATGGTCTCATTCAATCGATGGCGCATCGGTCTTCTTCGGCTCGGGTGCCAATGCCACTACCATCTTTCCGCAGGACAATTACAACTTGCGGGCCGAGCGTGGGAATTCGGATTTCGACATCCGCCATCGCCTGAGCTGGAGCTTGATCTACGAACTGCCGGCGATGCACCAGTTGCCAAAATTGCTTGGCCAAGGCTGGCAGGTTGGCGGAATTCTTACATTGCAAACGGGACAGCCCTTCTCTGTGCTCACGGGCAAGGGCTTGAGTGGGACGGGCTTGGGCAATGATCGCCCCGACCTGGTGGGGGATCCGAATGCCGGGCCCCACACCGTGCAGAAGTGGTTCAACACATCAGCATTCGTGGACAATCAGCCCCTCACCTTCGGCGATGCCGGGAGGAACATTGTTGTCGGCCCAGGATACCGTGACTTCGATTTCTCCATCCTGAAGAACATGAAACTCGGAGAAAGTGTCAACCTACAGTTCCGCACTGAGTTCTTCAACATCACCAATCATCCCAGTTTTGCTCTTCCCAGCAATATTCGAGCGGCTGCCAATTTCGGGGCGCTGTTCACGACCCCGGATGCGGCGCAGAACAATGTGGGCCTGGGCTCTGGCGGTCCGCGCCTCGTGCAATTCGCTTTGAAGTTGAGTTTCTAGAAGAAGGCCAATTCCAATGCGCTTGGCTCACCTTATTAGTTTCCGAACAATCCTGCTGATCTTTGTGCTTGCTGCGGTCTTTCCCGGTCGCGCGGCGCCGGTGGTAAAGCAGATCGGCCCGGGACTTTATGCCTACATCTCCGATAATGACTCGAGCGCCAATTCCACTGTTCTGATCGGTGGCAAAGGCATTCTCGTCGTCGATACCGGTTTGAATGATGAGGAGGGCGGGAAACTGTTACGGGCGATCAGGAATATCTCTGCGCTTCCCGTGCAGTACATCGTGAACACGCATTACCATCCGGACCATCAGGGAGGCAATGCCACTGTCGGCCCGGCTGCTGTCGTCATCTGTACAGACTGGACACGCGAGCGCACGGTACAGCTCCTCACCTCACTGCCGTCAGCAAACCGTTCACGATTTCGTCTGGCAGACGTAACTTTCCAGCAGAAGATTACACTGCACCTGGACCCATATACCGCCGAAGTATATTTCCCGGGGAAGGGGCACACGTCGGGCGATGCGCTGGTCTATTTCCCGGAACAGCATGCAATCGCCATGGGCGATCTATTTTTGAATCGGTCTTCACCCGCCATGGATCAGGGCAGCGTTGAAAGCTGGATCAAAGCGCTCGATGCTGTGCTGACCTTGCCCGTGGAAGCGGTAGTTCCGGGTCATTTCGAATTAGCCACAAAGGCCGAACTGTGGCGATTTCGCAATTACCTGAACGATCTCTATCAACAGGTGCGTGCGCTGTATGAGAAGAGCGCCAGCCTGGAGCAGGTCAGGCAGGGCATACACATGGAGCAGTACCAGGATTTCCGGCAGTACCCAAAGTTTGAAGCGACTTTTGCCGATAACGCCACCACGATCTATCAGCAGCTCAAGCAGCAATAGAAACTCATGTCTGATTTTCCGATTTCGTGGGTCCGGGAGTGCTTCCCCGCGCTCAATCTGGGGGACAACTTCATTTTCTTCGACAACGGGGCGGGTGCCCAGATTCCCCAGGCAGCATTGGACGCAGTGCAGAAACACCTGATCCTCCGCAACGTGCAGCGCGGAGGCCGATACCGCCAAAGTGTGGAGGTGGACGAAACCATTCAACGGGCAAGGCAGAGCGTTGCAGCGTTTCTCAACGCGAACTCGGCGGACGAGGTTGCTTTCGGCATGAATGCGACCTCGTTCATTCGCATTGTAAGTCTCGCCATTGCCGACATCATGGGAGCGCGGCGAGAAATTATCGTCACTGATATGGATCATGAAGCGAATATCGCGACATGGTTGGTGCTGGAAAAGCGAGGCGCGGAGATCCGGTGGTGGAAGATGCGGGAGGATGGGCTCCTCCATACGGAAGATCTCGAACCATTGTTAGGATCTCAAACTCGCCTGGTCGCGTGTGCCATGGCATCCAACGCGCTGGGTTCCATTGTGGACGTGAAAGAGGTTTCCCGGATGGCGCATGCCGCCGGCGTGGAGGTGTTCATCGACGCGGTGCATTATGCGCCGCACGGCCCCATTGACGTCCAGGACCTTGATTGCGACTATCTCGTCTGCTCGGGATACAAAATCTTCGCGCCACACATGGGATTTTTATGGGGCAAAGCGGCTGCGCTCGAGGCGTTGCCTACGTTCCGCGAAGATTTCATCCCAGACAAGGCACCGATGAAGATCGAAGTAGGAACGTTTGCTTACGAGAATGTCGCCGGCATGGATGCCGCAATCGGTTATATCGAAGATCTGGGCCGGCGCACAGCACCCAATGGCCATGCTAATAAGTCGCGTCGAGCTGCTTTGGTCGGCGGCATGCAGGCGATTCGCCATTATGAGGCAAAGCTCTCCGCTCGGCTACTGAAAGAGCTGCAGCGACTACCTCGTGTAAGTACTTACGGAGTACGCGACCCGGAACACATTGCGCGTCGCGTTCCGACAATTTGTTTCAATATTGGGGGAGTAAAGCCGGCAACTGTCACGTCAGAATTGGCGGACCGAGCAATTGGAGTCCGCGACGGCAATATGTATTCTCCGCGCCTGTTGAAGAGGCTGGGAGTTTCTTCCGACGATGGTGCTGTGCGGGCCTCACTTGTCCACTACAACACCGAAGAAGAAATCAATTGCTTCATCGCGGCGCTCGGTTCTCTCATTGAGAACTCGGCCTAATTTTTCAGGACATGTAGATGGAACAGCAGGCCGCAAATCTGCCGGAAGCTGGGGTTGCCTCCGCGCCGCCTTCGGCTCAAGAGCAAGAGGAGCTCAGGCGAAGTCTGAGCCAAAGGCACCTGACGATGATCGCCATTGCAGGGGCGATCGGAGTGGTTTGTTCTTGGGCGGCGGCCTAACCATCCAACTCGCCGGACCGGGGGTAATCATAAGCTATCTGATAGGTGCAGCGATTGCGGCAGTAATCGCCTACTGTCTGGCTGAAATGGCGGTGGTACATCCGTTCTCCGGATCATTCGGGATCTATGCGGAGAGTTATCTGAGCCGCTGGGCTATGCTGCAGGGCGTGGGCCCGCCGACCCGAATGTCCACATCGCCGACATCAGACCCCGAACAGGTTCGAAATGGGCATCTCTACGAAGGTGTGCACCCCGTCGTCGGAACCGGCGACATGCGTGCCGCTGGCCTGCCAAGCCACCCAGACGGTGCCATCGGATCGATCCACCGCAACGGACGGCTCGGTGGCGTTGGTTTCGGAGCTCGGGGACACCTGTCGCGTGAAGCTAGTCGTCTCAGCGGCCAATGCCTGCAGCGATAGCAGTCGGGTTGACGGCGGCGGCAAGAGGTACACTGTTGCGATGACAGCGGCCGCTAGCCGCATGGGCGCTCTGCGAAAGGAGATGGCCACGATGCCCTCCGGGGGTCTGGCTCGTTTTAATCGGTTTGCGAGCAGCAGCACGGCAGAGTTGCAAATAGTGTCAATACGGGTTCCATGACTCTGCCTGAGCCAAGTCCTTATTCGATTGGCGGATAATTTAATGGGGCGATAGCTCGGGGAAATCCCTTTCGGGGGCCGAGCCCAGT
>WNGG01009880.1_pt1 | contig 10391 bp, 10 predicted proteins | sample 5400661 | NCBI WGS metagenome assembly WNGG01 (sample SAMN13153372, study PRJNA577476) | soil metagenome | isolation source: 100 cm soil or saprolite under Garry oak tree replicate 1 | place: USA:California | collected 2016-06-15
CGAGTAGGCGAGGTCGACCGCGAGGTTGATCGCGACGAACAGCGTCACGACGATGCACAGATAGCCGACGATCACCGGCCGGTCGAGCACGTTGATCGAGTCGATCAGGAGCTTTCCCATTCCGGGCCACGCGAATATCGACTCGGTGACGACGGCGAACGCGATCACCGAGCCGAACTCCACGCCGGCCACGGTGATGACCGGGACGAGCACGTTCCTGAGCACGTGGACGCCGACGACACGCGCCTCGGTCAGGCCCTTGGCGCGCGCGAAGCGCACGTAGTCCTGCTGCATCGCTTCGCGCGTTCCCGAGCGTGTCAGCCGGATGAGGAGGGATAGATTGAAGAGCGCCAGGTTCGCGGCGGGCAGGACGAGGTGGCGCAGGCCCTCCGCAGTGAGGAAGCTCACCGGGATCCCGATGAGATTCACGGTCGGTCCGCGGCCCGACGTAGGGAGCCAGCCGAGCCACACAGAGAACACCATGATGAGCATGAGCCCGACCCAGAAAGTCGGAAGCGAGAACCCCAGGATCGAGCCCGCCATGATGGCCCTGCCGCCGGCCGACCGGGGCTTCAAGCCCGCCCAGAGCCCGAGAGGGATTCCGAGCAGCACCGCGATCAGCATCGCGGCGGTCGCGAGCTCGAGCGTCGCGGGCATGCGCTCGAGGATCAAGCCGATCGCCGGCACGTTGAAGGCGAAGGATCTCCCGAGGTCTCCGGTTGCGGCGTGCCCGATGAAGACGAAATACTGCTCGAGAAGGGGCCGGTCGAGCCCCAGCGCCGCGGTGGCGCGCGCGATCTCGTTCTGGTCGGACTGCGGGTTGACGAGGATGTCGATCGGGTTGCCGACGGCGTATACGCCGGCAAACACGAGCAGCGACATGACGAACAGAACCGCGACGCTTTGCGCGAGGCGGCGAACGCAAAGGGCGAGCATCAGCGGGCAGTCTCGGTGATGCGAAGGAGTTCTTCTCCCAGAGCCAGCGCGGTGTCGGGCCGGTCGAACAAGCGCGCGCAGCGGGCCGAGATTTGCTCCGACACCGACTTTCGATATTCCGCGTCGCGGCCCAGCCGCAGCGCGATTTCCACGTACTCGTCGGCTGAGCGGGCGATGCAGCAGTCGAGATCCATTTCTTTGTACAGGCCCAGCGTAAACCTGCCCGGAAGCTGCGAACCGGGCAAGGTTACCACTGGAATGCCGAGGGACAGCGCATCGCAGCTCGAATTGCATCCCCCGAAATGAAACGGGTCGAGGACGACGTCGGCGGCGGCGAAGTGCTGCAGGAACCTGCGGTGCTCCGAGCGGGGAATGAAGCGTACCCGCGATGCAAGCGCACCGAGCGTGAGGTCGAAGCGCCGGCGGAGCTGTTCCACGGGGCCCGCACGGACGAACTCCGGTAGCATGAGCTCGGCTTGCGGGTCGCGCTCGAGGATCGCCCTGATCGGCGCGTCGAAATCGGGATGAAGCTTGAAGAGGTTCTGCGGGCAGTAGTAGAGGTGTTTGCCGTCCGGCAAGCCGAGCTGCTCGCGCGACCTGCGCGGCCCGTCGAGCACGGGCCGGCGATAGCGCGGCATGAAATAGCCGGGCAGGCGTACCAGTTTCTCGGTGTAGTACTTCTCGCTTCCCGCCGCCTCGATCGCGTCGGCCGACACGTAGTAGTCGATCGTGTCGATGCCGCTGGTGACGGAATGTCCCCAGGTAACCATCTGAATCGGGGCAAGCCGCCAAAAGGCGAGGAAATAGGTGAGCGGATCCATGCCGATATCGGTAAAGAACAATATGTCCAGGGCGGCGGATTCGATCGCGTCGCGTACCCGGCCGAGATCGAGCGGGAGCGGCACATAGTGGTCGGCGCTCCCGCGTATGGTTTCGGCCAAGTCGTCCTTTTGCGGGGCGATGGCGAACACGTGGACATCGAAACGCGCGCGCGGCAAATCGCGGATGAGGCCGAACATCGTCCGGCCGACCGAGTGCATATGGAAAAAAGTCGAAACGAAACCGATGCGCAGCAGCCGGCCCGAGGAATACGGTCGACGGGCGCATTCGGTTCTTGCCGGATACATCGACCGACAGACCCGCGCGATCTTGCGCAGCATCTCGGCGTTGTTGCGGCCGTGATAGGCCAGATTGAAAGGAGTCGCGCCCACCTCGAATTCGGGGTTCAGGGTCTTGGGCGATTTCCGGTCGAGCAATTCATCCAGGTCACGATCGAGCCGTTGCCTTACCTGATCGATCTGTTCGCTCGACTGGAGGATGGCGGGAAGCATCAACGCGCGGCGCAGTCTCGGAGCGGCACCGTCTTGCAGCGCCGTGTATCGGTCCATGAGGCTCCGCGCCTCCTCGACATCCGAGTCTTCGCGTATGACGGCGAGACAAAGGAGAGCATCGCGGTTGCCCGGGTCGACATCGAGGATTCTCCGGTACCACTGCTCCGCCTCGCGCGGCTTGTTGCAATCCTGGAGCGCCGCGGCCAGGCGGAGCATCGTGCGCGGCCGCGTCGGATCGGATGGGGGAAGGTGCTCCACCGCGCGGGCGAAGTGTAGTGCCGCCGATTCGTTTCGTTGCTGCGCGAGCGCGATCAAGGCGCGCAGATAGTGCACATCGGCGAGATCGGGCGACAGTTTCGCGCACTCCGCGCCCGCCCGCTCCGCTTCCTCGAACGCGCCTTCCCGAAACAGCCGCTGGGCCTCCGCGAAGAGCCGTGCCGATTTGCGTTGGACGAAGAACCGACCCAGAAGATTCAGCAGCATTCCAAAGCCTCTGCGGTCATTTTTCCCGAATCTGATGAGCCAGCGTGAATTCGTCCGTACGCGGTGCGTAGGCAAGCGGCTTTCGCATCGCCCAGGCCGTGACCTGGTGATGCAGTGCGATGACCGCGTGGTCTCGCATGGCGAGGCGCATCGCGTCGCGCGCGAGCGCCTCGCGTTGCTTCTCGTCGACGCTCGCGAAGGCGCGCTCGAGCAGCGCGTCGAGGTGCGGATTCGAGTAACGCGACCAGTTGAATGCGCCGAAGCCCTTGTCCGGATCGGGGGTGGCGACGAGCGCGCGCAGCGCGAGGTCTCCGGAGAACGAGCCCCAGCCGAACATCGCAAACGCGAATTCCCCCTTGCGCCCCTTGGGCAGATATGCGTTCACCGGCAGCGTTTCGACGCGCGCGCGGACACCGACGCGCGCGAGCATCTGCGCCACGGCCTGCGCGATCTGCTCGTCGTTGACGTAGCGGTTGTTGGTCGCGGAAAGCGTCATCGCGAACCCGTCGGGATATCCCGCTTCGGCGAGCAGCCGCTTCGCCCCTTCGGGATCATAGGGCTCGGGCGCGAGGTCGGGCGCGTAACCGAACACGGGCGGCGAGACGAGGTTCGAGGCCGGCAGCGCCGCCCCGTCCATGAGACGCTCCGCGATCGCCTGCCGGTTGATGGCTTTCGAGAGCGCGCGCCGCACCCGCAGGTCGCGGAAGGGATTGCGTGCCAGGGGCCTGCCGGCCTTGTCGGTGAGCCCGGGTGCGCGATCGCGATACTGATCGAGATAAAAGAAAATAGTGCGCCACGAGACCTTTTGCAGCGTCTGCAGCCTGGCGTCGCGCCGGATGCGCGGCAGGTCTGCGGTGGGGACCTGCTCGATCGCGTCGAGCTCTCCGGAGAGAAGGCCGGCGAGTCGCGCCGGATCGGTGGGCACGATGCGGAAAGTCACTTTCTCCCAGGCCGCGCCTTTTCCACCCTGCGCTCCCCAATACGCGTCGTTGCGCGCGAGCTCGACGCGGTCGCCGCGCGCGAAGCGCACGAACCGGAAGGGACCGGTGCCGACCATCGCCTTGCCCGAGTCGAAATCCTCCGGCCCCGAGCGCGCCGCCGCCTTCTTCGAAACGATGAACACCGAATTGAGATCGTAGGGCACCATCGCGTAGGGCGTCGCCGTCTTCAGGCGCAGTGTGTGCGCGTCCAGGACCTCTTTGCCGACGATGCGCTGCGTGAAGGCCCGGAACTGGCCGTTGGGGACCTGGAAGGTCCGCTCGATCGAGAACACCACGTCCTCCGCGGTGAGCTCGGTCCCGTCGTGAAAGCGCACTCCCGGCCGCAGCCTGAACTCCCAAGTGGTCGCGTCGACCGCGCGCCATGAAACCGCCAAGCCCGGAATGAGGCGCGTGTCCTCGTCCACGTGGGTGAGGGCATCGAACACGTGCCAGGCGATATTGATGTTCGGCGCGATGGCGAGGAAGTGCGGGTCCATCGAGGTCACGTCCGCGGCGAGGCCGATGCGCAGCTCGGCGCCGTGGGCGGGCAGGCCCCACAGAATCGACCCCGCGACGAGGATGCGGAAGAGGCGCATGGACCGGGGCCCCGCCTATTTCGCGAGCGACCCGATGACTTGAAGCATTTGAGCGAAGATTTTCGGGCTGCCGCAGACGATGCGGCCCGAATCGAGGTAGCCGGAGTCGCCGCGAAAATCCCCGACGAGGCCGCCGGCCTCCTGCACGATCAGGGCGCCCGCCGCCATGTCCCAGGGCGAAAGGCCCATTTCCCAGAATCCGTCGAGCCTTCCCGCGGCCACGTAGGCGATGTCCAGGGCGGCGGCGCCCGCGCGGCGCAACCCGGCGGTGCGAACCGTGAACTCCCGGAACATGGCGAGATATTCGTCGAGACTCTGGAGATCGCGAAAGGGGAAACCGGTGCCGATCAGCGCCTCGTTGAGTTGCACGCGCTTGGAGACGCGGATGCGCCGCTCGTTCAGGTACGCGCCCCGGCCGCGCGTCGCCGTGAACAACTCGTTGTTGGTCGGATCGTAAATCACCGCCTGCGTGAGAAGGCTCTTGTGCCGCAGGGCGACGGAGACCGCGTACTGGGGAAAGCCGTGGATGAAATTGGTCGTGCCGTCGAGCGGGTCGATGATCCAGGTGTACTCGGACTCGCCCGCGTTCCCTGCGGAGGCGCCGGACTCCTCTGCTAGAATCGCGTGATCCGGATAGGCGCGGTGCAGTATCTCGATGACCGCCCGTTCAGCGCCCTTGTCCACTTCGGTGACGAAATCATTGTGCCGCTTGCGGGTTACCGGCAGCAATTCCACGTCGCGCGCGGCGCGGTTGATGATCGCGCCGGCCCGCCGCGCGGCCCTGACCGCGATTCCGAGCATCGGGTGCATTTTTTCGTCCGGGAATTCGAAAGAGCGGTGCCGCTGAACGCCGGATTCTAGTATGAAAACCCGCGGTCCGCTGTCTCGAATCCGCGTCGTTCTGCTGCGGCCTTCGCATCCCGGCAATATCGGCGCCGCGGCGCGTGCGATGAAGAACATGGGCATCACGCAGCTCCGCCTGGTGCGGCCGAAGCGCTTTCCCCACCCTGACGCGCACGCCATGGCCTCCGGTGCGCTCGACGTCCTGGAATCCGCGCGCGCGTGCGCGACTCTGGAGGAGGCGCTCGCAGGAACGACGTACTCGGTCGCTTTGAGCGCGCGTGCACGCGAGCTGTCCCATCCTTTGCTCGATGCGCGCGCAGCGGCGCGGAAACTCTTGAGCGCGGCACGAAAGGACGAGGTCGCGATCGTCTTCGGCAACGAAACCGACGGCCTCTCGAACAAGGAGGTCATGCGGTGCAGCGCCCTCGCGCGAATTCCCGCCAATCCGCAATACGCTTCCCTCAATCTCGCCCAGGCGGTGCAGGTGATCGCCTACGAGTTGCGCATGGCCGCGCGAGTCCCGCCCGCCGCGCCGGCGAAGACCGGATACGCGACCCACGAGGAGATCGAGAAATTCTTCGCGCATCTCGAGCGGAGCGTGTACGCGAGCGGCTATCTGGATCCGCGTTCCCCCCGCAAGCTCATGGATCGCTTGCGCCGGCTGTTCGCAAGATCGCGGCCGGAGACGGTGGAGGTCAACATTCTGCGGGGCATGCTCGCGGCCTGGGATAGAGGCCCACGCAGGAAATAGTTGACCAATTCACTAAGGTTTCCGATAATGCCGAGCATCAGCCTAGGAATACCGATGCTTACCCGAGTACGCGAAGACATCGCCTGCATATTCGAACGCGACCCGGCGGCGCGTTCGACCTGGGAAGTCATTACCTGCTATCCCGGTTTCCACGCGCTTCTCATCCATAGATTGGCGCACTGGCTGTGGCGCATGAAGCTGCGCTGGCTCGCGCGATTCGTGTCGCACGTCTCGCGTTTTCTCACCGGCATCGAGATTCATCCCGGCGCGAAAATCGGCCGCAGAACGTTCATCGACCATGGAATGGGAGTGGTGATCGGCGAGACCGCGGAACTGGGAGACGACTGCACCCTTTACCACGGCGTGACCCTCGGCGGAACCTCATGGAGCAAGGGCAAGCGCCACCCGACGCTCAGGCAGGGGGTCGTCATCGGCGCGGGGGCGAAGGTGCTCGGACCGGTCGTCGTGGGCGAGGGCGCGAAAATCGGTTCGAATGCGGTGGTCGTGAGAGACGTTCCCGCCGGCGCGACCGCGGTGGGAATCCCGGCGCGGTTCATTCTCGACGAGCAGGACAAAACTCGAGAGGAAAAGGCGGCGAGGCTGGGATTCTCTGCGTATGCGGTGACATCCAAGGCCGAGGACGATCCGATCGCCAAGGCGGTGCAGGGCCTGCTCGATCACAGCGTCGACATGGATAAGCGTATCGAATTGATTCTGAATCAGATTGAGGAGCTTCAGGCGGAGCGCGAGGATACCCAGAACCCGCTGCGCCTGGGGCCCAAGGTGGTCAATAAATAGTTGATTGAATCTATCGGGCTTTGATATACTTGAGCAAATTTATCGGGTATTCGAAAGCGTTCAGGGTGCAACCATGAGACTGACGACCAAAGGACGATTCGCAGTGACCGCGATGCTGGACCTCGCCATGCAAGGCGGCAAGGGTCCGGTGACGCTCGCCGGCATCAGCCAGCGGCAGAGCATCTCGCTCTCGTATCTGGAGCAGCTTTTCGGTAAGTTGCGGCGCCACACGCTGGTCGACAGCACTCGTGGACCGGGCGGCGGCTACACGCTCGCGCGCAGTCTCGAAAGGGTATCGGTCGCGGACATCATCACGGCGGTGGACGAGCCGCTGGACGCGACGCAGTGCGGCGGCAAGGAAAACTGCCATGACGAGCAGCGCTGCATGACCCACGATCTGTGGGCGAAGCTGAACGACAAGATGTACGAATACCTGGATTCGGTGAAGCTCTCCGACCTCGTAGCGCAGCAGGCGACGCGGAAGAGCGCGGTGAGCGTGCTTCAGGACAAACGCGGCAAGGAAACCGCGGCATCGGCTTGAACGGGACGCGCGCGAAATGAAATTTCCGATCTACCTCGACTATTCCGCGACCACGCCGGTCGACCCGCGCGTGGCGCAGAAGATGATCCCATTCCTCACCGAGCAGTTCGGCAATGCGGCGAGCCGCTCGCACGCCTTCGGCTGGGAAGCGGAGAAGGCGGTGGAAGAGGCGCGCGGGCACGTCGCGGCGCTTCTCAACGCCGATTCCAAGGAGATCATCTGGACTTCGGGCGCCACCGAAGGCAACAACCTCGCCATCAAGGGCGCGGCGAATTTCTACAAGGGCAAGGGCAAGCACATCGTCACGATGAAGACCGAGCACAAAGCGGTGCTCGACACCGTGCGCGAGCTCGAGCGCCAGGGGTTCGAAGCGACTTACCTCGATCCGGAGCAGAACGGGCTGCTCGACCTGGAAAAATTCAAGGCGGCGCTGCGCCCCGACACCGTCCTCGTGTCGGTCATGATGGTGAACAACGAGATCGGCGTGATCCAGCCGATCGCCGAGATCGGCGAGATCTGCCGCTCGAAAGGAATCATCTTCCACTGCGACGCGGTGCAGGCCGCGGGAAAGATCCCGATCGACCTGCAGAAATTGAAAGTGGATCTTCTGACCGTGACTGCGCACAAGGTCTACGGCCCCAAGGGCATAGGCGCGCTGTACGTGCGCAGGAAACCCCGCGTGCGCATCGAGCCCCAGATCCACGGCGGCGGCCACGAGCGGGGCCTGCGCTCGGGGACGCTCCCGACCCACCAGATCGTGGGCATGGGCGAGGCGTTCCGCATCGCGAAGCTCGAGATGGCCGCCGAGAGCGAGCGCATCCGCGCCTTGCGCGACAGGCTGCTCGCCGGCTTCAAGGACATGGAAGAGGTCTACGTCAACGGCGACATGGAGCGGCGCATACCGGGAAACCTCAACATCAGCTTCAACTTCGTCGAGGGCGAATCCCTGATCATGGGGATCAAGGATGTGGCGGTGTCCTCGGGTTCGGCCTGCACTTCGGCGAGCCTCGAGCCCTCGTATGTTTTGCGGGCGCTCGGACGCTCGGACGAGCTCGCCCACAGCTCCATTCGTTTCACCATCGGCCGCTTCACCAACGAGGAGGAGATCGACTACGCCGTCAGGCTCCTTCGCGCCAAGATCGGCAAGCTGCGCGAGCTCTCGCCCCTGTGGGAGATGTACAAGGAAGGCGTGGACTTGAATACCGTGCAATGGGCAGCACATTGAAGTGAAGGAGTAGAGCATGGCATACAGCGACAAGGTACTGGACCACTACGAGAACCCGCGCAACGTCGGTTCTTTCGACAAGGCGGACGAGAACATCGGCACCGGCATGGTCGGCGCGCCAGCCTGCGGCGACGTGATGAAGCTGCAGATCCGGGTCAACGAGCAGGGCGTGATCGAGGACGCGCGCTTCAAGACCTACGGGTGCGGTTCGGCGATCGCGTCCTCCTCGCTCGTCACCGAGTGGGTGAAGGGCAAGACGCTAGCCCAGGCGGAAACGATCCGGAACACGCAGATCGCCGAGGAGCTGGCGCTGCCGCCGGTGAAGATCCACTGCTCGATCCTCGCCGAGGACGCGATCAAGGCGGCGATAGTCGATTACCGCAAAAAGCACGGGCTCGCGCAGCCTGCGGAAAAGGAAGCCAAGGCGGCATGATCACCCTGACCGAACGCGCCGCGAGCCACGTCTCCAATTTCCTCTCCAAACGAGGGAAGGGAGTGGGCCTGCGCCTGGGCGTGCGCACCTCGGGCTGCTCGGGGCTCGCCTACCGGATCGAATACGCCGACGCCGTCAACCCGGATGACCGGACCTTCGAGAGCCACGGCGTGAAAGTCGTCGTCGATCCGAAGAGCCTCCAGTTCCTGCAGGGCACTGAGCTCGACTTCACCCGCGAGGGCTTGAACGAGGGCTTCAAGTTCAACAATCCCAACGTGAAGGACGAGTGCGGCTGCGGCGAATCGTTCAACGTCTAGCGAGGCCCGGCCTCGCGGCACAACGGAAGGGGCGAACGCCCCTTTTTTTCTATCCCGGACCCGAATGAACCTGAATCAAAGCCACTTCGAGCTGTTCGGCCTGCCGGCGCGCTTCGCCGTCGACGCCGCGGCGCTCGAGGCGCGCTATCGCGAGCTGCAGCGCGAGGTGCATCCGGACCGCTTTGCCGCCGCGCCCGATGCCGAGCGGCGCGTGTCCTTGCAACTGGCGACGCGGGTGAACGAGGCCTATCGGACCTTGAAGTCGCCGCTCAAACGGGCCGTCTACATTCTGCAATTGCGCGGCGTGGATCCGGAGTTCGAGACAAACACCGCGATGCCGCCGGAGTTCCTGATGGAACAGATGAGCTGGCGCGAACGCATCGAAGCCGGGTCCGAAAAGCCCGAAGCCCTGCTTCAACTGCGGGCCGGCCTGAGCGAGGAGAGCAGGAAGATTTATGAAAGACTGCAAGGGCAATTGGACGAGGGCAGCGACGACGAAGCCGCCTCCGGAGCCACCCGCATGCTGATGTTCTACGAGAAGCTGGCCGAGGAGATCGACGACAAGTTGGCGGAGCTCGAGACATGAGTTCCAGAGTCTGAAATGGCGCTGCTTCAGATTTCCGAGCCCGGCCAGTCGCCCGAACCGCACCGGCATCGTCTCGCGGTGGGCATCGACCTCGGCACCACCAATTCGCTGGTGGCCGCGGTGAGGAACGGCATATCCGTGGTGCTCAACGACCACGAAGGCCACGCTCTCGTGCCGTCGATCGTGCGCTATCTGCGCGATGGAGGGGTGGCGGTCGGACGGGCGGCCGAGGCAGAGCTGGCGCGCGACCCGAGAAACAGCATCGCATCGGTGAAACGCTTCATGGGGCGAGGCCTGAAGGACGTCATCCACGTCGAGAACAGCCCCTACGATTTCCTCGATTCGCCCGGCATGGTGCAGATCCGCACCGTCGCCGGCGTGAAAAGCCCGGTGGAGGTTTCGGCGGAGATCCTCAAGGTGCTGCGCGCTCGGGCCGAGGAGAGTTTGGGCGGGGAACTCACCGGCGCGATCATCACGGTCCCCGCGTACTTCGACGACGCGCAGCGCCAGGCCACCAAGGACGCCGGCAGGCTCGCGGGCCTGAACGTGCTGCGGCTTTTGAACGAGCCGA
>WNGG01019649.1_pt1 | contig 10391 bp, 7 predicted proteins | sample 5400661 | NCBI WGS metagenome assembly WNGG01 (sample SAMN13153372, study PRJNA577476) | soil metagenome | isolation source: 100 cm soil or saprolite under Garry oak tree replicate 1 | place: USA:California | collected 2016-06-15
TGAATCGAGCGTCCTCCCAGACCACGTACAACTGTCCGGTGCTCGCGTCGATGGCGACCTCGGGAAGGCCCTCGCCAGTGCGAATGGCTTGGCCTGTGTTCGGGTCGGTATCCGCCACCGTCTGCTCGGCCGAGACGACCGTCGGCTGCGACCAGGTCTTGCCGCCGTCGGACGACGAGATGAAGGAGGCGCTCGAGCCACGCGGCGTGAAGTTGGGAGAGCCAGTCGTCTGGAAGAGTTGGAAGAAGTCGTAGAGGACGCCCGTCTTGGGATCGACCACGACCTGGTTACCGATGGTCTGGCTGTTCTGCCCGGGATCGAAGATCGCTCGGGTGCCCGTCCAGGTTTTGCCGCCGTCAGTGGTCTTGGAGAACCAGGTCGGGCCTCGGAACGCGTGAGCGTGGAGGGCCGCATCCGGGCTGTGGCTCGGGGCCACGAGCCGGTCCCACACGACGTATGCGGTGCCTGCATGGAGCGGATCGGCGGTAATGGACTCCTTATCGTTGAAGAAATGGGTGAACTCGAAGAAGGGGCTGGTGCCCTGGTCGGACTTGATCAAGTTCGGGTTGCCCCAGGTCTTGCCGCCGTCGCTCGAGGTGACAGTCGCGACACCGGTGTCGTTGTTGCCGCTGGCCGTCCCGCCGGTGCTGTTGGTCGCCAACAGACCGATGGCGTACGCGGTCCCATCAGGCCCGATGGAGACCCAGGGATCCGAGGCCCGGTTGTACGGTGCCCCGGTGAACGGGTCCAAGATGGCCCCGGGGGCGCACCCACTGAAGGGCAGGGTGGTCTCGCCCCAGGTCGTCCCACCATCGGATGAGAAGCCAGCGACCAGGCCCCGAGCCCCGCCGTTCGACCAGCGGTCCTGCTGCCACACGCCAACAATGTTTTTAGGATTGGCCGGATTGACGGAAACCCAGGGTTCAACCTCAGCATTGAGGTAATTAGTACCCGGCTGGCCAGCGGTCGAACAGCCAGCATAGGGGCTTGGGCCGGAGACAGTGACCAGGTTGACCGGGCTAGCTGCAAAGGCACCACCGGTAGTGGCCACGATGGACAGGACAACCAGCAATATTGTGAGGGGTGCGATTACCCTCACATGCTTCATGTGACTCATGAAATCCTCCTACAAGTGAACTCTGTCCCGAAATGAACGTTAAAATATGCCAATTCATCAATAAAAGACAAAAAGGCAACCGTGTACAGTATAGAAGGATTGCAGAGAATTGAGGAAGAGCAAAGAGGTTATGATCTGGTTATGATCTGGTTAAGATTGAGTTGTAATTTGATGATTTATGAGGGTACTTCCTAGCGTCAAAAGAGCCTGTTGAAAGAATGGCAACCGGAATTTTCCCATTGCTCTTGTTGTTTGCCAGATAAAATTGGTTCTCCGACCGGATTGATGGAGGCGAGGGGTTATGGAGCCATCTCTCCGATGTAGTTGGCCGACGAACCACCGGCAGTAAACCATAACATGCCAGCAGGGTCGAGCGTGAGACCGAAAGGGACGCTCCCAGGCAGGGAGAGCTGGAAGAACGTGAGGGAATGCGGCCCCGGTGCATAGCGTACCAGCTTGTTGGCCCCGACGTCCACGAACCAGATATTCCCCAGGTGATCAATGACGAGTGCGTATAGGGCGGGAGGCCCCCCTGATAAAGCTGGCACGGGCAGTTCGGTCAAGGTGTCTGTCGCCGGGTCAAATACGCCGAGCTTGCCGGGTAACACTTCGGTGAACCAGAGGCGCCCGGTGCTATCAGTCGCCATCGAGAAGACCTGGACCTGCGGGTCAGGCAGATCATAGAGGGTGATGCGGCCCGTCAGCGGGTCAAGGGTGCCAATCGCACCGCCTGCCATGTCGCCAAACCAGACTTGTCCACCGGGCGTGACGGTAAGGCTATATGGAGTTGAAGGGTTTTCGGGGGTGGGGGAGGGAATAGGCCAGAGGCGGATGGCACCGCTCCCGGGATCCAGCCGCCCAATCACCCCACTCCCTATCGCTGTAAACCAGAGGAAGCCCTTGCCATCGAATTGCAGGTTTTGTGGTCCGAGCGGGCTGCCCTTCCAGGTACCGAGCGGGAAGATGCGGAAGGTCTGCTGCCTCTTCTCAAAGCGCCCGATATAGTTGGCGTTCTGCTCAGCGAACCAGGCGTTCCCCTGGGCATCGACCGTTGTGTTCATGATGCCATACTGCGCGCCAGGAGGTTCCCAGCTGGTTACGACTCCCGTCTGCGAGTTGAGGTAGCCGAGGCGGTTGGCATGCATCTCGCCGACCCAGACATTGTCTTGCGCATCCACTGCTGGCTGCATCAGGCCGACGTTGAATGGTGAAAAGGGATAGAGATGCCTCTGCGCGGTCCGCACGGTCGTAGAGATAGTGGGTACCGGAGCAAGGTGTACCCGCACCTGTCGCCAGGACTGAGCTTGAGCCACAGGAGCCGTCACAGCGCTCTTACTGGTACCTGGGGCACCACAACCGCTCAAGAGTACGAGCAGAGAGCAGAGAGCGAACGAGGCCAGCACAAGCAAGGCCGCTGCTCTCTGTTGTCGTGGAGCTTGTCCTTGAGGAGTCGTGGTCATATGTCCCCAGTCCTCTTCATCCCTGAACGGTCAAGGTTCCGCGCATATATCCCCTGGTCATCATAGGTCCTTCCCATCCATTTGTACCCGTCCCGCAGGGATCAAAACACTGGAAGTAGTAGGAGCCAGCCGCTCCGGTGTGGAAGGTGAAGGTGACGATGCCATAAGGCTTGCCGGTCGTGGTATCGCCTGGCAGCGGCACGTTGATGTGAAGCTGCGGAATGGTGAAGGTATGGGCCACTTTTTCCGGCGCTAAGGCCGTGTAGGCATGCCCATCCGCATAGGCGACACCACCCACGATGCCCTGGACCGTGGTGAAGGGAGACCCCTTTGGCAGCGGCGTATCGCCCATATCAGAGTCCCGCAGGGTGACGGTCACGAGGCTGTTGGCTGGCACCACCAGGGTGTTAGGCAAATAGCCAGGCCAATCTTTCTGCATCCCGGGCTGATTGATGACGATATTCAGCTTCGCCTGCACATGGCGCTCGAGCTGTGCTGCGTGTGCTATTGGGGTTCTCTGATTTCCAAAAGCGGCTTTAAGGGCGAAGTAGACGCCTGAGGAGACGGCTACGCAGACGAGCATGCCAAAGACGAGTCCTACGTAAATAAATGCCAAAGATGAACGTTGTCGCTTCCCCCGATTCTGAGGGGGTGTTCTCGATAGCTTAGCCATTGTCTTTCCTCCTGAAACTGCATAGGTAGGATGCCTTCTCACTGAGATTTGTGAAGAGCATACTCGCCACTTCTCTCAAAGAGATCACAGCGATGGCAGTGAGCATCACACTGCCATCACAGAATACAGGAGTAGTTAAGTATCATACTACGAGGTGCCGCATGAATCACTTTCCAGCAAGTGCTCAGGCTTTTCTAGCATTACAGACGTATCACAAAAATTACATTGTTGTCCAGCCAACAATATTCAATGATGCCCCTTTGCCGCTGATGGACGCGATTGTCGTTGGTGTTGCACTATTGAAGCCGCTAGAAATTCCTGGCACATCCGTTGTCAGGCGGGTAAGGCCGGTGCCATTGGTCTGCATCTTCCACAAACCGTTGTGACTCTGATCAACCTGGCCAGCAATTGAAAAGGAGTCGATGATGAAAAGCAGGGTTGTGGGAGTGACCGCTCGCACGCTGGTCACCGCGTACGCTGGTGTCGAATACAGCGCCTGCGCTTGTCCACCGAGGGCCGGTCGTACGGTAATAGTACTCGGACCCGTGTCACCACCCTGTCCACAGGCACAGGTGTTGATAAACAGTTTGCTTCCATCGTAACTGCTATCGAAGTCGGCAAAGTTGCCATTGAAGACCACCGGGAGATTGCTCAATTGCTGGTTAGCGCCCTTCGTGGTATCGAGCAGGTAGATGATGTTGGGGGGCTGATCGATCTGCGTATTGGTGATATAGATGCGTCTGGTATCGAGCCATGTGCGCACGAGGATGCCATTATTCGCTGGCGCTGACAGGTCTGTTTGTACCGCACCAGTGGTGGCATTCAGGACATCGACATGCTGTGTGCCATTACTGATGGTACTGAAGACGACAAGCTTCTGATCAGTTGACCACTGGGACTGGTCGATTGTCGAGGCACAATAGAGGGTCTGCAAGTACGTGCCATCCACACGAATCAGTTGGAGTTTGGACAACTGCGATCCTTGCACTGTCTGTTGCGTCACGAAGAGCACCCACTGGCCATTTGCCGAAATCTGTATCCCAGAAATGTTCTTCTGCTGCACCGAATAAATGACCGTCTTCGTTTTGGTCACCACGTCGTAACGCTTCAAGAAGCTGCTGAGAGGATTGCCGTTGGTATCGAAGGTGCTATACGTATACACGACGTTTCGATGCGGTCCCAATGAGAGATAGGGTAGAACGGCGGCTCGTCCCGTCCCCGGTGCCGGGCACGAGGTCGAGATAGTTGTTTGCTGTGCCAGGCTGCTTGAGCTTGGCAACAGTGATAGATTTGCCAGGCCAGAGGTCTGTTGTATCTGTGGTGCCTGTTGTACCTGTGTACCGCACGCGCTAAGAAAAAGAGCGAAGAGACAGCCGAGTAATAGAAGCGAGAGTGATCCATACTTTTTGAGAGACATTGTTTTTCTCCTCGATTGAATGACGTTTTAATGACGTTTTTCAGAAGGATGTACAAGCGAACTATTAACCGAGATATACGAGGTTGTAAAAATGGGCTGAAGCTTTTTTTAGGCTTCAAGAGTAGAACGCAAGAGGAGAATTTATTTGTGTGTAGTGGTTCACATTTTGAGTGTGATGTTGGTCACATTTTCAAAAATTGGGACCACGATATCAATGCTACTGTGGTTCTTTTTTATGTACAGTGGTGGGAAGAAACATAGTCCCCTCTGTCTCTGAGAATAATGGGACGAAGCAAGTCAGTCTTCGCGACCTGAGAAGAGATACTCATCCTCACTGCTGCATGGCTCAATATTTTTGAACATCGCGGTAACGGTACTTTGTCGACTCAGGAATGTTTTGCAATGCAGAGGACTCAACCTGTAATTACTCAGGTACGAACAATCCAGGCGGAGTCAGCCATCAGCACAAGAGCAAGGAGGGAGTATTTCCCTAGCCAACAACGTACCGATAAAAGTGTCAGGGAGTGAAGATGCTCTTGAACGCACATCTGTCAGGGTACCCTGCAAGGAATACCCTGACAGCAGTCACCTTACCCTGCGCCCTTGGTGATCGAGCCAAAGAGACCATCTGCCTCATCGTTGATACCAGCAGTGAAGAAAAGGGTATCAGCAGCACCCGCGAGGCCACCATTGCCGAAGCCTAATGCCCACAGGCCGTCAATCGTAATGGGATTGCCGCGTTGATCGTTGAGTTGACCGCGGAAGGCACCTGTGTTAGGGTCGAAGGCATTGATGCGACCATCGCCGAAATTGCCGACCAGCAGGTCCTTGCCGAACCGACCAAAACCGTTGGGGGCAAGGGCCAGACCCCAGGGAGAGTTGAGCGTACCGTGCGAAGCGAGACGCTCGATGAAGTTCCCGTTGGTATCGAAGACATCGACGAACCCATTGCCTGGACCTGCTACGTCGTCATGCTCGGCTGCGTCCTGCTTCGCATAGGTGATATAGAGCTGAGCGTTGATGTTCTGGATGCCAAATGGTGCAAAACCAGCCGGGATGGTCGGATCGCTGAAAGAACCCGCGAGGGTAGCGGCGATGAAATGTGCATCGAAAACGTCTACGGTCCCAGCGTGGAAATTGGTAGCGTAAAGAAAGTTGCCGGAGGGATTGCTCCCGATGGCAAGTCCTTTGTAGACTGCCCCAGAAACAGAGTTATCTACCTTGAGGATGGCATTGGTCGGGTCAACGGTGGGGTTCCAGCCGGAGATCGTCCCGTCTTCCGTGGCAAAAATGAAACGGCTAGGACCCGATGCGCTGCCTTCCGAGACGACAAAGTCGCCCGTGCCATTGAAGACATTCCCAGTCGGGGCTGAACTCGTTCCACCTGCTGGCGGCGGGATCGTGACCACGAGCGGGGAGCCCACCGGGAAGGGTGTGCCGTCCCCCTGATACAGCGTTGACACCCCCTTGCCATTGTCCGAAACCCACCAGGGGCTAGTAGGACTGTGTGACAGACCCCAGGGATTCACCAGATGCGGGTCAGTAACGCGTGCTATACCGGGGATATCTGAAACCAGGTTGGTCTGCCGATAGAATCCCCCGCTCTTGGCTCCTGTCACTCCCGGCACAAAGGCCATGGCGACAAGCAGCACACTGACCATCAACAGAGGCGCGGCCCATAGATACGCACGATAGCGTGTCATGTAGTTCCTCCTGTTCAAATAACGTTGACGCATTGCCGAAATAACGATTTCGGCAGAAGAGAGCCGGATTTGCCTTGCAGTTTATGAAAAAACACACTCCTCCAGCGTCAATTGTGAAACATAGACCCCCATTGAGGGAAGAGCGAGACAGTGATGATCTGGTTAAGATCAGGTGGTGTTTTAACGAAGCATGTACCTGTTTCTCCACCAACCAGGTCTGCTTCACAAAACGCTTGAAAAGGGCATGTCAGGGTATGGTCATGCCGACTTATCCGTGAAGAAGATCTGCAAGGGGCCTACAGATTGATACGCAGGGTCGGCATCCGTGAGGGGAAAGAGTTTAGCAGGGCTCTTAAGGACTACGTCCTTACCCGTACGCTGTTGATGTAGGAAATACCACCTCCTTGCTCTTGTGCTGATGGCTGATGACACCTAGTTTTATGGTATCCGAGAAAACACAGGCAGTTTGCCCTAAATCGAGTAAAATACCCAAATCAACAAACTACCGTGTAAATTACAAAATTGGGTGTCGTAGTTTTTTGACAATTCCGTGTCGTAGAACAGGTGGTTCAAGAAATCGAGATCCGCTAACTTGATTCCCCAAATGCCCTCTAAGTGTTGGGCATGTCTCCATGGACTACATACTTATAAAAGGTATTCCTGCTTTTGAAGCCGGTCATCTGCATAATTTCCTGGATGGTATTGTTCTTGGCTGCATAGAGTTCTTTGGCGCGGGCCAGATTACGCAGTTCTATTTTTTCGATCGCCTTCGGTCTCCCGCCTCGTCTGCCTCGTGCTCGTGCTGCTTCTAAGCCTGCCTGGGTCCGCTCACTGATCACATCCCGCTCAAATTCTGCCATTGCCCCAATAATGTGAAACAGGAGTTTGCCTGTTGGGGTGGTGGTGTCGATGTTCTCTTTGAGGCTTCGCAGCTCAATGCCTCTCTCTGCGAGCATGGTCACGGTTTCTATCAATTGCCTGAGAGATCGGCCTAAGCGGTCCAGCCTCCAGACAACGATCACATCTCCTGGACGAGCAACATCGAGCATGCGGAGAAACTCTGGTCGATCAAAGAGTTTTCCACTCATTTTATCAGTAAACACCCGGTCGCACTGCTCTTGACGCATGGCGTCTTCCTGCAACGCCGTGGTTTGCTTGTCTCTGGACACCCTAATATATCCGATTTTCATCTGGAACTCTCCATCAGCTTATATTTGATGAGCTAATCGTACAACTACTCATCATATTGTGCAAGTTTTTGGACGTTGATTTCCAGATGGCAATGTGAACACTGATTTCGCCTTCGAGAGGATGCTTGAGCAACATGAATGGATGAGTACAGAAAACGTTCCAGCCTGTTGAAAAACTCCTTGCTGAGCTTATAGAAGAATACATGAGCTTGACTGCACACCGATGGGCTCTGGAAGGAGATAAACGAGCAAAAACGAGAAAACGAGCATATACCGTGAAAAAGAGAAGAGATGAGGTTGACAAGAGGTGGCAAGTGGCCGTGTAATGGAGTGAGAGGAGGAGCACCAACCATGATGGGCTTGAAAGAGCGGGCGTTTGCCCCAAAGGTCTCCGTGTCCCTGGAGGAGCTGGTTCCCCAGGACCATTTTTACCGACATCTACAAAAGGTTCTCGATCTCTCCTTTGTGCATGATCTGGTGCGCGGGTGCTATGCTGCTGGGGGACGACCGTCCATTGATCCGGTCGTGTTCTTTAAGCTGCAACTGGTGATGTTCTTTGAAGACATCCGCTCTGAGCGCCTGCTCATGCGCCAAGTCGCAGATCGGCTGAGTGTGCGCTGGTATCTGGGGTATGATTTAGACGAGCAGTTGCCCGATCATTCGAGCCTCAGTAAGATTCGCTTGCGCTACGGCCTGGAGGTGTTTCGGCGCTTCTTTGAAGCTATCGTCGAACAGTGTCAAAAGGCGAAGTTAGTCTGGGGCAAGGAGCTGTACTTTGATTCGACTCAGGTGAATGCGAATGCCGATCTGGATTCGCTCACTCCTCGTTTTGCCGTTGAGGCGCGAGAGGCCATCCGGGAGCATCTGACCGCCCTTTTTCCACCCGAACCAACACCGCTTGAAAAGCCCGAGGCAAGCAGCAATGAGGCACCACTTCCCCAACACCAGCCAGAAGACCACTTCTGTGCGGGGCCCACGCCTCTGCCTGTCGTCCTTTCTGAGGCGCAGCACGAGGAACTGGCGACAGAGAACGCGGCCCGGCATGACTGGATCGCGCAGGAAGGTCGACAACAGCGAGAGGTCCATGGCTCCTATGAGCGGACGGCAGATTTTCGGATCAGCACCACCGATCCTGACGCGACGCCGATGCGCCTCAAAGGGGGCGGAACCCATCTGGGCTATCATACTCACTATGTGGTCGATGGAGGCAAAAGTCGCATCATTACGGCGGTCCTGGTTACCCCTGGGGAGGTGATGGACAATCATCCCATGCAGGATCTGCTCTGGCACACCTGCTTTCGGTGGCACCTCTTGCCCAAACAGGTCACGGCCGATAGCCTGTATGGAACGGGAGAGAACCTCAAAGCCATCGAAGAGGCCCACATCCGGGCCTACATCCCCGTCGCCGAGAGAGGCCAGCACAACATGGGCTATTATGGACTGGCACAGTTCACCTATGATGCCGGCCAAGATCAGTATCGCTGTCCGCAGGGACACGTCTTGCGTCCAGCGTACCGCATGGAAGGAACACAGGAGATCCAATACCGTGCTGATGCGGCGATCTGCAACGTCTGCCCTGTGAAAGCACAGTGTACCGAAAGCCCGCGTGGTCGGCACGTCCACCGGTCCTTTTTTGCGGACTATGTGGAACGAGTGAAGGGCTACCAGCAGACCTTTGCTTACCAGAAAGCCATGAACAAGCGCAAGGTCTGGGTGGAACCGTTGTTCGCGGAAGGGAAGCAGTGGCATGGCATGGGACGTTTTCGCTTGCGGCGGCTCTGGAGAGTCAACTGCGAAGCCCTCATGATTGCTTCAGGCCAGAATCTCAAACGGAGGCTCCCAAAAGCGAGGGTGGGGGCGGCGTCCCTTTCCTGCAGAGGCTGTGGCTCTCGCGCCTCCTGGAAACTGGGAGCCAGAAGAACGCCCAAGGCACAACCGATGGAAAAGCGACCGCCTCGGCATCGCTGTGGCATCCCTGCTCGCTTGCGGGGCTTGGAGCACACTGATTGAGCTTCAGACGCGCCTGTGTTCTCTGATCACTAGGAAAATATGCCTTTTGCATATTTTTATTGTTTATGCTTTAGATATGATATTATACAATGTACTGGCGCTTTTGGCTTTTCTTTCCCTCTCTTGGAGAATGGTTGAGCCGTCACGCTCATCGGCTTTCTCCTAAGCTCAACAAGAACTTTTTCAACAGGCTGGCTCGTTTTGCAGACGGCTCAGCACTCCTGTTTCAAACGATCTCTCGTGCTTGAGTGGCTTGTGCTAATGGTCCTATGATGCTACCAGATGCTTGTCATTCCTTTCCTTCCTCCTTTAGGATAGACATATTCCCCCACCTCTATGAGCCAAACGCACAAGCGTAACGCGTTCATAGAAATCTGTGTGGGCAGGAGGAAGCCACACATATGACCGATATTTCGCGAACGGCTTATCCTCGTTTCACCCGCGCCCCTTCCGTGAAGGAACTGCGCACGATGTTCACGCCTACCCCGACGGATAGTGCTTTTGTTGCCACACATGCTCGTGGGCCTGCCCAAAAGTTTGCCTTGATGATCTTGCTCAAAGTGTATCAACGATTGCAGTATTTCCCTGATCTGCACACCATCCCTGGAGCGGTGATTAGTCACATCCGCTCGGTCATGCAGTATCCGCCAGATCTGGTGCCCGATATCGCTTCGGCGACCCTCTACCGCTACTACGTCGCCATTCGGAGCCATCTGGAAATCAGGAGTCGTGGCAAAGAGATCCGGCATGTTGCGGCTCGTGCCATGCACCAGGCCGCCCAGGTGATGGAAAGTCCCGCAGACCTGATCAACGCTGCAACC
>WNGG01009881.1_pt1 | contig 10390 bp, 9 predicted proteins | sample 5400661 | NCBI WGS metagenome assembly WNGG01 (sample SAMN13153372, study PRJNA577476) | soil metagenome | isolation source: 100 cm soil or saprolite under Garry oak tree replicate 1 | place: USA:California | collected 2016-06-15
CCCGATTTCGCGAGGTAGTACGCAGTGGTCACGCCGACCACACCCGCGCCGATGATCACGACCTTCATCAGAAGCGCGCCACCGTCATCGCGTCCATCTTCTCCCAATCGACCTCCACTCCGAGCCCTGGCTTGCTGGGCACGCACACGGTGCCGTCCGGCTCGAGGTTGATCACGTCGAGCATGCCGGCACCATATTCACCAAGCGGCATGGGGCACTCGAAGTACCGGGAGTTGGCGACCGAGCCTATGACCTGCAGGTTGGCCGCCTGGTTGAGCGTGTAGCCAAAGCTGTGGATCTCGCAGCGCAAGCCCAGCGCCTCCGCCAGCGACGCGGTCTTCTTGGTCGCGGTGATGCCACCGCTGATGAGCGCGTCGATGCGCACGATGTCCCAGGCGCCGGTGGTCAGGTAATTGGCCGCTTCCTGGTAGGTGCGCGTGTGCACCTCGCCTGACGTGACCGCGATGTCGAGCGCGTCGGCAAGCATCTTGTACGCGTCGATGTGCGAATCGCGCAGCGGCATCTCGAACCATTCGTAGCCAAGCTCCTCGAGCTTGCGTCCGACTCGAAGCGCGTCGTTCAGGCTGTACGAGCCGACCGCGTCGACCATCAGCGGGATGCCCGGGCCGACCTGCTTCCGGATCGCGGTGCACAGCTCGATATCGCGTTCGGGATCGCCCCAGACGTGCAGCTTGACGGCCCGGAATCCTGATTTCAGATAGGCGTCGATCTCGCGCTGAAAATCTGCCAGCGTGGAGTAGGTCAGCGAGCTCGCGTATGCAGTGACGCGGTCGCGCTGCGCGCCGAGCAGCTTGTACACGGGCAGGCCGGCGGCGCGTCCCGCGAGGTCCCACAGCGCGCAATCCAGAACCGCGATGGAGTGCGGCGGCACCATCAGGATGCTCACCTCGTTGAGGCGCTGCCAGATCCTCTCCCGGTACAGCGGGTCCTCGCCGATGAGCAGAGGCTTCATCTCGGCGACCGCCGCGGCCACGCCGGTTGCGCCCAGGTAGGTCGACGCGCCGGCCACGCCCTCGAGACCCTCGTCGGTCTTCACGCGCACGACCACGTTGGCGAGGTTCATGATCAGCCGGTCGGCGAAGATCATCGTCTTGCCGGCGTCGATCACCTGAACCGAGATGTCGGTGATCTTCATGAGAGGTAGAAATTGATGCTGCGCGGGCGGAGCCTGATGAGCTCGCCGTCACCGGGATGGCCACCTTTGCTCCATCGCACCAGGTATTCGCTGCCGCCTTCATCGCCCAGGTAACGGTGCGCGATCGCCGCGATGAACTCGATCCGCTCGGGTTCGGGCAGTCGTTCAACCGTCGCGTCACCAACAACCGTGGCGATGTGATACGGCCGCTCGATCGTCGACACCGAAAGCGAGGCATTGCCGTTGCGCGCGAGCGCGCGTCCCTTGTATGTGTTCGGCTGGCTGGCGATCAGCACCTCGCCGTCGCGGTACTCGAACCAAACCGGCAGCACTCGCGGGTAGCCGTCGAGCCCGATGAGACCGAGCTGGCCGATGATTGTGCGGCTCAGCAGCTCGGCGGCGCGCGGATCGACGCTCACCCTTCTGTGCTCCGACGCGGCAGGGATGACCGGGCTCTGCCCGGCCATGACTTTGTTCTTGCAGCTGCAGCGCGTGGCCAGGCGTAGCGTTCAGTCAAGTCCAAACCGCATTCCGGAAGGAGAGCAGCGGGGCGCAGTTCGCCCCGCGATGAGAGGAAACCATCCGGGTTTCCTCTCATTCTTGTTTCTTGTCCCAATCGAACGGCCACAACACGAAGAAGCCGACGGTGCCGGCCTTGCCCCGATACGTAACCTTCGCGCCGTCGGGGATGAGGATCGCCTGACCTTCATTCGCCTTCACGCTCCCGCCATCGCTGACTATCTCCAGCTCTCCCGACTGCACGAACAGCACCTCGTCGTACTTGAGCGTCCAGTCGGGGAACTCGGCGTCTTCTGTGAATTTCATGTAGCCACCACCGAGCTTGGTCGTGCCCGCGTTGGTGATCGAACGCGCCAGCTCCATGCCGGGCACGAGCTCGGAGAACGGAAGGTCGTGGTCGGTAAGCAGTTTTACCGTCATGCCGTCACGGTCTTCAAGGGCGCGCCCGAAGCATCCTCGCCGAGCGTGGAGGCGAGCTGGTCCAGGTTGTGCATCGACAGCTCGTCCGCGGCCTGGCGCGGTGAGATTCTCTGTTTGTCCGCACGCTCGAGCATGCCCTTGACCGTCTCGTGCATGACGTCGTGCACCTTCTTGAACGACTGGTCGGCGTCGGCCTCGATCACTCCAAGGAGCGTCCACCACCACCATGCGTTGGCGCCGCCGTTGGCGACGTAATCGGGGATGACAACCACGCCGCGCTTGAAGAGAATCTCCTGCGCCTCGTCGGTGGTGGGAATGTTCGCCGCCTCGACCACCATGCGCGCCTTCACCTCGCCGGCGTTCGCCGCGGTGAGCACGTCGCCGATCGCAGCCGGCACCAGGATGTCGGTGTCGATGTCGAGCCAGCTGTCGCCAGAGCCCTGCCTGTCGTCGCGACCCAGCGCCTTGCGATCGACCTCGCCGTGCGCATTGCGCGACGCGAGGAGCTTCTCGACGTCGAGTCCGTTCGGGTTGGTGATCGCGCCGTTGACGTCGATCACTCCCACTACCTTGGCGCCGTGGCGCGCTAGATAGCGTGCGCTGGATCCGCCCATTGAGCCGAAGCCCTGCACGACCGCGCGCATGCCATTGAGGTCCCAGCCCTTGTGCTCGGCGCCCGCCGCGGCCGCTTCCGCGACGCCATAGCCTCCGATTACGTCGGCCAGCCCAATGCCCTCGACTTTGATGGCGAGTCCTCGAGCCACGCGGCGTCCGGCAGCCGCCGCATCGCCTGAACGGTCGAGCATCGCCTGGACGGTCATGCCCACGCCCTGCTCGGCGAAGACCTCATTGAGCAGCTCCTGCGTCACACCGAGGTCCTCGGCGGTGCCCCAACCGCTGCGATACAGCGGCGTCATCGCGCGCACGTAGCGCGAGAGCATGCCACGTGCCTCCGGATCGTGCGGGTCGATGTCGACGCCGCCCTTCGCGCCGCCGCCGGGCAGGTTGAAGGCGCCGTTCTTGTAAGACATCGTGCGCGCGAGTCGCTCGACCTCTTCGAGCGTGACGCCGGCGCGCATTCGTGTGCCGCCGCCCGCGAGACCGTTAACCATTCGATCAATGACCGCGTAGCCCTTGCGGCTCGTGACCGGGTCGGTCCAGATCACGCGCAGACGAGGTTCCTCCGATCCAGTCGCCATGTGCCACCCTCCTCGCGATGACGAATCGGCCGGCCTGAAGCCAAAGTCTAGACATCGATCGAACCTTGCTTGACAGTCGCGATGGCCGATCTGATACTGAGCCCCTGTCGATGGAGTAGTCGCCTGCCGCCGGCGCACTCTCGCCCCGAAAAACAATCGGGAAGAGGGCGGCGGGCCGAGATTGCGGCGCACAAACGCAAGCTCGAGCGGCTGAAACGAAGTGGAGGTTGTCGATGATCAAACGGCGACTCCTGGCGACCAGCCTGGCGACGCTCGCCGTGTTGGTCATCGGAGCGTGTGGCAGTTCCAGCACTGGCGGCGCTGGCGGGGTGATCAAAGTCGGGATCACCGGGCCGTTCACCGGGGCGTATGCCGACCCGGGATCCGCGATCCGCAACGCAGGCGAGCTGGCGATCGAGGACATCAACTCGGCAGGCGGCATCAACGGCCGCATGCTCCAGGCGGTCGCCCAGGACGACGCTTGCGACGCCCAGCAGGGAACGCAGGCGGCGGAGAAGCTGCTGACGCTTGGCATCGTCGCCATCGTCGGCGGCTACTGCTCCGGTGCTTCGATCCCCGAGAGCGACATCCTGCACCGCAGTGGTGACCTTCCGTTCATCACCGCTGCATCGAGTAACCCGAAGTTCACCGAGCAGGGTTACGACAACGTGTTCCGCATGGTCAGCCGCGACGACGCCGAGGCTCCGGCCGACGTGAGCTTCATGAAGGACTGGCTGAAGGCGAAGAGCATCGCGATCATGCACGACAACACGACGTACGCGAAGGGCGTGGCCGACTCGGCCAAGACCGCAGCAGCTGCTGCCGGCTTGACCGTCACCTACTTCGATGCAATCACACCGGGGCAGAAGGACTACACGGCTGCCCTCGTCAAGGTCGGCACGACAAACCCGGACGTGCTGTTTTACACCGGCTACTACCCGGAGTTCGGGTTGCTGGCCAAGGAGTACGTCCAGCTTTCCCCGAAGTACAAGCTGAACGGTGACTCGGCGGACGTGGACCCGAGCGTGATCAAGGTCGCGGGCAGCGCGCTCACGAACCCGAACATCACGATCAACACGCTGCCGACCACCGAGTTCATCCACAACGCCTCCAACGACGCTTTCACCGCAAAGTACAAGCAGAAGTACGGCGCCGCGCCAGGCGACTACTCGTCATACGAGTACGACGGCATGATGGCGCTAGCCCAGGCACTCAAGGACAATGGCGGCAAGACTGACGCCAAGAGCCTGAACGCGGCCATCCACGCAGTCAGCCTCGCGCAGGGCACCACCGGGGCGGTCAAGTTCGACTCGAAGGGTGACCGGCCGACACCGCTGTTCCTGGCGGTCCACGCTACCGGCGATCCCCCGACGTTCTCGCCGATCGCGATCCGCCAGAACGGCCAGTGGGTGGCATCAGCTAAGTAGTTCGGTAACGAACCGAGGTGGGGGCGCGACATGCGCCCCCACCTGTTTCTCAACAGTCTTGAGTGCCGGGTGATATCTAGGAGTCAATGCACCACCTGAGCTGAGAGAGCTTCATTGCTCTTCAAATCTGGAGGTGCAGATGTCGCGAGAGTTTCGGTTGACGGTAGCCGAGAAGGCCGAGGTCTGGACTCGGCGAGCGGCCGGTGAGCCGGTTTGGGTGATTGCCCGGCACATGGGCCGAAGCCGCCAGGCAGTGCATGCTCAAGTGGTCGCGGCTGGAGGCGTGCGGCCACGGACGCCGCAACGCTCTCGACGCGAGCTGACCGCAGCAGAGCGGGAAGAGCTATCGCGGGGATTGGCAGTTGGCGAATCGTGTCGGGCTTTGGCCCAGAGGATGGGTCGGGCAGCGTCTTCGGTCTCGCGGGAAGTTGCTCGGAACGGGGGCCGAGAACGGTATCGGGCAGCTGAAGCGGATCTGGCGGCTATTCGACGCCGGCGCCGGCCGAAGCTGACCAAGCTGGCACTCTCACCAAGGCTTCGGGCCGAGGTGGAGGCACGCCTCAAGCTGCTGTGGTCGCCGCGGCAGATTTCTGCTTGGCTGAAGCGGGAGCATTCAGACAACACCCAGATGCAAATCTCACCCGAGACCATCTACATCTCCCTGTACGTTCAAGGCCGCGGCACTCTGCGCAAAGAGCTGGCCCAGCATCTGCGCACCCACCGAACCTACCGCCGAGCCAAGAACGAGATGCGCCCGACCACCCCACGCAAGATTCCGAACCCGATCTTGATCAGTCAGCGCCCCGCCGAGGCCACCGACCGAGCAGTGCCTGGACATTGGGAGGGTGACTTGTTGCTTGGAACCCCGACCACAGCCATCGGCACACTGGTCGAGCGCAGCACCCGCTACGTGATGCTCTTTGCCTTGCCTCGAGGTGCGATTCGCGCCCAGGCAATGCGCGAGGCCCTGGCCGCCACCATCGTCAAGTTGCCCATCAGCCTGCGTCGCTCATTGACCTGGGACCAGGGCTCGGAGATGGCACAGCACGAACGCTTCACTGTCGACACCGGGGTCGCCATCTACTTCTGCGACCCCAGCAGCCCCTGGCAGCGCGGCACCAACGAGAACACCAACGGCCTGCTCCGCCAGTACTTTCCCAAAGGTCACAGCTTTGCTGGTCTCAGCCAAGCCCGCCTCGACGAGGTCTCTGACCAGCTCAACAGTCGACCTCGTGAAACCCTCGGCTGGAGAACCCCGGCCGAGGCGCTCACTCAGGTTTTGAAAGAATCCATGTCAGTGGGTGGTGCGGCGACCCGCTGAGACCACCCGGCACTGGCACTGGCAATTCCCGCCGCGGGCACGCGAGTGCCGGCGACTAGGATCAGTTCGCCGCGACCGCCTCGAAACCACCCAGGTAGGCCTTCTGCACGCGCTCGTCCTTGGCCAGCTGTGAGGCGTCGCCTTCGAGCACGATGCGCCCGACCTCGATCACGTATGCGCGCTGCGCGATCGCCAGCGCCTGGCGTGCGTTCTGTTCCACGAGAAGCACCGCGGTGCCACGCTTGGCGATCTCTCGCACCGTACGCAGCACGCTCTTCGCGAGGATCGGCGCCAGCCCCAGCGACGGTTCGTCGAGCATCAGAACCTTGGGCTCAGACATCATCGCGCGCCCGATCGCCAGCATCTGCTGCTCGCCGCCCGACATCGTGCCCGCCAGCTGAAGGCGGCGCTCGGCCAGCCTCGGGAACAGCGCGTAGACCGCAGCCCTGCGCTCCCTCACGAGGCGGCCATTGGAGCGGATCAGGTACCCGCCAAGGTTCAGGTTCTCCTCGACGTTGAGCACGTTGAAGATGCGCCGCCCCTCCGGGACGTGGCTGAGGCCGAGCCCGACGATGCTGTGCGCGCTCTGACCCACCAGGCTTTTGCCGTTGAAGGTGATGGTTCCGCTCCGCGGCCGCTGCAGACCGGAGACGGTGCGGAGCGTCGTGGTCTTGCCGGCGCCGTTGCCGCCGAGGATGGCCACGATCTGGCCCGCGTCCACCTGGATCGAGACGCCCTTCAGCGCCTCGATGTTGCCGTAGAAGACGCGAAGGTCCTTGATTTCGAGAAGGGCCACTGGAGCTACGCGCCCTGGGCAGTGGAAAGGGGGAGATCTTCTTCGCGCCCGAGGTAGGCCTCGATCACGGCCGGGTCCTCCTGGATGTCGGCCGGAATACCCAACGCGATCAGGCTGCCATGGTCTAACACCGCGATGCGGTCGGACACACGCATGACGAGCGACATGTCGTGCTCGATGAGGACGACGGTGATGCCGAGCTCCCGGATCTTGCGGATGATGCCGTCGAGCTCGAGCTTCTCGGTCGGGTTCATGCCGGCGGCAGGTTCGTCGAACAGCACGAGGTGGGGGTGAGCGGCCAGAGCCCTGGCGATCTCCACGCGGCGCTGATCGGCGTACGGGAGCTCACTCGCGATCCGGCCGGCGAGGTGCTCGAGGCCCACGAATCCGAGCCACCTTCGCGCCTCCTGCAGCGTGCGCACCTCGTCCTTGCGCTCGCCCGGCGTGTGGAGCAGCGCCTGCCACGTCATCGTGCGGTGCCGGGGGTAGAGGCCCACCATCACGTTCTCGAAAACGGCCATCTGCTTGAAGAGCCGGATGCCCTGGAACGTGCGCCCGACTCCTCGAGCCGCGATCACGTGCGGACGCAAGCCAACCACGGGACGGCCGTCGATGAAGATCTTGCCGGCTTTCGGCTTCTGCACGCCCGTGATGCAGTTGAACAGCGTCGTCTTGCCGCCACCGTTGGGGCCGATGATGCTGAAGATCTCGCCTCGGTGCACGTTGAAGGTGACGTTGTCGACGGCGCGCAGGCCGCCAAACTGCTGCACGACGCCCTGCACCTCGAGGATCGCTTCGCCTGCCTGGATGACCCGGTGCCCGGCGGCCGCGTGGCGACGGTCGCGCTCCTCCATCTGCTGCTGGTGTTCGCGGAGGATCTTGGCGGCGACGTTCTCCGCCTCCTCCTCCTGTAATCCGTAGAAGGGCTTGGGCTTGCGCCGGATGCGCGCCCAGAGCCCCTGCGGAAGCAGGAGGACCGTCGCGACCAGCAGGACGGCGAAAACGAGCAGTCGCTGAGCTTCGAACTCGCGAAGCACTTCGGGCAGCGCCACCACCACCAGCGCGCCGAGCAGCACTCCCGGCAGGCTGCCGGTGCCGCCGAGCACGATCACGATCAACGCGAGCACGGACAGCGAGAACGTGAAGCTCGTGGGGTCGATGGCGCCGATGCGCGTCGCGAAGAAACCGCCGGCGAGGCCTCCCCACATGCCGCCCATCACGTAGGCGAGAAGCTTCAGCCGCAGCGACGGAACACCGACCGACTCGGCCGCGAACTCGTCCTCGCGGATCGCGATCCAGCCTCGGCCAAGCCGCGAATGCTCGAGGTGCTGGGCGAAGATCATCGCGATCGCCAGCAAGAACAGGCCGACCATCAGGAAGTCGAACTGCGTCTGGAACACGTAGCCGAAGGCTTCGGGGAACGGAATCCGCAGGATGCCGTTGGGTCCGCCGGCGTAGTCCCAGTTGGTGAAGGTGACGCGAGTCATCTCGCCGAAGCCGAGCGTCACGATCGCGAGGTAGTCGCTGCGCAGCCGCAGCGTGGGGTAGCCGAGGATGGCGCCGGCCGTTCCTGTGAAAAGGATCGCCAGGGGAACCGTCGTGAAGAAATTCCAGTGGGTCTGCGTCATGAGCAGCGCGCTCGTGTAGGCGCCGATGGCGAAGAACGCGGCGTAACCGAGATCGAGGAGGCCGGCGAAGCCGACCACGATGTTGAGGCCGAGTCCCAGCATCGCGTACGTCGCGACACTGACCATGACCGAGGTGAAGTACTCGTCGCCCTGGAAGTAGGCGATCGCTCCCATCGCCACGGCGAACGCGATCACGCGCGACCAGTAGGGGACGCGGTCGATACGGTTCAGCCAGGTCGTGAAGCGCGGGTCCTCGGAGAAGACGCGATAGGCGAGCAGGCGCGCGCCGGCCAGGCCGAGAAAGACGAGGAGCAGGGTCCACAGCAGCTCTTCGGCTGTCACATCCGCTCCGCCACTCGTTCGCCGAACAGGCCTGTTGGCTTGATCACGAGCACGGTGATGAGTACGCCGAAAACGATCACGTCCTCCCATTTGCCGGATATGTAGCCGGTCGTATACGACTCGAGCAGGCCGATCAGCAGACCGCCGGCCATGGCCCCGGGGATGTTGCCGATGCCGCCCAGCACGGCGGCCGTGAAGGCTCGTAGACCGAGCAGGAATCCCATCGTGAACTGGATCTGCACGTAGTAAAGGCCGAGCATCACGCCAGAGGCGGCGGCCAGCATCGCGCCCAGGACGAAGGCGAGGCGGATCACCTGGTTGACGTTGATGCCCATCAGCCGCGCCGCGTCGTGGTCGACGGCCAGCGCCCGCATGGCGGTGCCGAGCGTGGTGCCCTGCACGAAGGCGACCAGGCCGCCCATCAGGAGCAGGCTCACAAATACAAGCGCCAGTTGCACGTAGGTCACGTGCACCGGTCCGAGGAACATGCCGGTGCTCGGCAGCAGGCTCGGCGGATAGGCCTCGATCGCGGGGCCCCACTTCCACTCCGCGCCGTTCGACAGCACGAGCGACATGCCGAGGGCTGAGATCAGGATCGCCAGCAATGACCGGTTCAGGAGAGGCTTGTACGCGACCTCGAGAATCGCAAGGTTCACGACCGCCGTGCCCAGCATCGGCACCACGAACGCGACGACCAGAGCCGGAAACAGGGGCAGGAACTGAACGCCGTACCCGACCAGCAACGTCCAGCCCAGGAAGGCGCCGATCATCGACAGGTCTCCCTGGGCGAAGTTGATCAGCCGGATGATCCCGTACACGATCGTGTAGCCGAGCGCGACCAGGGCATAGAACGAGCCCACCGTGAGGCCGATCACCGTGTACTGAAGAAAAGCCCCCATCCCTTGCCCTTCTTTGTTCGCCCGACAGCGATGGCTTCGGGCGCGACTCCGGCTCGGTTGCGTATCGTACAGGTGGCCTCGGCGACTGCACGCCAATGTGCAGCGCGCGAAGCCAAGCAGGAGAGGGAGCGCGATGCAGCGACTGGACGTCGCGGTGCTGGGAGGAGGTGTGGCCGGCCTGACCGCGGCCTACCTGCTGCGCGACCGCGAGCTCGAGGTGTTCGACACCGCATCGCACGTCGGCGGTCGCACGCGCTCGCTGCAGCAGCCCGACGGCATCTGGCTCAACACCGGCGCCCAGTACGTCTCGACCGATCGCGTCAAGGTGGTCGAGCTGGCGGACGCGGTGGGCGCGCGGCTGATCACCGACGACAACCTCGAGGAGTACTGGCGCGGGCTGTACCCGCCGGATCCGGACGAGCGATCGGAGATCGAGAGCGTGATCGAACGGATCACCTCCGAGCAGATGCAGCGCCGCCCGGCGACGCTGCCGGAGCTGGACGATCAACCTTTCGACCACTGGCTTGGCGATGTCTCGCCGTCGACGCATCGCTTCTACGACCGGTGGTGCCAGATCATGAATTCGGGCTCGTCGGTCGAGATCTCGCTGTACGGCGCCCTGTGGCTCTGGGGCGATCAGCGCAGCACGCCATGGATCGACAAGCCGGTGCCGCGCCACGATC
>WNGG01009884.1_pt1 | contig 10389 bp, 8 predicted proteins | sample 5400661 | NCBI WGS metagenome assembly WNGG01 (sample SAMN13153372, study PRJNA577476) | soil metagenome | isolation source: 100 cm soil or saprolite under Garry oak tree replicate 1 | place: USA:California | collected 2016-06-15
TGCTCGCTGCATAGTCGCTGACTCCGAATTTGACGTGGTCAAACATGAGTTCTCCTGAAGTGTGCGGGACTGCGCGAGGCCTAACGAGAACAAGATGAGCGACGGCCATGGGGAGCGAGCCTACCCTGTTTCATAATTCTTAATTCTTCCTTCAGCCTTGTCATGCGTCGGGCGGCGATTCGCTCCAGCGCATGGTTAGGCCTTTGGCGTATGCTAATGGGGTGCTGAAGCATAAGTGAGTGGAAACTTGAGTCGGCTTCCAGGCGGCATCGGGATAGTGTCCATTACGGCCTTGCGGATCCGGAGCTTCTGCGCACGTAGCACATGAGCGAATCGTCTGTCGCCCCATCGCTGCAACAAACCGAAAAGGATGGCGGAGTGCGCTTCGCCTGCTGCGCCGTCTAATTCACCGATGACTGTGTAGCGAAATAACTCTGCCAGCCCAGCGGGCTCTCGACGAATCGCGCGCTCAAGCGCACCTGGGTAGTCGATGCCGACGTGCTTTCCGGAACTGACGCACTTGCCGTCTATCCACTCGCGTAGCTGCGCGGCGCTCGGTGGTACATCGAGGGGCTGCGCCTGAATAGACGCTGCGAGGAATACTATCATGGCAACACGCAGCGGGGTCATAGGCCTAACGAAAAAGAGATAAGCCACGGCAGGGTGTCGTGGCAAGCACGCTAAACTCATTTCGAAATGGGGCCAGCCTGCTCAAGAAAGCATTCGGAGTTGGCTTCATCGCCTGGTTAGGTCATTTCTCCAAGTCTGTTAAGTGAAGAGAATCACCGCGGATATCAGAAAAGCTACGGCCCAATTCAGCAGCGTGAAACTCACGACCGTAAATGGTTGAATCCGCCTCATCCGAAAGTATTCGGTCGGCATATATCCAAGTTCGGACAATTGTGCATATGCAAGAAGTGACCGCCGATAGAATTTCCAAATCGAAATTAAGAGAAGGATCGCATAGAGGAGAACTACAACGCAGGCACAGTAAGCAATTTCTCGATGAGTGTGAAGAAAGCTTCGGGCTTCGTTTGAAGCGAGGGTCCATCCCAGCAGGAGCGTTAGCACAGTTACGTTTTTGAACTCGAAATCAAAAAGGCCGGCGTAATGGTCCTTTAAAAGCCCGAAGAGTGTATCGAACTTTTCTTTGGGTGATGCTTCTAATGGTGGCTCCATATTCATCGACGGTAATTGGCGTAACAAGAATTGGACGAAAATTCGTCTAACTCCGAACCGAGTGCCGCCTCCTCGTCGGGATAGCCACTTTCAAGCAGATGCGTGGCAAAACGGTTGTCGAAACGTCTGGCCGCACCTACGCTGGAGCCCCGCCGAGTGCTCCGGGAAGCGGCGGAGTGACGTCGGGCGCAGCGACGACTTGCTTGGGCGGTTTTTCGGCCGGCATTTCTTTACCGGGCGGCGGAGATGCGCCTGGCGGCGGATTAATCAGGCGGCCGTGCTCGACGATTTCTTTGATTTGCGAGCCGTCGAGCGTTTCGTACTCGAGCAAGGCTTTCGCGATGACTTCGAGTTTATCGCGGTTCGCGGCCAGAGTTTTCTTCGCGAGTTGATACGCCTCATCGAGCAGTTTTCGCACTTCCTGGTCGATCTGCTCGGCTGTCGCTTCACTGTAGTCGCGTGCACGAGAGATGTCGCGCCCCAAGAAAACGTAATCTTCGTGGTCGCCGTATTCGACCATGCCCATTTTCTCGCTCATGCCCCATTCGCATACCATCCGGCGCGCGATCGCCGTAGCCATTTTGATGTCGCCGCGCGCCCCATTTGTGATGTCGCCAAAGACGATTTCCTCCGCAACACGGCCGCCCATGCTGACTGCCAGACCGGCGAGCAATTCGTTTTTGCGGTTCGTGTATTTGTCTTCCTCGGGTAGCCACATGGTTGATCCGAGCGATGGTCCGCGCGGGATAATAGTCACTTTGTGCAGTGGCTCCGTGTGCGGGAGAAGTTCGAGCAGCAGCGCGTGGCCCGCCTCGTGATACGCTGTGTTTTGTTTTTCTTTTTCGCTGAGCGCGAGGCTCCGGCGTTCTTTGCCCCAGCGAACTTTGTCGCGCGCTTCTTCCAGTTCGGCGAGCGTAATCCCCTTTAATCCGCGGCGCGCGGCAAGCAAGGCTGCTTCGTTGATCACATTGGCCAGCTCCGCGCCGGAATAACCGGGCGTGCCGCGCGCGACCACGGCCAAATCGACACCTTCGGCAAGTTTCACTTTCTTGGCGTGCACACGCAGAATTTCTTCGCGTCCTTTCACGTCAGGCAGATTGACCGTGATCTGCCGATCGAAGCGGCCGGGACGCAACAACGCGGGATCAAGCACATCTGGGCGGTTCGTGGCTGCGATGATGATCACGCCTTCCTGCGTATCGAAGCCGTCCATCTCCACGAGCAACGCATTCAACGTTTGTTCGCGCTCATCGTGGCCGCCGCCAACGCCGTGGCCGCGGTGACGCCCGACGGCGTCGATCTCGTCGATGAAGATGATGCACGGAGCGGACTTTTTGCCTTGCTCGAACATGTCGCGAACACGGCTTGCGCCGACGCCAACAAACATTTCAACAAAGTCCGAGCCACTGATGGAAAAGAACGGAACATCCGCTTCGCCTGCAATGGCGCGCGCCAACAGTGTCTTGCCCGTGCCCGGAGGTCCGACCATCAACACGCCTTTGGGAATCCGGCCACCGAGTTTTTGAAATTTTTTCGGGTCACGCAAAAATTCGACCAACTCCTGCACTTCATCCTTTGCTTCCTCCACGCCGGCGACGTCGCGGAAGGTGATCTTATTTTTGTCCCGGGCGAGCATTCGCGCTTTCGATTTACCGAAATTCAGCGCGCCTTTGCCTGCCATGCGGATTTGCTGGCGAAACAGGAAATAAAGCACCAGCAAAAACAGCGCGATCGGCAGGAAACCGACCACAGTCTGCGCGAGCATGTTTGATTCGGTTTTGATGGCGGGCTGCATGCCGGCGGCAGCGAGTTTTTCCTGCAAATTATTGGTGAAAGTCAAATAGACTGTGGTTCGAAACGGCACCGGCTGCGCTGGCGCCGAGCCTATTCCCTGGCGGATGTACGCGCCGCGAAGCGTTTGCGTCGGCCGGCCGTCCTCAACCACCAGCTGGAGCGGATAGTTTTTGTCGTTAACGATCTGCTTGTTTTCCAGCAGCTCGAGAAAACGATTATACGGCACGTCTTCGACCGGCTGCATGCCACCGCGATAAAAGAGCATCGCCATCGCAATCAGACTGAAAGCGATCACGATGAGAATGACGCCGCGCCAATTAAAATTAGGCTCGCTTCCGCGCGACCTATTCTCCTTTTGCGAGTTACGATCAAACTGGGGCATAACAACTGTTAACGATGTTAAAAATTATCATGAACAAATTGGCAATGCAAAATGCGGGCTGGCAGTGCGCTTGGTGCTAATAAGTCCTTAGTCATTCCTTCGAGCCTCGTCGTTCGGATTTCGTCATTTCTTTTCACCTTATATTCGTGGCCGCGCATTGCGTCGCTTGCCGGTTTCGGTTAAAATTCGCACTCGACAACCGACATGACCGAACTCGTTTCATCCGTCGCAGATAAGATCGACCGCGCTGTGCAGCGGGTCACCCCGCTTGCGTATCGGGTGCGACGTACTGGCCGCCGATGGATGCGCCGGGCGTTGCGCAAGCCCCGCAGCGTTTCGGAGGGACCAAATCTGTTGCCGTTGTTGATCCAGGTGCTGGCCGGTTTCACGAAAGCCGACGGCGTCATAATGGAGGAAGAGATCGATTCGAGCCTGGGCTTCCTGCGTTACGATTATCCCGAGGCGGTTTACTCGGAGCTACGGCAGTTGTTCCGGCAGGCGCTTTACGAGCAGCAGGATCTGGCCGCGATGGCCCAGAAACTCGGCGCGCAACTGAGCACCGAACGCAAGATCATGCTCGGAGTGCAGCTCTACGACCTGATCTCGCAGGCCGGTTTAAAACAAGAACAGGTGGTGGCGTTCTATTCGTTCATGTCGCAGATGGGCATGGCTGCGCAGGCGATCGACATCGTTTATCAACTCAACGCGTCCGAGGACTCGGACCCGTCAATCTATCAGCACGGCGCGTCGCCCCTGGAGTCACTCTCGTTCGGAGCTGACGGCAAGGCCGACATCATACTCAAGAACCTCGGCGAAACCGATCGGCTGATGGCCTTTCGTTATCACGATCTCATTTTGCTAAAAAATTATAGCAACCAAAACATCTCGGTTCGCGGAAGACCTTTGGTGCGCGGCGGCTTCTGCCGGATTTATCCTGGCCAACGCATTTTGGTGGGCGACCAGGTGCTCATGTACCAGGAGCTAGCCCAATATTTCAACGCTAAGAAAAACGTTTCGCTCCCACAGATTTTCATCCGGGTAAACAGAGACTCGGATGAAGTGCAGTTGGAACGGTCGCGAACACGTGAAAGCGCGCTCCGCGTGACGTTTGGATTGAACGTGCGCGTGAAAGCGTTGCGCGACGTGAATGCCGAACTCAAAGGAGTCAAGTTGAAAGCCGGCACACAGGTCGACGCAGCACTGGAGGACAAGATCGTTTTCCACAATGACAGCGAACTGGATTTGAACGATCTGCGCCGGCGCGCTCGCGCACTTGGCGGCCGATTTCAACTCAAGGCGTCTAAATCGGAGTATTTGGTTTCAAACGATCCGAGCCGGCTCGAAGCTGACGATATTCTGCTTTCGCCAGGCACGAGCGGCGACGTCGTGCTGAAGATTTTTTGCGATTACGATCAGCGAGTCGGTGTTCTTGAAGTGATCGAAGCCGATCGGCCGATCATGGTCGGCGACGAGCCGGTCCGCACAACCGCGCAGCTTAAAGATGGCGATACGATTCGAATCGACGTTGGACAGATTCTGCGGTGCAACTTCTCGGAACGGATCATCGAGGAAGAGCGGAATATCATTCGTAGTCTTGAGATAAACGAAGTCACCCATCGTTTTAGCAAAGGTCAGATTGGTCTGGAGGGAATCTCATTTAACGTCATGCGGGGCGAGCTTGTTTGCGTGATGGGCGCCAGCGGTTGTGGAAAAAGCACGCTGATGCGAGTGCTCGCCGGTCAGTTGCAGCCCTCCAGCGGCGACGTCTTTCTCAACGGACAGTCCGTTTACCAGAATCTCGATGCTTTGAAGCAGTACATCAGTTACATGCCTCAGCAGGACGCCTTCGATGAACATCTCACCATCGGCGAAAATCTGCTGTTTGCGGCGGCGATCCGCGCGCCACACCTCTCACGGCGCGATCGCAGCCGGCGCCTGGACGCGAAACTGGTCGAGTTGGGATTGGGCGAACGCCGCGACGCGGTTGTCGGCAGTCCTGAGAGTAAGACGCTGAGCGGTGGCGAACGGAAACGCCTTAACATCGGGCTCGATATGATCGGGATGTCGGATGTTTATCTGTTCGACGAACCGACTTCCGGCCTTTCTTCAAAGGACTCCGAGCACGTCATGGAAATCATTCGGAGCATGGCGCACAACAAGATCGTCATTGTCACTATTCACCAGCCAAGCTCAAAAATTTTCCAGATGTTTCACAAAGCGATCCTGCTCGACAAAGGCGGACGGCTTGTCTTTTTCGGAACGCCTTCGGACATGCTGCGCTATTTTGCGGAGGCGGAGCATCAACATCAGTTCGGCGCTGAATTGGGCGCGTGTCCATCGTGCGGGACGACGCGGCCGGAATTCATTTTCGATGTGCTGGAGACACCGTTGCGCGACTTGAGTGGCGATATCATTTACGAAGAAAACAGCCGTGGTCAGCTTGTGGCTGCCCGCCGTTACTCTCCGGAATTCTGGCGCGACAAGTACGAGGCGTTCCGCCTAATTCAGGACGTCAAGCAAGTTTCCCTTCTTCAGGAATCTGTCACGCCGTTGCCTGCCGCGCCGATCGAGAGAAAGCGGCTCCCAGTTCGCTGGCATGATGAATGGACGCAATTTCGCACGCTGCTGCGCCGTTCTTTTCTAAGCAAATTGCGCAACCGCGCCAACATGGTGATTACGATTGGCGTTTCGCCCGTGCTGGCGCTGCTGATCGCGACCATCCTGCGCTACTCTGAAAACGGCACGTACGACTTCGCTTCTGCGTATCACATTCCGACATTTCTGTTTCTCGGCCTGATAGTGGCAATGTTTCTTGGGCTAACCAACAGCGCCGATGACATCATTCGTGATCGGCCTGTGCTGCAACGTGAGCGCAATATCAAGGTTCGCCTGTCGTACTACGTCATCTCCAAAACCCTCACGCTCGGCGTATTTGCCTTTATTCAGTGCGTCCTGTTTGTCCTTATCGGCAATTCCTTCCTGCAAATCCGCGGAATGTTTTGGTTAGACTTGGGGATCATGTTCATGACTGCGATGAGTGGCGTCGCACTGGGCCTGCTCATCTCTTCCCTCGTGGCCGACCCGAAGACGGCGGCCAATATCGTCCCGCTGGTTTTGATTCCACAGATCATCATGGGTGGCGCTCTTATTAAATATGAGGATATGAACCGCAACCTTGCGTTGCTCTATTCGCTCTCACATTGGATCTCCGAACATCCGAGTACCGACAAAACGGTGAAGACGGAGAGCAAGCTGCAGGTGCCCTTTGTCTGTCAATTCATCGCCATGCGCTGGTCTTACGAAGAGATGATTGTCGCTCAAGCCAAACTCAATCCGCTCACGCGGCGGCAGGATCGCGCGAATGACGAGATCCAAAAGCTCGCACCCAAAGCGAACACACCGGGGCTACGTGCACGCCTTAACGACTTGAAGGATGTCCTGGCGTTGCTCTCGGGCCTGGAAGGGCGTTCGACTCGAGATGTAGATCGTTATCTGAAGCTGGTGGATCCTGTGTTGGCCGGAAAGCAGAAGTTCGATGCCTCGCTCTTTAAAGACCCGAAGGGTCCGGTCACAGCCGAACAAATCTACGTCAACCAGAAAGTGTCCGACCTGATCTCAAAGGCGGAGATGGAACAGAACGATTATCGCCGCGGCAAAAAGCCGAACGTGTTCTTTGGTCTGAAGAAACGTTATTTTGGAATACAATTCGGCGTGTTTACCTTCAACACGATCGTCCTGGTTGCGTCCACACTTGGACTGCTTGTGCTCTTACATTGGATTTTGCGAAAACAACTTGAAGTGAGACGAAGCTAAATGAAAACAAAAATCCGAAATCCGAAATCCGAAATCCGAAATGGCCAAACCCGCCTGATCGTCGCGGCCAGCGAAACCGACCCGGATATGCTTTACGCGACGAAGTTTTGGGCGCCCGATCCGTTCATTTTTTTGCAGCGCAACGGCAAACGCACGCTGGTCCTGAGCGATTTGGAAATCGATCGCGGTCGCAAACAGGCCGAAGCTGATGAATTCTTCATGTTCAGCCAGTTCGAGCGCGAGGTGCAGGGAAAATCTAAGAAGGCGCCGCAGTATGAAAAAGTTCTGGCGCATTTTCTAAAGAAACGCGGCGTACGATCGGCAATTGTTCCGGCAAATTTCCCGCTTCGCTACGCGGAGGAACTAGCCGCGAACAGAATCCGTGTACGTGCGACGAACGGATTGTTTTGGCCGGAGCGCGAAGCCAAATCGGAAAAAGAAGTCGAAATGATGGGGCAGGCCTTGAGGATCACGGAAAAAGGCCTCAAACGCGCGATCGAAGTTTTGAAAGAATCCAAACCGGGTTCGGGCAAACGATTGCGCTGGCGCGGTAGAACCCTGACTTCGGAAATGCTCCGGGCCGAAATTGATTCCACGATTTTGCGCCCGGGCGGTGTTCCGCTAGGCACGATTGTCGCAGGTGGAGATCAAGCGTGTGATCCACATGAGCGCGGGTTCGGACCGCTTTACGCGGACTCGCTGATTATCCTTGACGTTTTTCCGCGCGACGCGAAGACCGGATACTTTGGCGACATGACGCGCACCGTTTTGCGTGGGCGCGCAAGCGACGCGCAACGAAGACTTTGGGACGCAGTCAAAGCCGGACAAGCACTGGCGTTAAGAAGAATCAAAGCTGGCGTTGACGGGATGGCGATTCACAAGGCGATCCAGGAACTTTTCGCCAGCCGCGGTTTCCCGACCGAGATTCGCAAAGGCAGACGCGTCGGGTTCTTTCACGGCACCGGTCATGGGCTTGGGTTGGAAATTCACGAGTATCCGCGTCTGCAAAAAGTGACGCTGAAAGATCGCCAGGTGCTAACGGTTGAGCCCGGCTTGTACTATCCCGGATTAGGTGGAGTACGCTTGGAAGACGTGGTTTTGGTAACCAAAACGGGGTGCAGAATTCTGTCCCGTTTTCCAAAGCAATTGGAGATTTGATCAATTTGCCAGGGTCGGCGCGCTGCGGTCGCCGCGGCGACACATCGCAGCGGGATGTCCCTACCACGAAATGAACGCGCAACGCGCTCGGGCGTCTAATTTCCCACCGGCAAAGTGACAAGTTGCTTTGCGGCGCTAAATTCAATTCAACATGTTTTACCCATACGGCTTTGGTCTTGGATCGCACTGGCTGCTCTACGTCGGTGTCCCATTGATTCTTGGAATTTGGGCGCAGATTCGTGTGACCAGCGCGTTCCGAAAATGGGGCGAGGTGCGGGCAAGCGCGAACGTCACGGGAGCAGAGTGCGCGCAGGAAATTTTGCGGGCCGCCCAAATTCATGATGTGGAGGTTATCGAAACGAACGATTTTCTTGGGGATCATTACGACCCGCGCGACAAGAAACTCCACCTGTCGAGCAATGTTTATCATACGCCTTCGGTGGCGGCGCTGGGTATCGCTGCGCACGAGACCGGTCACGCGATTCAACACGCCCGGGCGTATGCTCCCCTGAAAGCACGAATGGCCATTGTGCCGGTGACGATGGTCGCTTCGCAGATGCTGCCGTTCATCATTATCGGGGGGCTTTTCTTTCACATCACGGGTCTGATTACGCTCGGCATTTACTGCTATCTCGTGCTGGTGGCTTTCCAATTGGTTACGTTGCCGGTGGAATTCGATGCTTCGCGCCGGGCGAAAATTATTTTGCGCGAAATGGGCATCGTGCAGCCGGGAGAGGAAACCGCGGGTGTGAACAGCGTCTTGAACGCAGCCGCGCTTACGTACGTGGCTGCGTTTATCGCTGCGTTGGGGAATTTGCTCTGGTTGATGTCGCTCCGCGATCGTCGGTGATCCGGATCATTGCGTTTGAAGCAAAGATGAATCCCTCAGTCGCATTACCTGCTCGCCGGATCTCGGATTTGTTGTCGTCGGGTCTGCCGGCTCGTGCTAAGTCTAAGCGCGAGGCGATGGACCAGCCAAGAACTGACCCAGATCAGGAGTTGGTGAAACGCACGCAGTCGGGCGCGGCTGCCGCTTTCGACGAACTGGTGATCAAATACACGCCGCGTCTGTACGGCCTCGTTTACAACATGACCTCCAATCACGAGGACACGAATGACCTTTTGCAGGACATTTTCGCCAAAGCATACAAAGCGATCCGCGGGTTCCGGGGCAAATCGTCCTTCTATACCTGGATTCATTCCATCGCAGTGAACATGACGCTGAATTTTCTCAAAAAACGCGGGCGGCGGTTTCAATTGAGTCTGGATGATGTCGACGCGAGCGTTCAAAACGACAAGGAATTCCTGGAACTAACAGCGACGAGCAGTCCGGTGCGCGAGGCGGATCTCTCTGAGCTGCAGCGAAGATTGAACGAGGCCATGATGAAACTGTCTGATGAACACAGAGCAGTGGTCACCATGTTCCATATCCAGGGGATGCCCCACGCTGAGATTAGTAAGATCTTGCGCGTCTCGGAAGGAACGGTACGTTCGAGGCTCTTTTACGCGAACCGGCAGTTGCAAAATTATTTGGATGAATTTCGGAAGAACCCCGTTTCTTAATCTGCACTCAAATGGACGAATTTGACGACAGCGAAATCGCAAGGCTGCTTCGGCTGAAGCGCTACGAGCAACCGCCTCCAGGTTACTTTGAAAATTTCCTTCATGAATTTCATCGGCGACAGCGCGATGAATTGCTTCGCCAGCCGCTTTGGCGCATTTGCCTGGAACGCGCTCATAGTTTCATAACGCGGCTGGATGTTCGTCCGTTGGCCTCATATCCCACCGCCGCCGCGGCAGTCTTCGTTTGCGCCGCTATCATTTCGCTAAAGATTTATCAACAACCCGAGACGCCTCGCGTCGCTCTGCAGAGTCCGCCGACTGTATCGTTGCCGGCGAATGCCGAAGGAGAATTGAACCTTGTAGCTCCCGTTTCAATGCCGATTTTAAGGACGCAGCCGGTTCGCAGTTTTCGTGAAAGCGCCCAGACTCACCGAGCCGCACCGCCTCGGTACGTGCTCGATAGTGTCCCCGTGAGTTATGAGCCCACTTTCAGGTTCTAA
>WNGG01011359.1_pt1 | contig 10389 bp, 7 predicted proteins | sample 5400661 | NCBI WGS metagenome assembly WNGG01 (sample SAMN13153372, study PRJNA577476) | soil metagenome | isolation source: 100 cm soil or saprolite under Garry oak tree replicate 1 | place: USA:California | collected 2016-06-15
CAGGGCCGGCGCGTCGACGACCTCGCCGCCCGGGCGCCCTTGGCCGACCGCGAGTCGGCCTGGGAGACCGTGCTCTTCGGCACCCCCCGCTCGGAGCCGGTCGAGGTGCGCGGCTTCGTCCGCACGCCTTCCGAGGGAGGGGACACCCGCGCCTCCGCGCAGCGCGAGGCCGAGGTCCGGCTCAACTGGACCTCGCCCGCCGGCCGCGTCGGGCTGCTCGACCTGGCGCCGGCCGGGGGCCTGCCCGCGCAGGCCGCGACCCTCCGGCTGAACGACCGCCTCGTGGGCCGCCTGGCCCTGGGCCCGGGCCGCCGGCGCTACCGCCTCGCCCTGCCCGCGGAGTCCCAGCGCGCAGGGGAGAACATCCTCACCTTCCGCTTCGGACAGGTCACGCCGCCGGCCGCGGGCGGCGAGGGTGTGGCGGCCGTCTTCTACAGCCTCACCATCGGGTCCGAGGCCGACCGCGCGCTGGACCTGCTGGGCGCGGACGCCCCGGCTCCCATCTCCATGAAGCTCGCCGACGAGGGGTTCGTGGAGGCGCCGAGCGCCGAGCCATCTCACCAGGCGCGGGACGGCGACGCCGTGCTATCGCTCCGGCGTCCGAAGCAGGAAGAGTAGTTGGTCGCGCTCCTACGCCGGCTGGAAGAGCCGCTCGTCTCCCTGGCCGTCCAGTTGTCGATCGCTGGCGTCTTCTTCTTGCCACTGTTGGCTCGGCTCGACGATGCGATCCTGGCAAACGACATCTTCATCCAGCCCGGCCGGAGCGACGCCTACAACTTCCTCTGGGGCTACTGGTGGGTGCAGAAGGCCGTTTCCCTCGGAGTGTCCCCGCTGCACTGCTCGTGGGTGCTGCCGCCGACCGGCGCCGATCTACGCTTGCACACGCTGCCGCTGCTCCCCGCGATGATCAGCTACCCCCTGGGACGCGCGCTTGGAACGGTGAGCGCCTACAACCTCACCGTCCTCTGCCTGCTGGCGGGAGGCGCCCTTGCCGCGCAGTGGACCTTCCGACGGGCGCTCGGGCTGTCCGCCGCGGCCGCCTTGGCCGCGGGGGTGCTGTTCGGCTTCTCGCCCTACTTCGTCTACCAGGCCCACGCGCATCTGCACCTGCTGGGCCCGGTCTTCTGGGTCGGTGCCCTCGGCCAGATCGTGACGGCCTACGAGCGCCACGATTTCGGTCCGAGACGCGGAATGCTGCTGGCGCTCTTCGTGTGGGCGACGTTCTGGAGCTCGCTGACGGAGTTCACCATGCTGGCGATCGTGGGCGGGGCGCTAGCCGTCCTCTATGAGCTGGCGCCCCCGGCCGGCCGGCCATCGTGGATCGAGCGACTGCGGCTCGTGCTCCCCGTTCTGCCGGGAGCGGTCTCCCTCTTGCCGGTATTGCGCGGCGGTACGGGTCATATCGCGGTAGCCATGGGCCACGGGCTGCGCCTGCGCAACTTCCTGCGCTTTCCTCCACTGTCCGCGCTGTCACCGCCCGATGTTGCGTTCGTCGCCGGGTTCGGCGGCATGTACCTGCCGCTGGCGCTGGCGGTCCCGGCCGCGGTGGGTCTCGTGCTGGCCTGGCGCCGCCGCCGGGATCTGCTTCCGTTGGCCGCCGCCGCCGGCGTGGCCGGGCTGCTGACCGTCAACGCCTTCCACGTGCCGAGCGGCTTGCTGAGATCGATGCCCCTGGGCGTGGGCTTCCGCGACTTCTCCCGTTTCTATCCGTTCTTCCTCTTCTTCGCGGCGGGCCTCGCCGGGCTGGCCTTGGAGCGACTGTGGCAGTGGCCCCGCCGGCGTGTGGCCGCGTTCGCTACGGTGCTTCTCGCCGCCGCCTTCGTGGCCGAGTACTGGCCTGCCCGGCTCGCCCCGTCCCCCGTCCGGCGCCTCACGCTCACCGCGGCGCTGGAGAGGCAGCTCGACCGCGGGCGGTTCCTGCTGGTAGTGCCCCGCCGCGAGTACCGCAACGTCCAAGACACGTGGGCGGTCGCGTTCGACATGCGCAGCGTCCATCTGTCTTTCGTGGGGCGCGAGGTGGCCGCGGAGCACGACCTGCGCGAGAGCCTCTTCCCGCGGGTCTATCTCGAGCCGCCGCGTCCGAGGGATCCCGCCTTCATCTCGGACCTGCGCCAGCTCCACGTCGGCTACCTCCTGTTCGAAAGCGATGCCTCACCCCGTCCGGCCGTGGGCCGCGAGATCGCGCGCCAAGGTGAGTTCAGCCTGTGGTCGCTGACGGGTCGTTGAAGCTCGTGTCCCTTGAGCCGGAGAATGCCTCGCGTTGATCGTGGTGCCCACCGGAGCGCCGACGTGTGAATGGGCGTTCCGTCCCTCAGTCTCGAATCCGTGGTCGGACACGACGATCACGTTGCCCGCGCCAAGGCCTCCTGGATCCGCCCGACGGCGCCATCGACGGCCCGGTAGGCGCCGCTGACCACTCCTCCGTACCGCCTCAGGTCATCGCTCGAAGCCTGCTGGTGGTCCGTGACGAGCTCCGAGTAGACCAGCGCCGTGGGGCACGTCTTGTCCACGATCCGGAAGAGAACGAGCAGATCGGCGCTCTCGCCGTAGCGCCGCCGGCTCCTCTCCAAGAGGTCGAGCGCCAACCGCTCTTCGGTGGCGAAGGAGGAAAGGAAGTACGTGAACTCGTTGGCGATGCCCACCAGCGGCGAAGGGTGCTTGACGCGCATCGGCTCGAACTCGGCCGGCGTCACGTCCAGGAAGTCGCGGGCCTCCAGTGCGCGCCGTCCACGCCGACGAGCGCGAAGCGCTGGCCCTGGAGCCGAACGGAGGTGGACGTGCCGGCATTTGCGCTTCCGCTGGGCTCATCGGGAAGCAGCGCGACCGGACCGGTGGCCACCGCAAGGATGGCGCCGATGCGGACGACGGCCCGCCCACGCGAGAGGGGCGCGGCGATCGCGAACAAGGCGAGCGCGCACAGAACTGCCCCGATGGGAACCAGCACGCGGGATGAAGGGCGCCCATCGAACGTCAAGAGCGACGCCACGGCGCGCGGGTTCGCAGCGAGCGCTGCGATCGCGAAACCAGCGGCCGCACCGGAGACGAGGCACGCCGGCAGCCGCCGGAGTCCGGGCAGCAGGGTTGCGAGACCGCCACCAACAGCAGCGCGAAGACGACGAGGGCATAGAGGAGAACGACCCAGGCCCAGACCACCACGCCGAACGTGAGCGGGTGCTGGACCGGGGCGAGCCCGTTGCGGGCGACGAGCAGCAGGGTCGCCAGCGTCGCCGCTAGCAGCACCCCGAGAAAGCTCCGCTCGACGACCCTCATGATCGCGTCTCGCTCTTGAGATCGGTCGTAGGGAAGGCCGATTCTACCCCCCGGCTAGACCGCGCGGGAACACCTCGCTCCGAGCCGGTCGTGGCCGCCTACTACGTGCGCTGAGAAGCGCCGCCGTCCACAGCAGCGCCAGCCCGTAGAACTCCCGCGAGAGCGCGAGCGCGGTCAGGCCCGGGCGCGGCGCGCCGTCGTAGAAGGTCCACTGGTTGCCGTAGGCCACCAGGCCGAAGGCGAGCGCCACCACGAACGTGAGGCCGGGGGACACTGGACGCTCGCCCGCGCTCCCCACGAGGAGCAGGAACGTCACGATCGTCACCGTCTCGTAGTGGATCCATGCCGCGGGGACGGCGAGGACCATCACGACGAGGAAGACGCCGAAGGGGAGCGCGGCCGCGGCCGACCGCGGATCGGCGGGCCGGGCCGCCACCCACGCCGACACGCCGGCGACGAGAGCGAAGGCCGTCCACGTCAGCACGTCGATGAGCGGGTCGTGGACGGGCTCCGGCCGACGGGCGCCGGCGAGCAGGCGGCAGAGGAAGCCGTTGACGGTCTGGTTCTCGACCCAGCCGGTGCCGCCGCCGATGCGGGGGAGCACCTCAGTGGCGAAGACCACGTGCTCGCGCCAGCCCATCACCGCCACCGCCACGCCCACGAGCGCGAGAAGCCAGCCGGCCGTCCACGCCACCGCCCTCCACTCGCGCCGCGCCGCCAGCAGCAGGACCAGCACGAGCGGGTACAGCTTGAAGAGCGCGGCGAGGGCCACGGCGAGGCCGACGACCGCGCTCCGGCCGGCGCGCAGCGCCAGGAAGGCCAGCGTGACCAGACCCAGGAGCACCACGTCGATCTGGCCGTAGGCGATCGTGTCGAAGGCCGGCTGCATGAGGCCGAGGACGATCGCCACGGCGGCGAGGGCGAGGCGGCCGCCCAGGCGCGGCCGCAGCCACAGGCCGAGGATCGCCGCGCACGCGAGGTAGAGCGCCACGTCGATCACCCGGTCCACGAGGAGCGCCGTGCGCACGTCCAGCCGGGCGAAGGGCAGGAGCAGCATGCCGTAGAAGGGCGGGACCTTGAAGACCGCGCCGAAGTGGTTGGCGGCGACCTCGGCCGGCTTGTAGAGCGAGCCGCCGAGCGAGAAATCGCGGGCCGCGGTCCACAGCGTGGCGAAGTCCACCGCCGGGCGGCGGAAGGCCGACATGCCCGCGCCCACGGCCTGGACGACCCCGCCGCCGACGGTCACGATCCCGAGAGCAATCCGTTCGCGGAGCGGCGACCCCAGCGCCGCGGCCGCCAGCAGGCCGGCCAGAACAGCAGCGCCGGTGATCGCCGTGACCAGCGTCGGACAGAACCGGCGCGTCTCGTAGCAGAGCGCGCCATGACACGCGACCAGCGTCCAGTAGCCGAGCGCCATCAGCAGCAGCAGCGCGGAGGGCGCGACGTGGACGGGCAGCCGCCACCACGGGGAGCCGGGCGCGCGCACGAGCGCCGACCAGAGCAGGAGCGCGGCGTGAGCCAGGACGACGCCGAGGACGAGCCGGTGCGTGAACGGCGCGAGCTCCAGCGGCCGCCAGGCCGCGGCGAGGGCGAACGCGCCGCCGGCGGCCGCCGGCGCGACGCGCAATGCCGGCGAAGGGCCGCCGAGCCGCTGTCCCAGCAGCGCGAGCGCGGCCGCGAAGAGGGGCAGCATCCAGAGCTGGCGCGCCGGCGGGAGCATCCATCCCGCCGGCCGCCAGGCGACGGCCTCGACGGCGACGCCGCGCGGCCGGGGGTCCTTGCCCCGCGTCCACGGCGGCGAGGTGAGGGCCACGCGCACGTCGCCGCCCGAGAGCGCGGCGCGCGGCACGAAGACCGCCACCGTGCGCCGGCCCTGCACGTCGGCGACCGCGAGCGTCCGTCCGCCGGCGGAGAGCGTGAGCGCGACCGGCGGGCCTTCCTCGGGCGCGTGGACCTGCAGCTCGAGCACCCCGTCGCCACGCCCGACCTGCGGCACCACGATCGCGCTCGCCCGTTCGTCACGCCGGGGACCGCCCTTGCTCCAGCGGTAGGGCCGGCCGCCGAGCGTCTCCATCTCGTGGAAGTTGCGGAAGAGGAGGGCGTCCTGCGCCCCGACGGCGCGCTCGACCCCGGGCGCGAAGCCGTAGGCGAGCAAGAGCGTGACCAGCGTGACGAGCGCCGCCGCGAAGGGGCTCGAGCGGAGGACGGACACGGGGTGGTGATTGTACTCGTCGCCCTGGGCGCCTCGAATGACGACAGAACAGCCGAGCGCCCATGGCGACGTCGACAGTCCACAGTCAACAGTCCACAGTCGACAGTGGGGATCAGGGCGGTCCGGATCACTCTCGACTGTGGACTACTGACTGTCGACGCGAGGCTGCGCCTCGTAGGTTGAGGCGCAGCCTCGCTACCGGCCGCCGACCGTCATCTTGCGGATGCGCAGGGTGGGAGAGGCGGAGGAGCCGCGGAAGACGAGATCGGTCCCGACGGCGTCGACGTCCATCAGCATCTGCTTGAGGTTGCCGGCGATGGTCACCTCGTGGACGGGATGGACGAAGCGCCCCTGCTCGATCCACTGGCCGACCGCGCCCTGCGAGAAGTCGCCCGACACGAGGTCGACGCCGAAGCCGATGAGGTCGGTGACGTAGAGACCGCGCTCGACGCCGGCCACGATCTCCTCGGGCGGGGTCGCTCCCGCCGCGAACGAGAGGTTCGCCGCGCCGACGACGGGCGCGCCGCTCACGCTGCGGCGCGCGCTGCCCGTGGGCCGGGCGCCGATCTTGCGAGCGGCATAGCTGTCGCAGAGGAAGAAGCGGAGGACACCCGCCTCGAGGGGCACGTTGCGACGCGTGGGCAACCCCTCGCCGTCGAAAGGCCGCGAGCCGAGGCCGCGGCAGACACGGCCGTCGTCGACGACCGTCAGCAGCGGCGAGGCGACGCGCTCGCCGATCCGGCCCTTGAGGAACGTCGCGTTGCGGAAGACGGAATAGCCGGAGAGCGCCCGGAAGACCTGGCCGAGCAGCGACGCCGCCGTCTCCGGGTCGAAGACCACCGGCGCCTCGCGCGTCGCCACCTTGCGCGCGCCGAGCCGCCGCCGCGTCCGGGCGGCGGCTTCGCGGCCCACCTCCTCCGGCGACAACAGGTCAGCGAGGCCGCGACCGGTCGTGTACCAGTAGTCGCGCTCCATCGTCCCGTCGCGCTCGGCCACGGGAACCACCGAGAGCGATACGCTCGAGCTGCGATACGAGCCCAGGAAGCCGCGGCTGTTGGCGAGCACGATCGCGTCTTCTCCCGACGCGTACGTCGCGCCCTGGGAGTTGGTGATCTCCGGCGAGGCGTCGAGGGCGGCCGCTTCCGCGCGCCGGGCGCGCTCGATCCGCTCCGCGGTCGGCAGGGCGGCCGGCGCCGGATCGAAGATTCCCAGCTCCACCTCCTCGGCCGGGACGACCTCGTCGGGCAGTCCCGCGGCGGGGTCCTCGCCGGTGACGCGGGCCATGGCGACCGTCTCCGCGACGAGCGCGCCGAGCGCGGATGGAGAGAAGTCCGACGTGTAGGTGGTCGCGCTGCGCCGGCCCACGAACGCGCGCAGGCCCAGCGCCTTGCTCCCCGCCTCCTTCAGCGTCTCCACCTGGCCCTTGCGGACCGTCACCGTGAAGTCGGTGCCCTCGCCGACGAGCACGTCGGCGGCGTCGGCCCCGGCCGCCCGCGCCCGGCGGAGGAGATCGGTGGCCAGGTCGCGATGATCCATCAGGTCGGATTCTGCCACGCCCCGCCGTGCTTCCCATGTGCTTCCCATGCCCATGTCCTTCGATTAGGCTTGCCCGATGGGCCTGCCGCTCGATCGGGACGAGGTCACGGCCGCCGCCGGCCGGCCCGCGAGCGAGCCGGCGTTCGTTCCCGACCACGCCGGCCTCGCCGGCCATCCCCGCGGGCTCTCCACGCTCTTCTTCACCGAGCTGTGGGAACGCTTCAGCTATTACGGCATGCGTTCGCTCCTCATGCTGTTCATGGTCGCGCCCGCGGCCGCGGGCGGACTGGGGATGCCGGCCGAGCGGGCCGCCGCCATCTACGGTCTCTACACCGGATCGGTCTACTTCACGACCATTCCCGGCGGCTGGATCGCCGACCGGCTGCTGGGGTTGCGCCGGGCCGTGCTCGTGGGCGGGATCCTGATCGCCCTCGGGCACTACTGCCTGGCGGCGAACGTGCGCCCGCTGTTCTTCGCCGGTCTGGTGCTGATCGTGCTCGGCACCGGCCTGCTCAAGGCCAACATCAGCTCGATCGTCGGACAGCTCTACGCGAAGGACGACCCTCGCCGCGACGCCGGCTTCTCGATCTTCTACATGGGGATCAACCTCGGCGCGTTCGTCAGCCCGATCCTGTGCGGCTATCTGGGGCAGAAGATCGGTTGGCACTGGGGCTTCGGCGCCGCCGGCGTGGGAATGACCTTCGGCCTCATCCAATACGTGCGCGGGCAGGACCGGCTGGGGCAGGCCGGGCATCTCACGGAGCGCCCGGCCCGGTCCGGCCGGCTGTGGGCGGCCATCATCGCCGCCGTCGCCGCCGCGGCCGCGCTCCTCTACGCGGTCTGGCCCTACCGGGGATGGGTCATGCTCGCCGTGACCGGGGTGCTTTTCGCATGGCTGCTCCGCACCGGCGCTCGCGACGCGACCGAGCGCAAGCGCATCGGCGCCGTCATCGCGCTGTTCGTCTTCGCGACCCTGTTCTGGATGGGTTTCGAACAGGCCGGGAGCAGCCTCACGCTCTTCGCCGACCAGTGCACCCACAACGTGATGTTCGGATGGGCGTTTCCATCGAGCTGGTTCCAGTCGGTGGAGCCGATATTCGTGATCGTCTTCGCCCCCGTCTTCGCGTGGCTGTGGATACGCCTGGCGCGCCGAGAGCCCTCGAGCCCGGCGAAGTTCGCGTACGGCCTGCTGCTGCTGGGTATCGGGTTCCTGGTCATCGCCGTGGCCGCCCAGGTCTATGCCCGCAGCGGGACGAAGGTCAGCCCGTGGTGGCTGATCCTGCTGTACCTCTTCCACGCGTTCGGGGAACTGAGCCTGTCCCCGGTCGGCCTCAGCACCGTGACCAAGCTCGCGCCCGCGCGCATCGTGGGGCTGATGATGGGCGTCTGGTTCCTCGCCCTCTCTCTCGGCAACTTCCTGGCCGGATACGTCGCGGGATACTTCGAGAAGATGCCGCTGCCCCAGCTCTTCGGCGCCGTCTTCCTGAGCACCACGCTCTCGGGCGTCGTCCTCGCGCTCCTGACCCGTCCCATCAAGCGATTGATGGCCGGCGTGAAATAGCCCGCCGCCGCCATGGCCGCGCCGACGCGAAGCTCACCCCGCGGCCTGCTCCTGCTGCTCCCCGTCGGCCTCCTCGCCCTGGGCCTTCTCGGCCGCGCGCTCGCCACGAAGGCCTGGACGATGTTCACCACCTACCAGACGCCGTTCGCGTTCAAGAACCCGCACGCGATCGCGCCCCCGCGCCAGGCGAGCCAGGTCGTGATCGTGGTGGTGGACGGCCTCGCCTATCACCCGTCCCGGTCCATGCGCTTCCTCAACGAGCTGCGGCGGCAGGGGGCCGACGTCGATTGCCGTGCCGGCCTGCCCTCGCTCTCGCTCCCGGGACGGGCGGTGATGATGAGCGGCTCGTGGGCGGAGATCCACGGCCAGGCCACCAACTTCAACCCGCGGCCGCTGACGGTCGAGACCCTCTTCGAGACTGCGCGCCGCAAGGGCCTGCGCACCGCGCTGGCCGCGGGACCGGGCGCGCAGACGCTGCTCGCGCCGTGGATCGACGAGCGCGTCGTCTACGGCCGCCTCGACCCCGCCGCCAGCCGCGACCTGGCGCAGCTCGAGGCCGAGCTGCGCTGGATGGGGGAGGCCACCCGCGCGCTGCTGCGTGAGAAGAGGCCGGACCTGTTCGTCCTCGACTTCTCGATCACCGATGACGCCGGCCACGGCTGGGGAGCCGCCTCGCGCCAGTACCAGGCGGCCGCGCAGGCGGTGGACGAGGAGATCCAGCGCCTGGCGCCGGAGATGGACCTGCGGCGCGGCGTCCTCATCGTCACCGCCGACCACGGGCACACGCCGCGCGGGGGCCACGGGGGACCCGAGGAGCCGGTGATGCACGTGCCGCTCGTGCTCGTCGGAGCAACGGTGCGGCCGGGAACCACGGGCACGGCGGAGCAGATCGACCTCGCGCCGACGGTGGCCGTGCTCCTCGGGATCGAGACGCCCGCCTCCAGCCAGGGCCGCCCGCTGCTCGACCTGCTCGACCTCACGCCCGAAGCCCGGCGGCGCGCTCTCGAGAGCCTGCGCCAGCAGCGGGAGAGCTTCGTCGCGGCCGGCCTGGGCCCGCTCGAGCAGGAGGCGCAGACCGCCCGCGAGCTCCGCCTGCAGGACGAGGCGCGCGCGCGCATCGGCGGGCTGCTCGCCTTCCTGCTCCTGCCGCCGCTCGCGCTCGCCGGCCTTTGGGTCCTCGGCCTCTTCACGAACGCCGAGCTGTCGCTGGGCATCCTCGCCGCCGTCGCGGCCACGATCCTCTACCACGCGCTCTTCCCGGTGCTGGGGCTCGACTACTCGTTCAGCGCCGTCAACCGCGACGAGTACCTCGGAGCGTTCTTCGCGAAGGACATGGCGCTGGCGGCCTCGGCGTGCGCGGCCGCGGTGATGGCGGCGGCGGCCTGGATGGAGACGCGCCTGCGGCCCGCGCCCGCCGCCGCGCTGGCCCGAGTGGCCTGGCTGGCGCCGGCCGCGCTGGGCTACCTGTTCGTCGTGCGGATGGCGTTCGTGTACTGGCGCAACGGCGTGTTCCTGCGCTGGCACATGCCCGCCCAGAACTGGGGCTTCAGCTTCTACCTCGACGCGCTGGCCCTCTCGGCGGTGGCCTTCGCCGGCGTCGCGCTTCCGCTCGCGGCCTGGCTCGCCGCGCGGCTCGCTCGCGCGATGCGGCGGCAGCGGGCGCCTACGCCCGTGTTCCCCCGACCGTGATCTCGGAGACGAGCACCGTGGGAAGGCCCACGCCCACCGGCACGTGCTGGCCCGCCTTGCTGCAGACGCCGACCCCCTCGTCGAGCTGCAGGTCGTGGCCGACGCGCGTGACCTTGGTCAG
>WNGG01019096.1_pt1 | contig 10389 bp, 5 predicted proteins | sample 5400661 | NCBI WGS metagenome assembly WNGG01 (sample SAMN13153372, study PRJNA577476) | soil metagenome | isolation source: 100 cm soil or saprolite under Garry oak tree replicate 1 | place: USA:California | collected 2016-06-15
TCCAACCCATCGCGTGGATCCCGGTGTCGATCACCAGCCGCACCGCGCGCCACATCTCATAGGTGAGCTGGCCGAACTTGGCGTAGGGATCCTGGTACAATCCCAGCTCCGGGCCCAGACCTTCGGCGTACAGGCCCCACCCTTCCACGAAGGCCGTGTATCCCCCGTAGCGACGGAACTCGGGTACCCCCGTCATCTCCTGCGACAGCGCGATCTGGAGATGATGGCCCGGCACCGACTCGTGCAGCGTCAAGGCTTCCATCTCCCACTTGGGACGCGACTTCAAGTCGTAGGTGTTGACGTAGAACCACCCCGGCCGACCTGCATCGGGCGAGCCCGGCTGATAGTAGGCCGTGGTTTGGGAGCGCGCCGTGTAGGACGGGATCGTGGTCACGCCGTACGGCAGGCGGGGCAGGCGGCCGAACAGCCGAATGAGCGCCGGATCGATGCGCTTCGCGATGTCGCGGTAGCCGCGCACCAGGCTCTCGGAATCGGCGTAGAAGAAGCGCGGGTCGGTGCGCAGGAACTGCGCGAATGCGGCGAAGGTCCCCGTGAACCCGGTGGAGGCGATTACGCTGTCCATCGCGGCGCGGATGCGTCGCACCTCGGCGAGCCCCAGCTCGTGAATCTGCTGCGGCGTGAGCGAGGTGGTGGTGAAGTGCCGGACCCGCAGCGCGTACCACGCCGCGCCGTCCGGCAGCGCGCTCATCCCGATCGTCTCGCGCGTCCGCGGCAGATATGTCTCGACGAAATAGTCGTACAGCCGGTGGTACGCGGGGGCGACGCGCCGGCCGTAGGCCTCGACCGCCGCGGCGCGCAGCCGCGCCTGCTCGGCGGTGGGAATCGACGCCGAGAACTGGGTGAACGGCTTGAGCAGCGGACTCGCGAGCGCGGGAGCGCTGTCGGGGATGAGCTCTTTGATCTGCTGCGGCACGTCGCGCAGCGTGATGCGGGGCGGCGTGACCCCCGCCTCGCTGCCCCGCTGGAGCAGCGCGACGGTCTGGTCGATGAGCGCCGGCACGCCGTCGAGGCGCGCGAGGATGTCCTCGTAGTCGCTCACCCGCGTGGTCGGCATGCGCGCCAATAGCTGCCCCACGTCCTGCTGCACGCCGCCGAGCTGGGTGATCGCGAGATACTCGTCCGGGAAGCGAGCCGCCTCGATCTGCTCCTCGACGCCGCGCTTGAACAGGTCGTAGTTGAGCCGGTCCGGGGCGCCGAGCCGCTCGCGCCGGATGGCATTCACGACGACGAGGGGCTCTTGCAGCTCGCGCTTGCGCCGCGCGATGGCCGCGAGCGAATTATCCGTCCAGCGGGCGTTCTGTCCCGGGTAGCCGACGTCGGTCGCAAACTCGGGAAATTCGGTCATCTGATATTCCCAGGTGACCCGGAACAGCTCGTGCAGCCGGGCGCTGTCGGCGAGGTGGCGCGGGTTCGCGAGCAGCGCGGCGTAGCGGTCGTGGAAGGACCCGGCCGGCGCCCGCTGTTGCGCCCGCGCCGGCTCGCCGGCAGCGAGGGCGAGGAACGCCGCGACCCAAACCAGCGGGAGGCGCGGTGTCACGCGCCTTGGGTCCGTGCGTTGAAGCGCCGGCGCGGGACCACGGGGTCGGGTCCTGTGTGGGGCATTCTCGCTACGGCCTCTCGGGCGCAGGCGGCCGGAGCTCCGCAGCCCGCGGCACGACGGCCGCAAGCTTCGCGTCCCGCAGCGCCGCGTTCACCGCCGCCAGGTCGCGACCCAGCGCCGCGCGCAGCGCGACCAGCCGCTCTTGGATCTTGGCCGCGAACATCCGGAACACGGCGTATGACTGCGCGGTCGGGCGCGCGTCGATCCCGCTCACGACGAAGCTCAGCGAACTGATCCGCTCGAGCAGCTGCGGGGGAAAGTTGAGCGGGTCCTGAAACGAGCGGTTGCGCACCTGATACAGCTCCTGCTCGATCGCGCTCAGCCGGCCGGCGAGGGCCTGGGCGAGCGGACCCAGGCGCGCCGTGTCGGCCGCCAGCCGATCCGCGAGCTGCTCCCGCACGGTGCGGATCCGGATCACCGCCGTGGTCACCGCGTTCACGGTGTCGCGCAGTCGCTGCAGGAATGCGAACTGCTCCCGCAGCTCGGGCATCGTCACCTTCGAGCGGGGATCGACGCGCAGCGTCAACCGCTGCGTGTACGTCCTGCCGCCGACCCGCAGGCGGACCTGATAGCCGCCCGGCAGCGCCATCGGTCCGTCGGTGCCGACGCCCACCATGCCCCAGAAGGCGGCCGCGTCCGGATAGCGCAGGTTCCACGCGAACAGGTTCAGCCCCGCCTTGTTCGGCGCGCGGGGGGCCGCCGGGGGCCGCCGCGGCCACGGCTTGTCCTGGTCCTTGAGTGTGTCGGCGAGGATGCTGTCGATCTTCACGCTGTCCGTGATCCCGGCGCGCTTGAGGCTGTCGGTCCGCACGTGCTTCGCGCTGTCCGCCCGCACGCTGTCCGCCGCGGTGATGGAGTCCTGCCGGCTCGTGAAGCGCCGGATCAGGCGGCCGGCGGCGTCGAGGATGTCGAGCGTGACGTCCTGGCTCTTCTCTTTCAGCCAGTAATAGATCATGGCGCCGTTCGGCGGATTCTTCCCCACCGGGTGCGCGTCCGTGCCGGCGGCGAAGAAGCCGCCTCCCCAGTCCACGCGGTAGGCGTCGCGCGGGCTGAAGAGGTGCGCCGCCTGCCGCGGCGTGGCCCGCGCCAGCTGGCGCAGCGGCGAGATGTCGTCGAGGATCCAGAAGGACCGCCCGTGGGTCGCCGCGACCAGGTCGCCCTCTTTGATGGCGAGGTCATGCACCGGCACGATCGGCAGGTTGCGCCGCAGCGTCTGCCAGCGCGCCCCATCGTCGAACGACACCCACACGCCCCGCTCGGTGCCCGCGAACAGCAAGCCCCGCCGCACCGGATCCTCGCGCACCACGCGCACGAACTCGGTTGCGGGGATGCCGCTCACGATCTTGCTCCAGCTGCGCCCGTAGTCGGTCGTCTTATAGATGTACGGGGCCATGTCCTCGAGCTGGTAGCGGTTCACCGCCAGGTACGCGGTGCCGGGCGCGAAGTGCGAGGCCTCGATGATCGAGATGCGCGTGAACGGGGCGACGTCGGGCGGGGTGACGTCCTTCCACGTCTTGCCGCCGTCGCGCGTCACGTGCACCAGCCCGTCGTCCGACCCCGTCCAGATGAGCCCCTTCACGAGCGGCGACTCGGCGAGCGCGAAGATCGTGGCGTAGTACTCGGCCGTCGTCTGGTCGGACGTGATCGGCCCGCCCGAGACGCCGAGCGTCGCGGGATCGTGGCGCGTGAGATCGGGCGAGATCGCGGCCCCTCGTTCACGGACTTGAACAGCACGTTGCCGCCGATGTAGAGCACGCGCCGGTCGTGCGGCGAGATGAGGAGCGGCGCGGTCCACTGGAAGCGGTACGCTCCTTCCCCGGCCGGGTGCCCGTCGGGACTGTCGGGCCAAGGGTTGATGGTGCGCCAGAAGCTCGTCCGGTGGTCCACCCGCGCGAGGAAACCCGAATTGTCGCCGCCGTAGGTGATGTCGGGGTCGTCGGGGCGGGCCTGGATGTGACCCGACTCCCCGGCGACGTCGTACCACTGCGCGCGGTCGATCCCGCCGGGCCAGCGGCTCGCCCCGCACACCCCCGAGTTGTCCTGCTGCGCCCCGCACACGCGGTACGGGAAGTGGTTCGTGGTGGTGACGTGGTAGAACTGCGCGGTGGCGTAGTCCTGGTCTGTCCAGGTCTTCCCCCCGTTGAACGACACGTTGGCGCCGCCGTCGTTCCCCTCGATCATGCGCTGCGCGTCGTTCGGCGCGATCCACATGTCGTGGTTGTCGCCGTGCGGGTCGGGCAGGTGCCGGAACGTCTCGCCGCCGTCGGTCGATTTGTAGGCGAGCACGTTGAGCGCGTACACCGTGTTCGTGTCCTTCGGGTCGGCGAAGATGCGCGAGTAGTACCACGGCCGCTGCCGCAGCTTGCGCTCGCTGTTGCTGTAGCGCCACGTCGCGCCCCCGTCGTCCGAGCGGTACACCCCGCCCGAGTCCGCTTCGATCAGCGCGAACAGGCGCGACGGCTTCGCGGGCGACACCGCGAGCCCGATGTTGCCGAGCAGCCCGTGCGGCAGCCCCGGGTTCTGCGTCAGCTCGGTCCAGTGCTCCCCGCCGTCCGTGGACTTGAAGATCCCGCCGCCCGGGCCCCCCGAGACGAGCTGCCACGGCTTGCGCTGCGCCTGCCACAAGGCGGCGTACAGCACGTCGGGGTTCGCGGGATCGAGGACGAGGTCGCTCACGCCGGTCGAGTCGTTGCGGAACAGCACCTGGCGCCAGGTCTTGCCGCCATCGGTCGTCTTGTAGACGCCGCGCTCGGCGTTCGGCCCGAAGGCGTGCCCTTGCGCTCCCACCCATACGATGTCGGGATTGGTGGGATGCACCCGCACGCGCGAGATCTGCTGCGTTGCGGCGAGCCCGATGGAGGTCCAGGTTCTGCCGCCGTCCGTGGTCTTCCAGACACCGTCGCCGTGCGACACGTTGCCGCGGATCGGGTACTCGCCGGTGCCGACATACACGATGTCGGGGTTCGCCTCGCTCACCCCGATCGCGCCGATGGTGCCGCCGAAGTACTTGTCGGATCTCGCCACCCAGGTGTTGCCGCCGTCGGTCGTCTTGAAGACGCCGCCGCCGGTCGTGCCCATCCAGTACTCGTTGGGCCGGGACCCGGAACCCGCGACCGCCACGCTGCGGCCGCCGCGGAAGATCCCGATCTCGCGCCAGGTCAGCGCGGCGAAGACGGTCGAGTCGTACGCTTGCGCCGGAGCGGAACGCGCCGGGCAGACGAGGAGAGCGACGGCGACGACGGCGAGCGAACGAACGGACACGGGGTTCGGCCTCCGGGCGAGGGGTGAGCGACGGCGCCACCCATGTAAAACGCAAACGTCGAGCCCCGCAAGGGCTAGGGCTTTGGCATCATCCCCGGCAGCGACATCTCCTGCGGCTTCTCGGTGATCGACGAGCGCGCGTCGGCGCCGCGACCGGTGAGCACGAACTCGGTGCCGTCCTGCCCGTGCACCTTCACGATGGCGAAGGGGACGTCGCGGCTCACCCACGCGTCGTCGCCTTTGTCGGATTTGATGTGCAGGGCGCGGAGCGTGCCCGCCGGAACCGTGACCGACTCCCAGCCGACGACCGTGGCGCTGGTGCACAGCTTGCCCCACTCGAGCGCGGGGTTGTTCTTGCTCATCCCCTGCCCCATCACGCCGAGCATCGCGTCGGACAGCTTCATCGCCGGCTGGGTGCCGGCCTTCATGATGACTCCGTGGATCGACGCGCCGCGGGGGCCCAGGCCGGGCGTGAGGACCTGAATGACGGCGTCGTGGCTCGGGTCCTTGCCCGTGAAGTGCATCTCGAACCAGAAAAACGTGCTGTCGCCCACACGCTCGGAGCCCACCGCGGCCAGTCGCATCTTGCCGCCCTCCGAGCGGCCGGCGGTGAGGTCATACGACGTCCACTGGCCGAGCTTGGCCTCGCCCATGGCGCGGCACACGTCCGCGAGGTCCTGCGCGGCGAGGGGGGGTGTGAGGCGGGGCGCGAGGGGGGGGAGCGCAGCGCCGAGCACCAAGGCGGTGAGCAGTCGACCGGTCTGCATCATGAATCGTCCTCCGAGGGAGAAGAAGGGCCCCAAGAACGCCCGTGATACCCTGAGTACCCGGGCTGAGAGCCCGGGCTCGGCGCACGTGCGCCGTACACATGGCGCACCCCCGGCCGAGCGCGCCCTCTCCGGGCGCGTAATTACACCACCACCGGCACGCACATGGTGTCGGAGTACCCGGGCTGAGAGCCCGGGCTCGGCGTCGTGTGCGCCCTATACAGGGCGCACCCCCGGCCGAGCGCGCCCTCTCAGGGCGCGTGATTACACCCCCATCCGCACGCAAATGGTGTCGGAGTACCCGGGCTGAGAGCCCGGGCTCGGCGTCGTATGCGCCCTATACAGGGCGCACCCCAGCCGAGCGCGCCCTCTCAGGGCGCGTGATCCCGCGCGTCACTCGTGGCCCACCCGCCACAGCGCGAACGTCCCGACGCTGTCGTCGCTGCGGGTGCACGTGCCCGTGAGCCGGACGGTGCCCACCAGCAACCGGCCCCCGTCCGCGTATTCACCCTGCGCACTCGCCGTCCCGTCGCACCGTTTCGCCGCGTATCCGAAAGCGAAGCCGAACGCCAGCCCGCGCGCCTCCTGCGGCCGGCGCACGGCGACCGGCCCGGTCACCTGGAGCGAGTCGAGCGTGACGGTGCCGGCGAGCGAGTCGCCGGCCTGACGGACCGCGAGGGTCGCGGCGATGCGGGCCCCACCGACCCGCAGCTCGCCCGCGTACGCGCCTGCGGCCGGCCCGGTGGTGGTGTCGGGGACGGGGGCGCCCGGCCCCGGAAGCGTGAACGCGAGCAGATAGTCTCCCTGCGGCGTGCCGAGGCGGTCGTGACCGCCCGCGGCGACCACGACGTACTGGCGGCCGCCCGCGAGGTACGTCATGGGTAGCGCCTGCGCTCCCGCGGGGAGCGGCGCGCTCCAGAGCTCTTCGCCCGTCTCCTCGTTGAACGCGCGCAGGTGTTGATCGAACGTGGCGGCGATGAACACCAGCCCGCCGGCCGTCACCATGGCTCCGCCCAGGTTGGGCGAGCCCCACTGCTCCGATCCCGCTACGCCCTTGAGTGGTGGGAAGTAGCCGAGCGGGACCTCCCAGGTCTTGTCGCGTCGGTTGAGATCGACGGCGGTGAGTACGCCCCACGGCGGCGGGTTGCACAGCATGTGGTCGCCGGTCCACAGGACGGCGCGCAGCATGCCGTAAGGGGTGCCGTTCATACGGCCCATCTCGACGTCGGGATTGGTCAGGTGCGCCGCGTGGAGCTGGCCGCGCGGCACGAGGGTCACGACCATCGCCAGCCGGTTCGTGGGCGCGAGGATCAGCCCACGCCGCTCGTCGATCGCCACGCCCGACCAGTTCAGTCCGCCGATGTGACCGGGGAAGTTCATCGTCCCCTGCACCGAGGGCGGGGTGAAGATGCCGCCGAAACGGAGCGAGGCGATCTTTCCCCGGCACTCCTCTTTCGCCTGCGGCGTGGCGCCGAACGCGTCCGCGGGCGTGAGCCGGTCGGGCGCGAGCCGGAACGGTGCTTCGGGAAACGGCTGGGTGGGCCAGGTGTGCTCGCCGGGTACGTCGCTCTGCGGCACGGGACGCTCCTCGACCGGAAACAGCGGCTCGCCGGTCCGCCGGTCCAGGATGAAGAGGTGGCCCATCTTGGTGGCGACCGCGACGGCCGGGATGGCGCGGCCGCCACGATGCAGGGAGAAGAGCCCGGGCTGGGCCGGGACGTCGTAATCCCACAGGTCGTGGTGCACGACCTGAAAGCCCCACACGAATCGCCCGGTGGACGCGCGCAGCGCCACGACCGAGTTGGCCCAGCGGCCGTCGCCCGGCCGCTCGCCGCCGAAGAAGTCGGGGCTCGGGCTCCCGGTGGGCACGAACACCAGGTCGCGCACCGGGTCCGCGGCGAGCAGCGACCAAGCGTTCGCCGCGCCTGGCGCGCCCGTGGCCGGCGCGATCGGATCCCAGCGCCAGCGCTCCTTCCCCGTGCGCGCGTCGTACGCCCGTACCACACCGTTGGGCGCGTCGGTCCGGTGGTTGTCCGCCACCGCGGAGCCGACGATCACCAAGTCACTCACCACTGCGGGGGGCGAGGTGACCCCGTACTCGCCCGCGTACTCGGGTGCGTTGCGAAGGCCGCTGGCCAGGTCAACGGTGCCCTGCACTCCGAAGTCGGTGCACGGCTTCCCGGTGGCGCCGTCGAGCGCGATCAGCCGTGCGTCCACCGTGCCGACGAACACCCGGCGCCGGCACGCGGCACCGGGCGCACGTCCGGCATCGAGCCATGTGGCGACTCCGCGGTTCGCGAAATCGCCGTAGTCGCCATGGAGGTCGAGGTGCGGGTCGTAGCTCCAGCGCTCGGTGCCGCGCCCGGGGTCGAGCGCGATCACGCGAGCGAGGGGCGTCGAGACGTAGAGGGTCCCCGCCACCACGAGCGGCGTGGCCTCGAAGCGGGAGCGGCCGCGCAGCAGGTCGCCGGTGCGGTACACCCACGCCGGCCGCAGCCGGCCGACGTTGGCGCGCGTGATCTGGGCGAGGGGCGAGTACCGGCTGCCGCCCGCGTCGCGGCCGTAGGCGGGCCAGTCGCCCTCGGCTTGCGCCGCCGCCAGCAAGGGCAGCGCCGCGAGACACACCAGCGTCGCGCCGGTCTGCTTCACGGGGCGGACGGAGTTACGGCCTGCGGAACTCGAGGAGGTCCAACGCGCGGTGCAGGCGGTCCAGCGCCGCGACGACGTCCGCCCGCTCTTCGGTGTCGAGCCCACCGCTCTCGGTGAGGGGGCGGAGCAGCTGGAGCGCGTTCCGCAGGTGCTCGCCAGGGGCTTCCGCGACGGCCGGCCGCGGGCCCCGGGCACGGCGGTCGAGCGTGCTGCGCCGCTCGGCGCCGCGCCGCCGGTCCACCACCCGGCGCCGCTCCGCGCCCGCGCTGTGGACGAGCTCGCGGCGCGGCGCGAAGCGGCGGTCGATCCCGCGCCGCCGGTCGGCGAAGAGCCGGGTGTCGGGCATCGCACTAATCTGGCCGGCGATCCCCGTTCCGGCTAGACGCTATGGTCACCATCAAGGACGTGGCGCGAGCGTCACCTCAAACGTCTGCTCGAGCCCCACGGCGGAGCTTCCCCCCAAGAACACGCGGAACCGACCCGGCTCCACGACGAACCGCAGGTCCGGGCCGTAGCAGCCCAGCTCGCGTGGGGTCAACGTGAACTCCACCCGCCGCGCCTCACCAGGCGCGAGCGCGACGCGCCGGAACCCCGCGAGCGCTCGCACGGGCCGGGTCACGCTCGCGACCTCGTCCCGCACGTACAGCTGCGCCACTTCCGTCCCCGGGCGCGGGCCTGTGTTGGTAACGGTCACGCTGACACGCAGCGTCTCGGCCGGCGTGATGCGCGGCGCGCTGAGCCGGAGATCCGAATACCCGAACGTCGTGTAGCTCAGCCCGTAGCCGAACGGGAAGAGGGGGCTCGAGGGGAGGGGGAGGTCGATGTACTTGGACGTGTACTTGTCCTGGGACGGCGGCCGCCCCGTGTTCTTGTGGTTGTAGTAGATGGGCACCTGGCCCACCGCCCGGGGGACGCTGACCGGGAGCTTGCCGCTCGGGCTCACGTCGCCGAACAGCACGTCCGCGACCGCATGCCCCGTCTCCACGCCCAGGGCCCACGCTTCGACGATCGCCGGCACGTGCTCGGCCGCCCATGGGACGGCGAGCGGTCGGCCGCTCATGAGGACGAGGACCACCGGCGTCCCGGTTCCCTGCACCGCCTCGAGCAGCTGCTGCTGCACGCCCGGGAGGCCGAGCGTCGCGCGGCTCGCCGCTTCGCCGCTCATGTCGGCCGCCTCGCCCACCACGACCACCGCGACGCCGGCCTGGCGCGCGAGCGCCACGGCTTCTCCGAAGCCCGCCGTGGACGTATCGAGGACGCCGGCGCCCTTCGCGTAGCGCAGCTCGACGCCCGTGCCCGCGCGCTCCCGGAGGCCGGCCAGGACCGTCACGGCGTCCCGCGGATCGCCGTGGCCGGGCCACGCGCCGAGCGCCGCGACGGGATCGTCGGCGAGCGGACCGATCACGGCGATCGTGCGCCGCGTGGCGCTCTCCGCGAGCGGCAGCACGTTGCCGTCGTTCTTGAGCAGCACGATCGCCTCGCGCGCCACACGGCGGGCGAGCGCGCGGTGCTCCGAGGCGAGCAGCACCGCCGCCTCCCGCTCGACGCTCGCGCCGTGGTAGGGATCGTCGAACAGGCCGAGCGTGGCCTTGGCGCGCAGGACGCGCCGCACCGCGCGGTCCACGCTCGCGACGGGGATCCGCCCCGACCGCACCAGCGCCGGCAGGTCGTCGAGATAGATTCCGCTCGTCATGTCCATGTCGACGCCGGCTGCGAGCGCGAGCTTGCCGGCCTCGGCCCGCGAGCCCGCGACACCGTGCGCCTGGAGCTCCGCGATCGCCGTCCAGTCGCTCACCACTAGCCCCGAGTACTTCCACTCCCCGCGCAACAGCGTCGTCACCAGCCAACGGTTCGCGGTGCTCGGCACGCCCGCGATCTCGTTGAAGGACGTCATGATGCTGCCGACGCCCGCGTCCACCGCGGCCCGGAACGGGGGCAGGTAGATCTCCCGTAGCGTGCGCTCCGATACGTCCACGGTGTTGTAGTCGCGGCCGCCCTCGGCGCCACCGTAGGCCGCGAAGTGCTTGGCCGTGGCGAGCACGGCGTCCGTCGCCCTGAGGTCGCTCCCCTGGAAGCCGCGTACCCGGGCGG
>WNGG01012812.1_pt1 | contig 10387 bp, 7 predicted proteins | sample 5400661 | NCBI WGS metagenome assembly WNGG01 (sample SAMN13153372, study PRJNA577476) | soil metagenome | isolation source: 100 cm soil or saprolite under Garry oak tree replicate 1 | place: USA:California | collected 2016-06-15
TGCTCAACACTGGCAACGTCATGAGAGTCATAGCCGGCCATCTGATTGAGCATCATCGCGGCGTCTTCGACGGTCTTGGTCATTGGTCCGCAATGATCCAGAGAATACGTTAGCATGACGGTGATGTATTCCATTGAATACCGTGAAATGGCGTAATGACTGTGTCCTTTTGAAAGTGATGATGTGCTTCACCGGCAATTTACTTCTGCCGAATTCTACACCGTTCGAAATTGCTGGCAGGCATCTAAACGCGCTATATTCACCGGCACGAAATCCATCGGGCAAAACGGGCCGGGGTTCACTCAAGCCCATTCGCGAGGAGGAAAAGCATGCGTATCACGATCTCACGTCGAGAAATGTTGAGCATGGCAGCATCAGCCGGCGGGCTCCTGATCGTGGGCGGCGGCCGGGACGTCCGGGCGCAATCGGCGAAGCGCATCGAACAGATGATGCCCGAGCTCAACGGCATCATCAGCACGTCCGAGCCGATTCGGGAGCTCGCGGCCGGTTATGGCGGCGACATCGGTCCTGCGGAAGGCCCCGTGTGGATCGCGGAGGGCCACTATCTGCTGTTCAACGACATCAACAGTGCAAGGCGGATCAAATACACGCCCGGCCAGGGTGCCGGTGTGGCGATGGAGAAGACCAACGAAGCCAACGGGATGACGCGCGATCTACAGGGACGCGTCGTCTCGGCCGAACACCTGACCCGGCGGGTCACGCGTTACGAGCTTGACGGCAGCCTCACGGTCATTGCCAACAGTTTTCAAGGCAAGCGCCTGCTGCGGCCCAACGATGTTGTCGTGAAGTCCGACGGCTCCATTTATTTCACTGATCCGGGCGGCCCCGCAGCACCCGACCAGTGGGATGTTACGCTCTCCGGCGTCTACCGCGTCTCGGCGGATCTCGGAACGATGTCGCTCGTCGTCGACGACATGGTCCGACCCAACGGGATTGCCTTCTCACACGACGAAAAAATTCTCTACGTTGCAGACTCCCGGCGGCGCCATATTCGAGCCTACGAGGTACTGCCGAACGGCACGACTGCGAAGGACAGCAGCCGCGTGTTCGTGGATCTCGGCGGTGCCGAGTCCGGTGTGCCCGACGGTATGAAGGTCGACACTCAGGGCAACGTTTACAGCGGCGGCGCCGGAGGTCTTTACATCATTGACCCTCGAGGCAGGAAGCTTGGCCGTATCGTCCATGGGCACCCCGCCACCACGAACATCGCCTTCGGCGGCGATGACTGGAAAACGCTTTACTTCACCACCAGAAGCACTCTCTTCTCGGTCAATGTAAAGATCCCTGGCGTGCCGGTGCCGGCAAAGAAGAGAACGGGTTGAGCTATACCGCAGTGGTATCCGGCGCGCACGAAAGCAACTGCCCGCCTAAGTTAGGAGGGCAGAGAGGAGCTTTGAGATGAGAAAGCAGATCTTCACGGGGGCAAGCTTCGCGGCAGTCATAATCGTGGCTTTTTTCGGCGCGATTCCGTCCGCCATCCCGCAGGCCGCGAAGCCAGTCCTCCCGGTTTTCGAGGTCGACCCAAAATTTCCCACGATGCCGGAGCATATGCTGCTGGGTGGTGTCGGTGGAGCGACGGCGGATTCCCATGGCAATGTCTGGGTGTTTCACCGTCCGCACACGCTCGAGGAAGGGTTTAATCGCGGAGGACTGCATTCGGCCTTCGCGGAGTGTCCGTCCTGCACGGCCGAACGGCGCCTGAATGGCGATGGACGTCCCGGCAGTGGCGAGCACGGCATCGCCGTTGATGCGAAGGACAACGTCTGGCTCACCGGTAACGGCGACGGCGATGGTCAGGTCCTCAAGTTCACCAAAGACGGAAAGTTTCTGTTGCAGATCGGGAAGGGCGGCGTGGCTGTCGATAGCAATGACACAACGCACTTGAGCCGGCCGGCAGGAATTACGGTGTACGACAAGACCAACGAGGTGTTTGTTGCCGACGGTTACGGTAACCGCCGCGTCATCGTGTTCGACGTCGAGACCGGTGCCTACAAGCGCCACTGGGGCGCGTACGGCAACAAGCCGGACGACAAGGCCTCGAAGGCTCGCCAGGCGAGCGGTTCGGGACCGCAGCAGTTCAACACGCCGCATGGCATTGAGGTCTCCAGAGACGGAATTGTGTATGTAACGGATCGGGCGAACAACCGCGTCCAGTCGTTCACCCTCGAGGGCAAATTCTTGAAGGAAGGATTCATCAAGCGTGAATCGCAAGGGACCGGCACCGCATTCGGCGTTGCGCTTTCGGCCGATCCGGAGCAGCGTTTCGTTTATATCGCCGACGGATCAAACGAACGTATCGCGATTCTGGATCGCAAGTCTCTCGAAGAGATCGGCCACATCGGCAGACCCGGGCGCAAGGCGGGCGAGTTCTTCCATCTGCACAGCCTCGACGTCGATCCGCAGGGAAATATCGTGACCGGCGAGTCGCAGGGCTACCGAGTGCAGAAATTCATTTACAAGGGCCTGTCGACAACGGCCCGATAGGATCTGCCATGCGACGCCGCGATATTTTGAAGGCAGCCGCCGGCGCGACCGTAGCAACGGCGTTTGGCCAGAACCGGCCCGCCGACGTTGTTTTGCGTAACGGCAAGATCATCACCCTCGATCGCAGTTCTGCAATTGCGCAGTCCATTGCGATCGCCGGGGACCGCATAGTGGCGGTGGGGCCAAATGCCGCTATGGCGGCGGTCACTGCTCCGGCAACGCGCACCATCGACCTGCGAGGAAAAACAGTCATCCCTGGGTTGATTGATAGCCATGCGCACATGGACCGGGAAGGACTCAAAAACGTCTTTCCTTCGCTCGGCCGTGTCCGTTCGATCCGCGACGTCCAGGATCGGGTCGCCGAACTCGCTCGCCAAAAAGCGCCTGGCGAATGGATCGTGACAATGCCGATTGGTGATCCGCCCTTCTATTTCGATGTTCCCGATATTTTGGCCGAGAAACGCTGGCCGACGCGGAAGGAACTCGATGCCGCGGCCCCGAACCACCCGGTGTTCATTCGATCGATCTGGGGTTTTTGGCGCAGCACGCCGCCGCTGGTGGCCTGCGCCAATACGGAAGCGCTCAAACGCGCCGGCATTACGCGTGATACCGTCTCGCCACTGCGAGAGCTCGTCATCGAGAAGGATGCGAATGGAGACCCGACCGGAGTGTTCATTGAGGACGGGATGCAACCGACGGCCGAGCTGATCTGGTTCCGCAAGCCAACAGAATTTTCGCGCGCCGATCGCGCCCGCGGAATACCGATCGCGGCCAAGGCTTACCACGCGTTCGGCACCACCAGCATCTTCGAGGGGCATGGAGTCGCCAACGAAGTGATCCGGGCCTACAAAGACGCCTACCGCGACGGCACGCTGACGATGCGTGCGGGCCTGGTCTTCAGCCCGGATTGGAAGACCGCCGGAAATGCGAAGCTCGGATCGTTGATCGAGAGCTGGGGAGGATGGCTCGGTGAGCCGGCGTCCGGCGACGACTGGCTCAAACTGACCGGCATCTACGCCAATGTCGGGCGGCAGCCGGGCGACGACGTGCGCGCGTCGGCTTCTCCCTACACCGGATGGGCCGGCTTCAACTACGATACCGGACTGCCGCGCGAGCGCTTGAAGGAGGTGCTGATCCAGTGCGCCAGAAACGACATCCGCGCGGTTCTCAACTCGAACTCGCCCGGCGTCATCGATCTCCTGGACGAAGTCGATCGGGAAGTACCGCTCAAAGGACGGCGCTGGGTCGTGGTGCACATCAGCATCCTTTCGCCAAGGGATATCGAGCGAATCGTCCGCATGGGCCTCGTCCTCACATCGCACACGAATTCGAACATCTATAAGGAGGGACACACCTGGCAGGCGCGACTTCCGCGCGAGCGGCAACGGGAGAATACGCCGCTGAGGGATCTCATCGACGCCGGCGTGAAGGTCGGGCTCATCACCGACAATGTGCCGATCTCTTTGTTCTGGCCGATCTGGGAATCGGTGGCGCGGCTTTCACGCGTGACCAATGAACGTATCGCGCCCGAGCAGTCGATCACTCGTGCGGAGGCGCTGCGCTGCGCGACTCTGAACGGCGCCTATCTGACCTTCGATGAGGACAAGAAGGGTTCGCTCGAACCTGGGAAGCTCGCTGACCTCGCGGTTTTGAGCGCCGATCCGCTCACTGTGCCGGAATCGGCGATCCGCGACATCACCGCCGACATGACCATGGCCGGCGGTAAGATCGTGCATCAAGTGTCCAATGGGTAGAGAAAGCGAAAATTCCCCTCCTCGCAGAGGAGGTGAATGAGGCTCTGCCAAACCAGGAGTCACCGTAATTACGAAACCTAACACTAGGGAGGCCGGCATGAGCGCGATTCGAACGATTTACGCGGCCAACATTCACTCTTGTGCCGCGTTTGTCCCGGCTCGATAGTGTAAGGACGGTTGGCGTAAGAATGCACCCGTATTCAGGTCATTCAATTCACTTGCACCCAACAACGGAAGACGGCGGAGGCGTAGAAATATGTGTTCCGGAAAAACCAAAACCTTCGAGGACGTTTCACTGAGGCACAACCCCTCTCATCTTGTAGGGGCATGTGTTGTTTTGGGAATCTTGTTCGCCCCTGTTCCCTCACTTTTCGGCGAGGTTGTAGGTGTTACCGCGAGCGCTCACCACATATTTTCTCAATTCGTCGACGGCGTTGGTAGCGGCGGAAGTTATTATCAGACAACCCTGATGGTCACAAATCCAACGGGCTCAAGCGGTGCATGCACATTCCGTCTATACGGATTGACCGTTAACGGCCAAAGTGCCTTCACGTTCAATATTGCAGCGGGTGGCTGGCTGATCAACAACTCCATTCACAGCACACAATCACTGAAATCGGGCTATGCCGCTTTGCAGTGCTCCATGACGGTTGAGGCTCAGCTGCTGTATTCAGGTTATTCTCGGAATGGAACGAAGACGTCTGAAGCCACGGTGTTCTCTTCGCCGCTCTCTCACGACGTCATTCTGCCGGCAGACCATCGAGAAGGGGCGAAACTAGGGGTGGCGATTGCCAACGATTCGGATTCTAGTTTGGATCTATACATAGATGCCTGGGACATCGGGACAGAGCCAGCCGGATCGTCGGGAAAGATTACAATAGCTCCTCACACCAACCTCGCGAATTACATCGACAACCTCATTCCTTCCCTCCCCGCAGGATTTTACGGACAAGTTGAGATCTGGAGCGATTCCGGCGACTTCAGTGCGATTGGCGTCCGTTTCACCGGAAACGTCTTTACGACGATTCCAGAAATAGTCGGCATTACATCCAATACCTATCATGTTTTTCCGGCTTTTGCAGATGGGGCGTTCGGTGATGGAAGGCATTATCGAACGACGCTCATGATTGAAAATTTTTACGTTGGGGACGGCACTTGTACCCTCAACCTGTATGGGCTGACGGTTAACGGCAAAAGTGTCTTTACCTATAGTGTGGGGGAAGGCGACGTTGTGATCGATTCTTCACTGAATAGTATGCAACCCCTGAAACTCGGTTATGCCACGCTACAGTGTTCCATAGACGTCGAGGCTCAACTGCTTTATTCGTCATACTCTCAAGATGGTACGAAACTGTCCGAAGCGACCGTCTTTTCTTCGCCTCCGAGACCCTTGGTAGAGGTGCTGGCGGATCATCGCGAAAATGCGCTGCTCGCGCTTGCCATTGTCAACGATTCGGATCAAAGTGAGACTTTCGCGATCACGGCTTACGATACGACCGGGGCGAAAGTAGGCGCTGCAAACGTTACAGTTGACGCTCGAACTACTCGCGCAGCATATCTCAATGACCTTATCCCCTCTTTGCCCGCGGCATATGCCGGACCAGTACTCATTGCGACATCCACCACCAACGGTTCTGCCAGCGCTGTCGGGCTTCGTTACACGGGCGGAGATGTTTTTACAACTATTCCTGAAACCCAAACAGCGGTGCCCCCGGGTGCCGGTTCGATCACTTTCACTGGCTCGACATTGCCGGTACCTTCACTCATCGCACCTCAAGATGGCGCCGTTATTCCCCAGTAATGTCTCGAAAATCGGTTGTCCTACCAATGCACTATATGGCTATGGTCTCCAAATCTCCTTCAGCTGGACAGATGGCAATGCTCCCGGCGTTGCGGGCTACGAGATCTTCGTCAAACATTCAGGTTCGATCAACCCGTTATTGGATGTTTCGGTACAAAGCACTCAGTATGTTTATACAAGCTGTAACGCAACTGTAGCTGATCCGAATCTAAAAGATTGGCAGTGGCGAGTTCGAGCCAAGGATGCTTCAGGCAATTTTGGCGATTGGAGCGGTACGCGCACTTTCCAATTTGCACCGTGCCGCTTCCCTGACGGTCGAATTTGCGGGTACCTCGCTACTGCGCTTTCGGGTTCGGGTTGGTTCACGAGATCAGAAATGGGCAAACATTGGCTACGTCCTGTTATGCTTGCGTTCGCATCCGCTTATGCGGCGTTCGCAACCGAACGAACAAACAGATCTGACTCTGCAAGAACGGGCCGACTGCGGAAGAAGCGCTGGGAGCGATTCGTGGGAAGTGATGAAATGGAAGGAACCGCTCGCGCAAATTCCGCGGAGACATCAGGTCTCGGACACAGTCATTCACAAATGGCGAGAGCGGTTTTACGTGAATTGGGGCGGTCCCTCTCCCTCTGGGAGAGGGCGGCGCGAAGCGCCGGGTGAGGGTCGCAAGTCTTTTCAAATTTTGAGGCCCTCACCCTGGCCCTCTCCCAGAGGGAGAGGGTGGATCTTCCGTAATTATACGTAACACTAGGGAGGCCGGCATGAGTGCGATTCGAACGATTTACGCAAGAGTATTCGCGGTCAGTGTCGCGACGTTCTTGGCGGCATGGCCGAGCGAGGTGGGCGCCCAACAACTTCGGATTGGCCCCTCCGACATCGGCGGTGTGGTGACGGGTGCCAATGGACCGGAGGCCGGCGTATGGGTCATCGCGGAAACGACCGGTCTGGGCACGAGGCGGTACGCCAAGATTGTGGTCACCGACGAGCAAGGCCGCTACTTGCTGCCTGCCCTTCCGTCCGGTGCGCAATACAACGTTTGGGTCCGCGGCTTCGGTTTGGTCGATTCGCGGCGCGTGCCCGCGAAGCCGGGCATGACGCTCAACCTCACCGCCGCGGTCGCGCCAAATGCACGGGCGGCGGCTCAATACTATCCGGGCTCCTACTGGTGGTCGATGCTCAAGATTCCGGAGAAGGGCTTGTTCCCGGGTACCGGCCCTAAGGGTAACGGCATGCCGACAGCGCTGAAAAGCCAGGCGGACTGGATGGACGCCATCAAGCAAAACGGCTGCGGCAACTGTCACCAGGTCGGCTCCTCTATCATGCGCTCTATAGATCATGCGGCCCTCGGTGTGGGTGAGAAGGATACACAGGCAGCTTGGATGGCGCGATTGCGGATGGGACAGTCCGGCACCGCCATGGTCGCCGGGGTCAACAGCCTGATGACGAACGATGGTGGACTCTTGGGCAGGTTGGCCAACTGGACCGACCGTATCGCCGCGGGTGAGTTGCCCAAGCAGAAGCCGGACCGGCCTCAGGGCGTTGAACGCAATATCGTGGTCACGCTGTGGGACTGGTCTCGTCCCACGGCCTATCTGCACGACCTGATCGGCACCGACAAAAGGAAGCCGACGGTTAACGGCTGGGGCGCGCTTTATGGCTCGATGGAGTTGAGTACCGACTGGGTCCCCATTCTGGATCCAGTACTCCACATGACGACCGAGATGAAGATGCCGGTAAAGGTCGAAAGTACTCCGAGATCGTCTACCGTCAACATTGCCCCGGCGCCATGGCATTACTGGGGAGACCGGGTCATCTGGGATACGCAGGTCAACGCCCATACCAACACGATGGACAGCGAAGGTCGAGTGTGGTGGACCGCCACCAGCCGGCCGCAGTGGGAACAGCCGGAGTTCTGCCAGAAGGGATCGGATCACCCGTCGGCGAAGGCCTTCCCGCGGGAACGAGCTTCGGGTCCTGCGACCAACACCGCCAACTTCGTCCAGAACGCCCGTGGCGTAACGATGTACGACCCGAAAACGAAGCAGTGGGCTTTCGTTGATACGTGTTTCGGAACGCATCACCTGAACTTCGGCTATGACGCCGACAATACGTTATATCTTGCCAACAATGGCGGCCCGGAACTGGGCTGGGTCAACACCCGGGTATTCTTGGAGACCGGCGACTCCGCTAAAGCGCAAGGCTGGACTCCATTCATCGTCGACACCAACGGCAACGGCAAACGCGACGATTACGTCGAGCCCGATGCCCCGGTCGATCCCCGCAAAGACAAACGCTTCAACCTCGGCTTTTACGGTATCGCAGTCAACCCGAATGACGGCACCGTCTGGGGGTCGAATACGTCGGGCAGAGGTTGGATCGTGCGGGTGGATCTGGGTCCGAATCCGCCGGTAACCGCTTTGACCGAGGCCTACCAGCTTCCGCCAACCGAACTCGGCATCCGCGGGATGGACCTGGACAGCAAGGGCATCGCCTGGGCCGCAGGTGTGGGCGGTAATCTCATCAGCTTCGACCGCAGCAAGTGCCGGGTCCGCAATGGGCCCACCGCCACGGGAGATCACTGTCCTGAAGGGTTCACGTTGCATCCGATACCCGGACCGAAGTTCGACGGCGTCGAAGGCCCTTTGGGAACTGTTGCGAGCCCGTATTACGTATGGGTCGACATACACGATATCTTCGGCCTTGGTAAAGACACCGTGATCGTTCTCGAAAATCAGTCCGACGGCGTGCAGGCGTTTGCAAATGGGAAGTGGACCCACATCGCCGTCCCTTATCCGATGGGGTTTTTCACCAAAGGATTTGAGGGACGCATCGACGATCCCAACGGCGGCTGGAGCGCCAGGGGATTGTGGGCGACGTGGGGCGGCCGCGCACCATGGCACAGCGAAGGGGGCAGAGGAACTCCTCCCTATGTCGTCCATTTCCAGCTGCGTCCCAATCCGCTCGCCAACGCCAACTGAGCTGTCTGTAAGGGTCGCGCGAAGCGCGAGCTCACCTACGCGAAGTATGAGCGTAAGAGCATTGCGCTTCGGGCGTCGCAAACTCTGCGCCTCGATCTGCGGCTGGAATGGGGAATTAACTTAGGCACGCCCGGAGACGACGACACCACTATCCTCCGCAGCAGCAGACGCCTCGCACCGGCCGGGCGGACGCCCCGCACTCCGGACGGAAGACCGGACCTCTCCGGCGTCTGGATCGGACAAAACGATCCGAACCCCGGGCATGAAACGGAAGACAAAACTTCAAACGAACACGATCAACTCCGTCTCGTTGAAGACTATTTCCCCATCACCACCGGTCATTGATGACTCGGACACGATCATTGGCACGTCATCGGCGATTAAGCCCGTCAACGACACGACCTTCTCCGCCCGGGAAATGACTATTGGTGCGACGCCCAAAATCATTTCCGGACCGGAGACACTCATTTTCATTCCGCGCACGATTATTGGTGAAACGCCGGCGATCATTTCCGGTTCGCAGATACTTATTTCCGTCTCGCAGATACTTATTTCCGGCAGGCCAGTGGAGTCCAAGAATCAACAAGTTGCGGACCTGCCTCGCGAAATACTTATCTCCATGACGGAAATACTTATCTCCGGCGCGGAAATAAGTATCGAAAAGACGCCACCGATCATTGCCAAAAGCGAGACGGTTATTTCCGCTACGGACACGATCATGTCCCGGCCGCACATCATTATTGATATAAGCGACGCAGTTATTTGCATCGTGGAAATGATTATTTCCGAGACGGAGACGCCTATTCCCAGAGCGGGCATGATTATTTCCGCCATGGACACGAGTTTCTTTGGGGCAGAAATAAGTATCGCTGCCGCCGAGAAAACCTCCGGCGCGGTGGGGGTCTGTTCCCGATAGCCAATCCACATCAACCACGTGGCAAATGCCGAGCATCTGCAGGAACTGCGGACGGCTGGAACTCAAGTTGGGCCGGCAACCAGATTGTATTTGGCGAGCCGAATAGGGGGATTATGAGATGCTCTTCCAATGGCAGCGAACCTAAAGTACCGATTATTTCCCGCGCGGGATTTTGCTTTTCGCGTACTACGCTCTTTGTGAAGATTCATATCTGCGCCGACTACGACGAGATGAGCGAGGAGGCTGCGCGGATTGTTGCTGAAGCGATTCGCGCTAAGCCGCAACTGGTGTTGGCTGTGCCGTCGGGGAACACGCCAAAGGGGATGTACCTGGAACTGATCCAGATGCGCCGGCAGAATCATCTCGATTTCTCAAAGGTGAAGTTTTTTCTTCTTGACGAATATTTGGGGTTGCGCCCCGGTCACCCACAGT
>WNGG01016787.1_pt1 | contig 10385 bp, 10 predicted proteins | sample 5400661 | NCBI WGS metagenome assembly WNGG01 (sample SAMN13153372, study PRJNA577476) | soil metagenome | isolation source: 100 cm soil or saprolite under Garry oak tree replicate 1 | place: USA:California | collected 2016-06-15
ACTAATTCACACCTGCACAGTTTCACCTACGCAGATGCTCATACTGATAATGATGTAAACAAACCTATCGTATTTGGTATTCCACTAGAGCCAGAGTTTGAGGGACAAGCACTTCCACTACCGGTATGGGAATACAAGATTAAACGCTACATTGAAGGTAAGACCAGCAAGATAGCATACGTCTATGACTTTGGTGATAACTGGCAACACACAATTGAGCTTGAAAAAACATTACCAGCAGAAATAGGCATCAAATATCCAATATGCCTAGACGGTGAAAGAAACAGGCCTCCTGAAGACTGTGGAGGTCCACACGGTTATTCTGGATTGCTGGAAGTATTGTTTGATCCAAGTGATCCAGAGCATGAGGATACTAAGGAATGGGTGGACTCGATGAAGGGATGTACGTTTCATCCTGAAGAGTTTGATCCAGCAAAGGTTACGTTTATGAGTCCGGCGAGGAGATTTAAGAAATGCTTTGAATAATAGCTAGATAGCAACAACTGATACATATACCCACAGGGTATGGGGCTAACACCTCCATACCCTTTTTTTTCTTCCGTCGCCTAGCGGCATATCCTACTTGGAGGTGGAAGAAATGAGCGTCTACAAAAGAGGTAGTAAGGGAATCTGGTATATGAACTTTACCATTAACGGAGTCAGGTGCTTCAAAAGTACAGGTTGCACTACCAAGAAAGATGCAAAACATGCAGAGGCAATGGAACGCCAGAGATTGTTGACCGATGCCAAAGTAACACCACAGGAAAAAGCAGCACATTCACTATTATCTGATGCTATTGACCAAGTTTACCAATCCAGATGGAAGCACAACAAAGATGGAATGGGGTCATACCGAAGAGCAAGGCTGCTCATGGAGAATATTGGCAATGTAGCAATATCATCTATTGACCATGTTACCGTTGACGCCTTAGTACGGAAGTTGGAAGGTACAGGTATTGAATCATCTACAGTGAATCGCTACTTGGCAACCTTGAAGACGATCCTGAAGCATTTTAGGCTACAGGTCGATTTCATCAAACTGAAGAAAGAAAAATCGGGAAGGATACGCATACTATCCAAAGAGGAAGAGCTTAATGTAGTTAGGCTGTTACGAGAGGCTAAAGGTAAGATGCCATACTATATTGAGGCAGCAGATATGGTGGAAGTATTAGCTGATACCGGATGCAGGTTGTCAGAAATATTGAAGAAATTTACATATAAAGAACACATCAACTACCAGAACAATCTAATGACGTTGACCGACACCAAGAATGGCAAAATAAGAAGCGTACCAATGACGAAACGTGTGAGAACCATCCTAGAAGAACGCCAACATATTAACGAGGTTAAGCCGTTTACTATTACCAGAGATGAAGCAGAACGAGCTTGGCAGTGGGTACGGGCTGAAATGGGGCTGGAGGAAGATGGCGAGTTTGTCATACATGCTTTACGTCATACATGCGCTAGTAGGTTGGTGAATAAAGGTGTTGATTTGTACGTAGTCTGTAAATGGCTTGGACATAGCAGTATTCAGATAACAGAGCGGTATTCACACCTTGACCCAAGGAAATTGGTACATGCTGTAGAGATGTTGGAATGATTGACAATCTTAGTAAACATAGTGTATTTATACTTGGATCAGTAGTTAATTTGTTCCACAAAGTGTTCCACAAATTTTATATAGAACTACCGACTTTGAGGAATTAACCAGTTGTAGATAGCATGTAAAGTATAGTAGTTCAAGGTGGTTACAGAGCAAGCGACTCATATTCGCTAGGTCCGGAGTTCAAATCTCTGCACCGCCACCAAACATCAAGAGGTTAGCCCACCAGCTAGCCTCTTTTTTTATACCTGGCGCAGATCTGATGCAACTGGTTTCTTGTCGCTTAACATATCTCCGATAACTTACCAAGCTACTCACCACAAAACCTAGCTCAGTTCGAACATTAAAAATCTTCACATTACAGTAGCTTCATGCTATGAATATCAGGTAAAGTACCAAAAACTGCACAGAAAATGGAGACCTACCTATAATGCCAAAAAGAATTCTGATTGCTGAAGACGATCCGGCACACAGAGACATTATAACCAAGTTTGCAAAGATACAAGGATATGATGTTGTCGTTGTCACTGATGGAGTGGATCTATTAACTATTGCTGCTGATGAACAATTTGATTTAATCATTACAGATCTGAAGATGGCGGCTCTTGATGGAGCATCAGCAACAGGAATCATGAAAATGCTGGGTAATACAGTTCCAGTTATCGCTTTAACTGGATATTCTTTACAAGAAATACATCTTGTTCAAGATACGTTTACTAAAATATATCATAAGCCTTGTGATTATAATGAGTTGTTTGAGTATGTTGAATCATTGATAGGAAAATAAGATAATTGATTTGACGTATTTTAGCAAACCAGAGGCGCCAGATTCTAAGATGTATTATAATTACACAAACTATTGGAGATAGTAATGATGATTCCGGATAAAATGCTGGAAGTGCTGAAACACGATGGAGTGGTTGCTATTGCGACGTTGGGGAAGGATGGACCACATATGGGCAACACCTGGAACAGCTATCTAAAAATTACTGACGACGGGCGTATATTGATTCCTGCCGGTTACATGCACCATACAGAAGCTAACATTGCATTCAATAGTAATGTGCTGATTACATTAGGTAGTAGTAAAGTGGCAGGCAACATTGGCCCTGGTACCGGGTTCCTGATCAAGGGCACGGCTGCATTTATAACCACCGGACCAGATTATGAGGTAATGAAGAATAAATTTACGTGGGCACGGGCTGCACTGGCAGTTACCGTTGCTTCAGTTACTCAGACTCTGTAATTTGCTCACTACCCGGCGCCAAATAAACTTGCACATGCTGCTATGTATCAGATGAATTAGGTTGAATATTTGCTGCTATTTTGCTATTAGTTTTGCTACGTTTTTGAAGCAGGCAGTGTTAGATTGTGGTGTATCTGACGAATTACATGACGCTTAACTTACTGATATTACAATATCATCTAGCCCATGCATATACTCATATTCGCTAGGTCCGGTGTTAAATCCCTGCACCGCCACCATTATCCAAAACGCCCTGGCAATTTCAGGGCGTTTTTTATTTAAATCACCGGAAGCGGAGGTACCAAGTGATTCAGATCGATTTCGATAAAATGGGGGGGCTGATCCCGGCGATTATCCAGGACTACCAGAACGGCGAAGTTCTGATGGTGGCATTCATGGATAAAAAGACCCTCGACTTGACTTTGAAGGACGGCAAGACCTGGTTCTTCAGCCGTACCCGCAACAAGTACTGGATGAAGGGCGAGGAGTCCGGCAATACCCAAGAGGTCATGGAAGTACTGACCGACTGCGATGCCGATACGGTCGTCATCAAGGTAAAGCAGAACGGCCCGGCCGCCTGCCACACCGGTAACCGCAGCTGTTTCTACGTCAAATGGGAAAACGGCCAGTGGGTCGAACACTCAAACCCGCTGTTCGACCCGAATGAAGTATATAAAAAAGCGTAGCGTGAAAAGAGGGCTATCATGTCTAATATTCTGAATTTCGGCATCCCCAAGGGGAGCCTCGAAGACGCGACCGTCGGGCTGTTCAAGAAGGCCGGCTGGCAGATCAGCATCTCCTCCCGCAGCTATTTTCCCGGTGTTGACGATACCGAGATGAACTGCAAGCTGATAAGGCCGCAGGAAATGGCCAGATACGTCGAACGCGAGACGATTGATGCCGGTATTGCCGGCCGCGACTGGGTACGGGAAAATGACTCGGATGTCGTCGAAGTCTGCGAAATGGTATATTCCAAGGTCTCGCGGCGCCCGGCCCGCTGGGTACTGGTTGTCAACGGCGATTCAAAGGTGCAGAGGCCGGAGGATCTTCACGGAGCCACCATTTCCACCGAACTGGTCGGTTTTACCAAGCGCTATTTTGCCGAACGGAATATTCCGGTCAACGTGGAATTTTCCTGGGGCGCCACCGAAGCCAAAGTTGTTGACGGACTCTGCGACGCCATAGTCGAAGTGACCGAGACCGGTTCAACCATAAAAGCGAATGGCCTCCGCATCGTCTGTGAACTGATGGAGTCGGTACCGGTTCTTCTGGCCAGCAAATCAGCATGGGCAGATCCCTGGAAACGGGCAAAAATCAATCAGATTGCCACGCTGCTGAAGTCTTCGCTGGCTGCCGAGGGTATGGTCGGCTTGAAAATGAATGCACCGGCAGACAATGTTGACGCGATCACCCGACTGCTTCCCAGCCTCAAGAATCCTACGGTATCCCATCTTTATAATTCCGACTGGCTCTCCATCGAGAGTATCCTGTCGGAAAAAGAGGTGCGCAGAGTCGTGCCGGAGCTCATCAAGCTGGGAGCCGAGGGGATTATCGAGTACCCGCTGAACAAGATTATCTAACAGAAGCGCCGCCGATCGGCGATGGATTTCGACGTATGATGATGGACAAGATAGAAGAACTGGAACGGCGCTATCAGGAACTGGAAGCGCTGCTCTCAGACCCGGTTGTTATCTCGAATCAGCCGGAGTTCCGCAAACTCTCCCGGGAGCATTCCGACTTAAGTGCTCTGGTAGCGGCCTATCGCCGCTATCGGAAAGTCCTCGGCGAAATTTCGGACAACCGGGAGCTGTTGTCGGATCCGGACATGAAAGAGATGGCCGAGGATGAGCTGAAAGGCCTGGAAGCGGAAAAGGACCAGCTTGATGCCGATATCCGGCTGCTGCTGCTCCCCAAGGATCCTAATGACGACAAAAGCGTCATCCTTGAGATTCGCGCCGGTACAGGCGGAGACGAGTCAGCCCTCTTCGCCGGCGACCTGTTCCGCATGTATTCGCGCTATGCCGATACCAACCGCTGGAAGGTTGAGATCATCTCCGCTTCGGAATCCGAGCGGGGCGGCTACAAAGAGATCATCGCCTCCGTGGAAGGCACGGGGGTCTTCGCAAAACTCAAGTACGAGTCAGGCACCCACCGTGTTCAGCGCGTACCCGAGACCGAGGCTCAGGGGCGAATTCACACCAGCGCCTGCACCGTGGCGATCATGCCGGAAGCGGAAGATGTCGACATAGATATCCGGCCGGATGATCTTAAGATCGATGTGTATCGTTCTTCCGGCGCCGGCGGGCAGCACGTCAACACCACCGACTCCGCCGTACGCATCACCCACCTCCCGACCGGTACGGTCGTAGCCTGCCAGGAAGAGCGGAGCCAGATAAAGAACCGCGCCACGGCAATGAAGGTTCTCAAAACGCGTATCCTCGACACCATCCAGCAGGCTCAGGATTCAAAACTGGCCGCGGACCGCAAGCAGCAGGTCGGATCGGGAGACCGTAGCGAGCGTATCCGCACCTACAACTTCCCGCAGGGACGCATGACCGATCACCGCATCGGCCTGACGCTTTACCGTCTGGATTCGATCATGACCGGTGACATCGCCGAAATCACAGATGCCTTGAGGGCGCATTACCAGATGGAGGCGCTTAAAGCGCAAAGCGAAGGGAATTGATCCGCGGGCAGGATTAGATTTCTGCGGTAACAAAAATCAAGATATGCTACAGTGCCGCCATGCCACACCTTCTCGAAAACTACAGACAACTGATCTCCAGAATCGATGCCCTCTGCGCGGCGATTGCAGCAAACCTGGGTGAACAGATAACCTGCTCGGCAGGCTGCAGTTCCTGCTGTACTTCCATTACGGTTTTTCCGGTTGAAGCCGCGGCCATGCGGGTTGCGCTTGAGAGCCTGCCCGACTGGCAGGCCGAAGAAATTCTCCGGTATGTTTCCGGACATGCCGGCGGCGAGCGTTGCCCCCTTCTGCTCCACCATCGCTGCCTGCTGTATGAAGCCCGCCCGATCATCTGCCGGACCCATGGGCTCCCTATCATCTACACTACAGACGGCCAGCGCAGCAGCGACTGCTGTCCCCACAACCTGACCGAGATCGTGTCCCTCCCGGGCTCAAGCGTCGTCGATCTCGACAATCTCAACACACTCCTTGTAGCGGTCAATTCAATCTACCTGTCACAATCGGAAACTACGGAAGCGGACGTGCGCGTAACCATCATCGAAGCGCTTGCCGGAAAGTAGCATAAATACCGCAACAGAGCAGCGAGCTATTTCAGGCTGGTGATATAGCTGCGGACACCTTCGAATATGCCGTTTGCGGTCATTTCCTGGTAGGCGGGGTCTTTAAGGCGAGATTCTTCGGCGACGTTAGACAGGAAGGCGGTTTCGACCAGGATACTCGGCATGGATGCTCCTACCAGAACGTAGAAAGGGCCCTGTTTGACCCCCAGATTTTTGGCATCGCTGAAGCGGGTGCGGATTTTTTTGTGGAGGGATTTCTGGACTTCATCGGCCAGATGAGCCGAATCGTTCAGTTTGTAGTTTGCCATCAGATCGAACAGAATCGCCTGCAGCACACTGACCTTTTCGAGCGTAGTGCCGTTCTCCTTGGCGGCCAGTTGCGCCACCTTGTCGGTCTTGGCCAGGTTGAGATAATAGGTTTCGATTCCGGCGGCAGCACGGTTCGATGAAGCGTTGGCATGCACCGACAGGAACAGGTCGGCACCAACTTTGTTGGCAATGGCGGTACGCTCCTCCAACGGGATAAAAACATCGGTCGAGCGTGTCATAACCACGTCAAGCCCCAACTCCTCCTTGAACAGCTCCCTCAATCTCAGACCTATCGCCAGTACGACGTCTTTTTCCTGAATGCCGCTCGGGCCGATCGCGCCAGGGTCATGTCCGCCATGACCCGGATCGACCACGATCCGCCTGATTTTTGAGACGGCCGGTTTTTTGGGCGGCCTGGATTTTTTCTCTGCAACAACGGGCTGTTCTTCAAGCTTCGGCACCACAACCCGCTCAGGGACGGCGGTGATGGACTGTTCCAGGCGCGATATCTCCGTCGGACGATCTCCGCGAACATCGATTACCAGTCGCGCCGGATCGGACAGCGGGAATATTTTATAGTCCTTGATGTTTTCGGTATCCAGCACCACCCTCACTACTTCAGCCTTGTACTGGGCGATCCGGGCGCCTTTCAGCAGACCGTTGCCGATAGTGATGTCCCTGACGTTCTTCCCCAGGCGGGTCCGCTTCAGGTCAATATAAACCCGGCCAGGCTTGCCTGGAGCGGATGTGCCGAGTTCATGTGCCTCCCAGGTGACGTCCCTGTCCAGCTCCAGCGATATCCGCGTGTAATCCGGGGTTGACCACTGTTTCATCTCGTTGAGAACCGCGGGTTGGCGCGTGCCGGCCGAAGTATGCTCGCCGAAAGGAGCCTTTTTCTTCCCGGCCGCGTTAACCGGCAGCGGCAGCAACAGACAGGCGATCAGGAGACCGGATAATATGTGAAAGTATCGATTCATGGGTCGCTTTTGTCAGCCGGGTATGTATGAAAACGTAGCTTGGCTCTTGTAGCAGAAATCACTGTTTTTAACAACCGGCCTGTTTATTCGCCTTTACCGGCATAACCGGACCGGCTTGTCACGGGTTCAGGGTAAAGTAGAATACAGCTCCCTTGCCCGTCTCTCCTTCCGCCCAGATACGGCCGCCGTGGCGCTGAACGATCCTCTGCACCGTGGAGAGGCCGATGCCGAATCCTTCGAACTCCTCCGCATCATGCAGGCGCTGGAAAGGGGCGAACAGCCTGCCGGCGCACTCCATGTCGAAGCCGGCTCCATTGTCGCGCACGAAATAGACCGGCCTGCGTACTATCTGCAGCAGATGAAAATCCCCTTTTGCGGCAACCCCGGCGGCGATATGGAAAGCTACCCGGCGTTGCGGCTCGTTGAAGCGGGGTTCCTCGATAATCGTCCGCACCATGGCACTCAGATCCACCTGTTCCTGCTGGAGTTCCTGGCGTGAAAGCAGCGAAAACTTCAGGATGGTGCCGATCATCTTGTTCATTTTTATTGCCGCGCCGCTGATGATGCGGAAAAACTCCCTGCACTGATCGTCGAATGAACCCACGTACATCATCTCTATCGCCTGACAGGAGAGATAGATGTTGTTCAAGGGCCCGCACAGGTCGTGAGAGACCGTATGGCTGAACGCCTCCAGATCCCCGTTGGCGGTTTTCAACTGGTCGTTAAGCTCATTCAGTTCGTCCCTGGCGCGGATCAGTTCCTGGTTTTTGCGCATGGCGGCTTCGTAGGTGGACAGGAGCAGATCGAGGATCTGATGGCGGCTGGAGGTTATGGCGAACTCCCTGCCCGCGAAGGTTATCTTCAGCTCCGGCAGCGCGGCACAATCCTGCGCATCATAGCGGTTTTCGAGCAGGTAGCCGATGCGGGAGACGAGAAACTTCTCGTCGTAGGGTTTGGTTATGAAGTTGTCGGCCCCGCACTCCAAAGCCCGAATGACATCCATCGGGTCGGAGAGAGACGTCAGCAGGATAATCCGGATGTTGCAGAACTCGTCATGATTCTTGATGCGCCGGCACAGTTCGTAGCCGTCCATCTCCGGCATGACGATATCGCTGATGATCAAGGCCGGCTGTGCCTCTCTGATCAAGACGAGGGCCTCGCTGCCGTTGCGGGCTACCGATACCCGAAAGCGATGCTTTTCCAGCATGTAGCGCAACTGTTCCGCCTGGGTGGGACTGTCCTCGACGACGAGGATCATCTCGCCGGCATGTTCGCATCTGTATCCGATATCCGCCGTCATCTGTCTATTCCTTTGGTTACAGTTTGCAGCTCGCGGCCAGTAAAGCCGCGATCCTGTCAGGGGGAAGCAGATAAACGGCGGCATCAAGTCGCACCGCCTCTCCCGGCATGCCGAAGATAACCGAGCTTTCACGGTCCTGGGCAACGGTGACGGCCCCCCTGTCCCTCATCAGCTTCAGTTCCCGTGCGCCGTCGTCCCCCATGCCGGTGAGCAGAATGCCGACCGCATTCCCGCCATAGACGGCCGCTACGGAACGAAAGAGGGCGGAAACCGATGGGCACTGGCCGTTCTCGGGGGCGCTCCCGGTCAGTGCGATACGGTCGCCGTGCTCAGCCAGCATCTGGTATCCGTCCGGAGCGATATAGACGTGCCCCGGCAGCATGCGCTCACCCTGGGAGGCGACATGTACCGGCAGGCGGGACGAGATGCCCAGCCAATCCGCAAAACCCTGGATGAATCCTGGCGCCATATGCTGCACGATCAGCACCGGGAGCGGAAAACCTGGCGGCAGACCGGAGAGGATTGTGTTGATGACCACCGTCCCTCCGGTCGAGGCACCGATCGCAACCACCCGCGAGTTTACCGCGCCTTGACCCGCTACGGTCCGTGGAAGCGCAGACGGCGCCCGTTTTCCCGAACCTGGCCAGCGTTTCACCAGCTTTACCTCCGCCATCAGCTTGACCTTGCGGAGCAGACCGGCCACGTCGGCCTTGTGTTCCGGATGAGCGGCACCCCTGGGTTTCGGCAGGGCGACCAGTGCGCCGGCCTCCATGGCGCGGAACGACGATGCCACCTCTTCCGCGTCGAGGTTGCCGCTCAGAATGACGATCGGAGTCGGCCTGGTCTCCATGATCCTGCGGGTGGCTTCAAGGCCGTCCATATGCGGCATCTGGATGTCCATGGTGATCACGTCGGGGGAGAGCCGCTCCACCGCATCTACGGCCTCCGCACCGTCACCGGCGCTGCCGACCACCTCCAGGCCGGGATCATCACTGAAGATCCGCTCCAGCATCATCCGCATCCCGGCCGAGTCATCGACGATCAGCACCCTTAATCTGGAACGGTCTTGAACATTCATATCAGCCTCTTTATCACGTCCAGCAGGTTGCTCTGATCGAAGCTGCTCTTGACGATATAGGCGTTGGCCCCCGCATCGATGCCATGCTCCCTGTCGTCACGGGAATCCAAGGAGGTCACCAGCACCACCGGCAGATCGGCGAATTCCCGGGATGCGCGGATCCTGGACGTCAGTTCGAATCCGTTCATCCGAGGCATATCCACGTCCGATACTACCAGGTCGATATCGCTCATCCTGAGCTGAGTCAGCGCGTCGATGCCGTCCACGGCGATTATGGTCCGGTAGCCGGCCGCTTCCAGGATGTTCTTCAAAAGAGTCCTGGCGGTAATCGAATCTTCGGCAACCAGCACCGACCTCCGGACCGTTTCAGGCGCTTCCGGCGCATGCGCACCGGCACCCGGAGCGGCGGCGCCCTTGACCGCGGATTTCACCAGGTCGCCCGGGTGGAGAATCGCCGCCACCCTGCCGCTACCCAACACCGTCGCCCCGGCGATGTTGCGTACCCTTGAGAGCTGTGGCCCAAGGCTTTTGATCAGGACCTCCTGTTCATCCTGGACGGCATCAACGGCGAAGGCGATCCTGCTCGCGCCGCTGCCGATAACGAA
>WNGG01030541.1_pt1 | contig 10385 bp, 8 predicted proteins | sample 5400661 | NCBI WGS metagenome assembly WNGG01 (sample SAMN13153372, study PRJNA577476) | soil metagenome | isolation source: 100 cm soil or saprolite under Garry oak tree replicate 1 | place: USA:California | collected 2016-06-15
CGGTCGCATTCGGTGTGCGCGCAGGGGGGAATCAACGCGGCGAAGAATCAGAAGGGTGAAGGCGACACGACGGACAAGCACTTCGACGATACGATTTACGGCGGCGACTTCCTGGCCAATCAGCCGCTGGTCAAGCGCATGTGTGAAGCGGCGCCCGGGATCATCGATTTGCTGGACCGCATGGGCGTCATGTTCAACCGCACACCGGAAGGATTGCTGGATTACCGGAGGTTCGGCGGAACGCTGTATAACCGCACGGCCTTCGCGGGCGCGACGACGGGCCAACAGCTGTTATACGCACTGGATGAACAGGTGCGGCGCCACGAGGCGGAAGGAAAAGTCAAAAAATTTGAAGGATGGACGTTTCTTTCTGCTGTGATGGATGAAGGCCGCATCTGCCGCGGCATCTGCGCGATGGATTTGCGCACCATGGAAGTGAAGACCTTCGCTGCGGACGCCGCGGTCTTCGCCACCGGCGGAATCGGAGCGATTTTCGGGCGGTCGACCAACTCCGTAGTGTGCACCGGCGCGGCGCAATCGGCGCTGTTTCAGCAGGGGGTGGATTACGCGAACGGCGAATTCATTCAGGTGCATCCGACGGCGATTCCCGGCGAAGACAAGCTCCGGCTGATGAGCGAATCGGCGCGAGGCGAAGGTGGGCGCGTGTGGGTGCCCCGGAACCCTGCCGAAAAGCGCCGCCCCAAAGATGTTCCCGAAGCGGAGCGGTTCTACTTTCTCGAAGAATGGTATCCCAAGTACGGCAACCTGGTGCCGAGGGATATTGCCACGCGAGCGATTCACCGCATTGTGTATCAGGAGAGGCTGGGACTGGGCGGGCAAGCGGCCGTGTATCTGGACGTGACGCAGATTCCGCGCGAGACGCTGAACCGCAAGCTCGAGGGGATTCTGGAGATTTATGAAAAGTTTCTGGGCGTCGATCCACGCGAAGAGCCGATGAAGGTTTTTCCGGGGATGCATTACACGATGGGCGGCATCTGGGTGAATGGCGAGGATCAGGCCAGTAGTGTGCCCGGAATTTATGCGGCGGGCGAGTGCGAATATCAGTATCACGGCGCGAATCGTCTGGGCGCGAACTCGCTGGTTTCCTGCATTTTTGGAGGTGGGCTCGCCGGGGCCGCTGCCAGCAAGTATTCGAAGAACCTGGAGAAGGGAGGTGCGTCCACTTCCTCGGCGGCGTTCGACGCAGAAAAAAAGCGGCAGGAGGAAAAGAACCAGAAGCTGCTCAGCCAGGGCGGTTCGGAGAACCCCATCACCATTTGGCGCGAACTGGGAGATGTGATGACCGAGCACGTTACCGTGACGCGCACCAACAAGAACCTGGAAGCGGCGGACACGAAAATCCGAACGCTGCAGGAACGCTACAAGAAAATCAATTTGAGTGACCGCACGAAGTGGTCGAACCAGACGCTGAACTTCGCGCGCGAGCTGGAAAACATGCTCATTCTGGCGCGCGTCATCACGCTGGGGGCACTGGCTCGCAACGAATCGCGCGGGGCGCATTACAAGCCTGATTTTCCGGACCGCGACGACGCCAATTGGCTGAAGACCACGCGGGCGAAGTGGGTGAATAATGATATCCAGCTCACGTACGAGCCGGTCGACGTTTCTTTGATCAAGCCGCGGGCGCGGCGCTACGACGCCGTGAAGTAATGCGGGAGCTCGAGCCTGCGGGGCCGGGCAGAATTTTCCCTCAAGTGGCGCCCTTCGATGAACGCCATCATTTGCCTGCGGGACATTGCCGAAAATCCTGTCATGCGCGACGGCAAAAAGACCACTCCCATCACCTACGACTCGAATTGCCTCGAAGAGATTTGCGGCTCTTGCGCCATGCTCATCAACGGCAAAGCGCGCATGGCTTGTTCGGCGCTGGTCGATCAACTCGAACAACCCATACGCCTTGAGCCGATGTCCAAATTTCCGCTGGTGCGCGATCTCGCCGTCGACCGCCAATTCATGTTCGAAAGCCTTAAGCGCGTGAAAGCGTGGATCCCCATCGACGGCACTTACGATCTTGGAGAAGGTCCGCGCGTTTCACCTGAAGTGCAGGAAAAAGGCTATCCGCTTTCGAATTGCATCACTTGCGGGAACTGCCTGGAAGTCTGCCCGCAAGTGAACGACCACAATCAATTCGTTGGCGCGGCCATCATCAGCCAGGTGCGGCTGTTCAACATGCACCCCACCGGAGCGATGAATAAGCGCGAGCGGCTGGAAGCGCTGATGGGTCCCGGGGGAATTCAGGAATGCGCCAACGCGCAAAACTGCGTTCACGCCTGCCCAAAGGGAATTCCACTGACCGAATCCATCGCGGAAGTAAATCGCGACGCGTGGAAACAGGCGATACTTGGCTGGCTTCTGGGGTAAACTCTCTCCGCACCTCTTATTCTGGGGGAATCAAATGCGCCGCATCCTGGCACTTCTGTGTGTGAGCTGCTGCTTGACCGCGGGATTTTTCTTGTCGTACAGAGCGTCGGCTGACGACCTCGCTGACCGGGCGAGGAAGCTGCACTTCTCTTCGATCGTGCTCGATACGCACGACGACACCACGCAGCGTTTTTTCTCCAAGGACTTCGACCTCGGCAAGCGCAATCCCGACGGCCATGTGGACATTCCCCGCATGCGCGAAGGCGGCATGAACGCGATTTTCTTTTCCGTCTGGATTGATGGCCGCATCATGGGGCCGGCGGCGGTGCAGAAGGCTCTTGACCAGATTGATGCCGTTCACGAGAACGTCCGCAAGTATTCGAAAGATATGATGTTTTGCCGCACCGCTGAGGAAGTGCGCCGCGCGCACGCGCAGGGAAAAATCGCGGTTCTCATGGGCGTCGAGGGCGGGCATATGATTGGCAACGACATCCGCGTTCTGCGCATGTTCGGCGATCTCGGCGTCCGTTACATGACGCTCTCGCATTTCTACAACGATGAATGGGCCGATTCCTCGACCGACAAGCCCGTGCACAATGGGCTGACCGATTTTGGCAAGGACATTGTTCGCGAAATGAACCGCCAGGGAATCATGGTGGACATATCGCACGTCTCCGACAAAACTTTCTATGACGCTCTCGAAGTCAGCAGGGCGCCGCTCATCGCTTCGCACTCTTCCTGCCGCGCCCTCTGCAATCACCCTCGCGACATGTCCGACGAGATGATCAAAGCGTTGGCCGCGCGAGGCGGTGTCATTCAGATCAACTACGAACGCAGTTTCCTCGACCAGGCTTACAAAGACGCTTCCGATAAAATATCAGGAGGAGTCGTTGCACAATTCGACGCGATTTCCAAGAGCTGCGGAGACGATCAGGACTGCGTCTCGCGCAAGGTCACAGACGCCCAGAAGCAGTTGACGGAGGAGGGAAAACTTCCACACGTGAGCTGGGAAAAAATCATTGAGCACATTGACCACGTGGTGAAGCTCGTCGGGCCCGATCATGTGGGCCTGGGATCCGATTTTGACGGCGCCACCATGCCGGACGGCATGGAAGATTGCTCCAAACTGCCGAAAATCACAGAGGCGTTGATGCGCAAGGGCTACAAGGACGAAGATATTCGGAAAATCCTCGGCGGCAATTTGCTACGCGTGATGGAACAAACGGAAAAAGTCACCAGAGAGATGCAGGCGCAATAACGGTCTTCGACGGCTTGTGGAGAAAATGAGAATTGAGATGCTCCGGACATTTCTTAGCTTTGGACTCTGCATATCAGCCGGATCGTTGCTGGTCGCGGCCATGACGGGAGAAGATATTTCGGGCGGCGCCCAGAAACTGCATTTCTCTTCCATCGTTGTCGACACGCACGACGATACGACGCAACGTTTTCTCGATAGCAAATTCGACATTGCGGCGCGCAACTCGACGGGCAGCATCGACATTCCGCGCATGCGCGAAGGCGGCCTGGGCGCTATCTTTTTCTCCGTCTGGATTCCCAGCAAAATTACGGGAACCGAGGCGGTCAATCGTGCCCTGGCTCAGATCGAAGCTGTCCGGGAGCAGGTCCGCACTCACCCCAAGGATCTGGCTCTATCCACAACTGCCGCGGAAGTCCGCGCAGTTCACAAACAGGGCAAGATCGCAGTGTTGCTGGGCGTCGAGGGCGGCCACATGATCAATTCCGACCTCGAGGTGCTTCGCAGATTTGCGTCGCTCGGCGTCCGCTATATGACGCTGACACACAGCGGAAACTGCGAATGGGCGGATGCTTCGACGGACAAAGCGGTGCACAACGGCCTTACGGATTTCGGCAAGGACGTGGTCCGCGAGATGAACCGGCTCGGAATGATGGTGGACATCTCTCATGTCAGCGACAAAACATTCTACGACGCACTCGAAGTGAGCAAAGCTCCGCTGATGGCCTCACACTCCTCCTGCCGCGCGATCTGCGACGCGGCTCGCAACATGACCGACCAAATGATCAAAGACCTCGCCGCAAAAGGCGGTGTCATTCAAATCAACTACCACGTTGGCTTTCTGAGCCAAGACTTCCGCGATTCGGAGAAGGCCCATCCCGAGTGGGAGCAAGCCATCGGCGCCGAAATCAAGCAGCGCTGCGGCGACAATGAAGCTTGCCAGCTTATCGAGGGTGACCGCGTCACACGCGAGTACGTCGCGCAGGGCAAGCTTCCGCGTGTGGATTGGACAAAAATCATCGAGCACATCGACCACGCCGTGAAAGTCGCCGGGGTTGATCACGTGGGTCTGGGCTCCGATTTTGACGGCGCCAACATGCCCTATGGTATGGAAGACGCTACAAAGCTACCGAAGATCACCGAGGCGCTCCTGAAAAAAGGCTATTCCGAGCGTGACGTAAAGAAGATTCTCGGCGAAAATACTCTGCGGATTATGACCGAAGTCGAGCGTGTCAGCCGCGAACTGAACTCTTCGCCACGGAAATAGAAATTGCTTGTTCAATTCAGTTCGAAAGGGGAGAGGGAGGGGAAATGAAAAAGCTGGCAGGACTGCTTCTTATTGGAATGGTTGGTTTCGCAACGCGGGCATCCGCGCAAACTCCAGCTCAAGCTCCCGCACAGCCCAAGGCGGCCACTGCGCCCAAGACTGGCACGACTTCCAAGACCGGGCCGGCTCCGGCGGGGGCGTACGACCGGGCCCTGCTGCGCCCTGCGCTGCTCAAGGACAAAGCTCCGGATACCTTTCAGGTGAAATTCGTAACCACGCGCGGCGAGTTTACGGTCACCGTGACACGCGCATGGGCTCCCATCGGGGCGGACCGCTTCTACAATCTGGTGAAGCATCATTTCTTTGACAACGCCAGCTTCTTCCGAGTGGTTCCCGGGTTCATCGTGCAATTCGGCCTCAGCGCCTACCCGCCGGTTTCCGCCGCATGGCAGCGCGCCATTCTGAAAGATGACCCCGTGACCCAGAGCAACAAGCGCGGCTATCTTACCTTTGCCACTGCGGGACCAAACACGCGGACCTCCCAGGTGTTCATCAACCTCAAAGACAATTCCAGTTTGGACGGCCAGGGCTGTGCTCCCTTTGGTGTCGTGGATGCCACTGGGATGAAAGTGGTCGAAATGTTTTACGACCAATATGGCGATAACACTCCGCGGGAATACCAGGACCTGATCACCAAGGAAGGGAAGGCCTATCTGGACAAAAACTGGCCTAAGCTTGATTCCATCAAGACAGCAACACTGGTTGGGGCGGCGGGAGAGGCAGTGCCGGCAAAGCCTGCGACGGCTCCAAAGCCAAAAACTCCTGCGCCCACAAAGCCGCAATAAATATTGGGCGGGCAGAGTACCGTTCTCGTACCGGTAGACAGCTCGCGCTTCGCGCGAGCTCTCAGCTTAGCGTTCACTCGCTTCGTCGCTGCTGAACACCCTTCACTACTCCAAGAATCAGATTGTAGGCCGCATGGCGCGACACGCCAGTTTTATCTCGGTCGTCAAAGGGCATGGCCGCTACGCCGAACGCCGCCGCCTTCTCGTACTTGAAGATCTCGGTAAGAGCCGCCGCCAACTCCGCGCTGGTTGGTCCTCCCGGAACGGGGAGCGCGACGCCGGGCACTTCGCGCGGATCGAGCGCGTCCATGTCCACGTGAATGTAGATCGCATCGGTAGCTTCCGAGAGCCGCTTCATCTCCCGGTGCAAGTTCGGCGACCGCGTGCGCACATCTTCCAACGTCAACTGCTGAATTTCTGAGCGATCGAGGAGCTCTTGCTCGAGGGGGTCGGTGTCGCGCACGCACATCTCGACGATGTGGCGCGTGGGCAGGGCGGGCTCCAAACCAGCCTTCAGTCGCATCCGCGTGAGGCACTGTCCGGCGGCAATGGCGACCGGCATTCCACCGAGCATGCCACTAAGCGTGGTCTCGGGAGTATTGAAATCACCATGGGCATCGATGAAGACCATGCCCACGCGCAGCGGCTTTGCGTCGGGTCCGGAATGTTGTAGCCCGCTGAGCATTCCCAGAATGCCGTTGCAGTTCGCAAGAAGCCCGATCGGAAGATAGCCATTCCGCCGCTCTTCTGAAACAATCTTGGCGAAGTCACCGCTGGCGAGAGCCAGGTGATTCCATGAGCCATACGCTTTATCCTCTTTATTCGTCAATGCCACAGTCAACGTCGGCTTAACCTGGGCGCCTTGCTGCTCGAGCAGCTTCCGGATTCCGCCTTCTTCTAGATAGTCGGGCCCGCGCGAAGTATCGGGAACATTTCGTTCGCCTACATAGGGCATTTTGACGAGGGCCACACGCACCGGCTTCGCTTCACGCTCGCCGCTCTTTGCCAGCGACATGGCTACAAACCCTGTCAGGCCTGCAAATAACAAACCCATGAACTGTTTCATCTTTCCTCGCCATCCTTTACGGTTGCTGATTTTTCGTAACCATTGACTTTTCCAGCGACGTAAGCCTTCGGTTCAGAATGGTTATCGCAACAAAAGTGGCAAAACCGAGAAGTCCTACTATTCCGGATACAGCATCGAGGTTGATTTTCAGCGCGGGTTGCCAGTCGTGGCCCGTCGCTTGGTGGTAAAACGAGAGTGCCATCAGAAGGAGAGAAAGGAGCAGCACATAATAATGAATGATGAACTTCGAGGACTTCATGGGTCCCCTCCTCACAGAGGATCACTGAGAATGACCAACCATTCTATCCTTGGGCAGCAGGTCGGGGAGAGGAATTCCCGCCACCGTCGAGTAGCGCGGCAGCGGCACCATGTCATCCCCGTGTCCACCAAGCACGAACGAATGCACATTCTCCACGCTTACCTTGCACTCCATCGCCACGAACGTGCTCATGCGCGCAGAATCCAGCACACCGGCCATGCCCATCACGCGGTTCTTCGGGAATCCGCTGATTTTGAGTGCCGCCTGCGCCATGGCGTCCAGCGGATTCGTCACCATGACCAGGATACAGTTCGGCGAGTGTTTGACAATCTGCTGAACCACGCCTTTTACGACATCGTAGTTGGCCTTGAGCAAATCATCGCGGCTCATCCCCGGCTTGCGCGGAAATCCCGCGGTGATCACCACCACGTCACTGTTCGCCGTTGCCGAATAGTCTCCGCCGGCTGTGGAAATGCCTGTTGCGCGCGAATCCGTTCGCGTGATTGGTCCGGACTCCATCATGTCCAGTCCTTTACCGGCTGGTACGCCCTCCAGGATGTCCGTGAGGACCACGTCCGCCAGCTCCATGTCCACAATCCGCTGTGCCGTGGTCGACCCCACAAAACCGCCCCCCACCACCGTCACTTTCTTCCGCATGCAATCTTCTCCTCTGTCATGTTCATGACTTCTAGGTTTTCACGTCTTGCGGGGATCTGCCCGCACACCGAGCTTTTCCTCGACTGAAAACTGACAACCGAGGACAGTGCTGAAAACTACCTTGCGACGGCAGCACCCTTCATATTCTCAATGATTGCGGATGCGAACGCAGAAGTGCCCACTTTCGTTGCACCCTGCATCAGCCGCTCGAGGTCATAGGTCACACGTTTTTGTTGAATCGTCCGTGCAATGCCGTCCTCGATGAGCTTGGCGGCTTCCTTCCACCCGAGAAACTCGAACATCATCGCTCCTGACAGCATCACCGAACTCGGATTGATGACATCTTTGTCTGCATATTTCGGTGCGGTTCCGTGCGTGGCCTCAAAAACGCCGTAACCGTCTCCGATATTCGAACCCGGCGCGATGCCCAGGCCGCCCACCTGCGCCGCGCACGCATCGGACAGGTAGTCCCCGTTCAGGTTCGGCGTCGCCAATACGCTGTATTCATCGGGACGCAGCAACATCTGCTGGAAGACGGAATCCGCGATACGGTCTTTGATTAGTAACTTCTGTTTCCACTGGCCCTTGCCATGCGTCGCGTAGATCGCATCGAGCGTCCGCTTCACTTCGTCGCAGACGGTCTTCTTGAACGCTTCCGTGGCCCTTTCCAATCCCGGCTCGATCACCGCCGCGTTCTGCTCCACCGTCAGCGTCGGGTTCTTCTCGAGATTATCGAGAATCCAGCTCTCGCGCTCCGTGACGGTCTGCGCGCGAAACTCTTCGCGCGACACTTCGTAGCCCCAGTCGCGAAACGCTCCTTCCGTGAACTTTTGAATATTCCCCTTGTGCACCAACGTCACGCTCTTCCGGCCATTCGCGAGCGCGCACTTGATCGCGCGGCGCACCAGCCGCTTCGTGCCCGTCGGCGAAATCGGCTTGATGCCCACTCCGGAATCCCAGCGGATCTGCTTCTTTCCGCCTCGCAGCATTTCATTGTTCAAAAATTCCAGCAGCTTCCTCGCTTCAGGCGTGCCGGATTTCCACTCGATTCCGATGTACACGTCCTCGGTATTCTCGCGAAAGATGATGACATCCATTTTTTCCGGCTCGCGTACAGGGGAGGGAACTCCACGGAAATAACGCACCGGACGTTCGCAGGAATAAAGATTGAGAGCCTGCCGCAGCGCCACATTCAGCGATCGAATCCCGCCACCCACAGGCGTTGTCAGCGGCCCCTTGATGGCCACGCGAAAATCCCGGATCGCATCCACCGTTTCGTCCGGCAGCCATTCCTTGAACAGATGGAACGCTTTCTCTCCCGCAAACACCTCGAACCACGCCACGCGACGTTTTGCGCCGTACGCTTGCTCGACCGCGGCATCAAACACTCTCCGTGACGCTTTCCAGATGTCCCGCCCCGTGCCGTCGCCTTCGATGAACGGAATAATCGGTGTGTCGGGCACCTGCAGTTCGCCGCCTGCGTAACCGATCGCTTTGCCCTCGGGTGGAATAGCCCTCCCGTTGTACAAACTTTTCATGAACACTGCTCCTTGGATGAAACTCGACCGCTCCGCGGGCATGATAGGAAAGGGATGCTCCGCTCTTCGACAACTGCCCTGAATCGAGGCAGGCTCGTGTGAACTGCAAAAGATATCATATCCAAGCGGACTGCGAGTATCATCGCGCGCGATTCTGAGCCCGCAACCCATCAGAGAACGCCGGCGCAGTCAGGAAAAATCAGCCGCGGCCCACGGCGCTTGGCGCGGGTCAGTCGTAATACTCCTGGCCAAGGTGAGTGATTAGGTCTTCGCCCATCATCCAGCGCAGTGTGTTTTTTAGCTTCATCAACTGGATGAACAAGTCATGCTCGGGATAAAGTCCGGGCGCCGTCATCGGCGACTTGAAATAGAAGCTGAGCCATTCCTGAATCCCGCGCATCCCCGCCCGCTGCGCCAGGTCGAGAAACAGCACGAGGTCCAGCACGATCGGCGCCGCGAGGATGGAATCCCGGCAGAGAAAGTCCACCTTGATCTGCATGGGATACCCGAGCCAGCCGAAAATATCAATATTGTCCCAGCCTTCTTTGTTATCGCCGCGTGGCGGGTAGTAGTTGATGCGCACTTTGTGATGAATCTTCCCGTAGAGTGTTGGGTAAAGCTGCGGCTGCAGAATGTATTCGAGCGCGCCGAGTTTGGATTCTTCCTTGGTTTTGAACGAGCCCGGATCGTCCAGCACCTCGCCATCGCGGTTTCCAAGAATATTCGTCGAGTACCACCCCAGCAGCCCCAGCATCCGCGCCTTGAATCCGGGAGCGAGGATGGTCTTCATCAGCGTCTGCCCGGTTTTGAAGTCCTTTCCGCAGATCGCCACATTGTGTTCCTGGGCCAACTGCTGAATCGCGGGGATGTCTACCGTCAAGTTGGGCGCTCCGTTGGCAAACGGCACGCCGCTGGTCACGGAGGCCCAGGCATACAGCATCGACGGCGCAATCGCAGGGTGATTGTTTTTCATCCCCTCGATGAACTTCTCCGGCGTCGAGTGCACCTCTTCGGGCTTGAGGAACACTTCCGTGGACCCGCACCAGCAAGTCACCAGCCGCGAAACTCTCCGCGTTTTCTTGAAATTGGCGATGTCTTCTTTGATCTGCAACGCCA
>WNGG01040936.1_pt1 | contig 10385 bp, 8 predicted proteins | sample 5400661 | NCBI WGS metagenome assembly WNGG01 (sample SAMN13153372, study PRJNA577476) | soil metagenome | isolation source: 100 cm soil or saprolite under Garry oak tree replicate 1 | place: USA:California | collected 2016-06-15
TTCCTCCACCAGGCGGGCTTCTACCTCCACCTGCGCTATCGCTCGCTTGAGCCCCGTCTCCATCTTGCCCAGCAGCTGCTCTGCCTCCGGGGAGAGCGGCCTGGGCAGCAAGCCACTGCACAGCAGCGCCAGGTCGAGAAAGCCCATGATGGAGGTGAGCGGCGTCCGCAGTTCATGGCTGACCATGCTCAGGAATTCCTGCTTGCGTCGCTCTGCTGCTTTCTGCTCGGATATGTCCAGGATCACCGCCAGGACGAGACGGCGCTCCTGATCAAGCAGCGTTGCTGCCACCAGCGCGGGCACGCGACTGCCGTCCTTGCGGAGATACCCCCTCTCGTAAGGAGGCGCGGCTCCTGTCGAGAGCACGGTCGCCATGGCCTGCTCCAGTGCCTCGTGATCCTCTGGGGGTACACATTGGATCCAGTTAAAGGTCTGGGCGAGTAATTCGTCTCTGCTGTAGCCAAGGATCTGCGCGTAGCGGTCATTGAATTCATACATGCGCCCGTCGAGATCGACCACGACCACTCCGAAGATATTGGACTCCACCAGTGAACGCAGCTTGTGTTCGCTGTACTGCAGTTGCTGCTCCAGCCGATACTGCCCGGTCACATCGCGAGACACAACCACGCCCCCAACGATCTGGTCTGTGACATCACGAATGGGTGCACCACTGAAGTTGTGGATGATATCTTCTCCCTTGCGGGTGCGGCACAGGAGGTCTATGGTGTGTGTGCCTGATAAGCGTTCTCCTCGCAGCACCCGCATCACCGGCATGTGCTCTTTGGGGAGCAGTCTTCCCTCCGTATCACGCAAGGCCAGCCACTCGAAGCGGGTGTCGAGCAGGAGCAGTGAAGGATCAGCATCCTCTTCCAGCGCCAGCGTGGAACGATAGGCAGGGTTGGTGTAGCGAATCTCCCCCCTGGCATCGCTGACGATCACAGTTTCGATCATAGCCTCAAAGATCGCTTCAAGCTCGGCAGTTCGAGCCTGGGCCTCCCGGCTGGCCGCACGCACCACCTCGGAGAGCTGACGTGTGTCGCGCTCTCGACAGTTCGCCTGCTCCGCCCTCTCGCGCAATGCACCGGCCAGTTGACTGGTCAGAAGCGCACCAACCAGAAAAACGGCCAGCGCAATCCATTCTTCGAGCCGGTACATGACAAAGGTAAAGAGGGGCGGAACAATGAAAAAATCGAAGGAGAGAAAGGCCACCAGGGATGCAAGGATGGCTGCGTACCGTCCGCGCACGACGGCCAATGCCAGCACCACCAGTAAATAGACGATCGAAATGTTGGGAATGGCTGGGTAGAGATGGAACACAACAATGACTGCGGTGACCAGCAGAGACCCGGCACACGCCAGCAGGCTGTCGAGCAGATACCGGAGCACTCGGAACATTTGATTGCTCTTGATGGGCAGGACATGTTCAATCGTAGGCATAGCAGTCCGACCTTCCTCGGAATGCAGACGCAGAGACGCTGTTTCGTGCGATAGCAAGCTGCCTGCTTGCTTATCAGCAGTGAGCAGCTCAGCAAATATGCTTTTCCAGGCTTCTAGCATAACATAGGTGTCACTACCGAAAAAGTTGCTCTCTGTTTCCAGTCAGCGGGATGTATGCATGCATAGGCGGCCACTGGGTGGACAAGCAGGCGCTGAAACACGGTGTCAATCGGTGACCAGCAACTAATGCAAACACTCACCTGGGTTCACATGATCGGGTTGCTGTAGTCGTTGCTGTAGTCGCTCCATTTTGCCCAACAATGAAAATGCCTCAAATCCCTTCTCACTTGGCTTGAGACATCTTTGAAAATGGGGGAAGTAGCGCATACGGGATTCGAACCCGTGATCTCCGCCTTGAGAGGGCGATGTCCTAGGCCACTAGACGAATGCGCCTCAATTGCTGCTTCGTGGCCTTTTTCCATAGATTTGCCACGGCAATATAATACCCGCCCTACGCCTGATTGTCAATAGCGTTTTTCTTGCGCGGGGTGAGGTGCTATTGTTACCTCGTCCGTGATTTGGGGCGCGTGACGGCCAAAAGCGGCTAGAATTGTTTCTAAAAACGGTAACATACTAGAAGCGCGTTTCATTCTGATAATCAAGTCCCACACCGGCTCAAATTTCTTCCATCCCGCGGCATACCCCACGTGCCGCAGCCGTTCATCCCATCTCTCCTTAGTCCAGGCTCCTTGAAAGATTGAACTCCAGCGATAAAAATCCCGGTAGGCCCGCCAGTAGCCGGCTTCCAGGGCCTCAGACGTTAGTTTGGCCGGGCGATAGACCACGTGGCGGGTATCATAAACATCCCAGTTGCTGTGCAGCAGGCGTCCTTGTTGCGCCATGCGCTCGTAAAGGGCCGTTGTGGGATAAGGGGTAAGAATGTGAAACGTGGCCGTTTCAATGCCCTGCTTGATCGTCCACTCGACGGTACGGTCAAAAACCGTTTCGTCGTCATCGTCCATGCCAAAAACGAAGCTGCCGTTAACCAAGATTCTGGTACTTGTGCTGCTCTTGTAAATTCGCAGGGCTGAGCGTTTCAAACCCCACAAATAAACTTCGCAGTCCACTTTCCACGGCTTTTTCCAGCAATCCTGGTCGCAACACCGACTGCACGGTGCCAGCCGCCTGCCAGAGGCGTCCCATCCCCTTCATTCCATCAAAGAGCGCTCCTGCAAAACGCGGATTGCCGAAGAGGTGGTCGTCCAGAAAGTACAGGTGTTTTCCTGGCAGCCGCTCAATTTCTGCGAGCGCATCGTCCACTTGCAGTGTATAGAACGATTTTCCTCCTGTATAGAAGGCCTCCTTGTAGCAAAAATCGCACACGTGCGGGCAGCCGCGTGAAACCACGATGGAGTTGGGTACAAGGTAGAGATTTCTTTTAATCAAATCGCGTCGTATTCTAGGAGCTCCGAGGAGGGTGCGCACTCGCGATTGGTACACTTTCGCCGGGTGCCCCGCGCGATAATCGGCTAGAAAAGCTGGCCAGGTATCCTCGCCGGGTCCAAGAAAAATGGAATCGGCGTGTCGAGCAGCCTCATCCGGCAGTGATGTCACATGTAACCCTCCTAAAGCCACATATGCCCCTTTAGCGCGGTAGTGGTCGGCCACCCTGTAGGCCCGGTAGGCAGAAGTGATATACACTTGAATCACCACCAGCTCAGGATCATCGTCCAGGTCTAGCGGCTCCACGTGCTCATCCTGGAGCGTGATCTGGTCATCTTCAGAGAGATATGCAGCTAGCGTGGCCAGCCCGAGCGGCGGGAAAAGAGAATATTTAATCGGACGAAAGAAAGGACTGATTGCCTCGGTTAGAGCCGGTAAAATCATCTTCACCTTCATGTCATGCCCCTCGTGCTGGTATTCATCAGCGCAGCTCGCTCTGTTCTGCGGTCTGCTCCTTCTGTCCAGTATAGAAGGCAGGCATGGATGTTGCCAGGTTCTGAGGATAGCAGTGATTGCACTCAGATGCGGCATTATCATGGTTCGGAATCTGCCTCGTTTTTCCCAACCATCTCACGAAAGTACCGCTGAAGACACGAAAAGCGGCCAGACTTCGTCTTCATAGAAAAAGGAACATCCTTGATATGCACATCGATTTTTCTGCCCTGTCCACTCCAACCATGCGTAGAAAACCACTCTTCGCCGCCAATGGCGTGGTCGCGACCAGCCAATCTTTAGCGACCCAGGCCGGTCTCTCCGCTCTCAAACAGGGAGGAAACGCCGTGGATGCCGCCCTGGCCGCGGCCATCACCCTCACCGTCGTTGAACCTACCAGCCTGTTGAAAAACATCAAGTGCTAAGAGTAAAGAAGATCAGATCAACATCCAAATGTCATTGAAATCTGAGGCGGTTCGTAACGTTTTTGGGACACTTGCTGTGCTATACTCCTGGCAGATGTTCAGGAAGAAAACTAAATCTGATAGTGAACTCACGGACGAAACAGGGAAAAATGACGGATACAGAGGAAGCAAAAAGCAAGACGCCCCTGCAAGGCCGGGGACTCTTCATCGCCAGAACAATCTGGATAGTGATAGCGCTGTTTGACCTGGCTACACTGGTGATAGGCGTCCCTGCCATGGCAAGTCAGGTGCGTCTGCCGTGTCTTGATACAGCAAGGGCAGCCTGTAATGTGTATCAGCTTGTTCCAGCGCAAATCGCTGCTGGTCAGTTCTTGCACATCTCACTGGATACCTATGCAGCGTATACGATCACCTGTGATGTGCTGATCACGCTGCTCTTTCTGATCACAGGAGCCCTGATCTTCTGGCATAAATCGCATGACCGTATGGGACTCTTTGTCTCGATCTTTCTGATCACTTTTGGCTGTTTGGGGGTTGATCTCGCACATGCGGGCGCACTCTCTAGTTTTTCACCCGCGCCCGGTCTCGCTTCCCTGGTCTACTCTGCAATAAGCGTCTTCGGATTGCCCTTGAGCCTGCTCATCTGGCCAGCGCTGGGTATTTTCTTCTGCACCTTTCCCGATGGACGTTTTGTTCCTCGCTGGTCCTGGATAATTCCTGGTCTTTTTGTTCTTCAATTCGGTTTGTATGTCTTACCTGCGCCTTGGAACCTGCAAAGCTGGCCGCAGTCACTGCAAACACTGGAAGAGCTTCTTGTCTATGGGAGTACCATAAGTACTCAGATCTACCGGTATTTCTTTGTTGCATCGCCTGTGCAGCGCCAGCAGATTAAATGGCTGGCATTCGGTTTTGGCCTAGTCGTCCTTATTGATCTCCCTAGTTCGCAATATCTTCAAGTTCTGGGGTTGAACGACCCGCATTCTCTCAGCCAGCTCTCCGATCCACTTCTGCTGCTGATTGGCTATCTGCCGATCCCGCTTTCCATTGGCATCGCCCTGTTGCGCTACCGGCTCTGGGATATCGATCACGTCATCAATCGCGCACTGGTCTACGGCCTGCTCACGCTCATTCTGGCAGGAGTGTATCTGGGACTGGTCTTTGGCGCACAGTCCTTGCTCGTTGGGATGATCGGGCGCAATGATGGCATTGCCATCGTTGGCTCGACTCTCATCATAGCCGTGCTCTTCCAGCCCTTGCGCCATCGCATTCAGCAGGTCATTGATCGCCGCTTTTACCGCAGCAAATATGATGCAGCCAAAATCATCGAGGACTTCGGTGCCACGCTTCGCAGCGAAGTCGATCTGAACCAGTTACATGAGCACCTGGTGGCGGTGGTGCAGGAGACCATGCAGCCGGCATATGTCTCATTGTGGGTGCGTCCACCTGAAAACGACGGAAAACAGAGGGCCCTTTGGAGAGCCAATCCTCCTGGCTCCTCTGAGGGAAGATGAAGCGGGAAAAGGGTTCCTGGCTTCTCTCTATTTCCGTCTCTGAACAGGAAAGGTGACTGCTATGATGGGCCAGAAAGAGCGCTGCTTTGTTCCACTGGTCAATGTCTCATTGGAAGAGTTAGTGCCCCAAGATCACTTCTATCGCCATCTTGACAAGACACTTGATCTTTCCTTTGTGCGCGAGTTCGTGCAAGAAACGTATGCTGGTGGAGGTCGTCCCTCCATTGATCCCATCGTGTTCTTCAAACTGCAACTCGTGCTGTTCTTTGAGGGCATTCGCTCCGAACGCCAACTCATGCGGCATGCGGCAGATCGGTTGAGCGTGCGCTGGTATCTTGGAGTGCGCCATGTCACGCATTGCAGTATCCCGTCTGAGACGGAAAGAACTGGAAGGAGGTTCTTTGGGTCAAGAGCTTACCTCGCGCCGAAAGGCAACGGGAACAACAGCATGCTTCTAAAGCCCACGAAGTGCGCAACGAGGTTGTTGAAGAGCTAACTCCTGATTGAGCGGGCGAAAGGCGCTCAGAATGAGACGCGGAGCTCACGAGAGGTGGGAGAAACAGAGGGGATGGAGGGCGAAAAGGGCTTAAAATGTGAGGCACGAGGGTCCACTCGGAGAAGCATGCCCGTCCGAGGAGAGGGAACCGAAGTCGGCGACAGATCGCCGTGTTAAGCCGTCGTCAAGCTGAGCGAGGTAGCAAAGCCTTCTGGGACCCCGAACAGTTTGATCGTCACCTGGCTCGATGTCGGGACTCGCGCGTTGCGAGCGAGCCGCTCTTGAAAGTCGAGACGATAATGCGCGCGCTGTGCACGGGACAGGAGCGCAGGCGTGACAGTTGGAGTGGCAGAGGTCCTGGACTCCACCAGGACCTCCACGCGTTGGTGACGAAGCAGTTGCATGCATGCACGTCGATGGAACCGACGACTCCAATCTTTCCAGAGCAGAGGAGCCGAACCGACAACGAGCGGATGCAGGAGCACACTCACCTGACGCGGCTTGGCGGTAGCGCTGCCATTCCATTGACACTGCTCGCGCAGGGGGCAGGGACGGCAACTGCGGATGCTGGCTGCATAGACCACACGCAGACTCCCGTCGGCCTCCCTGCGCCGCTCGTTTGCCGCAAGCGACTGGCCTGCTGGACAGCGGAGTGTGCCATCCGGTTGGAGGGCAAAGTCTTGGCCTGAGAAGCGACCAGCCTTCCAGGGCAGAGCCACAGCCGCAGGTCCATATCCCTGTGCAGGAGCCTGCGTGGGGGTCTGCTGTTCGCGCGCAGGCACTATGGCCGGAGCAAATTCGGTCGTGCGCACGGGGTCAGGAGCAAGCTGATGGCCCAGTTCGAGGCGTAGGTTCCAGAGCCATTGAGAGACGATCTGCCAGCACTCCTGACCCGTTGCTGTATGGCTCACCCAGCGGTCGGGGTCTAGCTCCAAGTCTTCATCAGCCAGAGCATTCTCAAACGCGCCACGATGCAGATACAGCGCCACGACCTCACTGGCCGTAAACGCGCTCTGAGGGAGCTTTGTCAGGAACAGCTCATAGACGACTCCCGAACGGGTGACCCCGATCCGACTCTTGGTTGCCCCAGCCTGATGCGTTGCCACGACGAGCCGACACCGCATCCCCTCTGATCCCAGAGGCAGATTAGGACAGTCGTAGAGCGCGCGCACCATCCCGCTTTCTGCATGAGTCAGGTGCTGGTCGGGAGGCAGTTTCAGGCGAGCCTGGACCTCGGCCCGCTTCAAGATCTGATAGTCTTTCCCGCGCATCACAAACGGCAATCCAGCCAGGTCAGCGAGGACAGCACCTGTGCCATATTGCCCGTCGAGGCGCAGGAGCGCACGCTCCTCGGGATGGTGATGCGCCTGGAGATAGCTTTGAATGGTCGTGACTGCCCGACGCAGTTCTGCACGGTATTCTCCATTGCCAGGGTTTCCAAACGTGCCGAGAAACTGATGGGTATGAGCTTGCAAAACCGTGGTACGGCTCCGCACGACTTCCCCTCGCTTGCGTCCAGTGTAGCCAGGCGCACACAGGGGGCGCAAACGTCGCTGTGGATCTGGCCGATCCTCCGTCTTCGGCAGGGCACGTTGGCGGGCCGCCTCGCGTGTTCCATCCACATCGAAGACGAGGTAGTGATTCCCTTGCCGGTCGAACAGTCCGCCTGGCTGCCCCTCTGTCACTAAAGGGCGAGAAAGCCCATCTTTGAGAAACAAGGTGCGCAGGGATTCGACTGCGGTCTGATCCAGCGAGGCGAGAAAGCGGCTGAGGGTTGAACGTGCTGGCAAGCGGTCTCGTCCGAAGAGCGCCATGAACGCGCTTGCCCAGGGATTTATCCGTGCGTAAAAAGCTTCCAACGTCCGTTCGGAGCTTACGGCATAGCCGAAAAGGACCGCGAGAAAATCGATCACCTCGTAGTGTCCGAAGCGGCGGCGGGCAAAACGCACTTGCTCTTCTATGGCGCTAAGCACCCCCTGGCGTTGTAAGTAGCGGGAAATCAGAGTCACTTCTCCGAACCAGTCAGGCGTTGAGGGAACCGACTGGGCAGAAGTCTGGATGCTGACGGGAGAATACGCGATACTGGTTATGGGACCTCCTTACTGAACGGGGTTTTGTTTTCTTCCATTCGTAAGGAGGCACATTTTTACGCTTGCTCGCTACCTTTTAGTAGCTCGTTGCGCAATTCGTGGGTAAAGCAAGACGTGGCCAAAGCGTTGTAGCCACAGGTCTTGCAAGACCCGCGCGATATGGTGAGAGTTGTATTACCCGAACCCAAATCTCCAGGGGTGCCATACCACACCCATCGGTCAGAACGCTTGATGACGGTGCCGCTCCCATGCGTGTCGAGTACCCTAGGCGCGCACCTTCTTGAGAGCGGACGAGGTCCACTGAGGACCAGCAAGGGGATGAATTGGGCACCTACGTCGCGCTGTTACGTACTGCGGTGACGGAACATGGGATAACCTACGGCCCGCGAGGGCTAGAGTTACGGAGCCTGGGTAGTAGTCGTGGGCGTCACGCCCCACCAGGGAGGACGAGAGAGTCGTCTACAGGGCCAAGCCAGGCAGGTGTTTTCGATATTCAGAACAAGGGAGGTACGCGAGATGCGAAGCGCTGAACAGGTTCTGGGTATCATCCAGGAACGGGGAAAACGAGGATTACCCCTAACAAACCTTTATCGGCAACTCTACAATCCGAACTTGTACCTGAAAGCCTACGGGAAAATCTACCGCAATGACGGGGCGATGACCAAAGGCGCCACGGCAGAAACGGTGGACGGGATGGCGCTCTCCAAGATCAAGGCGATCATTGATGCCTTGCGCTTGGAACGCTACCACTGGACACCCGTGCGTCGCATCTACATTGAGAAACCACACTCAACCAAGTTGCGTCCGCTCGGATTGCCCTCCTGGTCGGACCAACTGCTGCAAGAAGTGATGCGCCTCTTGTTAGAGGCCTACTACGAGCCGCAGTTCAGCCGCTCTTCTCACGGCTTTCGCCCGCAGCGCGGCTGCCACACCGCGCTCTCGGATATCTACGACACGTGGACGGGAACGACCTGGTTCATCGAGGGGGATATCGCTCAATGCTATGACAGTCTCGATCAGTAACTATTCAGTAGGGTAGCGTAAAAGGCTTATTTCATGCAACTGCTGTCGCGTCAGCGACCACGCCCTGCTCAGGAGCGAAGAGACATGCCCGATTTACATCTTCTACATGACCCTACTGAATAGTTACCTCGATCATGAAGTCTTGCTGTCCATCCTGCGAGACAAGCTCCATGATGGCCGCTTCTTGCGGCTCATCGAAACCCTCCTTCAGGCAGGTTACCTGGAAGACTGGCGCTATCATGCCACGCTGAGCGGATGCCCGCAAGGCAGCATCTTGAGCCCCGTGCTTGCCAATATCTACCTGGACAAACTGGACACATTTGTCGAAACAGAGCTGCTTCCCGCCTACACTCGTGGCCACCGACGAAGAACCAACCCGGCCTATGCATCCCTGCAAGCGCGTGCTCGCCGTCTCAGGCGAGCAGGCCAATGGAAGCAAGCTCGACAGCAGCGTCGCCTGATGCAACAGCTTCCTTCTCTTGACCCAACCGACCCTGGATACAGGCGTATGCGCTACCTGCGTTATGCCGATGATTGGCTGATTGGGTTCATCGGGCCGCGCAGCGAAGCCGAGGAAATCAAACGGCGGTTGAAGGAGTTTCTGCAAGACACGCTCAAGCTGACCCTCTCGGAGACCAAGACGCTGCTAACCCATGCGCGCTCAGAACGGGCACGGTTCCTCGGCTACGAGATCGCGGTGGAACAGGCCGATCACAAGCATGACTGGCGTGGACACCGCAATATCAACGGGCAAATCGGACTCAGAGTACCCAGACGGGTCATTCAAGCCAAATGTCGTCCCTATCTCCAACGAGGCAAGCCGATCCACTTGAGGGAACGGATCGATGATTCGGTCTATACCATCATCGCCCAATTCCAACAGGAATATCGGGGCCTGGTGGAATACTACCAGTTGGCTGTCAACTGCTCGCAACTCAGGCGACTGAAATGGGTCATGGAACAATCCCTGACCAAGACTCTGGCGCATAAGTTGCGTATCAGCGTGCCCCAGGTCTACAAGCGCTTCGGAACCATGCTTGAAACCCCTGAGGGACCACGCAAGGGCTTGCAGGTGGTGGTAGAGCGAGGGGAAGGAAAGAAGCCGCTGATAGCCTGCTGGGGAGGGATTTCGTTGGCTCGACGGCCAAGGGCCATCCTCAAGGACCAGCTTCCTTTCGCGTGGAGTCAACGAGCAGAGCTCGAAAAGCGGCTCCTGGCAAATACGTGCGAGCTCTGTGGTTCGCACGAGCACATCCAGGTACACCATATTCGAGCACTGAAAGACCTCCAACCGAGAGGGCGAGCAGCAAAGCCGAGATGGGTCTCAATCATGGCAGCACGCCATCGCAAGACCCTGATTACCTGCCGAACCTGTCACAACGACATTCATGCAGGTCGGGCAGATGGACACCACCTCCTGGAATGAAAAACACTGGAGAGCCGCGTGTCTGGAAACTCACACGCGCGG
>WNGG01009896.1_pt1 | contig 10381 bp, 8 predicted proteins | sample 5400661 | NCBI WGS metagenome assembly WNGG01 (sample SAMN13153372, study PRJNA577476) | soil metagenome | isolation source: 100 cm soil or saprolite under Garry oak tree replicate 1 | place: USA:California | collected 2016-06-15
CGGGCCTGTGGTCGCTGGCGGCTGAGGGCATCACGACGGTGCGAGTAGTGGAGGTTGTACATGACCAGGCCCGCATCCGGCACGCACGACGTTGCGCCCGGTGCGGAAGGCTCCGCGCGGCGCGCGGTCGAGCGGCGGCTGCCCGGGCGGGCCAGGCCGGGCGAGGAGGTTCTGCGCGAGTACCAGGAGTTCAACGCCAAGCGGCGAGAGCGCATCACCCCGGTCCTGTGGGTCTTCTTCGCGCCGAACCCGGACGGCCTCTACCGGTGGAGGGTAGCCCTGGACTGCGGTTGTATCACGGAGGCGATGACCTGGGGTGACGACCGCCTGCCCGCCGATCAGCAGAGTGGACGAGTTCGACACGCTGGTGGTGAACGGCGGTCCGCCCTGGAACGCCCAGTACCGGCGGTTCCTGCCCCAGCTGCCCTATTACTTCGCGCCGCACCCGCTCGGCGAGGACGACCCGCTCGTCGTCCCCCAACTCGGCGAGTTGACCATCGGCCCACGCTGGACTCGCCAGGGCGAACTGCTGGAGGACCTCGCGGTGTTCACCCGGCTGACGCTGGCAGGAACCACGACCGTGTTCCTGCTCGCCGGCTGCCTGACCCTCGGAGTCCTCGGCGCGGCCCGCTGCTTTCTGCAGGCCGAACACGGCGCCGGCAACGCCGACTACATCACCGATCTGGTCGGTGACGACGACTTCGTACTTGTCACCGAGGCCCGCCGCATCGGCGCGATCATCGACGTCATCGACCTCGCCGTCGTGCCACCGCTGCTCGTACTCGCGCGGCGCAACAACGACCCCTTCACGGTGATGGTCAACAACGTCGACCGCTACCCGCGACTGTGACCGCCTGGCACCTGCCGGAAGGAGACCCTCGTACGGCCACGGTCGCGGATGTCCGAACCAGCGGAAGGTGCCGCAGTGGATGGCCTGGGTTCGATGATGCCAAACCACACCTCGGACCAAGGTTGAGCCAGACCGCCGACGTGGGCGTGAAGTGCGTGTGCACCCGCGGGTGGGCGGCCAGCCAGTCACGGATCTCGACCCGCTGCGCGCGTCGTAGTTGTCCATCACCAGTGCAGCTCGGTGTCGGGTAGGCCCGCGCGACCTGCCGCAGGAAGCGCAGGAACTCCTGGTGACCTGTGATGAGGCTGGCAGGTGGCGGCGACCCGGCCGGTGGCGATCTCCAACGCGGCGAACAGGGTGGCGGTGCCGTGGCGCACGTAGTCGTGACTGCGAGTCCTCGTGCAAGGGTGGCTGTGCGCGTCACGCTACTTGGACACGTCCAAGTAGCTGGCGGATCCGATTTGTGCCGAGTCCGCCGGAACCCGAACGGCAAGCTCGAGAACCGGTCACATGTCGAGTTGTTGCACGCCAACGGCTTGTTGGTGGCCCGCGCTTGTCGTCTGTCTCCCCTGGTGATACTCGCCGACGACAGGACTTTGTCTGAGCTCTTGACATGGACTACGACATGTGCCATCTTGGACCTCTGTCCAAGGTGCTTGGACTGGGCGCTGAAAATCCAAAAGACTTTGGACAGCGGACCGAACCCTGGGAGCGGCATGGCGGAGTACAGCGAGTCGACGAGCCGTCGGCCTACCATCCGCGACGTTGCCGTACGTGCTGGAGTGTCCAAGTCACTGGTGTCGCTCGTGATGCGGGGCGAGCCGATGGTCAGCGAGGTGAAGCGGCGGCGGGTCCTCCAGGCCGCGGAGGAGCTCGGTTACGCGGTGCCTACGACGTCCCGCTCACTTCCCGGGGCGAGGTGGAGGACGGTGGGCGTGCTTGTCGCGGATCTCCGGAACCCGTTGCTCGTCGATTTAGTTGAGAAGGCGGCTCCGGTGCTCGAGGATGCCGGCTTCGGCATTGTGCTCACCAGCGTCCTGACCACCTCCCGTGCGCCATCGGACCGGCTCGACCCCCATGTGATGGGCGCGCTCAACGATCTGCGGGCGGAGGCACTGCTCGTCGTGGGTTCAGTGCCGGGCCGCGGCGCGCTTGCCGAGGCGGCTGGCCGCATGCCGGTGGTGGTTGCCGCGGCGGATGCGGAGGGATTGCGCGCGGACGTGATCCGCAACGATGACCTCCTGGGCATGCGGTTGGTGGTCGACTACCTCGTGGCGCGGGGGCACCGCGCCATCGCGCATCTCGGGGGTGTGGGCGGTGGTACCGCCCTCGAGCGGCTGGCCGGCTATCGCGCGGCGATGGAGCACCACGGGTTGGCATCTGAAATCGTCGTGGCCGACGCGGACTTCACCGAGGACAGTGGGTATCGGGGAACGGCCCAGCTCTTGCGCCGCGAACGTCCGGTCACCGCGATCACAGCACTCAACGACCTGGCGGCGGTCGGCGCCTTGTCGGCGGCGGCGGACGCCGGCTTGACGGTTCCCGACGATCTCGCCGTGACCGGGTACGACGACACGTTCGTTGCCGCCATCCGTCAGGTATCGCTCACATCGGTCAATCCCGACAGCGCGGGCATCGGCACGCTTGCGGCGCAGTGTCTACTGCGCCGGATCGACGCCCCAGGATCGAACCCGGAAGAGCACCTGCTGCCACCGCGGCTGGTCACCCGTTTGAGTTCCGACGCCCCGTCGACGTCGGGACGACGGGCAGCGCCGCCCTCGGAGCAGGCCAACGACGTCCATCGGGACTCCTGACGCGCCGGATGTGTTCGTGGCGTAGTTGCGGAGGTGATTGGAATGTCAAAGCATGGTAAGAGAGTGCCGAGTCAAAGTCGCGAAGGATGGTCAGGAGGCGCGGGTTTCTACTGAGTGGGAGAAGCGTGTAGAGCCATTGCGCCAAGACTTGCCGTGGGCGACATTGAAATAAGTTGGTTTTGGGTCGCGCGACCAACGTGGAACCGGGATCACGCTGCAACAAGGCTTAGGTGGCGGTTGGAACACTCCGTTCTGGACCGTCCAAACAATTGGATCCGGCGCGTCCAACAGGAGGTCTGCGTTTTGGACACCTAGGGCAATTCATTTGGACCAGTCCAACTATTCGGGAATGAGCCTGAAAATCGGATGACAGTGTAGCGGGGTGTAGCGGTTAGGGGTGGTTGGAAACCACACTGTTCCGGACGATTCAAATAATACGTTTGGGCGTCCAACAGAATACCTGGCTCCGTTTTGGACAGTCGTTGCCTCCGTTGGACCGGTCCAATGAACTTGGCCAATGAGCCTCGGTGAGTTGGAGCGCGTCTACGCCGTGGCGATGGCAGAACTGAAAGAGGTTGAGTCGGATGGACCTGCTGATAGGCGGAACGTGGAGTGGTGGCCGGTCTGGGCAGATCGAGGAGGTGCGGTCGCCTTACGACGGTTCGGTGGTCGACACGGTGCCGTCGGCTGGCCTGGAGGATGTCGAGGCGGCGCTGGCGGCGGCGGAGCGTGGGGCGGTGACGTGGCGGCGGACACCGGCTCATGAGCGGGAACGGATTCTGCGGCGTGCGGCGGAGCTGGCTGATGAGCGGACGGCCGAGATCGCGCGGGTCATCAGCGCGGAGAACGGGAAGACGATCACGGAGGCGACGGTTGAGGCGGGCCGGTCGGGTGATCTGATCCGCCTGTCGGCGTTCGAGGGCACCCAGCTCTACGGCGACACCCTGCCGCTGGACGCCAACCCCGGCACCGGTTTAGACAAGATCGGCTTCACCGTCCGCCAGCCGGTGGGGGTCGTCGTCGCGATCACGCCGTTCAACTTTCCCGGGCTGCTGGTTCTGCATAAGATCGCGCCGGCGTTGGCCGCCGGGAACGCGGTGGTGCTCAAGCCGGCACGCAACACGCCGCTGACGGCGTTGGCGCTGGCGAGGTGCTTCGTCGACGCGGGCCTGCCGGAGGGTGTGCTGTCGGTGCTGACCGGTCCGGGCGGCATGCTGGGCGATGCCCTGGTTTCGGACGCCCGGGTGCGGAAGGTCTCCTTCACCGGATCGACCGGGGTTGGCCAGCGCATCACGCAGCGGGCCGGGGTGAAGAACCTGTCGCTGGAGCTGGGCGCCTCCTGCCCGGTGGTGATCATGCCGGATGCCGACCTTGAGCTGGCCTCGAGCGCGGTCGCGGCCGGCGGGTTCGCCAACGCCGGCCAGGTCTGCATCTCCGTGCAGCGGGTGATCACGCATCCCGCGATCAACGCCGATTTCCTTGACGCCCTGGTGCCGAAGGTCGAATCGATCCGCACCGGCGATCCGTCCTCGCCCGACACCATGATGGGCACCGTCATCTCCACGTCCGAGGCCGAGCGCATCCAGGCGTCGATCAGTGCGGCGGCCAAGTTGGGTGCCAAGGTGCTGACCGGGGGTGCCCGCAGCGGCAGTGTGGTCGAGCCGACCGTGGTCGCGGATGTGGATCCGTCGTCCCCGTTGAGTCAGGACGAGCTGTTCGGGCCGGCCGTGGCGGTCAGCACCGCCAAGGACTGGGAGTCGGCCATCGCGCAGGCGAACGGGACCGCGTTCGGCCTCGCCGCGGGGATCTTCACCTCGGACGTGGTCGGAGCCGTCCGCGCGATACGGGAGATCGACGCGGGCAACATCCACATCAACTGGACGCCGCTGTGGCGGGCGGACCTGATGCCGTACGGGGGCCTGAAGGGAAGCGGGATCGGCAAGGAGGGTCCGCGGTCGGCGGTCGCCGAGATGACCGAGGAGAAGACGATCGTCCTGCACGGTCGGCCCTGGTGACGCCCTGACCCCAACGAGCAGCCCGGCCGCGTCGACGCGCGCCTCGGCCGGCTTGAAGGAGACGCAAACTATGAGCAACAGCCGAATGGGTAGCACGGTCCGACTGACCGTCGCCCAGGCCGTCATCACGTACCTCAGCAGGCAGTACTCGGTAGCTGACGGGCAACATCGCCGGCTGATCCCGGCCACGCTGGGCATCTTCGGCCACGGCAACGTGGCGGGAATGGGCCAGGCGCTGGACCAGCTCAGCGACCTGATGCCGTTCGTGCAGGGCCGCAACGAGCAGTCCCTGGTCCACCTGGGCGTGGGCTACGCGAAGGCGATGCGAAGGCGCGCGACGCTGGCGGTGACCGCATCGATCGGCCCCGGCGCGTTGAACATGGTCACCGGGGCGGGCCTGGCCACCGTGAACCGGCTGCCGGTGCTGCTGCTGCCCGGAGACACCTACGCCACCCGGCGGCAGGGTCCGGTGCTGCAGCAGCTGCAGCACCCGGTCGAGGCCGACGCCACGGTCAACGACGCCTTCCGCCCGGTGTCGCGGTTCTTCGACCGCATCAACCGCCCTGAGCAGCTGCTCACCGCCCTGCCCGCCGCGATGCGGGTGCTGACCGACCCGGTCGACACCGGCGCGGTCGTGATCTCGCTGCCGCAGGACATCCAGTCGCACGCGTTCGACTTCCCGGCCGAGCTGTTCGCCGAGCACGACTGGGCGATCCGCCGGCCCATGCCCGACCCGGCGGAGGTCGAAGCGGTCGCGCGGCTGCTCGCTCAGGCCGAGAAACCGATCATCGTTGCTGGTGGTGGTGTGCTCTACTCCGACGCCACGGCAGAGCTGGAGGACCTGGCAGACTCGGCCGGGATCCCGGTGCTGGAGACGATGGCCGGCAAGGGCGCCGTGCAGCGGCGGGCCTGGTGGCAGCTCGGCGGCATCGGGCTGGAGGGCACGCCGGCGAACAACGACCTGGTCCGTCAGGCCGACGTCGTGCTCACCGTCGGCTCCCGGCTGACCGACTTCCCGACCGCCTCGCAGTCGCTGTTCGAGAACCCGGTCGCGCGATTCGCCACGATCAACGTAAACCCCTTCGACGCCATCCGGCTTGGCGCGACCGGGATCGTCGGCGACGCCAAGCGGGCGCTGGCCGCGCTGGCCGACGAGGTCAAGGCCGCCGGGTACAGCACCGGGGCGGCGTGGCGGGACGAGGTCCGGTCCAAGGTGGCCGAGTGGGAGCCGATGCGGAGGTCCGCGCTGGACCCCGACGCCCGGTTCGACATCTCCGCGATCCCCGCCGACTACCCCGACATCGTCCCCGACACCGGGGCGGTCCTCACCCAGGGCCAGGTCATCGGCCTCCTGCAAGAGCATGCGCGGGCCGGCGACACCATCGTCGCGGCCGCGGGAGGTCCACCCGGTGACCTGCAGAAGGTCTGGGACGCCACCGAGGGCCGGTTCTGCCACCTGGAGTTCGGGTTCTCCTGCATGGGCTACGAGATCCCCGCCGGGATGGGGGTGCGGCTCGCCAACCCCGATCCCGCGAAACGTGTCGTGGTGTTCATCGGCGACGGCACGTTCCTCATGTCGCCCACAGAGTTGGTGACCGCCGCTCAGGAGAGTCTTGCCGTCACCGTCGTGATTCCGGAGAACCGCGGCTATCAGGTCATCCACCGGCTGCAGATGGGACGCCACGGCCGCGAGTTCGGCAACGAGTTCCGCTACCGGACGGGCGCTCTCGACCTCGCCGGCGAAAAGGGCGCCCAACAGCAGCCCCGCCTCGACGGCGACTACCTCGAGGTCGACCTCGTCGAGGTCGCCCACGGGCTGGGCGCGCGGGCCATCCGGGCGAAGACCGCCGACGACGTTCGCGCCGCACTCGACGAGACCCGCCAGCACAACGGACCGGTGGTGATCGTCGTCCCGGTCATCCCGCACGTCGACCTGCCCGGGGCCGGCGCGTGGTGGGACGTCGCCCCCGCCGAGGTCTCCGAGGACGAGACCGTGCAGCGACTACGCCGCAAGTACGAATCCGGCCTGGCCAAGCAGCTGTGGCTGGGCTGACCCGCCGTCCCCGCACCCTCCTCGAGAAAGAGTTCGATCATGACTGTTGCGAACAACGGGTCGCGCCGCGACATCGGCGTCGGTCTGATCAGCGTCGGCTGGATGGGCAAGCTGCACACCCGCGCCTACCAGGCCGTGCCGTCGGTGTATCCCGAGCTGGGGCTGCGGCCCCGGCTGGTGTCCGCGGCCGACACCGCGCCCGACCGCGTCGAGTACGCCAAGGACGTCCTGGGCTACGCGCGCGGCACCACCGACTACCGGGAGGTGCTCGCCGATCCCGAGGTCGAAGTGGTCTCCATCTGCGCACCGAACATGCTGCACCGCGAGATCGGCATCGCCGCCGCCAAGGCTGGCAAGCCGCTCTGGATCGAGAAGCCCGTGGGCCGCAACGCCCAAGAAACCGGTGAGGTGGCCGCCGCAGCCCGCGAGGCCGGCGTCGCGACGTCCATCGGCTACAACTACCGGCACGCCCCTGCGGTAGAGCACATTCGCAAGCTCGTCGCAGACGGCACCCTGGGCCGCATCACCAACATCCGCTCGGTCTTCCTCAACGGCTACGCCGCCGAGCCCAAAGGTGCGCTGTCCTGGCGCTTCCAGCAGGAGTTCGCCGGCAGCGGCGCGATGGGCGACCTGCTCAGCCACGTCGCCGACCTGGTGCAATACGTCGTCGGACCGATCACCGAGCTCACCGCGCTGTCCACAATCATCCACACTGAACGGCCGATCCTGCCGATGGGCTCGGGCACCCACTTCGCCGTCATCGAGGAAGGCGAGATGGGCACGGTGGAGAACGAGGACTACGGCGCCGTCCTGGTCCGCTTCGCGCCGAACTCCCGCGGGGCCGGCGCCGTCGGCACGCTCGAGGTCTCCCGGGTGGTCGTCGGACCCCAGTGCGGACTCGCCATCGAGGTCTACGGCACCGAGGGCTCAGCCACGTGGAACTTCGAGCAGATGAACGAGCTGCGCGTGGCCATCGGCCGCGGCGGCCCGCACGCTGGCTACACCACCGTACTCGGCAACCCCCATCTCGGCGACTACGCCAAGTTCCAGCCGGGACCCGGGAACAGCATGGGCTACGACGACCTCAAGGTCATCGAGGCCAAGAAGTTCCTCATCGCCGTCAACGGAGGCGACGCCGGCGCCTGCACCATCGACGACGCCCACTCGGCCTCAGAGGTCGTATCCGCCGCGGTCGCCTCGGCCGCGAGCGGGGCATGGGTCAAGGTGCCCCCGGTTCCCGGCGCCCGATACGGCGGGGAGCCGACGGCGACGAGCGGTCGGGCCGGCTGATGAGCGCCCCGGAACCGGACCGCGCGCCGCGGCAGGTGGTCGTCGGACTGGGCGTGGTCGACCCGGCCCTGGTCACCGGCGTGCTCGGCGACGGCACCGAGTTCATCCCGACGCCAACCGACGATGACCTCGCCGTCGCGGTGGGGGCAATCGTCCGGGCCGACCACGTCGTTGACGCCGCCTTCCTCGACCGAACACCTCGGATGCGGGTGCTCGCCCGCACCGGCGTCGGTACCGACCTGGTGGACCTGGACGCGGCCACCGCCCGAGGCATCGCAGTCGTCATCACCCCCGGCAGCGGCACCCGGGCCGTCGCCGAGGGCGTGCTCGCCCACGCCCTGGCCCTGGTCAAACGTCTAGCACAGCTCACGGCCCTGGTGAGCGGCGGTCGGTGGGCCCAGCGCGACGCGGGCGGCCCGATCGGCGACCTCGACGGCGCCACCATCGGCATCGTCGGCTATGGCCGCATCGGGCAGCGGGTCGGCGAGCTGGCCAAGGCCTTCGGGATGCGCGTGCTGGCCTACGACCCGTTCGCCCCACCGCCGCCGGAGGTGCGGTGCGACGACCTCGCCGAGCTGGCAAGGTCCAGCGACGTGATCACCCTGCACGTGCCGTTGACCCCGGAGAACCGGCACATGATCGATGCCGCGTTCCTCGACGCCACCAAGCGCGGCGCCATCCTGATCAACTGCGGGCGCGGGGGACTCGTCGACCTCGACGCCGCCCTGGCCGCGCTGGAGTCCGGCCAGCTGTCCGGGGTGGGCCTGGACGTGTTCGAATCCGAACCGCCCTCGCACCACCCGATCTTCGACCACCCGAGCGTCTCGCTCACCCCGCACTTTATGGGGCTGACCCGCAGCGCCACCGCCGCGACGTTCGCCGACGCCGCTCGGGGCGTCGTTGACGTTCTCGCCGGGCGGCGCCCCGCGGCCGTCGCCAACCCCGACTGGGTGCGCGCCGCCGGCACCTCAACGTCGACCTAACCCATCCCCATAGACCGAACGAAAGGCATTCACCATGCGGCTCGGACTCATCGGGCTCGGCAGGATCGGTGCGTTTCACACCAACACGCTGGTCGGGATCCCCGCGATCGACTCGTTGGTCGTGACCGACATCGTTGCTGAGAAGACCAAGCACATCGTCGAGCGGTTCGCCAGTCAGGGCGTCGAGGGCGTCGACTCGCTGGATGCGCTGCTCGCCTCGGGCGTCGACGGGGTGATCATCGCGGCGGGAACCGACGCCCACACCAAGCTGATCCTCGCCTGCGTCGCGGCGGGCCTGCCGACCCTGTGCGAGAAGCCGGTCGCGCCGAGCGGCGCCGAAGGCGCGGAGCTGCTGCGCCGCCTCGACGGCTCCAGCGTCCCGGTACAGATCGGCTTCCAGCGCCGCTACGACGCGGCCATCGCCGCGGCGAAGGCGGCCGTCGACAGCGGCGAGCTGGGCTGGATCACCACGATCCGGTCGACGACCCTGGACCCGGAGCCGCCCACGCCGGAGTACGTCGCTGTCTCCGGCGGGATGTACCGCGACTGCGGCGTCCACGACTTCGACATCATCCGCTGGATCAGCGGCCAGGAGGCGGTCGAGGTTTACGCCACCGGCAGCAACCAGGGCGCCGACTTCTTCCGCGACTACGACGACGTCGACACCTCCGCCGCCATCGTCACCTTCGCCAACGGAACGCTGGGGGTGGTCTCCAACACCCGCTACAACGGGCGTGGCTACGACGTGCGGCTGGAGGTACACGGCTCGAAGGACAGCGTCGCGGCCGGCGTCGACGACGGATGGCCGATCCGGGCGACCCAACCGGGAATCCAGTTCCCGTCCGGACCGCCGCACCGGTTCTTCATGGACCGGTTCCTGCCCGCCTTCCGTGCCGAGTTCGAGACGTTCCTTGAGGTCGTGGCCGGCAAGCGGCCCTCACCGTGCACCGTCGCAGACGGTCTGGAGGCGGACTGGATCGCCGAGGCCTGCGCCCGATCGCAGAAGGAGCACCGACCGGTACGCATCGACGAGGTCCGCCTCTCATGAGCGGGACGGTTGTGCGCCGTTCCTCCAGGTAAACCCATCTGTTCACCCACGATCTGACGTCTGCGGGAAGCCCCCAAAGGAGCACCGCCCGCCGTGCACGGAGGAGGTTCGGTCACATGACCGTCCACACACCAGCCACCGACATCCGATACAAGATTGCCGGAGCGCCGATCTCGTGGGGCGTCAGTGAGGTCCCCGGTTGGGGTTACCAGCTGGGCCCGGACCGGGTCCTGACCGAGATGCGCGAGGTCGGCCTGCTCGCCACCGAGCTCGGACCCGAGGGGTTTCTGCCCAGCGAACCGGACGCGATGGCCACCGTCCTGGCCCA
>WNGG01029947.1_pt1 | contig 10381 bp, 9 predicted proteins | sample 5400661 | NCBI WGS metagenome assembly WNGG01 (sample SAMN13153372, study PRJNA577476) | soil metagenome | isolation source: 100 cm soil or saprolite under Garry oak tree replicate 1 | place: USA:California | collected 2016-06-15
CTCCGGCGCCACGAAGAACCACAGGAACATCTGCACGATCAGCGGCACGTTGCGGAAGATCTCGACGTACAGATTGCCGAGCCGCACCACCCACGGCAGCGGCGTGGTGCGCAGCGTGCCCACCACCGCGCCGACGCCCAGGGCGATGACCCAGGCGGCAAGCGCGGTGACCAGCGTCCAGCCCAGGCCTACGACCAGATACTTGAGATAGATCCCGGTGGCGCCGGGCTCCATCTCGAACAGCACCTGCCAGTGCCAGTTGTAGTTCACGTCCCTCCTGACGTGAAAGCTACGGGATTATTTGTAGGCCGCCGGGTCGCCGGAATCGGTCGGGTTCGCGATCACTTTCTTGAATTGATCGCTCATCGGCACGTTCAGGTTGATGCCCTTTGGCGGCACCGGCTTCTGGAACCACTTGCCGTAGATCGCGTTGATCGCGCCCGACTTGTAGGTCTGGACCATGGCAGCGTCGACCACCTTTTTGAACGCGGCATCGTCCTTGCGCACCATGATGCCGTAGGGCTCGACCGAGGTCGCCTCGGCGGAGATCGCGTAATCCGAGGGCGTGCGCGCCTGCGCCACCAGGCTGTAGAGCAGGATGTCGTCCATCGCGAAGGCGACGGCGCGGCCGGTTTCGACCATCTGGAACGCTTCCGAGTGGCCGTTCGCCGAGATGATGTTCATGCCGAGGTTTTGCGCGGCATTGATCTCGGTCATCCCCTTGATGTTGGTGGTGCCGGCGGTCGAGACGATGGTCTTGCCCTTGAGGTCGGCGAGCCTGTTGAGGTTGGCCGATTTTTTCGCCACCCAGCGGTTGGCGGTGACGAAATGCGTGATCGTGAACCACACCGTCTTCTGGCGCTCGAGGTTGTTGGTGGTCGAGCCGCACTCGAGGTCGATGGTGCCGTTCGCCATCAGCGGGATGCGGTTCGCCGAGGTGACGAGCTGGTATTTGACCTCCAGCTTCGGCATTTTCAGCTCGCTCTTCACCGCGTCGACGATGCGCATGCACAGGTCGACGGCATAGCCCACCGGCTGCTGCTTGTCGTCGTAGTAGGAGAACGGCACCGAGGCGTCGCGGTGGCCGATGGTGATCGAGCCTCCATCCTTGACCTTCTTCAACGTGCCTTCCTGCCCCCATGCTGCAAAACTGAAACTCAGTACTGCGGCAATAAGCAGCGGAAACGTGCGAGGCATGTCGAGCTCCCTGGGTTGTTGTGCGAAAAATTCTACGCCTAGTTCAGCGTAGCCGCGGTATTGCGCACGCGTTCGGCCATCGCGCCGAGCAGCGAGACGCCGAAGGTCGGGTTCGACTTGACGAGGTTCTGGAACACGTTGCGGTTGATGCCGAGCAGCGTGCAGTCGGTCTCGGCGACCGCGTTTGCCGCGCGCGGCGACTGGTCGATGAGCGCCATCTCGCCGAACACGCCGCCTGGCCCGACGCGTTCGACCACCGCGCCGCGGATCGAGATCGCCACGCGGCCGTCGGTCACCACGTACATCAGCGCGCCGGCCTGCCCCGCCACCATGATGACCTTGCCGCGGTCGTAGCGCACGGTCGCCTGGTCGCCGAGGCCGCCCGCAAGGCTGGCGAGCAATGCCTTGTCGAACACGCGTGGCGACTCCTTCACCTCGCCGGCGGCGGGTACACCCGAGAGGCGCGCGATCATGCCGCGCAGGCGCACGATCATGCTGCCGAGCATCATCAGGGCGAACTCGGGCTTTTTCTGCAGCGCGTTGTAGAAGCCCTTGTCGTCGAGCGAGATGACGCGGCAGGCGGTCTGCGCCACCGCGCTCGCGCTGCGTGGCGAGTCGCTGATCGCCGCCATCTCGCCGAAGATCTCGCCCACCTTCACCACGCCAATCGGCTTGCCCTTGGCCGCGAGCCCGACCCGGCCCTCGAGCAGCAGGTACATCTTGTCGCGCTTGAGCAGGATGCGGCTCGCCTTCTCGTTTTCCGAGAAGAACACGCTGCCGGCCGGGACCTCCTCCTGCTTGCCCGTCGACTCGAAGAACGCACGGGCAATGGCCGGGATGTAGAGCGGCGCCTGAGGCGCGGCCGCGGGCTTGGGGCGCTCCGCCGGCTTGCTGAAATCGAGATCGTCGGCCATCAAGGCGCATGATAGTGCCAGAATCGCGTCTCGTGACCCAGCCCTGCTTATGACCCGTCCTACGCGCATCGAGCACGATCTGCTGGGCGACCGGGCGGTGCCGGCCGACGCGTACTACGGCATCCACACCCTGCGCGCGCTGGAGAACTTTCCGATCACCGGCACCGCGATCTCGATCTACCCTGAGTTAGTCAGTGCGCTCGCCTGCGTGAAGCAGGCCGCGGCCATCGCCAACAGCGAGCTCGGCCTGATCGACGAGCGCCGCGCCACCGCCATCCGCCTCGCCTGCGAGGAGATCCGCGAAGGCAAGCTGCGCGAGGAGTTCGTGGTCGACGTGATCCAGGGCGGCGCCGGGACCTCGAGCAACATGAACGCGAACGAGGTGATCTGCAACCGCGCGCTCGAGCTCCTGGGTCACGCGAGGGGCGAATACCAGCACCTGCACCCGCTCGACCACGTCAACCTGTCGCAGAGCACCAACGACGTCTACCCGAGCGCGGTGAAGCTCGCGCTGCAGTTCGGCATCCGGCGGTTCCTCGAGGAAATGGTTTTATTGAGAAGATCATTTGCATTCAAGGCGGCGGAATTCTCCGATGTCCTCAAGGTGGGCCGCACCCAGCTGCAGGACGCGGTGCCGATGACCCTCGGACAGGAGTTCTCCACCTACGCGGTGATGCTCCAGGAGGACGAGCAGCGGCTCGCCGAGGCGGGCAACTTGATCCGCGAGATCAACCTCGGCGCGACCGCGATCGGCACAGGCATCAACGCCCATCCCGACTACGCCCCGCTCGTCACCCAGCGCCTTTCCGAGCTCTCGGGGGTCAGCTTCATCGTCTCGCCCAACCTGATCGAGGCGACGCAGGACGCCGGCGCGTTCGTGCAGCTCTCGGGCGTCCTCAAGCGCATCGCGGTCAAGCTCTCCAAGACCTGCAACGACCTGAGGCTGCTTTCCTCCGGGCCGCGCGCGGGCCTGGGCGAGATCGTGCTGCCGGCGGTGCAGGCGGGCTCCTCGATCATGCCGGGCAAGGTCAATCCGGTGATACCCGAGGTGGTCAACCAGATCGCCTTCGAGGTGATCGGCAACGACATCACCGTCACCATGGCCGCCGAGGCCGGTCAGCTGCAGCTCAACGCCTTCGAGCCGATCATCGCGCACAGCCTGTTCGAGAGCCTCGCCCACCTCGCCGCCGGCTGCCGCACGCTCGCCGAGCGCTGCGTCAAGGGCATCACCGCCAACCGCGAGCGCGCGCGGCGGTTTCTCGACGAATCGACCGCGCTCGTCACCGCGCTCAATCCGATCCTCGGCTACGCGCGCGCGAGCGAGATTGCGCAGGAGGCGCTGCGCACCGGGGCGAAGGTCTCCGACCTGGTGCTGGCGAAAGGCCTCATGAGCCGCGAGCAGCTCGACGAGGTGCTGAAGCCCGAGACTCTCACCCAGCCGCATTACTCGACCGTGCACAAGCCGCGGAGCGACCTATGAAGCGCCTGCTCTTCATTTTCATGTTGTTCGCGTGGCCGCTCACCACCCCGGCGCAGCCCTATCCCGCGAAGTCCATCAAGATCATCGTGCCGTTCCCCGCGGGCGGCATCGCCGATCTCTACGCGCGGCTCATCGGCAGCCGCGTGGCCGAATCCTGGCGGCAGCCGGTCGTGATCGAAAACCGCACCGGCGCGGGCGGCAACATCGGCGCCGATGCGGTAGCGAAGTCGCCGCCGGACGGCTACACGCTCGTCATGAGCGCCTTAGGCCCCCATGCCGTCAACGTCAGCCTGTTCTCGAAGATGCCCTACGACCCGGTGCGCGATTTTTCGCCGATCGCCCTGGTGCTCGAGGCCGAGGGACTGCTGGTGGTGCATCCTTCAGTTCCGGCGCAAAGCGTTCTGGACCTCATCGCGTACGGGCGCGCCCATCCCGGAAGGCTCACCTTTGCCTCCGCCGGCATGGGCACCGCGAGCCATCTCGCCGGCGAGCTCTTCAAGAGCATGGCGCGGGTCGAGATGACCCACGTGCCCTACAAGGGCAACGTGCCGGCGATCACCGATCTGCTGGCAGGCCAAACCTCGCTGCTCTTCGCAACCATGCCGACCGTTCTGCCGCACGCCAAGGCCGGCAAGCTGCGCGCCATTGCCACCATAGGCGCCGTGCGCTCCGCGGCGGCGCCCGAGCTGCCCACGGTGGCCGAGTCGCTTCCCGGATTCGAAGTCAACAACTGGATCGGCCTGTTCGCCCCCGCCGGCACGCCGGCCGACATCGTGCGGCGCTGGAACGGCGAGGTGATGCGCATCATGCAATCCCCCGACATCCAGGCCCGCCTTCCCGCCGAAGGCGCGCGCTTCTCGCCGAACACGCCCGAGCAGTTCGCCGAATTCGTCAAGGCCGAGATCGCGAAATGGGCGCCGGTGGTAAAGGCTTCCGGCGCGCGGGTTGACTGAGAAGCTGGGTCACGCCGTCGACCGCGGTGTTTGGTGTCTTCGCCATCGCATCGAATAGCAGTGGGGATTGCTTTCAAGCTCGTGCTTTTTTGAAAGCGGATGCAGCTTTTTGACTTACCAAGGTGAGAACTGATTGCGGGAAAAGCTATTTCTTTTGACATCCAAACGAGCCGCGAAGCGCCTTACGGAAGTTTTTGATTTTGTTTGGCCGACTGCGGCGGCCATATGGAATTTGCGCTGGCAGGTCGGCGGATACGTTGCTGTCGTTCCAAATGCTCCAGAAGCGGACCTTGCAGGCCGCTTTATTGCAGGAAGTGGAATTCGAGGTGCAAATCTACGTAGGGCTTGTATTAAGGTCTCTTGGGAGGATCAGCAGCAGGAGTTCGCTCGTTTTCTTCTAGTCGAATTTTGCGCACTATATGAAGCATGGTGCGAAGGTGCTCTTAGCGAACTAGCGCAGACTAGTGCTCTAGCGAAAAGTCTCCAGTTTCCTACCGTATTCGCGAACAACACTCCTTCGAAGGGTGTTGGGCACGCGCTAGGTATTGTTAACAGCAATTTGTCTGCGGCGATGTCGACCGGGATGTACCCCGTGTTTTGCAAGAATAAAAAGTATTCCAAGCCCCACTTAGAGCAACTATTGACGTGCTATCGATACTTTAAGGAATTGCGTAATGGCTTGGTGCATGCGGGAGGGACGGCGTCACCGAATTTTGTAAATGCACAAGCTGCTTATGCGACATTGACACCAGCAACGCTTGGGACTACGGAGATCCCGGTCATCAATGCTCATGCGCCCGGTGATGGGGTTAAGGTTAGTCTCCGCGGAGTGGTGGGGTTCGGCGAAGTTGTATTAAGACTCATCTGTACCCTTGACGCGGAGTTTGCACAATCAGATGGTGCGGAAAAAGCATTTATAGCTAGATGGAAGTCGAAACACGGTAAGGGCCCAGTTTTTCTCGCGCACGGAGCACACGCTCACAAGTCACGTATAAAAAAACTCGTTCGAAAACTTGACTTTCCAACAGAATTCTCATCCCGAGTTGATGAATCTGTACCGTCGACTATGCGAAAGCTGCTTTTCTTTCGTTCCGCGAGGGGAAAAAAGGATTGACGATGTGTACCGAGCGGTAAAAGCTGAATTTCCAACTTTATGCAACGATGAAATTCGGTGCTTCGAAACGTGTTCGAATGGTCATGGTCGTCCAGAGTGGCAACATAGGGTTCGATCTGCATTGAATACGCTAAAGTCGGATTCAGGACCGGTCTGTCGAGGAAATAAGCGGGGCTACTGGGTCTTTAGCTGACTGGCCCTACGGCAACGCACCTTCGGTTAGTGTTCATCGTCTGAGCATATGGCCTTAGTTGCGTTTCTCGACATACTAGGCACGAAGGAACAGATTCTGGCTGACGAGTTCCTTCCCGACGCTGGTTCGTTGGATTTTGCTAATGCCGTCGGCCTTACGGCTTACTTAGCGCCGAAACTCCATTTCGCCGTCTTCTCAGACTCCGTAATTGTGTCGTCTGAGGAAAACGACGCGGAGGTATTCGTAAAGGCACTCGGTCATATATACGCAAATTGGTACGGCGACCTGATTCTTGTGCGAGGGGGTATTGCGGCCGGCGAGATCGACTGGGTAGAGGATATCCGGAATGACCCATTCTTTAGAAAGTTGCGCAACTTTATGTATGCGCGTGTCTATGGACGAGCCGTCGTGGAGGCGCACCAACTTGAGCAAAGGTCCGGGCCAGGAGCGGTTTGCTTTCTCTCGGAGAAAGCAAGCAAAGCGCTGTCCAACGTTCATCAGAATGCCGTTCTTGAGGGCCCAGTAGATTGCCTTGCGTGGGCTACGGAACGCATCGCCCGAACGGTTCGCGACTACATGGAGCTCGGTGCTTCGCGTGAAATCAAGGAAACGGAAAGACGACGACACCTTTTAGCCACCAAGCACTACTGGGATCGAATCGTACGCGAGCAAAAGTTCTTACCGGATCACTTCCAACTTCCTCCGGATCGGCCTGCTGCAGTTCCTAGGAAGGAATGATCTGTTCAGCCACAGATTCCACTCTGTCGAAATAAAATTCCAAGAATGACTGAGGCAGAGCGGATGCTGGCACCGTCGCAATCAGAAACGCGCCGACGGTCAAATGTGGTGGTAGTAATCCTAATTTAGTGCGAACTATGGTTTCGAATTTCTCATATGCGTTCGTCGACTCATGCGCCACGGCATTTCTGATCTTTCTGGTTTCCTCCAAGAGATTCTGGTTACTGCGTAGTGCATTCGTGAACGGATGTCCACGCCTGAAAAATCGCAGCGCGCGACTGCTGACGTGCGGAGCGTCCCACTTTGCGTACTCGCGGTCCTCGGGAATTACCCACTCCTCTGCGTCTCGCCGAGTTGGAGGAATGGTGAACCGGTGAGGCGGTCGTCCGCGCGGCGGCTTCGCGCCCACTAGATAGGAGACAAAAGAATCCTCGAGAAAGGTTTCCCACCCGAGATACATTCTCAAAAAGGCGAGTTCTATCATCGAATCACGCCTAACCCGAGAGATGTGCGGAACCGATCCCGGTAATGACCACAGATGTGCATCCGTAGCTAGGCGTCGACATTGTCGAAGTGTGCGACGAAAATCGCTTAGAACATTGGTGAGTTGGCGCCGCGCCACTCGCCTAGGTCCTCAATTAAGTGTTCTATGAAACTGCCTACAAAGATACTTCGTGAGGACTGTTCTGTTATTAGCGTGGACCCAGTGTTCTCTATACGCGTCGTAAAAGCGTCTATCTTCGGCCGAAAGATCGAGGGACTCGTGTGCTTTCTCTGCCGCTTCGATTCTCTCAATAAGTTGATCAATCTGCTCAAGGGCAATCTTGAGCTTAGGATAATGGCCAACTCTTAAACTCGTCCTCGGCGCCAGGAGAAGCCTGGGTAAGCGAAACTTGGCGTGATACACAGCGCAAAAAAGCGGATAAAAAAGACGGGTAGCTCGGAATCTTAGTTTCGGTAGTTCGTCTCCGACGATATTGCCAATAATGTCGATAGTCTCGCGAAATTGTTTTTCGTGAGTCTTGCGATGCGGGAACTCATCGTCGTAATCTTTGTACGCTTTATCGATTACGCTCTTCTTCCCTTCGCGAATACCTTCGTGAATAGCGAGCAAGAGCTCTGAAATAAATTCAGCTTCCGCCATGCGCAGGATCTGCTTGGAAGTGAAGACCTGATTCTTTTCCAGGAAGCTTAGGAAATCCTTTGCAAGCAAGTAAACAGACGACTTAAACTCTCCAAACCATTGGGCGTTTCGAAGTTCTTGTGGCTTTAGCTTTTCAGCATACGTGTTAATACGTGCGAAGACGTCATAAACCTCATTGTCCGGCATGTCTTGTAGCAAATCGACAACGAATTCGTACTTCAGAATCTCACCCTGTGTTTTATTGCCCAGTTCACTAAAGTATCGGCCAGCGTAGTCTTCATGATGTGCTTTGCTGATCTTGAAGCCGTCCTTGATGAACGAGAGAACCGTTCGAAGTCGTTGCTGGCCGTCAACGATCTCGCGAGTCGTCCTCCGGGTAGAGGGATTCACGCTTTGGCGCATGTAGAGCTTTGGAATGGGCTTTCCGCGAAGAATTGTGTCAATCAAGTACGACCGGGCCTTCGCATTCCAAACCTCTCGACGTTGAAATTTGGGCGCGAGTACTAACTCACCTCTATCTTGCCATTCTTCAAAATCTCGGACGCTGTAATTTCTAGTATTGAACAGCTGCTGCATGGTCTGTCCTCGACACATTCACATGTGTGCGGCAAGTTGGCGCATTGCGGAGTACGAGAACCGTTTCGGACGTGCTGCCGATGATGCCGCGGCGCACCCGCCGCTCGTTCGGGATTAGATCGGTGTGTTCCGAAACCAGCGAAAACCCCCCGGCTTCAGCAGCAAGACGAATAACCTCTTCAGGAAGGTCACTGTAATTTGCGCGAGTGCATGCATCACCGATTACTAGAACGCAATTGCCATTCGGCTTAATAATATTGCGCCACTGCTCGAAACACTTTGCCATCAACGTCAAGAACTCTCGTTCACGAGGGGAAATTGAGCTATCGAGTGAATGCCAGTCTTGGCAGCCAAGAAACCACAGCCGCAAGCGATTATCTCTTCCGTAGTCAAGCTGCCGCATGTATGGTGGACTTGTCACGATAGCGTCAACTCGCCGGTCGGGAACTAACTTATCGGCGCTCTCTGAATGACAGAGCCTTATGAGATCGAAGTCGAGATCAGGCACGCGTCTAAATGCCCGCCGAACTTTCGCTTCCAATCGATCGCGGAGAGATCGGTACTCGTAGAGCTTGGGATACCGTCTCTTGGGGAATTTTTTCACACGCAGGTAAGGGACGGTATGACTACTCGGGAACGAAAGAAAACCGGGTCGCTGATGATGAAGAATACCCATCAAGCAAGCGAGCAGAAACCAGCGGCCCTGGTTTTTAAGCGTTTGGGTCCAAATTAGAATCTCCCGCAATGTCTCTGGGTGGAAGAAGTTGCGGACCCATTTCGGCGTGCTGCGCAAGTCCGGCCTACTAAAGCGTAGGGCCGGCCGCTGAGCTATTACTTCGAGGTCGTGAAGTGCTTGCTCAATAGACTCGTATGGAAAAAGTTTGGCTCGCGTGAGTAGATTAGCGTAAGGGCTAAGGTCGTTGGCGACTACATGTCGCCCAGCAAGCCAAGCTTCAAGCGCGATTGTTCCGCAACCAGAGAATGGGTCATAGACGATATCGCTCTTCCTGGTGTATTGAGCGATGAGCGAAGCCGCCATAGACGACTTAGTTTTGCCGATATATGGCGAGAGCTGATGAAACGTACTTTCCGTCTGCCAGGCACTTCCCGCCCATACTGGAACAGGGCATATAGCTGGCGTTTTTGAAGTGCGCTTTGTCACGTCTTCTTCGCCCTTCCCAATTCTCGAATTGTCTCGGCCGCCGCCCTCGAGCTTATTCATTATCCATCATTGGCACATCTGCTTCAGGGGTGTGTAAGTAGCTCCGTGACGCCGCCGACCGCAGCGGTATTGACCGTGAACGTTCTTTCGGTCGCGAATCTGAGGAGGTAATTAGGCCCGCCGGCCTTCGGGCCGGTGCCCGAGAAGCCTTCGCCGCCGAAGGGCTGCACGCCGACCACGGCGCCGATCATGCTGCGGTTGACGTAGATGTTGCCGACACGCGCGGCGCGCACTACCTGATCGACGAAGCTCTGGATGCGGCTGTGGATGCCGAGGGTCAGGCCGTAGCCGGTGTCGCGCAGCCATTGAAGTATTTCGTCCAGGTCTTTTCTCGCATAGATGTTGACGTGGAGCACCGGGCCGAAGACTTCGGTGCGCGGAACCTGATCGAGTGGGAGCCCGAAGGCGATTGGGGCGATGAAGTGGCCGTGCAGGCCGGGAGCGAGACGCGCCGCGCCGATTAGCTTCGCCGATTTCCTGAGTTTTTTGATGTGGTGCGCGAGCGCATCGTGGGCGGGGGCGTCGATCACCGGACCGATGTCGGTGTCGGGTTCGGCCGGGTCGCCGACCTTCAACTCGGCGAGCGCGCCGCGCAGCAGGTCGAGCACGCGCGGCGCGCAGCCCGCCTCGACGAACAGGATGCGCTGCGACGAGCAGCGCTGGCCGGCGCTCTGGAATGCCGAGATGACGACGTCGTCGACCACTTGCTCGGGAAGCGCCGAGGAGTCGACCAGCATGGCGTTGACGCCGCCGGTCTCGGCGATCAGCGGCACGATCGGGCCGGGGCGCTTCGCGAGCGACTGGTTAATGAGCTTCGGGTCTCGACCGAGCCGGTGAAGGCCACGCCGCT
>WNGG01009899.1_pt1 | contig 10379 bp, 10 predicted proteins | sample 5400661 | NCBI WGS metagenome assembly WNGG01 (sample SAMN13153372, study PRJNA577476) | soil metagenome | isolation source: 100 cm soil or saprolite under Garry oak tree replicate 1 | place: USA:California | collected 2016-06-15
GGCGTCGCCGCCGACCTGCTGGAAACTGCCGCCTGGCGCAAGAGCAGCTACAGCGGCACGCACGGCAACTGTGTAGAAGTTGCCCGCAACCTGCCGGGCGTGGTTGCCGTGCGGGACTCAAAGAACCCAGACGGGCCGACCCGGCCCACTCGGCCGGGTCTGACGTGCGGATTAACGGGCGGGCGCAGAACCGCGTGTCTCAGCGAGAGCGCTGGGAACCGATGTCGTGGCCGGGCTGGCGGCCACGGGTCGTTCGGCTGGAGCGACGTGCACCGCGCTCGCTCTTGGCCAGCTGGTCGAGGCGATCGGCTTCCTGGCGGCGATCCCCTGCCGACCTGTGCTTTTCCGCTGCATCCGAAAGCTGCTGCTTGGGGGCGGCCGTCAGCCGGTCCTCCTGAGCTGAGATGCGCTTTTGCTCTGTCTGTTTCGCCTCTTCGGCTTTGGCGGCGCGTTTCTCAGCAGCATGCTCCGCTTGTGCTTTCTTCGCCTGGGCCCGCGCATCTGCCTCGCGGCGAACTTGCTGCTTGTCTTCCTGCTCCTTCCGGTAAGCGGCAGCCATCTTGCCACCCATTTCCTCGCCGGCCTGCTCACGGGCACGCCGGGCTTCTTCCTGCATAGCGTGCAGTTTCTGGCTCGCCTGTGCTCGGCGCGCTTGCGCCTTCGCTTCAAGCTCGTCAGCTTTCGCCAGGAAGTCGGCCCGCCTCATGAGGGCTTGGCCCCGCCGAGAGATGTCGTCGTCACCAAGGAGCCATCCGGCGAGCCCATCCAGCAAACCGAGGAAACGCTCGAAGCCCAAACGAAGGGTTGCCTCGTCGTCCCAATAGCGGGCAACGACTCGCTCTTCCAGGAGGGTGAAGGGCAGGCGTGCGACTCTGTACTCCAGCTTGGCCACGCTGCGAGGGACAGTGGTAAGACCCATAACCTTCTGCTTTCTGCATTCGTTGATGTCGTGTTTACTCCGGGCCGTCAGCCGTCAGGCACGCCCGGCATCATCGTCCAGCCGACGTGCGTCTTCCCGGGCACGCTCCGCAGCCCGTTCCGCCGCTTCGGCACTGGTTTGCGACGCCTCATGAGCGCTACGCGCTTCCTGCTCCAAGCGGTGCGCTTCCCGCACCCTCGAAGCGGCGTCGTCGCGAGCGTCGCTGACTCGGTCGGCGGCCTTCTGTTCCGCCACCGTCTGGCCGGACTGCTTTTCGCGCTCAGCAGCCAGGTCAGCGGCGCGTTGTTGCGCCGCAGCGACTTGCCGCGCCTGGGACTTCGTGATACCCGCGTCAACGGCTGCGGCCCGGCCCTCGTTCGCTGCGGTGTGTCGAGCCGCTGCTATCTCCTGCTGCGCTTCGGTCTGCTCTGTTTTGGCAACAGCGTCCTGGGCGTTGGCCTCCTTGCGCGCTTCCGCCTCCGTCTGCTCCAGTTGACCCTCGACCGTCAGTGAGTCGTTGCCGGTCACCGCCCCGGCGGCCTCTTTCACTTTGCCCTTCAACGAGGTCACCAGTCCGTCCCGTGCCTCACTCGACGTGTGTTCAGTCATTGATCGCTGCCTCCCCATGTGCAACGGATCCGCTGGATTTGGGCAGTCCGGATACCCGGCCCGTGTGAGCTCCCCACGCGATCCCTCCTGCTCCCCCAGCACGCGGCTCGCACGCGGCCACGGCAGATTGCCCCACAATCCGGGGTGGCCCGTCCGAGATTCCGCCTCCCCAGGCACAGGCCGTGACGCTTCGCCCGCCCCGTGCGGCGCTTAAGTATACGCGCTGCCGGCGCTCAAACCTCGATGGGAGCATGCATCTCGTTCGCCGCAGCCACGCATCGGGGCCGTCCCTCTGTGGTGCCAGGCGCATAAAACCCTGCGTGACCAAGCCCGCTAGCGCGCTGTCCGCGCGGCGCCAGCGCACCACTACCAGGCTGACTCTCGCGTCAACGTGGTGCCATGGCCTACGGCGACAGAGACGTGGTCGCCGACTGCGGAGCCGACCCGACCTGGCACACCTACTCCGACGACGCCTTCGCCGAAGCCGTGAGCGGGAGCGATGCCTGGTCAGACAGTCGGGATACCACCGGGCCTGTACAAGACCAAACGGCCGATCATCGCCCGCCCTACGTCGGATGGGAAGGCAGCCCCGCAACACCGCTGGTGGGCACCTGGGCCGAGTACGGCAGCGTCATCAAACCCGGCCCGGACTGGACACAGGGCGACTGCCCGCTCAACGCCGTGAGCGCCCTGCTCGACCAGGCCACCGGCGGCTACTCAACCCGGTCTGCAGAGCAGCACTTCCGGCACCTGTTGCTGTCGGGCTCGGCTGTGCCCGCCCGGCTAACCGTCCACGGCATCGCGTCCTTGGACCGCGTCTCCCGCGTCCAACTGCGCGATGTCCACGTGGGCCGCATGACCGGCGACGGCATCCACCAGGAATACCCCAACGACCAGCCCGGTGGCTGGACCGGCTTCCACGTATTCTCCAGATACAACGCTGGACACGGCTACCTGCTGCGCTCGGCCGACAGCAACTGGACCAAGTGCCTGTCCACCAACAGCGGCCATGACGGCTGGCACCTCGACACCACCGGCAACACTGACTACCTGGGCTGCCGGTCGGAGTGGTCTGGCCAGTCTGGATACCATTACTCCTGCCGGAACAACCGCACCGCCTCCGGCGGAGTCGCTTCACTGGCTGCGGAGCGACCGGTCCTCCGGTAACGGGTTCTTCGCTACCGGCGGGCTCGCGATCCCGCTGATGCTCACCGGCTGCACCTTTTAAGCGTGACGCCGCGAACAACGGCACTGCCTTCGCCGGGATCCGCATCCGCGCCTTCCCCGGACCCCTCACCATCACCGGATGCCAGGTGTTTCCCGGGCTCAACGACGACGGCACCGGCAAACACACCCCACCGCAGGCCATCCGCGTTACCGGCGGAAGTCGGGCCGTCCTTGCCGGATGCTACCTCCAAGGTCACAAGCGCGCATGGCATGCAGACGGCTCCAGCAGCATCATCTACGACCGCACGACCACCTGGGCGAGCGGCCCGGCCAACGCCCCCGTCAACGTCGCCGGGCCATGAGCCCACACCCATGCCGGGCCACGCTGATGAGTCGCCGAGACACGACAAATTCGGCCAGCTAGCGGTTTGTGGGTCAAGGCCGGGGGTAGAGCCCATCCCCGGCTGCAGCAGAGCCGCTGACGCGGTGAGCTGGGTTTAAGACGAGAGTGGGGGCGCCATGCGCAGATGGCTTGTGGTCGTGGTGTTCGGTGCTGCGCTGGTGGCGGTTACGCCAGGGTCAGCCGTGGCGGCGTCGCCGCCGCTGCCGAGCAGCATGGCGGCGATCGGGGACTCGATGACCCGGGCCGCCGACGTGTGCTGCTGGTACGGCGATCATCCGGCCAATTCCTGGAGCACCGGGTACGCGAGCTGGGACCCGGTGGTGAGCCACTACGAGCGCATCCTCGCGGTCAAGCCCGCCATCTACGGCCACAACTACAACGACTCTGCGTCCGGCGCGCAGATGAGCGACGCACCGGGTCAGGCCGCCAAGGCTGTCGGGCAGCAGGCCAGGTACGTGACCATCCTGATGGGCGCCAACGACCTGTGCACGTCCTCGACCGCGACGATGACGCCGGTGGACACCTTCCGCGCGCAGTTCCAGCAGACGCTGGCGACGCTCGAGGCGGGGCTACCCGGCTCGGCGCACATCTTCGTGTCCAGCATCCCGAACGTGTACCACCTGTGGGAGATCTACCACACCTCCTGGCTCGCCGAGTTCGTCTGGAGCACGGGCAACATCTGCCAGTCGCTGCTGTCCTCGTCGGGCACCGACGCCGACCGGCAGGCTGTGCGGGACCGGGCGGCGGCATTCAACCTCGTGCTGGCGCAAGAGTGCACCAAGTACGCGAACTGCCGTTTCGACGGGTACGCGGTCTTCAACTACGCCTTCACCAAGAGCCAGGTCAGCACGCTCGACTACTTCCACCCCAGCCTGTCCGGCCAGGCGGCATTGGCCGGCGTGACCTGGGGTGCGTCCTGGTGGGCTGGTAGCTGACCCGACTTCAATCTCGCCCCTGGTTTTCGGTGGCACCGCCAAGCAGCGGGATCTGCCCTCCAGCCAGGACGATCTGCCTCTGGCGGGCGGAGAGGTCGTATCGCGCCTGATAGGAATCGCCGGTGCTCGTGTTGCTGATGGTGATGTCAGCGCCGTTGGAGAGAGCTTTTCGCAGGTCGTCCGCCGCGAGCCGATCGCCGGGCTTGATCCGGTCGTAGTCGCTGGCGTCGGCGAACTGCAGCGGCAGCACGCCGAAGTTCACCAGGTTCTGCCGGTGGATCCGCGCATACGACTTGGCGATGACCAGGCGGAGGCCCAGGTACCGCGGGACGATGGCGGCGTGTTCGCGTGATGAGCCCTGACCGTAGTTGGCGCCGCCGACGATGGCGTGCGCGCCGGACTGCCACGCCCGCTGCGGGTACCCGGTGTCGATCTGGCCGAACGCGAAATCGGCGAGCTTGGCGATATTGCTGCGGTAGGGCAGGGCCTGCGCACCCGCGGGCATGATCTCGTCGGTGGAGATGTCATCAGCGACCTTGATCGCCACGGGCAGGTCAAGGGCCTCAGGCAGCGGGTCGAACTCGGGAAGGGAGCCGATGCTAGGCGCCTTGACAAGCTCGGCGTGCCGCGACTCGCCGACCGGGAGCGGAGGCTCCAGCACGGAGGTGTTGACGCTCGACCGCGCCGGCAGAGCCAGCGACGGGTAGCCAATGCCCAGCAGATCCCACAGTTCGCGCGGGTCTGTGATGCGGCCTGTCAGGGCGGCAGCCGCTGCGGTCTCGGGTGAGCACAGCCAGACCGAGTCCTCCCTGGCGCCAGAGCGGCCCGGGAAGTTGCGCGGGAATGTGCGCAGGCTGTTGTGGCCGACGGCAGGGGCCTGCCCCATGCCGATGCAGCCCAGGCACCCGGCCTGGTGAATGCGCGCCCCGGCCTGGATCAGGTCTGTCACCGCCCCCAACTTGGTGAGGTCAGCGAGGATCTGCCGTGAGGTGGGGTTGATGTCAAACGACACCTGCGGGTGGGCCTGCCTGCCGCGGACGACCGCCGCCACGATCGCGAAGTCCCGCAGCCCTGGGTTGGCCGATGAGCCGACGACGACCTGGTGCACCTGCTCCCCAGCAGCCTCCCTCACGGGCACCACGTTCCCCGGCGAACTCGGCCGGGCGATGAGCGGCTCAAGCCCTGAGAGGTCGATTTCGTCCTCTAGGTCGTAACTCGCGTCACGATCGGCGGTGATCTCGGTGAACTGGTCCTCCCGTTCCTCACCGCGCAGGAACGCGCGCACCTGGTCGTCGGCTGGGAACACAGTCGTCGTGGCGCCCAGCTCGGCGCCCATGTTCGCGATCACGTGCCGGTCCATGGCAGTGAGCGAGGCCAGGCCTGGGCCGTGGTACTCGATGATCCTGCCGACCCCGCCCTTCACGCCGTGGCGGCGCAGCATTTCCAGAATCACGTCCTTCGCGCTCACCCACGGTGGAAGTTCACCGGTCAGCCGGACTCCCCAGATACGCGGCATCGTTATGTACAGGGGCTGGCCGGCCATTGCCATGGCCACCTCAAGCCCGCCGACCCCGACCGCCAGCATTCCAAGCGACCCGGCGGCGCAGGTGTGCGAGTCTGAGCCCGCCATCGAGGCGCCCGGGATCCCGAACCGTTGCATGTGCACAGGGTGGGACACTCCATTGCCCGGTTTGGAGTACCACAGGCCGAACCGGTGGCAGGCCGACCGCAGGAACAGGTGGTCGGCCATGTTGCGCTCATCGGCCTGCAGCAGGTTGTGGTCCACATACTGGACCGACACCCCGGTGCGGACCCGGTCCAGGCCCATCGCCTCCAGTTCCAGCATCACCATGGTGCCGGTGGCATCCTGCGTGAGCGTCTGCTCAATCCGGAGCCCGATCTCGCCGCCCGGCGTCATCCCGCCATCAACCAGATGTGCTTCGATCAGCTTCTGTGCCACGTTGAGCGCCATCAACTGCCTCCCGCGGCCGCTGGCCCAGCCGCCCAACAGCCAATCATGCCGAGCGGGAACCTCCTTAAACGGCCGCCTACCCCTGCTGCGCCCGGGCATTCCCTCGCTGTGCCCACATCAAGGCGACTACCCGACGGCGGTGTGGCCCACGGCAGGCGGCGGGCAGACCCCCTCCCCTTGCAGCCACCGGTCGCGCGGTTGGCACAGTGGAGGGCGTGGTGACACGACGCGCGGGTGATCAACCTGGAGACCAGCATCACCCGCAGCAGCGAGTTCGCGCCGTGCAAGGCCGTTCACTACCGGATGAGCCCGGCCAACATCGGCTGCGTCGTCGCTGACCAGGTTGCGGATGGTGGCCAAGATGCGGTTGCAGCATGCGTCGGCCGCAGACTCCCGCTGGCTTGGGCAGGGCAGTCACCACGTGTCAGCCGTTCTGAACTTTCAGGCAGAACGGCTGCGCGGAGCGGGCGCCAAAACCCCGGCCGGTATGGGCATCTCCTACTGCTGGAGATCGGCGACGACGGCGAAATGATCCGATGGCCAGACGCCCTCCACCGGGGTCGTGCCGGCCAGCGCGGCTGATCGCAAGCGGCCGCGGCCTTGCCGGGGCAGTCCCACCAGGACGTAGTCGATCCGCGAATCCGGGACCACGCTCTCGGTCAGGTGACCGTTGCAATGGTCCCAGGTGAAACCCGGGTCGCCGGGATCCGCGTAACGCCACGCGTCCACGAGCACCAGCCCCGGCACCGCCGGGGCGGTGAGCAGCCCCCCAAGCAGCCGCAGTTCGTCCGAGCCGGGCTCCGCGTTGAGGTCGCCGGTGACCACGGGCGGGTAGGCGCAATCCGCGCCATGATCCGCCACGAACTGGGCCAGCGTGCGGACTTGCGGCGTGCGGACCCGCGAGCGGCCCAGCCCGGAGGTCAGGTGGGTGGTGAACATCGGCAGCGCACCGCGGGGCGTGTCGATGCGGGCGTGCACCACCACCCTGCCTTCGCCTGCCAGCTTGCCGATCGGCAGTCCGGCCTTGGCATGCGCGGCGATCGGCCAGCGGCTGAGGATCGCATTGCCGATGGACACCTCACCGCTTCCCGGGCCGCGGCCCTTCGCGGCCGCTGCCCAGCACCAGTGCATGCCCAGCCGCTCGGCAAGGTCGCCGGCCAGATTCTCCTCTGGCGCACCCCACACCTCCTGCAAGCCGCACAGATCGGGCCTGACCTCGGCCAGGGTCGCCGCGATCGCCTCCCGGCGCCGTTCCCACGGGCCGTGACGCCACCACAGGTTCCAGCTCAAGATCCGCATCGCCAATGCCGGCCTCCTTCCGCCTGGACCTCCGCCCGCCGAACCAGGTGCCATGACCGGCCGGTCATCTTTACCAATGATCGGTGGCGTGATGGCAAACCATAGCCGGTCGGACCCCGTGGCGATCAGGCCTTCCAGGCACTGCACGCCCGCAGTCGGCACGATCCGGCCACCAGGCCCGGAAAGTCCATGCGGTGCCGCGCAGCGGCACCGCCTTGATCTGAGAGCGGCTCAATTCGGCAGCGCACAGGTTGCTGGAGCGGGCTGAGCTGAGGGGATTTGAACCCCTGACCCCCTCGATGCGAATGTCAATGCGAACAGAGTCTGCTCCCCAAGCCAGCCAGCGGCGAAGGGTATAAGGCCAGGTCAGACCGTCCTATTCAGCCCAGTTGGAAGAGGTTGGGACAAGCTCATTTAGAAAATGATCTCCCAAATTCCTCCCAGTTGATCAAGGAGAATCTGGCGACGATGCCCCGCAGCTCAGGCAGAGTATGCCGACGAAGCCATTTGGAGTGACGGACTGCTGGACTTCGGCCGCTGCAGGCTCCGGTCTGCGGCTGCCGGACCGAGGCTAGTGTGAACATGCCGAATCTCAGTGCGTCGCTGGCAGGCGCGGGCGGTATTGCGCTCCGGCGCGGCACGGTTGCGGGCGGCCTCAAGGGCCCTTGCTGCGTTATCCCTTGCTGCAGGTTGTTGCCATGGCCGCCCGGGTGTTGTTAGCTTGATGCCTCTGCGTGATGGCGCGTGGAAGCCGGTGAGAGTCCGGCACGGTCGCGCCACTGTGAGCAGCCACCGTGAGGTGGTGTGTGAGTCAGGTCTTCGCCCCATCACGCGGCCCCAGTCGAGGAAGGGACGCAGGATCCCTGAAGGAGGCTCTATGTATAGCGTGTCCGCACCCCGTGCCGCGTCGTTGCCGGTCGTTCTGCCGCTGCCGAGGGCTGCTTTGTGGCTTACAGTCACGGTGCTCGTTGCCCTGGCGGCGTATTACGTCGTCGGCGTTGACCAGGGTGCGGTCTCGGTGTTCGGCCACAACATGTACATCCACGAGTTCGTGCACGACGCTCGCCATTTCCTCGGCTTCCCCTGCCACTGACCTGGACACGGCGGGCCTCGGACATGGAGAGAAAGCTCTTGCTTCGCGGTGTGCTGGCCGGTGTGGTCGGCGGCCTGCTGGCGTTCGTGTTCGCCCGGATCTTCGCTGAACCGGTCATCAATGCCGCGATCCACTATCAGTCCGGCCGTGATGCCGCCCAGGCCGCGCTGGACAAGGCCGCCGGGCTGTCGGCCGCGGCTGCCGGGCCGGACATCTTCAGCCGAACTATCCAGGCCAACGTCGGCCTTGGGGTAGGGATGATCGCGCTGGGCGCTGCGATGGGAGCGCTGTTCGCCGTCGCTTACACGGTCTGCCTGGGACGGGTCGGCGGGCTGCGCCCCCGTAGTCTTGCGTTGCTGGTGGCCGCAGGCGGGTTTGTGGGCACCTACCTGGTGCCGTTCATCAAGTATCCGGCGAACCCGCCCGCGATCGGCAATGCGGACACCGTTAAGCAGCGCGGCGGGTTGTATCTGCTGATGGTGGTCTGCTCGGTGGTGTTCCTGGTCCTTGCGGTATGGCTGGGGCAGCGGCTGAAGCCACGGTTGGGGAACTGGAATGCCAGCTTGTTTGCCGGTGCGGCGTTCCTCGCGGTCACCGGCGTCGTGATGGCGGTGCTGCCGCAGCTTGGTGAGCTGTCTGCGAACGTCGCGGTCTACGGCCATCACGCGACCGAGACCCCGCTGCCGTTGGTCGGCGCCAAGGGCGCGATCGTCTACCCAGGATTTCCTGCCGACGTGCTGTTCAGCTTCCGCCTGTACTCGGTCACGGCTCAGATGATCCTGTGGGGCACGATCGGCTTGGTGTTCGCTCCGCTGGCCGAGCGGCTCCTCGTGCCGGGACCAGCACCGGCAAAACCGCGCGAGCCACTGGATGCGGCCGCGGTGTGACCTGGCCCCCGCAGCCCCGGGCGTCGGCCGATGTGCCGCTGGCCGAATTGGCTGGCTTCGGCCCGTACTTTTCCGTCGCTGTCCACGACCCGCAATCCCGCATCCCCGCGCCGTGGCTGCCGCTGTCCGCGCTGACCGGCTCGCCTTTGGTATTGCGAGACCGGATCGCCGGGGTCCGCGCGGCTCTTGCGGCTGCGGCCGGGCGGCCTATTGAAGCCGTTGAGTTCCGGGTTGCCGCCTCGGTAACACAGCTTGGCCTGGCTGCCCGGCTGATCTCCCCTGCACTCGGCGCGGCCGTTTCCTCGGGGCTGGTGCTGCGCGCAGACTCGGCCACGGCGCGCTGGCAGCCCGCAGTCCTGAGTGGCGCGTTCCCGTTCTCACTGCCTGCGGCGAGCGGCACGCTTGCACCCAGTCGCGGTGGCCCTGCCGAGGATGAGGCCCTGGCCAGGGAACTCGCCGCCCACCTAGTGAACGGCCCGATCCGGGCGATCACCGAGATGACCGCAGCTATGTCGGTGCCGCCAGCCGTGCTGTGGGGCAACGTCGCCTCCGCTATCAACGGTGCCGCGTCCATGATTGCCACAGCACGGCCCGCCCTCACCGCGCAGGCGCGGGCGATCAGCTCAGCGCTACTGCGCCAGGCGCCGCTTGCGGGAACCTGCGACGGCGAGCCGACCAGCAGCTTTCGCCGCCGTAGCTGTTGTCTGATCTATCGCATCGCTTCCGTTTCCGGGGCCGCGTTCTGCGGTGACTGCATCCTCCTGGGGCGCGGTTGCCGGCCTGGCCGGAGTTCGCCACCAGGGTCTTGCGAAGGAAAGGCGACGGTGCTAGGGCCCAGCCAATAGTGCAGCCGGACCTGGCCGGGACGAGTTGCGGAATGGCGCGCCCGGCCGCACAGCCTGATAGGGCGGGCGGGCCAGCCGCCTGCCCGATCCGATCGGTCGGAGGACAATCCGACTAGGGCAGCTTCGGCGATAGGGCTGAAGGCCGTGTCGGCACCGTCTGGTCGGCTGCTAGTGGAGGAGGACGCCGGCAACGGCGCCGATGGCGACGAGGTAGGGCTCTTTGATTTTCCATTTGAGTAGCAGGATGAGC
>WNGG01011388.1_pt1 | contig 10379 bp, 6 predicted proteins | sample 5400661 | NCBI WGS metagenome assembly WNGG01 (sample SAMN13153372, study PRJNA577476) | soil metagenome | isolation source: 100 cm soil or saprolite under Garry oak tree replicate 1 | place: USA:California | collected 2016-06-15
CGCAGAAAGCGCTCCTGACCGCCATCAAGGAAGCGGTGGACAACTCCCTGGATGCCTGCGAAGAAGCGGGGATACTGCCCACTATGAGAGTGGATATCCTGCAACTGGCGGAAGACCGCTTTCGCATCGCGGTGGAGGACAACGGCCCGGGCATCGTCAAGGCGCAGATCCCCAAGATATTCGGGAAGCTTCTCTACGGCTCCAAGTTCCACACGTTGAAGCAGGCGCGCGGTCAGCAAGGCATCGGGATATCCGCCGCCGGCATGTACGGGCTGCTCACCACCGGGAAGTCGATCGTCGTGACTTCCCGCACCGGCGCGGGCAAGCCGGCTCATTACTACGAGATTCAGATCGACACGCGCAAGAACACGCCGCAGATCATCAACGACAAGGTCGTCGATTGGGAAGCGCCTCACGGCACGCGCGTCGAAATCGAGCTCGTGGGCACCTATAAGAAAGGCCGGCGCTCCGTTGACGACTACGTCCGCCAGACAGCCATCGCCAATCCGCACTGCGAGATTTTCTACACCGCACCGGGGGCGGAGCCGCAGCATTTCCCGCGCGCGTCCGAAACTCTCCCTCCTGAGCCGCGCGAGATCAAACCCCATCCTTACGGCGTGGAGTTGGGGGTTCTGATCAGGATGTTGAAGGAGACGCCGGCCCGCCAGCTCAGCGTAGCTCTCCAGCGCGATTTCTCGCGGGTGAGCGACAGGGTGGCCCAGGAGATCTGCAATGCGGCGCAATTGAAACCCAACGCCAATCCGCACGCCATCGCCGTTTCGGAAGCGGAACAGCTTTACAGGGCAATCAACAGCGTAAAGATCATGAGCCCTCCTACGAATTGCCTCTCCCCCATCGGCGAGGAACAGATCCTGGCCGGGCTGAAGAAGGAGATCGAGGCGTCGTTCTACGCGGCCATAACCCGGGCGCCCGCAGTCTACCGGGGGAATCCGTTCCAGGTCGAGGTGGGGATGGCCTACGGCGGGAGCCTGCCCGCGGAAGAGTTGATCGACATTCTCCGCTTTGCCAACCGGGTGCCGTTGCAGTACCAGCAGTCGGCGTGCGCCGTCACCAAGGCGGCCCTCGGCCTCGACTGGCGCAGCTACGGCCTTTCGCAATCCAAAGGCGCCCTGCCTGCGGCTCCGATGGTCCTCTTCGTCCACATCGCTTCCGTGTGGGTGCCTTTTACGTCGGAAAGCAAGGAGGCGATCGCCGCGTACCCCGAAATCATGAGAGAGCTGCGCCTCGCCCTTCAGGACTGCGGCCGCAAGCTGGCGGCGCACATCCGCGCGCACCGCCGCGCCGTGGATGAAGAAAAGAAAAAGTCGTATATCGAGCTGTACATCCCCCACATAGGAATCGCCCTGCGTGAGATCCTGGGGTTTTCGGAGAAGACGGAAAGTGAAATCGTAGCCACGCTGAAAGACGTCCTGGAGCGCAGCCGCTCCAGGGAGATGATTCGTGAGTAGCAATCCATCGCCGTAGCGCCGGCTTCCAGCCGGCAGAAGGCGCATTGAGATAAAAGGACTTATATGCCGGCGAGACGCCGGCGCTACAATTTGGATTACCGGGAGTAGCGCACCATGGCAAAGAAGAAAGCACGCAAGCCCGCCCCTGCCGCAAGCAAAGAGGTATTGACCGCCATCAAAGCCTCGGCCGAGGACATTCAGAAGAAGATCATAGCGCGCAAGAAGCCGACCATGAGATTTCCGGTGCGCTCCTTGACCAACGTGAAGTACCGCCCGGACCGGGGCTTCTTCGAAATTGCCGGGAGGAAGAAAGAACGGACTCTGACGGTCAACACGGTCAAAACCTTCGCCCAGACATTGCGCATGATCGCGCTGTCGAAGGAGCTCCTGGAGAACGACGACATCGCCACCAAGCGAGAGGCCTACTACGTCTCCAAAAACTGGGAGGAAGCCCGCTTCAACGAGCAGCCGGAATCCGACACGGTGATGGATGACGTGGAGGCTTTTTTCTCGGTCAACCGCGAGCAGCTGGGTTTCATTCCCGAGGAAAAAGGCGGAGATGTGGCAGGGCGCCTGATTGTCGTGGACCATGATCGGGACACCGGCAAAGTGCTCCGGATCGATTGCACCAAGTTCGGCTCCGGCGCCTACAGCATTCCCATTTCGGTGGAGCATCTCCAGTTCGAGACCAACGCCGACTTTATCCTGGTGATCGAGACCGCCGGCATGTTCCAGCGGCTGGTCAAGCACAACTACTGGAAGAAGGCAGACTGCATCCTGGTGAGCATGGGGGGGGTTCCGACACGGGCATGCCGCCGTTTCATCCGGCGCCTTGCGGACTTCAAGAAGATTCCTGTGTATGTTTTCGTCGACGGCGACCCCTACGGCATCACCAACATCTACCGGACGCTCAAGGTGGGGTCGGGGAATGCCGCGCATCTGAACGAGTTCTTCTGCGTCCCCCAGGCGCGCTTCCTCGGCATCACGCCCCAGGACATCATCGATTACAAGCTGCCCACGCACCCGCTGAAAGAGGTCGATGTCAAGAGGGCGCGAGATGCCGTGAAAAACGACCCGTTCATCCGGCATCATAAGGAGTGGGTGAACGGCATCGAACAGCTGGTGAAAATGGGGGTGCGCGCAGAACAGCAGGCCCTGGCCAAACACGGCCTGAATTACGTCATCGACACCTATCTGCCGGAAAAGCTCAGTCACCCCGAGCGCTTTCTCCCCTGAGGTCTGAGGTCTGATCCCTGAGGTCTGACTAAGGATAAACGCGCAGCAGGCCCGGGGCTACAAGCTCCTTGCGCTTCGGCAGCAGGATGAAGTGCAGGTCCAATCTCTGATCTTCGAAGTAGAGCCACGCGGCGGGTCCGTCGCAGAGGTAGACAGGCCTGCCCTGCTTCCATGCATCCAGTATGGCCGCTTCCTCCTTGTTTCTCTCCCAGCCCCAACCGGACCACAGGATGGTCCACTGCGGCCGTTCCCCCAGGGCGCGGTAATAATCGAAGACCGGACTGTACGATCCGGCAAGAAGCAACGCTTCGCCCGGGACCCTCTCCCGCACTATCCGCGCGAACTCTTTTTTCTCGCGCTGGAGCTGGCGGAACGGTTGAACGACGACCCACGTGGCGCCGAACGCCAGCAAATGGAGCGCGGTCCAGACCGCGAAGGCGCGCGGAGAAGGCGCCCAGCGATGGTACAGTGACGCGCACAGGATCATCGAGGCGGGAAGAACAACGAGCAGATAACGCGGATGCAGCTGAACGTCGGCATCGCGCCACAGGACGGCGAGAGGGAGCGCCAGGGAAAGCGCAATCCCCCGGAAAATTTTTGCGCTTGAGGTTTCGAGACGCCAGGCGTGGCTCTGTGTGGCCGCCCGACTGCCCGCTTGTTCGGGCACGCACGCAGGGTCGCCGCCGCGACTATTCTCCTCCGCCCTGCGCCTGCGCCACACATTCAAGCGGCGAACCGCCGCGCCCAGAGCCGCGCTCCAGGCCGCGGGACACAAGAGAAAGGTATAAAGCAGGCTGGCCTGAATATTCTTCCACAGATGCGTCTCACCGGTCGGCAGGATTCGCAACCAGTTCTCAATTCTCCGCGCGAAGCTCGCCGGATCGTGAAAGTAGATTGCGAGCGCCGGGGCCAGAGCCGTCGCCAGAGCCGCAGCTGAAAAACGCAGAATCGAACGGCGCCGGCTCGAGAGTGTGCCGCGGCGCACCAGGAGAATCCAGAGAAACGCGCCGGCGAGCGTTGCCGCCTGTTCGCGAATGCCCACGGCGATTCCGAAGAATGCGCCTCCGGCGAGGTCTTTGCCCCCGAGACGGCCGGCATCGGAGCTCCACAGGAGCACCGCGGCGGCCAGCAAGGCCGCCAGCATCGGCACTTCGGTCATCACATAGCCGGAATAGATGGCGTAGAGAGGGGAGAGCAAAAAGCCCAGCGCGGCCATTTGCGCGGCGCGTGCGGGGAGGAGCTTGCGCGCCAGACAGAGGAAGAGCCACATACCGATGCCGCCGAGGAGGATGGTCCCGGCCATGGCAACGGCTTCCAGTTGGTGCGGACCCAGGCCAAACACTTTCCGCATCGTTTCCCAGAGCGCGATGTTGTAGGCTATGAAAACAGGCCGGCCGAATCCGAGATCGGAAAGGCGATGCGTGGCTATCTGTTTCAGGTAATCAAAACTGTCCCACTGCCCGGCGAACGGCGCTCGTCCCGCAAAGTAGAGAAGACAGGCTATGATCGTCAACCAGAGACCGTGATCCAGGGGAGTCTTGCGCGCCGCCATAGGCCAGACCTTTCTAGCCCAGCCCCGGAGGTGTAGCAATGACAAATCGGCTGGCGAGGACCGCGCTGCTCGGAATCGCCTGTATTGGTCTCGCGCCCTTCGGGGACGCCGTCGCGGCCAGGAAAGAAAAGGTTCGGGAGGAAGTGGCGGTGATCGATACCAACCTGGGCAAGTTCGCGTTCCGGTTCTTTTCCCAGGAGTCGCCCAGGACGGTGGAGGCTTTCAAAAAGCTGGTCCGCGCGGGATTCTATAACGGCACCCTCGTGCACGGGGTTCTGCCGGGCCTCTTGATTCAGGCTGGGGACCCACAGACCCGGCAGGACAATGCGGAAGTGGCGTTCGTTGACGTGGAAGCCCTGGAGATCGAAAAGAACGACCTGAGGCACTTGGCCGGCACGGTCTCCATGGCCCATCCCCGCAACGATCCAACAAGCCGGAGCGAGTTCTTTATCTGCCTCCAGGAGGTAACGTACTTTGACGGCAAGTATACGGTCATCGGAGAGGTCATCTCAGGTATTAAAGTCGTCGATGCCATCAGTCAGGTGCCCCGGAACGCGAAGCAGAGCCCGCTCTTTCCGGTAAGGATCCGCAGAATCTCTCTCGAGACCCAGGAATTCCTCAAGGAAGCGAAATAGTTTGAGCGGCAGGCATTCAGGGGACGTGGGCTCAGCTACGAAGACCCGCTCGTCAGTCTTCATGACTTCCAATCCAAGATCAGATCAGACAAGCCTCACAAGAAAAACCCGCTCGATTTGGATTCCGCGCCGTTGGATATGTGAGACATGTGAAGACGGGCGAGAGTACAATCCAACAGATTTGGGGGGTGCAATTAGAAGTGGGAGTCAGTTTCTGGCGCGAGATGCGCGCAAACGGACAAATAACGAGTCCGGTATGGAGTGCGGCGACTTGTCAGACTTGTCGTCGCTTTCGTTCTGACGCCCGCGCCATAGCGGCGACAAGTCGCCGCACTCCAAAACAGCTGTGATGGTCCGCCTGCAGTTGACCAACGCGGCACCTGGGGCGACTCACACTTCTTCTAATTGCACCCGATTTGGGGCGAACGATGGACGAGACCGAGGATAAAAACGACGTGTTGCGATTCATCGCTACCACGGTGGGAACGATGCGCGACCAGATGGCGACAAAGTCGGAACTTCACCGGCTGGAAGAAAAGATGGAAGCCGGCTTCATTGCCGTGCGCGGCGACATCGAGAGGGTGAGCCTGCGCCTCGACACCATCGAGCGAGCCCTTTCGACGCGGCTCTCGCTGATCGAGACCGAGGTCAGCCGTCTGCACAGCGTCCTCTACCTCCTGGTCAAAGACCAGCCCGAGCTTCTCAGGCTTCTCGGGACGGAACCGCCACTCGTCCAGCGCCTCGGCAGGTTGAGCGGTTTTCCGGACAGGAGGAAGCAATGGTGTCATTGACCCGGGCTCCAAAGATTCGCGGAATTCGGGTGCGCGCGGTGCGCGTGCCCATGCAACACCCTCATAAGACGGCCAGCGGCGTACTCTCCGAATCACCGCTCGTGCTCACCGACGCACTCGTCGAAGACGGGACGGCCGGGCACAGCGTCGTATTCACATATACCGCGGCAGCGCTCAAACCCACCGGAGACCTTATCCTGAACCTCGAGGCTCTGATCAAGGACGAACCGCTCGCCCCGTCCGAGATCGAGCAGAAGCTCGCCCGGCGCTTTCGTCTGCTCGGCACCCAGGGCCTCGTGGGCATGGCCCTCGCCGCCATTGACATGGCGCTTTGGGATGCTCTCGCGCGCAGTCACGGCGCGTCCCTCGTACGCCTGCTCGGCGGGATCGAGAAGCCGGTCCCCGCATACGGCGCGGTGGGGTACGACGGCATGGAAGGATCCGCCAGAGTCGCGGAAGAGTGGGTCAAGCGCGGATATACGGGAGTGAAGGCCAAAATCGGATATCCTTCCGTGCGGGAAGATGTCGCAGTAGTTCGCGCCATGCGGAAGGCGGTGGGCGACGATGTGGCAATCATGGTTGATTACAACCAATGCCTCACGCCGGTCGAAGCCGTACAGCGTCTGAAAATCCTGGACGAGGAAGGGCTCACCTGGGTTGAGGAGCCGACCCTCGCCCACGATTACGCCGGGAACGCGCTCGTGGCGCGTGAAGCGAGGACTCCCATCCAGTGTGGCGAAAACTGGTGGGGTATTCTCGACATGCGGCACGCGCTCGACGCGCAGGCGTCGGATTTCATGATGCCCGACGTGATGAAAATCGGCGGCGTTACAGGATGGATGCGAGCGGCGTCGCTCGCGCAGGCGTACGGAATCCGCTTGTCCAACCACCTGTGGCCGGAGATCAGCGCGCAGTTGCTTTGTCTGACGCCGACTGCGCACTGGCTGGAGTACGCGGACTGGTGGAACCCGATCATGGCTGAGCCGTTGCGAATCGAAGACGGCATGGCAACGGTGGAAAGTGTTCCCGGCACAGGTGTGGCCTGGAACAAGGACGCCGTGGCCCGATTTGCGAGTTGAATGCGGAAGCCCGAGCAATCAATCCGGCCTCTGGGCGCCTGGGTTTGGGCAGACGCCGTCGGCGTCAGTCCGTGAGCCAACACTGGGTGGTTCACCGGTCATGGCCGCCGTCGTCGTTGATGAAGACAGCCCCGCTGAACTCCATGCCACGCCGTGATGTATTTCAAGGTAGTAGGTTTGGAGTTCGGCCTTCAGGCTGCGGCGACTTTGAGCAGGCTAAAGCCTGAACTCCATGCCTGCTTCGGAGGTCAGCCCAGAGTTCAGGTTTGGAGTTCAGCCTTCAGGCTGCGGCGACTTTGAGCAGGCTAAAGCCTGAACTCCATGCCTGCTTCGGAGGTCAGGTTCGCACCCTCTTTTGGATGCGCCGCCGCGATCGCCAGTAGGGTCTGATTTCACGAAGGACGAGGAAATCGGGAACCCATTCCCGATCTTGACTAGTCAGTGCGTGATCTGCCGGGTCGTTCTCAAAGATGTGACAACTCATTCCTTTGCCTACGATTACCGCGAGATGCCGGTTCCTGTAGCAGCTGTTCACGCCGCTGGTACGCAAATTGCTATTAGTAAATTGCTACTTATGCAGTGAGATAAATCATAAAGCCTATTGTGGGCATATAAGGAAATAGTCATGAATGTTGATTCAAGACGGAACGTGAGAGTGAACTTACACGCTCACGTGATACTTCAGGGCACGGATCGCTTTGGCAAGCCATTTCAAGTTCAAGGGGAAAGCGTCGACTTCGGCCGGAAGGGGTTGGGCCTGCTTGTGCCTGAGAACCTTGTGGGTCCGGGTTCGGTGGTGACCCTTAGTGTTCCGAAGAAATTCCGCGGCGACGCTGTGGTGCAGTGGACGCGGCACGACGCTGAAACAGGAAAGGTTCGAGTCGGCTGCTCAATGATCAGCCCCAAAGCAACTCTGTTTTTCCGGATTGTCGCTTCGTTGCTGTTGTGCGTTGCTTTCGCAGGTCAGGTGTCCTTCGCTCGTTCGCGACACGCGCAGGCAAATAGTTCCTGCACAATGGGCCTCGCGCGTATGAAGAGCATACTGGAAGGCAAGTTCGGGGAGTGGACCACGACAACCAACAGCGAAAAGACTTTCATCCACATCATGCACCAGCAGAGGTCCTGCGACGAGTACACTCGTTTGTACGAGAAGTCAAATTTCTACGGCGACCAGAACAAGTGTGCAGCGGTGTCCCGGTGGCATTGGAATCATTATCACGCCAAGGACGAAGCGACCCGAACAGCGGCGGTTTCCGGCCTGGATCCGGCAGTCGCCGCCGGTGACTAACCATCTTCAGGATTCGACGGCGTCGACTGACGCAGGGAGTCGAAGGAGGGCGGCTTCGGCGATCGTCTTCGTATTACGAAAATCCATCGCAAACCGGCAAGCATTTTCGTCCGCATAAACTGCACAAAATGAAACCACAGATGAACACGGGTCCGTACTACTAAGCTGAAAATCCTTGGCTGCCCGGGAGCGCACGCATCCTGCGTGCTAGGAATTAGAAACGCTGAGCACGCTGGAAGCGTGCGCTCCCAGGGAAGACCTCCGCGCTCTCAGCGTCTCTGCGGTGAAATCGCTTTTGGTTGCGGCCGGACTGCACCGTGTTCATCTGTGGTTTCGTTCATTCCTTTGGTTGCGGCTCCGCTGCCGTATTACTACGCATTAGAACTTGCGTTTTTTTTGACAAGATTCATGGCGGCTCTTCTTTGGAGTGCGCAAGCTTCCTCTGAACCTCACACGCATCTCTCGTTAATCAAACATGTACCCGGCAAGTTTGGGGCGGAACCGGCCCGCAGTTCCAGTTGCTCTTCCACCCCGGAGGGGTGGGAGAAAATCAGCCAGGGTGAGCGCTTTTTGCGAACCCCTGGGTGATGCGCCCCGCCAAAAAGATGACCCCGCCCCAGCGGGGGCGGGGCTGGAGGACTAAATGCGGAATTCTGTTGGCGAGGCTGTTTTTTTAATGGTCCCACCGCCCCTGCTGGGGCAGGTTGTAAGGCAGGGCCTGATTCCAGGAGTGAGCGCTTTTTGCGAACCCCTGGCTAATCTCCTTCCGCTCCGGAGCGTATGAATGTAGACACTTGTCATGAAGGAGATGCCCACGCCACTTTGTCGCCTAACAGCGCGGTGCAGGCATTGACGAGATGCGTGTAAGGTCCAGAGCTCCAGGGCCATCCGAGCAAATTTGGCGCTTGAACCCGCGGCAACAGAATCTGTAGGCTTTTAGGGCTGCCCAATCGACTGGAAGACTGAAGCGCGCTGTTCCTGCGAGCGCAGGAACAGGGTCCCGACGTTTGTGGGATGGGAGCGGGCTAACTATGCGTCTAAGACTGTTGCCCAATCAGCCCTTGGAGTCACACGTGGATAACGCGCTTAAACGCGCGCTGCCGGCGTTCCTGCAAGCGCTCCTGTCCGTTACCGTTTTCCATGTCACCGGGCACTTCGTGAGCATCTATTTCAGAAAGAGCAGCGGAGGATTGTGGATCGCCGCTCCGGAGAGAAAGTAAATGCGCAAGCGGCTCCTGGATCTCGTACCGGTAAGATCAGGCGAAGGTCACGTCACCTCGCTGATGTTTCTCTACATCTTTTCCACGCTGACCTTCTACTACATCCTCAAGCCCATGCGCTCGTCGTTCTTTCTCAAGAACCTTCCTTCCACGAAGCTCCCCTTTGCGTATATCCTGACCGCGATTTTCGCCGGGACGCTCACCACTCTGGTGTTCAAGTACAGCCGCCGCCTCTCCGTCGTAAGCCTCCTCACGGCGACAAACCTCGTCATAGTCGGAACTCTGTTCTACTTTCGATCGGTCATGGGGCGCCCGATCTGGTATCTCCCTTACGTGCTGGGCGCGGGCGCAATTGCAGGCTCTATCGCCGGCAGCTTCGTGCCCGCATTCCTCTCCAAAACCCTGAGCACGGACATGAAGCTGCTTATAGCTGCGGGAATCTGCTTTGTCCTCATAGCGCTCGCCCAGATAGCCTGGCGTTACCGGCGCCCGGAGGCAGACGAACCCGGAGCCGGGCGCAAACAAGAAGAGTCCCAAGACCGGCTGGTGGATCTTCTGCGCCTGGTCTTTGGCTCGCGCCATCTCGCGCTCATGGTCCTGCTCGTCTGCCTGACCTTGATCGCTTCGCAGATAGCGGAATGGCAGGTCAACAACGCCCTGGACCGTTCGTATCGGGACCTGGGACAAGACAAAGAGAACTTGATCGACCAGTTCTGGGGCCGTTTCTATTTCTGGACCAACATCCTTGGCATTACGCTCCAGTTGACAGTGACCGGCTTCGTTGTAAGCCGGCTGGGAATAGGGGCGGCGATCGTCTTTCTTCCGGGAGGGTTGTTGTTGGCCTCGATCGGCGTGTTCCTGGCCCCGTCGCTGTCTACCACGGCGCTCGCGCTCGGCAGTAACAATGTCTTTAGATATTCGATCAACCGGGCAGGATTCGAGCTGCTCTACCTTCCCCTTTCCCCGGCGGTGCGCAAGAAGCTCAAGCTCTTCGTGGACGTCTTTGTCGACCGCTTCGGCCGGGCGATCGCCGCGCTGGTCATACTGACCTTCAGTAATCTCCGCAGCACTTCTGCGGTGGCTATTCTTTTGACGGTGACCTCCCTGGG